>Ga0208872_1000046_pt1 | contig 124543 bp, 126 predicted proteins | sample CryBogCBH12Aug08_FD_185508 | JGI IMG/M metagenome (GOLD analysis project Ga0208872, IMG submission 185508) | Freshwater microbial communities from Crystal Bog, Wisconsin, USA - CBH12Aug08 (SPAdes) | ecosystem: Environmental > Aquatic > Freshwater > Lake | place: Crystal Bog, Wisconsin, USA...
GACGCCGAGGCGTTCAAGGCGCTGCTGCCGAAATACGCGGGCAACCCGCAGCTTTACGCGCAACTGGAGCTGACCAAGGTCATGGCCGAGGTGCTGACGAATGTGCAGGACAAAATCTTTCTGCCGCAACGCGCCGATGGCAAACCGCGCGAACTGCGCCTGCAATTGAACCGCGAACCGCCGCAGCCGAAATCGGCGGCGAATCCGTAAAAATTCAAAAACGAAAATACAAATTTAATGGCTATCATCTGGTAGGCTGTGTCTAGCACTTGAGATTTTATGAGAGCGTTTCCAAAAAAGAATTTGTTGGTCGGCGGTTCGATGGCGCTTTTTTCTGCGGCATGTTTTGCCGGAGCTGCTTGTTTTTCACACGGCGGCTTGGTTGCTTTATACATCGCTTTGGCTGGGATGCAGGCGAGCTTCGGAGCCATTTTATTTTTGAAGGCCAAGAATTCGGTATGAGAGATTCACAGCCTAACACATCAGTAACCAATGCCGGTTACGCCGGTCAGTTTTCGCTGCGGGTCTCGGCAAAAGAGTTTTTTAATCGTAAATCGGCAATCGTAAATCGTAAATTTTTATGCAGGTCACATCACTTTTAAGCCAGCACGAGCACGATGACAAGTGCGGCTGCGGCCACGACCACGAACATTCCGTCGTGCACCTCTGGCAGGCCGTCCTCGGCGTGGTCTGCGTCCTCAACGCCTTCATCGTGGACTGGCTGTTCGAGGCCGGCAGCACGCTCGCCAGCGCCAGCGCCATGATCGGCGCGCTCATCCTGATTTATCCCATCGTCGTCACCGCCGTGAAGGATTTGCGCGTCGGCCGCCTGAGCATCAACGAGCTCGTCGCCATCGCCGTGCTCGCGGCGTTCGCGTCCGGCGATTACAAGACCGCCGGCGTCGTCGCGTTTTTCATGCTCACCGGCGAACTCATCGAATCCCGCACCGCCGAGGGCGCGCGCAATTCCATCGAATCGCTCATCAAACTCACGCCCACGAAAGCGCGGCGGATTTTGAAGGACGGCAATGAAGAGGAAGTTCCCGCGAGCCAGCTTGCCGTCGGCGATGTCATCCGCATCCGCCCCGGCGACAATGTGGCGGCGGACGGCGTGATTTTGCAGGGCCAAGGCTCGTTCAACCAGGCGACCATCACCGGCGAATCGCTGCCGGCGGACAAGAAAACCGGCGACGAAGTTTTTGCCGGCACGCAGAATTTAACCGGCGTTCTGGAAATCAAAGTCAGCCGCGCCGGCACCGACACCACGCTCGGCCGTGTGCGCGAACTCATCATCGCCGCCGAAAAAACCAAACTGCCCATCCAGAAAATCGTGGATCAATACATGGGCTTTTACACGCCGCTGGTGCTGGTCATCGGCGCACTGGTCTGGGCGTTCACGCACGACTTGAGCCGCGTCATCGCCGTGTTCGTCGTGTCCTGTCCGTGCGCGTTCATCCTCGCGACACCGACCGCGATGGTCGCCGCGCTCTCCGCCGCCGCGCGTTTGGGTATTTTAATTAAGAATGTCGCCGACATCGAAACCGCCGCGAAGATCAACGCCTTCATCTTCGACAAAACCGGCACGCTCACCACCGGCCAGCTCGCCGTCAGCCGCCTCGCGCCGATTGGCGAAACGAAACCGGCGGAACTTTTGCTGCTCGCTGCGTCCGCCGAAAAATACAGCAACCATCCGACGGCGAAGGCGCTCGCCAATCTCGCGGGCGAAGCCGGCGTGCCGCTGACCGAGCCGAAAGATTTTGCCGAAACCCCCGGTCGCGGCGTGAAGGCCGAAATCAACGGCGCTAAAATTCTCGTTGGCCGCGCGCAGTGGCTCAAGGACAACGGCATTAACGCCGGATTTGAAAAATCCGTGGACGTGGACGACGCCGAAGGTTGGAGCCTGATTTTCGTCGCGCAGAACGGCAAATGCGTCGGCTGGGTTGGCATGCAGGACAAAACCCGCAGCGAGGCGAAGGAAGCGTTGGCCGAGTTGAAGGAAGCCGGCGTGCGCCGCATCTCGATGGTTTCCGGCGATCGCCAGCCCGTCGCCACGCGCGTCGCGGCGGAGATTGCGTGCGAAGAAGCGAAGGGCGATTGTTTGCCTCAGGACAAAGTAGATTTCGTCCGCGCCGTGAAGGCGAAGGGCTACAAAGTCGCGGTTGTCGGCGACGGCGTGAATGACGCGCCCGCGCTCGCGGCCGGCGACATCAGCATCGCGATGGGCGCGGCGGGCAGCGAAGTGGCCATCCACAGCGCGACGATTGCGCTCATGAACAATGACCTGCGCAGGCTGCCGTTCCTCGTGAAGCTTTCGCGCAGCACGCGCGCCGTCATCAACCAGAATTTCCTGTTCGGCGTGCTGTTCATCATCGTCGGCCTGACCATTACTTCATTTGGCGTGATTGGTCCGATTGTCGCCGCGCTGCTGCACAACGTTGGCTCGCTCATAGTGATCTTCAACAGCGCACGGCTCGTGCGCAAAGGCGAGGAACTGGAACATTTCCATCCCGAAATGGAGACGTTTCCGCAAAAGTCCGCCGGCCAACTGACGCCGAAGCTGGCGTGAACCAACATTGATTTATGCCTGCCGCTGAATCCTCCCCGCAGTCCAACGGTGAAGTTGTCGTTTCCGTCCGCGGCCTGACGAAGGTCTTCAAGGATTTCTGGAACCGCCCGAAGGCGCGCGCGGTGGACGGCGTGGATTTTGAGGTTCGCAAAGGCGAAATTTTCGGCCTGCTCGGACCAAACGGTTCCGGCAAATCCACGACCATCAAACTGCTGCTCGGCCTGCTGAATCCGACGAAAGGCCACATCGAGGTCTTCGGCCATTCGCCGCGTCATGTGCAGACGAAATCGCGCATCGGCTATCTGCCGGAGGAATCGTATCTCTACCGCTATCTCAATTCCCGCGAGACGCTGGATTTCTTCGGCAACCTGTTTCATCTCGACAAGGCTGACCGCAATAATCGCGCGGAACAGTTGCTGGATATGGTGGGCCTCGGCAAGACGCAGACGCGCGCCGTCGGCGAATTTTCCAAGGGCATGCAGCGCCGCATCGGTCTGGCGCAGGCGCTCATCAATGACCCTGATTTGGTGATTCTTGACGAACCGACCGCCGGGCTTGACCCCATCGGCTGCCGCGAAGTGAAGGATTTGATCATCGCGCTCGCCAAGCGCGGTAAGACAGTGATTTTGAGCAGCCATCTGCTTTCCGACGTGGAAGACGTTTGCGACCGTGTGGTGATCTATTACGGCGGAAAAATCCAGGCGAACGGCACGCTCAAGGAACTTTTGGCGAAACCGGATTCACTGCGTATTACCACGCCGGTGCTGTCGCGTGAAACTTTAGAAAAAGTTCTATCGACAATTCGCCACGACATCACCACCGGCGAGGTGCGCGTGGACAATCCAACGCAAAATCTTGAAAGCTATTTCCTCGACGTGGTGAACAAGGCGCGCGCGGCGAACGAAACCAGCGGCGCGCAATCCGGCGCGCGCGTGGCGGAATATTTGCGCGCCGGGGGTGAAGAAAAGCCGGTCACTGAAAAAGTTTTAGAAAAACTTTCGCTCCCACAAAACACACAGCCAGTTTCAACAAAGCCTGCAGCTGAAAGCGTCACGCCAAAAGCAGCTGAAAGCAAGCTGGCGGCACTCGCCCAACCCGCAGCACCGGTGCCACAACCGGAAAAGCCAGCAGCAAAAGCCGGACAGGCCAAGCCGGTGGATTTGTCCAAGGCGGATGAAAAATTGTCGTCACTGCTCGGAGGTAAGAAATGAGACACGAATTGCACGGATTTTCACGGATTCAATCTGTCTAAATCGGTGAAATCCGTGTCAAAGATTTGATTCATGCAAAAAATTTTTGCCATCGCCGGATTGACCTGGAAGGCCGCACTGCGGTTCAAGCTGTTTCTCGTCATTGCGGTGCTGCTGATTCTCGCGGTCGTCGGTTTGCCGCTGGTCATCAAAGATGACGGCACGGCGCAGGGATTCACGCAGATCATTCTGACCTACACCTTGAGCGCCATCACGGCGTTGCTCGGGCTTTCGACGCTCTGGCTCGCGTGCGGCACGCTGGCGCGCGACATCGAGGAATGCCAGATTCAAGTTGTCGCCACCAAACCCATCGCGCGGTGGCAAATCTGGATTGGCAAATGGCTGGGCATCGTGTCGCTCAACGCGGTGCTGCTGGCCATTGCGGGCACATGCGTTTATGGGACGTTGGTTTATCGGGCGGGCAAGTTGCCGGCGGAAGTGCAGAAGCCGTTGCACGAGGAAATTTTGGTGGCGCGCGGTTCGGCCAAGGAAGCAAGCAGCGCGGCGGACATCGAAGCGGAGACCGACCGTATCCTGCAGGGTCGGCTCAAGTCAGCTGCGGTCGAAAAAGTGGAAGTGACGGAAGTGCGCAAGCAGATCCGCGAGCAGGTGAAGGCGGAATTCCAGATCGTGCCGCCGAGCTATCAGCGAACCTGGAAAATCAACCTCGGTGCCGCCAAAGATTCCCTGGCCGGCCGGCCCCTGCAGTTGCGGGTGAAATTCAATTCGGCGCAGAAAAGCCCGTCCGGAACCTTTGTGGCGTTGTGGCAGGTGGGCGAGCCGCAGAAGACGAAATTCTGGCGTAGTGAGCCGATGAGCCTGGCCCCGGATACGTTTCACGATTTTGAGATCCCGGCGGATCTGTTCGACGCCAGCGGGGGGCTGACCATCACCTTCATGAACCCCAACTCGGTTGCGCTGTTGTTTCCGTTGGATGAAGGCATGGAAGTGCTGTATCCGGAAGGCGGTTTTGCGCCAAACTTTGCGCGCGGGCTGGGCATTGTTTTTTGCTGGATGGCGTTGCTGACGGCGTTGGGCCTGATGGCGGCGAGTTTCCTGACATTTCCGGTCGCGTCCTTTTTTGCGCTGGCGATGTTGCTGGTGGTTTTCAGCAGCGGCACGCTGGCGGAATCCGTGGACTCCGGTTCCGTGGCGGCGGGTAACGAGGAGACCGGTCAAGCCGGCCATTCGGTGATGGACGTGGTCTTGATCCCGGCGTTCAAGGGCGTGCTCGCGGTCATCAGTCTGGTGAAAAGCTATTCGCCGATTGAGGCCTTGAGCAGCGGGCGCAGCATCAGCTGGAGCGAGTTGGCGAAGGCCTTTGCACAAGTGGTCTTGCTGGTGGGCGGAATCTTTACGGCGGCGGGGATTTTCTTCTTCAACCGGCGCGAGCTGGCGACGGCGCAAGGAACGCAATGAACTCCCGCGTCAAAAAATTCCTGCTGCTGTTGCTGGCCGGCGCGCTGCTCCTCGGTTCGGGACAGATGCAGAAGGCGTTGAACCACGACCGCGACCTGCTCGGGCTGACCCGGGGCGCGGTGTTGGAAAACGCGCCGCCGGGGCTGGCCTTCACCACTGTGGCATTGGGCGGTTTTCGCGGGTTGATCTCCAACTTTCTCTGGATGCGGGCGAGCGACCTGCAGCAGGACGATAAATTTTTCGAGGCCGCGCAGCTGGCTGACTGGATCACGAAGCTGGAGCCGACTTATGCCGCCGTCTGGGTCTTTCAGGGCTGGAACATGGCCTACAACATTTCGGTGAAGTTCAAGGATTTTCCCGACCGCTGGCGCTGGGTGGAGCATGGCATCGAACTGATGCGCGACGAGGGCTTGCGCTACAACCCGAACAGCGTGGACATCTATCGCGAGCTGGCGTGGCAATTCCAACACAAGGTGGGTGCGAATCTCGATGATGCGAACATTTATTACAAAAGCCAGTGGGCAGGCGAGATGAGAAACTTTTTCGGGAGCGAAGGCACTAATCTTGATCTGCTGCTCAACCCGGCGGACGAGTTTTCCCGCTCCAATGCGGTGGTTTTCCGCGAGAAATACAAGCTGGATCCGCATTTCATCAAAACCGTGGATCGGGAATACGGGCCGTTCGACTGGCGGCTGCCGGAGGCCCATGCGATTTACTGGGGTGCGCACGGCCTCGCGGCGGCGAAGTCAAATCCCGGCAAGGTGAAGGCGGACGATCTCATCAAGCTGCGCCGCATCATCTACCAGTCCATGTTGCAGGCATTCCATCACGGACGCATCCTCGTCGATCCGTTCACAAAGACTTATTCGCTCGGCCCGAATCTGGAACTGGCGCCACAGGTCAACGCCGCTTACGAGCAGATGATGGCGGAGGACGCTGGGATGCGCGATGGCATCGCCAAGGCGCACCGGAACTTTCTGCGCGACGCCGTTTATTTTCTTTACGAGGCCAACCGGGTCGCCGAAGCGGCAAAATGGTTCAAATATCTGGGCGAAAAATACCCCGACAAACCGATCATTGACGGCCAGCCGGATTCGCTGCCCAAAAACCTGACGCTCGACGAATATGCCGTGGCGGTGGTGCAGATCGACATCGGCGAGACTTCGCAGGAACGTGTGACGGCCGCCGTGCAAGGGTTGTTGACCCGTTCCTATTACGACCTCGCCACCGGCCAGGAAGACCGCTACGAAAATCTCAAACGGCTGGCGGTCAAGGTCTACGAGCGCTATACCCAAAAAACCTCTAATGCCCGTGGCGAGAAGCGCATTCCACTGCCGCCCTTCGACACCTTGAACCAGACCGTGTTGCGACAGTTGCTGGATGTGAAGAACGGTGCGCCCTATGCCGCCCGCGCCGAGCTGGTCACAAAACTTGGCCTGCCTTCGAGCCTGTTGGAGGCGGTCGGTGTCGCGACCAATCGTGTGGAAAAAATTTCCAGCAATCCGGCGGCAACCAATTCCGCCGCCAAATGACCACCGGCGGGCGGGGGTTTCCGGCGGTCGTTCCCAAGATTGCCACCCGCCGAATCTCTGCTAACCTCCGCCAACTGTGACGAAGAAAAATTCCAGTGAAAAGCCACTGCGGGTCGGTCTGATTTCTCTGGGCTGTGCCAAAAATCTGGTGGATGCGGAAATCATGCTCGGCTCGCTCCTGAAATCCGGTGTGGAGATCACCAACGACGCCGGCAGCGCCGACGCCGTCATCGTCAACACCTGTTCCTTCATCGATTCCGCGCAGGAAGAAAGCGTGGATACGATTCTCGAATCCGTCGAGCTGCGCGACGCGAACCGGCGCGGCCAAGCCGTCATCGTTTCCGGCTGTTTGTCCCAACGCTTTCGCGAAGAACTGCCCAAACTCATGCCGGAAGTGGACGCGTTCATGGGCATTGATCAGGTCGCGCAAGTCGGCGACATCGTCGGCAAGGCCATTGCCAGCCGCGCAACGAAAGTTGTCTCGCCCAAAACCAATGTCCAAAAAGGTAAAGTCGTTTCGCGCCTGAATGAACTGGAGAAAAACCGTCCGCTCGACGAACACGAAAAAGAAGAATCGCTGCGCGGCGCGGAAAAATTTGGCAAAACGAAAGTCGTGGTCACGCCGCCGAGTGCGCCGGTTTTCGACGTGACGCAACGTCCGGTTTTTATCCCTGATTTCGAGACGCCGCGTTTCCGGCTGACGCCAAAACATTTTGCGTATCTCAAAATCGCCGAGGGCTGCAACCATCCGTGCAGCTTTTGCATTATTCCCCGCATGCGCGGCTCGCACCGTAGCCGCACGCAGGCAGACATCGTCGCCGAGGCCAAAGCGCTCATTGCCGACGGCGTGAAGGAAATCAATTTGATTTCGCAGGACTCGACTTATTACGGCCTTGATTTGCGAGCCAACCATTCACGCGCCATTTCCTCGCCGGAAAAATTTAATGCCGCGACCAAATCCCTTTCCGCCGATGCTACGACGATTTGCACGCTGCTGCGCGAATTGAATACGCTCAAGGGTGATTTTTGGATTCGCCTGCTCTACACGCATCCCGCGCATTGGACGGACGAACTCATCACGACGATTGCCGAATGCAAAAAAGTCGCGCGCTACATCGATATCCCGCTCCAGCACATCCACGAGAACATGCTCGAACGGATGCGCCGCGAAACCTCGCAGCAATACATCGTGGACCTCATCCGGAAAATTCGCGCGGGCATTCCCGGCATCGCGATTCGCACCACCTTCATCGTCGGCTTTCCCGGCGAGACCGAGGCAAGCTTCAAGGCGCTGCTCGATTTTATCCGCGAGACGAAGTTCGAGCGGCTCGGTGTGTTTGCCTACTCGAAGGAAGACGGAACGCGCGCGGGCGCGATGGCTGGACAGCTTGCCCACAAGGCGAAACAAAAGCGCCGCGAACTCGCCATGGCCGCGCAGCATAAAGTCGCCATGGCCGTTTCCGAAAGTTTCGTGGGCCGCAAAATCAAAGTCCTCATCGAGGGCGAGGCCAATGCGAAACAACTTCTGTCCGCAAATGTTTCCTCATGGGAATACGGCTTGATTCGCGAGGCGGACAAACACACTTCGCAGATGAAAGGCCATTATTTCGTCGCTCGTGGCGAGGCGGATGCGCCGGACATCGACGGCCGCGTTTACATCCGGGCCGCGAAAGATGCGTTGCCCGTTGGCCAGTTCGCGACAGTCAAGGTCATCGGCCACACCGATTACGATTTGATTGCCGAGCCGGTTTGAGGCGGGTGCAGAAATTTATTCGCTTGCGCCGGCATTTTTTGCATCATGAGCGGAATGAAATCCATGACGGGTTGCGGGCGCGGTGAATGCGCCCAGGACGGCTTCAAGGTCACGGTCGAGTTGAGTTCCGTGAACCGCAAGCAGGCCGAAGTCTCGGTCGCGCTGCCGCGCGAGATGGAGATGCTCGAAGCGCAGGTGCGCGACGCCATCCACCGCAATGTGGCGCGCGGGCGCGTGAATGCGCGCGTTTCGTTTCACGCCGCCGAGGGTAAGCTTTCCGCCCGTAAACACATCAACGCCGCCCTGGCCAGGGATTATGCCGTCGAATTTGCCCGGCTGGCGAAGCAGTTGAAAATTTCCTGCGAAGTGACGCTGGATCAAGTGCTGCGTGCGCCCGGTGTTTTCCACACGGATGAGGAATTGGCCGAGACGGAAGATCTGTGGCCGGCGGTGGAAAAAGCATTGAACCAGGCGCTGGCCGCGCTGGTAAAGATGCGCGAACGCGAAGGCGCGCATCTGACGAAGGATTTGTCGTCACGTGTCGGCGTGATGCGCACGGCCGTGGACAAGATCCAGAAGCAGGCGCCGGTGACGGCGGAAAATTACCGGAACAACTTGCTTGAACGCATCCGGAGCGCGGGTCTTGAGAACATCACACCGGATGACGAGCGGCTGTTGAAAGAGATCGTCTTGTTCGCCGACCGTTCGGACATCTCCGAGGAACTGACGCGGTTGCAAAGCCATTTCCAGCAGTTCGCCGACTGCTGCAAAGCGAAGGAGCCGGTCGGGCGCACGCTGGATTTTCTGGCGCAGGAAATGAACCGTGAAATCAACACCATCGGCTCGAAGGCCAATGATGCGGTCATCTCGCGCGAGGTGGTGACGCTCAAGGCGGAACTCGAAAAGTTCCGCGAGCAGGCGATGAACGTCGAGTGATGAAGAGCCCAAAATCAAAAGTCCAAAGCCCAAAGCCGGTGGCGAAGCAAAATTCCGCGCCGCTGCTCATCCTCATCTCCGCGCCGTCGGGCGGCGGCAAGACGACGCTGTGCGATTTGCTGCTGAAATCGCAGCCGCAGATGACACGGGCCATCACCTGCACCACGCGCCCGCCGCGTCCCGGCGAGCGGGACGGCGTGGATTATTATTTTTTAGCGGCCGGTGATTTCCTGAAGCGGGTGCAGGCGGGAAATTTTCTCGAGCACGCCACGGTTTACGGCAACAGCTACGGACTTTTGAAATCGGAGCTGCTGGGAAAATTGCGGGCGGGCAAGGATGTGTTGTTGAACGTGGATGTGCAGGGTGCTGCGACCATCCGCGCGGCGGCAATGGAAGAACCGGAACTGCGCGCGGCGCTCATCACAGTGTTTCTGACGCCAGCCTCGATGGAAATCCTTGAGGCGCGTCTAAAAAAACGGAATTCCGACGCGCCGGAAGTGATAAAGAAACGGCTGGCGGTGGCGAAACAGGAAGTGTCCCAGTGGAAAAATTTCGATTATCTGGTCATCAGCACGAGCAAGCAGGAGGATTTGCGGCGGACGATGGCGATTGTGGAGGCGGAAAAGATGCGCAGCCCGCGTTCGCTTCCGCCGGAATTTTGAACTAATTTCCAATCATGAGCGCAAAAATCATCCTTGGCGTCACCGGCTCCATCGCCGCGCACAAGGCGGCGGATCTGGCGTCGCTGTTGACGAAGGCAAAATGCAGCGTGCGGGTGGTGATGACGGTGGACGCACAGAAATTCATCACGCCGTTGCCGTTCAAGACATTGACGCGTCAACCGGTCGTCACCGATCTGTATGATGAGGACGAGGGTTGGAAGCCGACGCACATCGAACTGGCGGATGTGGCGGATTTGTTAATCATTGCACCAGCCACGGCAAACGTGATCGCGAAGTTGGCGCATGGGATTGCCGATGATGCGCTGACTTGTATCGCACTGGCATTGAATCCCAAGGCAAGGATCTTGATCGCGCCGGCGATGAACGGAAAAATGTGGCTGCACGCGGCGACGCAGGCGAATGTGAAAACCTTGAAGTCTCGCGGCGCGGAATTCATCGGGCCGGACGAGGGGTTGCTTTCGTGTGGTTACGAGGGCATTGGCCGGTTGTGGCCGGTGGAAAAAATCGCCAAGCGGGCGCAGAAAATACTTCGCTAGAGATCCATGGATACCCGCCGCGAGCCTTTATTGAAGCGCCTGCCGGCCCTGTTTGAGATTCCCGCGCCGGACGCGGAGCGGGCGCGGCAGCGCATCGATTTGATGGAGCGCAAGCTGATGCTGCCGGTGAAGTTGTTCTTCGTGGGGATCATTTTCTACTCCTTCAATTTTTCGCCTTGGGTCGGCCAGATTTCGGGCGCGCTGGACGTGACGGTGGAGACGGTTCAGTTGATTTTCTGGTTTTATATTTTGTTGAGCGTGATGCTGGCCATCCCGCTGTTTGTCGCCGACTGGCTGCCCTTGGCGCTATTACAATGGATGGTGGTCACCACGGCGCTGGTGGATGCCTTGGTGTTGGCGGCGATGACGCTGATAACCGGTGGGCAGGACAGTATCTTGTTTTGGTTGTTCCTCGGGTTGATTCTGAGGAATGCGGTCAGCGTGCCGCCGGGATTCTCACAAATTTTTCTGAATTTTGCCACGAGCCTTTGCTATGCGCTCGTGGTGGCGTTGGATGTGGCCATTGCCGGCAATGTGGACGACATCACCATTCGCGCGCTGGATCTGTCCGCCCACGAGGAGTTCAGTGAACCATTGATGTTGCGGATGCTGGTGCTATGGCTGACGACCCTGAGCTGCTATGTGGCGCAGGCGTTTTTGGAACGGCAACGGCTGGCGGCGGAAGAAGTGGGCGAATTTGCCGCGCGCGAAAACCAATTGCGCTCCGCCGGCCGGCTGGCGGCGGAATTCGCACACCAGATCAAAAACCCGCTTGCCGTCATCAACAACACCGCCTTTTCGCTGCGACGTGCGGTCAGCAATCAAAACGCCGCCGCCGCCGCGCAGCAGATTGAGATCATCCAGGAGGAAGTTGCCCGAGCGGACCGGGTCATCACCCAGATCATGGGTTATGCGCAGCTGAGTGAAGGTCATGTCGAAAAATTGAATGTGATCAAAAAAATCACCGAGGCCATCGAGCAGGTGTTTCCGTCCGCCATCTCCTCGGAAATTAAGGTGGTTAAAAAAATCGTCGGCCAATTTCCCCCGCTGCTGATGCAGCGCTCCCATCTTTCGGAAATTCTCGTGAACCTGCTCCAGAATGCCCGTGAGGCGTTGGATGGCCGGGGCACGGTCTGGGTTGAGGCAAATGTTTTACGGGACAATACAATTGAGATTTCAATCGCCGACGACGGGCCGGGTATCGCGCCGGACAGGCAGGAGAGCATTTTTGAGGCATATTTCACGACGAAGGAAAAAGGCACTGGTCTTGGGCTGGCCATCGTGAAACATAACGTCGAGCTTTACGGTGGAACCGTGCGCGTGGATTCCGCGCTTGGAAAAGGGGCCAAATTCACAGTAACCTTCCCGGCCAAAGCGCTGCCCAAACCATTTTTGAAATGACCCTGCCGCTGCCACCCTTGCTGGTTGTGGACGACGACAAGAATATGCGTCGTTCGCTCCAGACCATGCTTGCGGATGAAGGCTACATGGTGCGCCTGGCGGAGTCGGCGGAGGAAGCGCTGGGAATGCTGGCGCAGGAAAACTTTTTCATGGTCATCACCGATGCACGTCTGGGCGGCATGAGCGGTTATGAATTTTTGGCCAAAATCCACAATCAATGGCCGGAGCTGCCGTCGCTCATGATCACCGCCTACGCGACGCCGAAGCTGGCGGTCGAAGCCATCAAAGCCGGGGCGATGGATTATTTGTCCAAACCGTTCGAGCCGGAGGAATTGTTTCACGCGGTGGCTCGCTGTGGCGAGCGCCATCGTCTGTTGCAGGAAAATGCGGCATTGCGCTCGCGTGCCGGAGATAATTTTGGCCTCGACCAAATAGTCGGCGAATCGTCCAAGATGCACGAATTGCGTCAGCTCATCCGCACCGTTGCGCCCACGGATGCGCGCGTTTTGGTGTTGGGCGAAAGCGGCACGGGCAAGGAACTGGTGGCCGGCGCGCTGCACGCGTTGAGCAAGCGCCGAAATCAGAATTACATCCGCATCAACTGCGCGGCGATCCCTGAGACGCTGCTGGAAAGCGAATTGTTCGGCCACGAAAAGGGCTCGTTCACCGGGGCGCTGAAACAGAAGCTGGGACGGGTTGAGGAGGCGGATGGCGGCACGATTTTTCTGGATGAAATCGCAGACATGGGCAAGCCGCTTCAGGCAAAGCTACTGCGCTTTTTGGAGAACGGGTCTTTCACGCGCGTCGGTGGCACCGAGGAGTTGCGTGTCAACGTGCGGTTCGTCGCCGCGACCAACCGTGACCTCGCCCAAGCCATCGCGTCGGGCGATTTTCGTGAGGACTTGTTCCATCGCCTGAACGTCGTGCAGTTCAAGTTGCCCCCTTTGCGTGAGCGTGGCGACGACATGCTGGTGCTGGCGCAGCATTTTTTAAAAATATTTCGCGCCACACTGAACAAGAACATTTCCGGTTTCACGCCCGCCGCTTGCCAGAAGTTGCGGGCGCACCACTGGCCCGGCAATGTCCGGGAATTGCGCAATGCCGTGGAACGCGCTTTGATTCTGGAGACCAGCCGGGAAATCCAGCCCGCCAGCCTGCCGGATGTTTCCGTGGAGTTGCGGGTGCCAAACGCCGCGACCGTTTTTATCGCACCGGAGGAATCCCTGGATGCCGCCCTCCAGCGGCTGGAGCGGGAATTGATTCAGGCTGCGCTGGAGCGGAATATTTTCAGCCTGACACGCACCGCCGAACAACTTAAGCTTTCCCGGCATTCATTGCGATACCGGATGCAGCGGTTGAACATGAAGCCGGCCGGTGGTGAGGCCGGTGAAGCCGCAGGAGAGATTGATTGATGAGCTCATTTAACATGCCCACTTCCAGCCAGTCGGCAGACTGGCTGTTTTTTGGCGTGATGTTGCTGGCCGTAGGCATAGGCGTCACGGGTTTCATCGTTTGGTTCTCGTTGAAGAAAAAATCTGGGAAGAAGAAACTGCGCAAACGCCGCCATCGCGATGATAGGCAGCACAAGCCCAGCCTCGCCCAAACCAGCGGACTGCCGCCCCGGCGGGATCCCAACCAGCCGCCCCGCGGCGTGTGACCATGCAGCACAGCCGTGCGCTCACCCGCAAAAGCGCCTCCAATCTCGCGCTCGCCTTCATCCTTTTGCCGCGTGAAAAACGCGATGCCATGTCCGCGCTTTACGCCTTCTGTCGCGCCGTAGATGATGTGGCTGACGAGGATTCCGTGCCGGTGGACAAACGGCGTGAACAACTGGCCGCCTGGCGCGAGGACATCCGTCGTGCCTGCGGAAATGAAACACCGGAATTCGTCCTCAACCAGGAGTTCCAGCCGGTCATCCGGCAGTTCAAGCTGCCGTTCGCGCTGTTCGACGAGATCATCAAGGGTTGCGAGATGGATCTGGAAAAACTGCGCTACGAAAACTTCGATGAGTTGGAATTATATTGTCATCGCGTTGCATCCGTTGTCGGCCTGTTGAGTATCGAAATCTTCGGCTACAAAAATTCCGTGTGCCACGATTACGCCGTTTATCTCGGTCAGGCGCTCCAGTTGACCAACATTTTGCGCGATGTCAAAAACGACGCCGGGCGTGGACGGATTTATCTCCCGCAAAGTGAGTTGAAAAAGTTCAAAGTGAGCGAAAGTGAAATTTTGAATTCAAAATACTCAGAGAATTACTTCCAGCTTGCCGTCAATGTCGCCGCCCGCGCGAAACATTTTTACCAGCTGGCACAACAGACCCTGCCGCCCGAAGACCGCCGGTCGATGGTTGCCGCCGAGTTGATGGGCAGCGTTTATTGGCAGTTGCTCCTGAAATTGGAGCGCGGCAGATTTGATGTCTTCGGCCCGCGACCGCTGAAGCTTTCCAAGCCGCACAAGCTCGCGCTTATCTTCCAATCCTGGCTGCGTCACGCTGTCGGCTCTAACTCTTCCAGCTATGGCCGGTTCTGAAAAACGCCGGCTCATCGTCAATGCCGACGATTTTGGCCTTTCGGCTTCGGTAAACGAAGCCGTCATCCGCGCGCACCGCGAGGGCATTTTGACCACCGCCAGCCTGATGGTGAATGAAGCTGGCTTTGATGAGGCTGTCCGGCTGGCGAAGAAAAATCCACGGCTCGGCGTTGGTCTGCACCTGACGTTCTTGATGGGGCACTCCGCGTTGTCGCCGGAAAAAATCCCCGACCTCGTCGATCCGTGCGGCGAATTCAGCAACTCGCCAGTCGGTGTCGGCATGAGCTATTTTTTCAAACGCAGCCTGCGCGAGCAACTTCGCGCCGAGATCCAAGCGCAGTTTGAAAAGTTTCACGCCACCGGTCTTAAACTTGACCATGTCAACGGGCATCTGCACCTGCATCTGCACCCCGTCATCTTCAAAATTCTGATGGAAGATGCCGACAAGCTGCGCATCACGCAGCTGCGGCTGACGCGCGATTGTCTCGCCCGCAGCCGTCGGATGTCACGCGGTCGTCTGCTCTACAAGATTTCCCATGCGGTCATCTTTGAATTTCTCTCTCGCCGCGCGCGCCCAGTTCTGGCGGCGAAGAAAATCCGCCATGCGCAGATCACTTTTGGCTTGTTGCAGGATTCGCGCGTGGATGAGGAATACGTCATGAAGCTGCTGCCGGAACTGCCGCCCGGCGATTCGGAGCTTTACTCGCACCCGTCGCTCGACAAATTTAAGCATGAAGCCGACGCCCTTGCCAGCCCGCGCGTGCGCGAATTGCTCAACCGCCTCGGCATCGAACTGATTCGTTACCAGGATTTGTGAAATGATTAAAATTCTTTTGATACTGCTTTTCGGCCTCGCCTGTGAATCCACCGGTGTCGTGCTGTTGAAAAAAGGCATTAATCACATTCCGGAGGTGAGCGGCTACACTGTCGCTGAAATCTTCCGCGTATTGAAGACCGGTGCCACCAGCCCGCAGATTCTGCTGGGAGTCTTTTTTGAGGCGGTGTTCTTTGCCTGCCTGCTGGTGCTGATGTCCAAGAGTGACATCAGTTTTCTCTGGCCGCTTACCGCGTTGAGTTTTGTCTTTGCGACCTTCGCCGCCATCTGGTTTCTGGGTGAACAGGTATCCGTTGTGCGCTGGCTCGGCGTGGTTTTGATCATGCTCGGTGCGGCGTTCATCAGCTACAGCGAACATGCCAAGGAAAAACCGGCTGCACCGGCAAACCCAAGCTCCGTCACGCAGAAATAATTTTCTCCAGCACGCGGGCGAGTTGTTGTGCGGCGAAACTCGTTTTCCTTCCCAGCGCCATCAGTTGCGGGATTTTCCCCGGCGACTGGGCGATGGCCCAAGCCAGTTTGCCGAAATCCAGACTTTTATCCGGTTTTGTCAGCGCGTTGAAATCCAGCGGCAAATCCTCGCCGGCTGCATCCGAAATCACCCGCACCGTCACGCAGGGAATGTTCTTTTCTGCGCAAACCGCGTGGATCGCCGCCGATTCCATCTCCACCGCGTCCGCGCCGGTTTGCTCGCGCAAAAACGTTTTCTCAACCACGGTGGTGGCGATGCGGTCGGCGCAAAAAAACTTTGCTGGTTTTGCACCGGCCGATAAAAGAGTGTTGTTCAGTTTCTGATTGCTGATCACTGGTGCTGCCAGTTCAAAAACCACCTCGCCGAGTTTCAAATCCGGATTCAGCCCGCCGGCAAAGCCGCAGGTCAGCACCAGCTCCGGTGGCACGCCTGCTGCGCCGGATAGAAAATCGCGCACGGATTTTTCGGCGTTCGCGCGTCCGATGCCGACAATAAGCATGCCGACGCCCGGATGGGCCGCTGCGATTTTATGGAACGGCGCGGCCTCCTCTTTCAAGGCAAAGCAAACCAGAATCGGATTATGCCGGCTGTTCATGTGGGATATATGGTCCAAATGTCTTCGCCAAGTCCGTCTTTTCACTGCAAACCACAATCAAGGCGTGTAACTTGATTTTATGTTCAAGCGTCCAGCCAGTATGCTTTCCCCTCGACCGCTCGCCAATGTTTTTTGCCTGGCGTTCGCCGGCTTGTTCGCGCTGCACGCTGCGCAAGGTGCCACGATCCAATCCGACATCTGCATCTACGGCGGCACCTCCGCTGGCGTCATCGCCGCCGTGCAGGCCGCCAAGATGGGCAGAACCGTGGTGCTTGTTGAACCGGGCCGGCACTTGGGCGGATTGACCTCCGGCGGCTTGGGCGCGACGGATATCGGCAACAAAGCGGCCATCGGCGGGCTTTCCCGAAATTTCTACGGGCGACTTGGCCAGCATTATGGCAAGCCCGAGGCGTGGACGTTTGAACCCAGTGTGGCGGAAAATGAATTCAACACCCTTGTGCGCGAAGCAAAAATCCCAGTCCACTTCCGCGCGCCGCTCGTTTCCGTTCAGACTGAAAATGCGCGGCTCGGCGCGTTGACCACCGCCGGCGGCGACACCTTCCGCGCCCGGGAATTCATTGATGCCACCTACGAAGGCGACTTGATGGCCAAGGCCGGCGTGAAATATTTTGTCGGGCGCGAGGCGAACGCGACTTGCGGTGAAACGCTCGACGGCATCCGCGCCACCACACCGAAACATCAGTTCATCGTGCCGGTGGATCCGTATGTGAAAACCGGCGATCCGGCCAGCGGTCTGTTGCCGTTCATCCAATCCGTTCCATTCGGCCAACCCGGCGACGGCGACCCATGCGTTCAAGCCTACAACTTCCGCCTGTGCCTCACACAAAATCCGGCCAATCGCAAACCCATCGACCCGCCTGCCGATTACGACCCGGCGAAATACGAACTGCTCGGACGTTACTTTGACGCGCTCGCCGCCGCCAACAAGCCCGTCACGCTGAAAACCTTTCTGAAGATTGACATGGTCACGCCCGAAAAGACCGACATCAACAACAACGGCGCGTTCTCCACCGATTTCATCGGCGAAAACTACGATTACCCGAACGCAGATTATGCCACGCGCGAACGCATCCAGGCCGCGCATCTGGATTACATCAAGGGACTGCTCACCTATCTCGCCACCAGCCCGCGCGTGCCGGACAGCGTGCGCACCAACATGCAGGCATGGGGACTCTGCCGGGATGAGTTCACTGACAACGGCGGCTGGCCTCATCAGATGTATGTCCGCGAGGCGCGGCGCATGGTGTCCGCCTATGTGATGGCGGAAAAAAACTGCCGCCGGACTGAAATCGTGCCCGACTCCGTGGGCTTGGCGGCTTACAATATGGATTCGCACAACTGCCGCCGGCTGGTGCGCAACGGTCATGTGGAGAACGAGGGCGACGTGCAGGTGCCGCCGATGAGTCCGTATCCTATTTCCTACCGCGCCATCGTGCCGGCACCGGGCCAGTGCGAAAATCTGCTCGTGCCGGTCTGCCTCTCTGCCACGCACATCGCGTATGGTTCCATCCGCATGGAACCGGTGTTCATGATTCTCGGCCAGTCCGCCGCCACCGCCGCCGTTCTGGCCATGGATGATGATGTGCCCGTGCAAAAGGTGGATTACGCCAAGCTGCAAAAACGCCTGCTGGCCGACGGCCAGATTTTGGAATGGACGAAACCGGCGAAGTCAAAGCCGCAATGATTGCGTGGAAATTTGGCGGAACGGCAAGCTTTCTTTCTTCAGACGGGACTCGATGAAATCATTTGATTCCGCTTAGTCGGTCCTTCCAGATTTTGTGAAGCTCCACGGTGGCTTTCACGTCGCGCAGGCAGTATTCGGCAATTTCACGATATTTACCCGCCGCCACCAAATCTTTCACATCCATGCCGGTCACACCCGCGCTCTTGGGCGATTCGATACCGAAGGCCTTGCAGTAAAAATCCAGGTTGAAGCGCCGCGCCGCGCCGTCGCGTCCGCTCACGCCGTAAAAAGTCAACTGTTCCGCGAGATCGCAATGGGGTTCGGTGGCGTAGCGGTAGCCGAGCCAGTTTTTCTTTGAGATTGGCACGTTGAGCAGCGCCGAGCGCAGATAGATGAACGGCACGTCGAAACCGCGTCCGTTGAAGGTGACGACGTGGTCGTAGTGCTTGGTCACGTCCCAGAAGGCGGTGAGGAGTTCCGTTTCGTCCGCACAGGCGACAAATTCGACCGGACCGGCTTCGCTAGTGTCATCGTAATCCTCGGCGATGAAAATGGACTGGCCGCGCCCGGTATCGGCATTGAGCATGGCCACGCAGACGATCTGCGACGTGAGCGGCCACAGGCTCATGAACCGGGTGATTTCCTCGCGCTTGGCGGATTTTTCAGCGGGATCAGCAATCTTTTCACATTCACGGAAAAGATATTCCTGTTGCACCTCATCAAAATTTTCCAGCGGGTGGGCAGAGGTTTCGATGTCGAAAACTAGGGTGGCCATGGGTTGAGTTTAAGATACTGCAAAAAACAGTCTAATCAAGTGACGTTGGTCGTCTTATCCGCGTTACGAAGAAATTGCAGGGCTTTCCGGAAATCAGCCGGCACTGGCGCGGTGAACTTCATCATTTTGCCGGTGCGTGGATGGATGAAGGCTAGTTTACGCGCGTGCAGCAGAACGCGTGGCGCGGCATAGCCGGTGAGTTCCGAAAATCTCTTGTTGGGCTTGGCACCGTAGGTTTCATCGCCGACGAGCGGATGGCCGAGGTGCTGGAAATGCACGCGGATCTGGTGGGTGCGTCCGGTATGGATTTCCGCTTCCGCGTGCGTGGCCTGCGCGAAGCGCTTGACGACCCGGTAGCTGGTGTGCGCGGCGCGGCCATCGCCATCGTCCTGCACCGCCATGCGTTTGCGATGCGTGGGGTGGCGGGCGATGGCGGCGTGGATTTCGCCGGTGTCATGCGCCAGTCGTCCGATGACCAGCGCATCGTAAATCTTTTCCACGGTGCGTTCGGCGAATTGTTGGGAAAGCGCAAGGTGGGTCTCGTCGTTTTTCGCGACAACGAGGCAGCCGCTGGTCTCCTTGTCGAGCCGATGGACGATGCCGGGCCGCGCCACGCCGCCGATGCCGCTCAACGAGCCGGCGCAATGATGCAGCAGGGCGTTGACGAGCGTGTGTTCCTCGTGCCCGGCGGCCGGATGCACGACGAGGCCGGCGGGCTTGTTGACGACGAGCAGCGATTTGTCCTCGAACAAGATATCGAGCGGTATCTCCTCCGGCTGCGCCTCGGCCGGTCGCGCTTCGGGAAAGGTGATTTCAACCGTGTCGCCGGCGCGCGGAACATGCGTAGCCTTGGTGGTCTGGCCGTTGACCCGGACGTGGCCTTGTTCGATGAGCCGCTGCATGGCCCCGCGCGAGGCGGCCGGAAATTTTTCGCGCAAAAAAACATCCAGACGTTCGCCGGGGCGCGATTGTTCGACCGAGAATTTTTCCATGTGGGCGGGCATGATCTTTAATTTGCCGGCGGCGCGGGCGAATTTTCAGTTTTCCAGGTGATGAGAAAAATCAGGCCGACGCCGGTGCAGATGGCGGTGTCGGCAACATTGAACGCAGGGAAGCCGAGTTCGCTGCCGCCGCGCTGCTGCATGTAAAAGTAGATGAAATCGATGACCTCGTGGCGGTCGGGCAGCAGGCGGTCGGTGAGGTTGCCGGCGATGCCGCCGAAGATGAGGCCGAAGGCGATCTGGCCGGGCAGCGTGTGGGAATTGAAATGATGCCGCGTGAGGAACAGCGCCACGAACGCCAGCAGCGCGACGAAGGCGAGCGCGCCGTTGTTGCCGCGAAACAGGCTCCAAGCCGCGCCGGTGTTGCCCCAGTGGACGAACTTGAAGAAGCCGGGGATGAGGATTTTCTCATCGCCCTTTTCAAGCAGATTCAGCACGAGCCACTTGGTGAACTGGTCAAGGATGAACACCGCCGCCGCGAGGATGGCGATGTAGCGGTTTGATTTATGAAAAATGGGGCCGGTTTGAGCCATGTAATGGAATGCATTAAACCGCATGCGGTGACAAAGCAAAAGCCATTTCACCAGCGGCAAATCTGTGAAAGGGCTGCATTGCTCGTCAGCCTGGCGGCAGATGGAGCGACAATTGCCGACAGTGAAACAGCACGATTATTGGGTCAGTGAAGCTGCGTGAATCGGTGCTGATACTCCGCCGGCACAAGTTCTTGGATGAGCTCCAGGTGATCGGCACCCGTGGCGGAAGCGCCTTCCGGCATCGGTTTGCCATTGATGAGACAGTTTTCATACTTCACTTCGCCCAGCGCCGTCAAGGCCGTGTCTTTCAGAGTCACCCGGGTCGCGGTTAGTTTCGTGTCTTTCTGAACCAGCGCCGATTCGGGCTTGCCCGCGCGCAGGATGAACACATTATCAAGGATCAATTCCGTGTGTTCGCCCTTATCAGCTTTGACCATCAGCGGATGCTCGGACGAGGACAGCACCACCGAGTTCTCAACCTTGTAGCGGCCGTTGTTCAAAAAAAACAAATCGTAAGCGAGACAGTCGGCGATGAAGACATGGTTATAACTTGTGTGGGCGGACAAGATGTCGGTGATGCCGGTGCTGTTGCCGATGCAGACCAGCCCATCCACAAAGACCTCGGCGGTTTCGTGCGAGCTGATTCCGTCGTCGCCGCATTCGATGGCACGGATGTTTTGAAACCGGACATCGCGGCAATCACCGTGGATGTTGAAGCCGTCATTGTGGGGATGGGTGGAGGTTATGTTCTTAATTATGAGATGGGCGTTGTCGCCTCCCAGATGAACCCCATTGATACGTATCGGGGCGGCGATGTTTGCATCAGCCAGTTTTTGTCCGGGTGACAATTTAACAAAAAATGTGCCGCACAGTTGCGAGGTTCCCGGTTTCTCTTTCGTCTGGTCGCGCACGAAGGTCCACTCGCCCGGCTGCAAGTCCTCAGCTTTCTTGAAAGGTGCCTTGATGCCCTTTGAGGTGCGCCCCATGTGATTCATCTTGCCGTTCCACAGGAAAAACCAGCGCATGATGGCCGCGTCATTCAAACTGCTCGGCGGGAGCAATTCATCATTTGCAAACAATCCCGGCGACACTTCCTTCCACTTCGTCACGTCAAGTGGATCAGCACATTCCAGCGTCGCTCCATGACCATCCAACGTGATGGGCTTGCCCGGCTCGCCTTTCTTGCCTTGGAAGATTGCGCTTTCGTGATACACGATAGGTTGCAGGTGGATGGTATCGCCCGGCTGCGCGAGTTTGATGGCATCGCGAATGGTTTTCACATCCGTGCCGACCCGGATGTCGCGACCTGTTGGCGAAGCCGGTGTTGCCTTTACCGGTGCGGGCTGAGAGATTGTCAAACCAATCAGCAGAGAGATGACGATTGATGAAATGATGGGCTTCATTTATTTAGAGGGTCGGACATGTTTGGCAGGAGTCAGGTTACAGGAGGTGATTTTGACACACAATCATTTCAGCTTTTACCGGACTCATTTTTTGAGAATGACCGCCAGGATTTTTATCTTCTGGCAATCCATTGGCCGCTGTAGGCTGTTCTTATGGCGTTAGTTCGGATACTAATCGACGGCTATTCGCTGCTCCACAACTGGCCGGAGCTGGCGGAGGGCGCGCCGCGTCATTCCGAAACGGCGCGTGATGCGCTGGTGGAGATGCTCACGCAGTATCAGGACGCCTGCGGCACGCCGGTGACGGTTTTTTTCGACGGGCGCGGCAGCCGCAAAACCAAACCCAAGAATGACGCCGGCAAGTCCGTGGAAGTGCTGTATTCAAGCGCCGGTCAGACGGCGGACGATTTGATCGAACGCGCCGCCGCGCGGTTCCAGCCTTACGGCGAAGTGCTGGCGGTGACAGATGATTTTGCCATCCGCGACGTGGTGGGCGGCTTCAACGGCTCGGTGGCAAGTTGCGGCAACTTCATAGCGATGATCGAGAATGCACTGGCATCTTTGGAGGAAAAACTGAACAATCACAATCGTGCCGAGCGGAACCGGTTTCTCCGCGCGCGTTAGCATGACCATGAATCACCCCAAAAAATCACCATTTACCATGTTCCGGGCAGGTTGGCTGTGGGTGTTCATATATCTGTTCATTTGCTCACCGTTGCGGGCGGAGGTCGAGGAGCGGTGGTTGCTGGTGTTCGATACCTCGGCGGCGATGAAAAAGCGATTGCCGGCTGTCGAATCGGCTGTGAAAGCTTTTATGCGGACGAGTGCCGGTAGCCAGATGCATGCCGATGCTTCGCTCGGCGTATGGACGTTTTGCCGGGAACTGCATACCGGCCAGTTCCCGTTGACTATCTGGGCCCCGGAGCAGGCGGCGGTGACGGCCTCAAATCTGGTCAATTTTCTCCACCACCAATGGTTCGCGGGCGATGCGGATTTGAATGCGATAAAACCCACGCTGGACAGGGTTGTCGCCGGTTCCGACCGTCTGACTGTGTTGATTTTTTGTGACGGCTACAGTCAGTTCGATTGGACGCCCTACAACAGCGGCATCAACCAGACCTTTCGGCAAAATTTGGAGGAACGGGAAAAGGCGCGGCAGCCGTTCGTGGTGCTGTTGCGGTCGCAGCAGGGAAAATTCACCGGCTGCACGGTCAGTTTTCCGCCGGGAGAAACCAGCATACCGGCATTTCCCGCCTGGCCGGAACCGCCCAAGCTGGTGGTGGCGTTGCCGCCGCCCCCGCCGCCCATTGCGGTAGCTACGCCGGCCCTGATCATCGTCGGCACTAATGTCGGCACCAATGCCGATGATCTGAAAAAACTGGCCAGCCAGCATCCTATGCCGCCGGCAACGGCCGCGAGCAGTCCCAGCAATCTGGTTGCCGCAGTGGTGACAAATATTCCGGTGATAGCTGCTCCCGCCGTCTCCAATCCGCCGCCAATTGTTCCGGTGGTCAAAAAGACGCCGCCCACAAGTAATACCGTTGTCAAAATAGCAGTTCCAGCAACCAATATTACCAACCTTGCCGCAACTGTAATTCAGAGTCCGGCGCAGAAACCGATTAATTGGCGGGCCATATTGCTCATAGTCGGCGGTGTCATAATTCTGATGGTGTTGTTGCGCGTCCTGTTTGCGGTGGTGCGCTCGTGCCGTCCGCACAACAGCTTGATCACAGATTCACTCAACGCCCCGAAGGTTCCACCGGCAAAAAAATGACTGCATTCCGCGCGTGACTTTTGGGCGCGCTTGTGGAAAATTTCGCGGCCATGAAAGCTATCTCATTATTTTGTGCGCTCGGCCTGTTTGCCGCCGTTGCCGCCACCCAAGCTGAAGACGCCAAGACCACATCTGCCGCGCCGGCGGCACCCGCCAAGGCACCCGCTGCCAAGGAAGTTGCCATCGTCAAGACCAGCGAAGGCACGATGGTGCTGGAATTTTTTCCGGACGTCGCGCCGGGACACGTCGATAACTTCAAGAAGCTGGCCAAGAAAGGCTTTTACGACGGCACCTGTTTTCACCGCGTCATCAAGGGCTTCATGATCCAGGGCGGCGACCCGAACACGAAGAATGAAGCCGCGAAGGAAACCTGGGGCACGGGCGGGCCGGGTTACACCATCAAGGCAGAGTTCAACGCCAAGCATCACGCGCGCGGCGTGCTCTCGATGGCGCGCACCAGCGACCCGGATTCCGCCGGCTCGCAGTTTTTCATCTGCCACGGCGACGCCGGTTTTCTGGACGGCCAATACACGGTGTTCGGCCAGCTCATCAAGGGCGACGACGTGCTGGAGAAAATCGCCACCACCGCCACCGAGCCGCCGGATCGCCCCATCAAGCGCGTGAATGTCGAGAGCATCAAGATTGTGCCGGCCGACAGCGTGAAATAATTTTCAACCCAATAAATTTTATGAGCGAAGTTGCCATCCTTACCACCAGCGCCGGCGAAATGACCCTTGAATTCTGGCCGGATGTTGCGCCCGGCCATGTCAAAAACTTTATCGACCTTGCAAAAAAAGGTTTTTATGACGGCACCTGTTTTCATCGTGTCATCAAGGGATTCATGATCCAGGGCGGCGATCCGTTGACGAAGGACGATTCCAAACAGCGCGCGTGGGGCACCGGCGGCCCCGGTCATCAGATCAAGGCCGAATTCAATGACAAGCCGCATGTGCGCGGTGTCCTTTCGATGGCGCGTTCGCAAGACCCCAACTCCGCCGGCTCGCAGTTTTTCATCTGCCACGGTGACCCGCGCTTTCTCGACCGCCAATACACGGCGTTCGGCAAGCTCATCAAGGGCGACGACGTGCTGGAAAAAATCGCCACCACGCCGACCGTTCCCGGCGACCGGCCGGTGACCAAGCAAACGCTCATCAGCGTGAAAATTGTCGCAGCGGATTCGGTGAAATAAATAAAATTGAATAAGGAACGCAGGAAAACAGGAATAATTCGGATTCCGTTTCCTGCGTTCTTGCTTCCCTGATAAAATATTCTCCGTGGAAATTTCCCAGCTCGCCCAAGTTCTTGTCGCGCTCGGTTGTCCGGCGGCAAAATCCGCCGACATGGCCGCGCAACTGGACAAGCGCGCCCGCCAGCTGGCTGCTGAAAAAAACCGGCCCTACGAAGAAGCCATGCAACATTTGCTCACGCTGATGAAACAGGGTTGGGCGGCGCAAAACAAGATCCAGTAGTCAGAATCCAGAAGTGGTCAGCTGCGGGACGAACATTTTTCTGGCTTCTGGCTGCTGGCTTCTAAATTCTATCCGCATGATTCTGCCCTGGAAGAAAGTCAGATCCAAGCCCGCCGGCGATTTTCGCATCTTCAAAATCCGTTCCGACACCTGCATCAATCCACGCACCGGCAAGGAACATGATTTTTATGTCCTCGACAGCGTCGGCTGGGTGAACGTCCTCGCGCTTACACCTGACCAGCAGCTCGTGATGATCCAGCAATACCGCCATGGTTCCGAAACCGTGGAGCTGGAGATTCCCGGCGGCATGATGGATCCGCACGAGACCGATCCGGTGGCTACGGCGATCCGGGAATTGCGCGAGGAAACCGGCTACGAAGGTGAGAACGCGCGCCTGCTCGGCAAAATCTGGTCCAATCCCGCCATCTTGAGCAACCGGACTTACACCGTGCTGATCGAGAACTGCCGCTTGAAACACGCCGTGGAATTTGATGGCGGCGAAGATCTGACGACGCAGCTCGTGCCGGCGGCGGAAATTCCCCGGTTGGTGGCCGACGAAAAAATCGGCCATAACCTCGTGGTCGTTGCCCTGTATTACTTGGAATTGTGGCAGCGCGGAATGAAGCAGGCTTGAGCAAGATTTTTGGTTGTCATCGGCGCAAAGAGAAAACGCGGAGAATGGCTTCTCCGCGTTTTTGGATTTTGAGATTACTGATTATAGCGACTTGACCTTCTTCACAATCGCCGCCGCGTCGATGCCGAATGCCGCCATCAGTTCCGCCGCATGACCAGAGCGGGGCAGGCCGTTCACCGCAATCTTGTGAACTTTCACGCCTTCGCTGGACAGTTCGCCCGCGACAGCGTCGCCGAGACCGCCTTCGGGATAATGATCTTCCACCGTGATGACCACATTGCCGGTCTTTTTTGCGGCGGCGAGAATCACATCCTTGCCGAGCGGCTTCACGCTGTAAGCGTCAATGACCGTTACAGTGATGCCTTCGGCCTTCAGTGTGTCGGCGGCTTTCAAGGCTTCAAACAAGGTGACGCCAGCGCTGACGATGGTGGCTTTGGTGCCCTCGCGCAGCACTTTCGCACCGCCGATGGGGAACTGCTCGTCGTTGCCGTAAATGACCGGTGTCTTCGGACGCGAGGTGCGTAGGAACTGGATGCCGCGCGTCTTGGCCATTTCTTCGAGCAATTTTTCCGTGGCGACCGCGTCCGCCGGATACAGCACCGAGCTGCCTTGCACGGAGCGGAACAGGGCGATGTCTTCCAGCGCCATCTGCGAGGGGCCGTCCTCGCCGATGCTGATGCCGACGTGCGAGCCGACGAGCTTGAGGTTGGCCATCGAGATGCCGGCGACGCGGATCTGATCCGCCGCGCGGGTAAAGAACGTCGCGAACGTCGAGGCGAACGGCACATGGCCGCGCGTGCCAAAACCGATGGCGACGGCAACCAGATTTTGTTCTGCGATGAAACATTCGGTGAAACGATCCGGGAATTTCTTGAAGAATTTTTCCGCGTAGGTGGAATTTTTCGTGTCGCCGTCCATCGCGACAACAGCCGGATTGGCTTCGCCGACGCGGACGAGCGCAGCACCGTAGGCTTCGCGGGTGGCGATGGCGTCACCAAGTTTGTAGCTGATGGCCGGATAGCTTGCGGGCGCAGCGAGATTCGGAGCGGGCAGGGCGGTCGGCGCGGGAATGGCTACGCCAAGACCGGACTTGGCGCTGGGCTGAAGTTCCGCGATAGCCTGCGCGGCTTCTTCCTTGTTCAGCGGTTTGCCGTGCCAATTATCTTTGTCCTGCAAAAAGGAAACGCCGGCACCCTTGTAGGTTTTGGCGATGATGGCGAGCGGCTTTTCATCGAGACCGACGCCGCTCAGCACTTCGATGATTTCTTCCATGTCGTGGCCGTCTTCGAGGGTTTCGACGCGCCAGCCGAAGGATTTGAACCGATTCACATAAACGGAAATGTCGTGGCCGAACGCGGTGGCCTGACTCTGCCCGAGGCGGTTGGCATCCACAATCGCGATGAGGTTGCTCAATTTGTAAAAGCCCGCGAGCGACGCGGCTTCCCAGACGGCACCTTCGGCGATTTCGCCGTCGCCGAGCAAAACATAGGTGTTGAAATCCAGCTTGTCCTGCTTCGCGGAAAGCGCCATGCCGACGCCGACGCCGAGGCCTTGGCCGAGCGATCCGGTCGCCACATCGGCGAACGCGAGGCGCGGCGTGGGATGGCCTTCAAGGTCGTTGCCGAACTGGCGGAGTTTGGCGAGTTCCGCGACGGGCACAAAACCATTTTCCGCCCACGCAGCGTAGAGCAGCGGTGCGGCGTGGCCCTTGGAGAGAATAAAGCGGTCGTTGTTGTAGAAGTGCGGGTTCTTCGCGTCATACTTCATGTGGCCGAAGAACAATGCGGCGACGACATCCGCCGCAGAGCAACAGGAAGTTGGATGGCCGCTGCCGGCCGCCGTGGTGGCCGTGATGGAATGGATGCGCAGTTGGTTGGCGATGCCCTTCAGCAGTTCGATATCGGTTTCAATCATAAATTTTAAGAACGAGAAGGGTAGCCGAGACACTGCCAAAGCCAAGACTGAAATCGGGCGGCAAGGGGCGTCACGGTGCCAGCGCGTGGCCCGGAATGGAGCAGGTCGGCAACTCGCCAACTGTGTTGATGGAATACAAGCCGCCGCCCGGACAGGATGGAAAGACGCCGTCTTTCAGGTAGGGCAGCAAATCCTGGGCGGTCGGTGCGGCGTCGGCTGGTCGGTTCTTTTCCAGCGCCCATTGCTGCTTCGCGCCGTCAATCTGTCGCAGATTGTTGATGCAGGCGTTTTGCCGGATGATGGTGGCCCCTGCCGCGGCAAGTTGCTGCTTCTCCGTCTGCAACTGCTCCAGATGATCCTGTTGCATCTGCAAGGCGGTGCGCGCCGCATTCAGATTTTTCGCCGTCTGCTGGCTCTCCGCCTGAAATCGGGCCAGGGTCGTCTGTAGGCCGGCCACTTTGCTGGTGAGGATTTCGTTTTGTTTGCGGAGTCGGGAATTTTCCGCCGCCTGCACTCCGGTGTTGGAATTCTTCAAATCCGCGAGCTCCGTTTGGGCCTGGCGCAATTGATGTTGAGCATCACGATAGTCGGTCAAGGCCGTGTCACGCTCGTGGTTGGCGCGGAACAGCAGAATTTCCGCCACCACCAGTGCCAGACAGACCCAGGAAAACCAGCGTTTCAGGTTCATGGTCACCGCAGTTGTCGCGCTTTTGGCCGTCGAGGTCAAATCGGAAATGCAACTTCCGGCCTACTCACCGCAGATTAGGCCGAACTCCTCGCGCGCAATCCAGCCGGTCGCGCCCGCCGTCCGGATGAAATAATAATTACCCCGCGTCCGCAACCGCCGTCCCGGTTCGCCGGCGGTCAAGGTCGCAATCCGCTCGCCCGCCTGCGTCGGTGTCAGCAGCAGCGGCGCGTTTTTATGCCGGACAATTCCGATCTGTGTCCGGCTGGCCACACCCACATTCGCCGTCAGGCAAAACAGGAAACCGCCAAAGGCCAGCGCCGCCAGCGTTTGGTGCCAGCCCGATTTGCGGCACCGGAAAATGCCCGGCAACACCAGCAGGCCCACCGTCAGCCAGAGGTTTGCGCCCATCAGCCAGACCCACGCGTTGGGCGGCAGGCGGGTCGAGGCGGTCTCAAACCATTTCAATTTCGGCTCGTCCACCTGTGCCACGTTGCGGGCAAATTTCAGATTGCCCGCCACCCGCGCGTCCAGCGGATCGATCCACTGCGCCTGTTCCCAGGCCAGGATTGCCGTTCCCGCATGGCCGCGCTGCCATTCCGCGAGACCCAGATTGATCAGTGTGCCGGAAGCCGGTCGGGCGGCGGCTGCTTTCTGAAAGGCCGCCGCCGCTTCGGGGAATTGTCCGGCGCGATACAGTCGGCTGCCTTCCGCAAAATCATTGGTAGCCGCCAGCGTGCGTCCGGTTGCGGCGGCGTTTAAAATCATGGCCAGAAAAATGAGGCGGAGCGGCTTCATAATTTTTCCTCCAGTATTTCCAGCACGGCCTCGACGTCTGCGGCCAGCGCCAGTCCGGTGGTGGTCGCCGGCACCAGCGCGGCGAATTGAGCGTCTACTGTTGCGAAAATTTTTCGCACGGTCTCACCGGCGCGCCCATTCCGCTCGGCTTCGCTCAGTTGCGCCAGCACGTCTGCGCAAACCAGTGCGCGCGGGTGCGCCGGAAAATGTGGTGCCACGGCGATGCGCATCGCCGCCGCCGCAATCTGGACAAAAGCCGCCGCGTCGCCGGCGGCCACCGCCTGTTGGAGCCGGCGGCGTTCGCTTCGCAGCGCGCGGCGGGCGCGAGCGCGGCGCACCAATTCCGGATGCGCTTCCAAAAACCGGCGGTGTTGATCCCAGCGCCACAGTGCCAGCAAACCCAGCACCGGCAGCAATTGTGCGATCACAAACCAGCCACGCAGTTGCAGTGGCCGCAAGCTTAGCACGGTTTTTCCGGGCGCTGAGGCCAGGCCGCTCAATTGCGCTGGTGCGGCGGACTGGCTGTCGTTGTCGAACGCCGGCAGTTGCACCGGCAGGCCATCACCGACCACCGTGACGGGGAGTGCCGGGATAGTCAAATCGACATATTTCGCCGTCGCCGGATTAAAATAGCTGAATGGGATCAACGGCGTTTCGTGCGTTTCGTCCGTTTGCGGAATCAGCGTAAAGCCGGTCGCCGGCGGCTTGTCGGCGATGACCTGCCATGCCCGCGAACGTGGCGGTGCGGGCGGCACCAGACGGGACAGATCGTCTGCGCCATGAAAGGTCACCTTGAGTCTCACCGGTTCGCCCACACGGATGCGGTTGGTCGAAAGTTGCGGCTTGTCGGCGGTGAATCTTCCCATCGCGCCGGTGAAGCCCGGCAGTTCGTTTTCCTGCGGCAGCGGGCGCACATTCAAACGGACGGCGTCGGATACCAGCAAAAGCGGCGATGACTGGGTGTTGCCGCCGATTATGATTGGCCCGGCGCTCGCCGTGATGGTGATCGGTCCGACGGAAAAAAGTGACACCGTGAAACCTTGCGCGGAAATGGTCGTCGTTCCGGTGGCTATCGGTGTCGCCACCGTTTCATAAATGAACGACGGTTTCAATTGTCCATTGTGGTTTACGACCGCGGTGGACTGGTGGGTGGACAGCTTGTCGGTCAGAAATTCGCCGCCGTTGAACTGCACGTCACGCAACGCTTCGATTTGATTACCTTGTGCGGCCGGTGAAATGACGCGCACCCTGAACGGCTGGCCGGAAAATAAATTTGTCACCGGGATTTCCAGCGACAGTTTTCTCGGTGTCAGCGGCGGTGCGTCCGTCCTCACGTCCACGCTCGCCGCCGGAATTTCCACGCTTCGTCCGTCAACGGAAATAACAAAATTGGGGATGGTAAATCGCCCCGCCGTCGTCGGGGTGGCTTCGTATAAAAATTCGGTGGCTGGACGGAAAGGCGATCCGTCCGGCTGTGTCAATTGGCCGCGCGTAGACGGGCCGAGGCGCAATTCCGGCGGCGTGGAGATTTTGTCCGGCCAAAGGATGGAATTCTGCGTCGCGTTGATTTTCACGCGATAAAAAGTTTTTTCGCCGGGGCGCACGACGGGCGGATCAAATTCCGCGGTTGCGGAAACGTTCGCCCACTGCGAATTGTCCACCGGCGGCTGCGGCCGCATGATCAACTGCGCGGCGGCATCCGGCGAAATCTGCGGCGGCGCTTGCGCCCGCAGCAAGGCCGTCGCGAGCGCGAGCAGAAAGATGGACGCTGAAAATTTCACCAGTTGCGTCCTTTCCGGTCTTTCGGCGGCGGGCCTTGCTTGTCGCTCATCGCCAGCCGCCGGGTGCCGTCCAGCGAAAGGCCGTCGAGAACTTGCCCGGCCTGTTCCGGCGAGAGCGACATCTGCATCTGGTCGCCCGAACGCGACGGATTTTCCTTCTGGCCGGCCAGCGAATCCGGCTGGGGAATGTCCTCGTCCTCCTCGTCGCCGCCCGATCCCGGCGGCGCATTGGGCGCGGGAGTCTGGCCTTTCAGCCGGCTCAGCATCTTGCCCAAATCCTGTTTCTGTTTGCCGACCGCCCCCATCATTTGTTGCATCTTGGAAAGTTCGTCCACCAGTTTCGCGATGCGGCGCTCGACGGTCTGCGCATTGTGCAGGGCGTTGGTGTCGGCCGGATTCAATTCCGCCGCGCCTTTGAAATCATCCACCGCCCGCTGCCATTTCTGCAGGGTTTTGCCGTAAGTTTCCAGTGCCGTCGCAACGGCTTTTTCCGCCGCGCGCAGCTCGCGCCGTGCGCCCCGGCCTTCCTGATACGCGGCCACCATCTTTTCGAGGTTCTTTTCCGCCTCGGCCGTCTCGCCCGCATGGGCTGCTGCGTCGCCGGCAGCGATGGCGGTGTTGCCTTGCGCGGAAATTTTTTGGGCGTCCGGCCCCTGCTTCAAAATTTCCGCACCTTCTTCAAATCGTGCGTGACCGAGATTGAATTCCGCCAGCGGCTGTATGAACTCGTCTTGGGTGGCGAGCGCGGATTGGAGCAGTGTTTCCGCCTCGGCAAATTTTTTTCCGGCGAGCAGTTTTGTTCCCGCATTGTAAAAATCTCTGGCGGTGACGGGTGCCGGAAAATTCGTCTCCGGCGCCGCCTGTGCCGGCTGGCCGAGCAGCAGGAAAATCAACAGGACTGTCGCCGCCGGCAGCTTCCGCCGGGTGCCAAGGAGCGATTCGGCAACCAGCAACGCCAGCATCGCGGCGATGAACCAGTGGAAATGTTCCGCACCGCTTTTGGACGAATGTTGAAGACTGGCGGCGGTGTCCAGCGAACGCATGGCGGACCGAACTTTGCCCAGGCCGTCGCCGAGCGCGCCGAGCGGGTAATAATTTCCGCCGGTTACCCGGGCAATTTCGCGCAGCGTGGCCTCGTCGAGCCGGCTGCGGATGGTTTTGCCGTTGGCGTCGCGCAACCACTCCGGCTGGCCGGCGGTGTTGAGCGTCTGGACTTCTTTTCCCGCCGGCGTGCCGACGCCGATGGTGAACACCACCACGCCGTTCGTCGCCAGCCGCTTTGCCGCCGTGACACCGGATTTTTCGAGGTCTTCGCCGTCGGTCACCAGCACAACCATTTTGCGTGGAGCACGTTTGTCCATCGCGCGATAGGCCTCGTCGAGACCGCGACCGATGTCCGTGCCGGGAATCGGGATCGTCCGTTCGTCAATGCCCATCAGTGCTTCCTCAAACGCATCCGCATCGAACGTCAGCGGGCATTGGATGAACGCGCTGCCGGCGAACGCCACCAGCCCGACGCGGCCGTGGCTTTGCTTGTGCACGAAATCCAGCATCGCAAATTTTGCGCGCTGCAACCGGCTCGGCAAAACATCCGTGGTCGTCATGCTCAACGAACAGTCCACCACGAACACCACGTCCTCGCCCACAAAGGTGTTGCCGGTTTGCACGCTGCCCCACTGCGGGCGCGCCAGCGCCAGTCCGGCGAAGACGAAGCCAAGCAGCAGCAAGAACTCTTTCGCCCGTCGCCGCGCCGGGCTGTGCGACCTGGTGAGCTGTTCGATGAATTGCGGCGACGCCATTTTAGCCAGTTGCGCGCGGCGTTGGCGCGCCGCGTGCGCGTGCAGCAGCGCCAGCAAAAACGGCGCGACCACCGCCAGCCACAGCCAGCGCGGTTCGGCGAAATGGAAGTGGGCGAAGTTCATGGCACGCGGCGAAATTTTGTGTTCGCCAGGATGATTTCCACGGCCAGCAGCGCCAGCGCGGCGAGCAGTGGCCAGGCGAACAACGGTTCGTAAGTGGCAAACCGCCGCAGCTTCACCTCGGATTTTTCCAGCCGGTCAATCTGGTTGTAGATGTTCTGCAATTCGCGCCGGTTGGTGGCGCGGTAAAAATGGCCGCCGGACAAATCTGCCATCTTGCCGAGCACGGAATAGTTTGCCGGTTGCAGTAGCAGCGTGGGAATGATGTTGCTGTTTGCATCCAGGCGGAACTGTCCCGTCGCCGGATCGAACGCCGGCATGTTGCACGGTTGCTCGATGCCGATGCCGATGGCGTAAATCTTCGTGCCGAGCGCGGCGGCGAGTTGCGCGGCGGGCAGGGGATCAAGCTTGCCCATGTTGTTGTCGCCGTCGGTCAGCAAGATCATGATGTGGCTTTTGCTGTTCGGCACCGCCTTGAGTCGCTTGGCAGCAACGGCCACCGCATCGCCGATGGCTGTGCCGAGGTCGCCGATGATGCCGATGTGCAGGCGCTCCAGATTTTCCGTGAGCCAGTCGTGGTTGAGCGTGAGCGGGCTCGCGAGATACGGCACGCCGGAAAAGGCGATCAGCCCGATGCGGTCATTCGGGCGTTTCGCGATGAAATCTTTCAGCACGCTGGAGGCGATGGCGAAGCGCGACAATTTTTCCGCCGGCTTGCCCATGTCAATCGCCTCCATCGACCACGACAAATCCAGCACGAGCATGATGTCGATGCCCGGCGTCTCGGTCTCAACGTGATAATTCGCCAGCCGCGGCCCGGCCAGCGCGACGATGCCAAGCGCGACCGCCATCAGCCGGAGAAAAAATAAAAACCGTCCCGCTGCCGCCCGCGCTTTGCCGCCGGCGGCCCGGGCGATCTCCGCGCTCGAAAACGTCAGCGCCGAGAGCCGGCCGGTTTTGCCGCGGAGCAGCGCATACACCGGCAGCAGGCCAAGCAGTGCTAGCAGCCACGGGAATTGAAATTCAAATTCGCCGTTCATGCTTTCCCGGCGTTGTGCTTCACCCGGATATTCTCCGCCTCATTCACCAAATCGAGGGCGTTTTCGGCGGCGTCCAGCGGCGCGGCGGACTTGGCCGGGGAAAACTTCCGTGCATCGCACGCCTGTAGAAACGAAGCCAGTCGGGCTTTCAATTCCGGCGTGATTTTCTCGTTGCGGGCCAGGCCGGAGACAAATTCCGCCGTGGTCGCCTCGTCGCCCGGCGTTCCGAACACCACGCCAAAATAACGGCGCACCGCACCGGAGATTTCGCTCAACCCCCGGCCATCCTCCGGCTCGTCCAGCAGCCGGGTCAGGGCGGCCCGCGCCAGATTTTCCGGCGGTTCGACTTTCGGCTGCAAGCGCATCAGCAGTTTGTAGAGCCATAGCGATTGCACCACGATAAATAAAAATCCGCCGATGATGACGGCGACTTTATGCTGTTCCCAAAACGTGGGCGGAATTTCCGGATAAGCCGGTAGCAACGCCGGCAAATCGTTTGTGCCGGCGGCAAAAACGGCTGACGGAAACAGCAAAAATAATGTGGCAATGATTTTCATCCGCGTCGCCGGCCCCGCCGGATTTCAAAAAAACGTTGCAGCACCGGCGCGAACGGTTCGGTGGTCTTAAGCCGCAGCGTGTCCACGCCGGTGCGATTGAAGGCCTGATCCAGTTCCGCCAGGCGCGCCGCATTCACGGTGGCAAATTTCTCGCGCACGGAACTGCGCGCGGAGTTCAGCTCCAGTAACTCGCCTGTCTCCGCGTCTTCAATCGTCACCAGACCCGCATCCGGCAAGGTGCTTTCGCGCGGATCATGCAGGTGCAGGCAGACGACATCGTGGCGCGTGTTCGTGAGGCCGAGTTCGGCGATGACGTCGCGGTTGGTAGGGCGCGTCACTCCGTGCGCGCCGGTGTCAGCGACACTTGCCAAGGCGGGCAGGGGACTTCCCGCCCTGCCATCAACGGAGTGCAGAAAATCCGTCAGCACAAATACAATCGCGCGACGGTTCAAAACGTGGTTCAGAAATCCGAGCGCCTGCGAAACATTCGTGCCGCGTTTCTTCGGCTGGAACAAAAGCATTTCCCGCACGAGCCGGAGAATGTGCCGCCGGCCTTTGCGCGGCGGGACGAACAGTTCCACTTCATCCGTGAACAGCAGCAGCGCGACCTTGTCGCCGTTCTTGGCGGCGGACATCGCGAGCGTGGCGGCGATCTCGGCGGCGAACTCGCGCTTGGTGCGATTGGCCGAGCCGAAGCTGGACGACGCGGACACGTCCACGGCAAGGACGGCGGTGAGTTCGCGTTCCTCGCGGAAGCGTTTCACGAACGGTCGACCGAGACGATGCGTGACGTTCCAGTCAATGTCGCGCACGTCGTCGCCGGGGATGTATTCGCGGAGCTCCTCGAAATCCATGCCGCGCCCCTTGAAGCCGCTCAAATACGCGCCGCCCATCGTGTCGTTCACGAGACGGTTCGTGCGGACTTCGACGCGGCGGACGGATTCAAGCAGTTCGGTGACGGTCATAAACCTGAAATTACTCTGAGCCAATCAACTTCCAGCTCTCGGCAAAGCCATTGCAAACCGTCAATGCTAATGTCCTCAAGCAAATGTTCTGGCGGCTCAATGCACGCGCTCAAACGCCAGCCAACAACATTTTCAAACTGCTCCAAAGAAAGATTCCGCTGTCGGCATTTTTCATGAATGAGTTGGACTAACTGCTTAGCTGAAATTGGCGAGTCAGAAATTTCTTCTCCAAATAGGTTAATTGAGTGGATTCCAAGAACGCGGCAAAATGTTTTAATCTCAGCTGGTGAGTAGCAAGAAGGCAAATCATCCTCAAAGCTCTCAATATCCCAAACGGCCGGTGAAGAAATTCCCATTTTTGATGCAGCTTCGTCATGTGAAAGGCCAGCCTTTTCACGGAATTCCCGAAACCGTGTCGCTGGTGTTTTTGTGTCGGACATGACTGCGTTGTTTAAAAATTAATTTCAATCGCTCACGGCACCGGCACCGCATTAAACACTTTCTTGATGATCGCGTCCGTCGTCACGGCCTGCGCTTCGGCTTCGTAGGTCAGGATGATGCGGTGGCGCAATACGTCGGGGCCGATGCTTTTCACGTCCTCGGGAATCACATAATCGCGGCCTTGCAGCAGCGCCCACGCCTTGGCGGCGAGCGTCAGGTAAATCGTCGCGCGCGGCGACGCGCCGAACTGGATGAAATGTTTCACGTCCAATTTGAAATCCTGCGGCTTGCGCGTGGCGAACACGATCTTCACGATGTAATCGCGGATCTTGTCGTCCACGTGGATCTGGTCCACGAGCTTGCGCGTGGCCAGAATTTCATCGAGCGAGACGACGGATTTCACCGGTTGCTCCGGGCTGGTGAAGGCCATGCGGTCGAGAATTTTCCGTTCATCGGCCTCGTTTGGATAATCCAAAATCACCTTGAACATGAAACGGTCCACCTGCGCCTCGGGCAACGGATACGTGCCTTCCTGATCAATCGGATTTTCCGTGGCGAGCACGAGGAACGGCGACGGCAGCTTCATCGTTTCGCCGCCGAGCGTGACCTGCCGCTCCTGCATCGCTTCGAGCAATGCGCTTTGCACCTTGGCCGGTGCGCGGTTGATTTCATCAGCGAGGACGAAGTTGGCAAAAACCGGCCCGCGCGTGACGTGGTATTTGGAATCCTGCGGATTGTAAATCAAAGTGCCGAGAATATCGGCAGGCAGCAGGTCTGGCGTGAACTGGATGCGATTGAATTTCGCCTGCACAGCCGTGGCGAGCGTGCGGACGGAAAGCGTCTTGGCGAGGCCGGGAACGCCTTCGAGGAGGACGTGGCCATTAGCGAGCAGGCCGACGAGGAGTCGGTCAACGAGTGCTTCCTGTCCGACGATGACGTGGGCGATCTCTTCGCGGAGAGTTTTGATCCAGGCGGAAGTCTGCGCGACTTGGTCTTTCAGCGGTGAATTCATGTGGCGGGAATTTAAGCCGCGCCGCGAGGCGACTCAAGCACAGGCTTGAGCCATTGGTAACCCACTGTCCGGAACCGTTGCAACCCGCAATCGGCGACCGCCGGTCAGGGCTGGACGACCACGCGATAGAAGAGTTTATCCATGCCGGGTGTATGGCTGATGATGATCGGCGTGGCGGTGACGGGCGGCGGGATGTTGGTGAGCACCCCCCAGTTGGTGCTGGTCATCACTCCGTTGGTGAGCACCGTGTTCGTGAGGCCGATGACCGGCGTGAAGGTGAACTGGAAGGCGGAGCCGATCTTGGTTGGCGCGTTCGGCGCGAACGCGGCGGGCAGCGGATTGGTGATGACCAGACTGGCAATGGAACTCGTCACGCTGCCGGCGCTGTTGGTGATGACAAGGTTGTAGGTGCCGGCCTGACTGGCGCGGAGATTGGTCAATGACAGCGATGTGTTCGTGGCGTTGGGCAGCACGGTGTTGGTGTTGAACTCCCACTGGTAGGCTGGCACGGGCACACCTCCGGCGGTGACGCTGAACGAAGTCGAACTGCCGGCCAGATTCGTGACGCTGACGGGCTGGTTGGTGATGACCGGCGGCTGCCAGACCGTGAGCGAGGCAAAGGAACTGGTGACCGAGCCGGAGGAATTGGTGACGACGACGGAATAAGTGCCGGCGTTGGTCAGCTGGATGTTGGTCAGCGTGAGCGACGAATTGGTGGCGTTGAGCAGCGCGGTGTTGGTGTCAAACTTCCATTGATAGTTCAACGGCGCAGTGCCGGCGGTGACGCTGAACGTGACATTGCTACCGACATTATTGGTCAAACTGACGGGCTGGTTCGTGATGACCGGCGCAGATGAACCTGAACTGCCGGCGACAATCACGATGGTGACGTTAGTTGAAACATCTGGATATCCATTGAAGCTCAATGTGACGCCAATTACATAGGTGCCCAAATTTGTGGTGGTTCCATAGATGGCGTCATAGAGCCCACTGGATTTACCTGTGTCAACAAACTTCAAGGTGTAACCCGGCGGCAGGCCATTGGTGGTAGTTTGTCCGCTGGTGGTCAGCACTGCTGGCGCAACGGCTACATTGGTGATAGTTGTAACGGCACCGGGATCCGTTCCGTAAGATTTTATGGTGACAAAATTTGTGAAATAGGTTCCCGACGAGTTCGTAAAACTGCACGGGCTTAAAAAACTATTTGACGCTCCGGAGCAAGCGTCGAACGCTCCAACAGTTGCCGCCGAGCCAATGCCCCAGCGAAGGATGAAAGCGATGGTGTTGCCGGTGGCCGGATTGATGAAAAGATTCCGCACCAGCGGCATGATTTGCAGAGCCGCCGCCAACATGATGGGGAGTAACTGGGTGATTCTTTTCATGAGCCTTATTTCTTAATGTGTTTATTTTATTTTGTCCAATTTCCAATTTTAGTTGCAACCGCAGCCGCCACCGCCCACGCCGCGCCCACCGCTGGCTTCCTCACGCGAGAACCAGATGTGCTCGGCTTGCGCCGTGCCCAGCGGGTCGCGATCGGCCTGCATGGTGTAATCTGCCAGCGTCCCGCGCTGCCAAGGTTTGACGTTGGCGCAGCCGGTTCCAACCAGCAGGGCGGATGCCAAAATGAAAAATACTTTTATTTTCATGGGGTTTATTTCAAAAGAGATTCGATTTCTGTGATGTATTCTTTGCGGGTGTCTTCGCCGTGGAAGCCGTTGTGCAGAAACCGGACTTTGCCCGCGCCGTCGAGGATGAACGAGGTGGGCATGGTGGCCGGCTCCACCACGGCGACAAGCTTCTGCTCCGCGTCGCGGACGACGGCAAAACCAACGGCGTGTTTCTGAAGGAATTTCTCCATGTTCGCCTTTTTCTCGTCCACGTTCACCGCCAGCACGACCAGTTTATCACCGTATTTTTTCTGGAGTTCGTCCAGCACCGGAAACGACTTGGCGCAGGGCAGGCACCACGAGGCCCAGAAGTCCACGATCACGATTTTGCCCTTGAGCGCATCCGGCAGTGCGCCTTCCAGCTTGAAGCTGGCCAGCTCGGGCAACGTGTCGCCGACCTTCAGCGCGGCGGAGGCGGTGAAAAAAGTTCCGGCGATCAGCATCGCCACAGCGAGTTTTTTAAGCAGGGATGTATTCATGGAATTTGCGGGAATAAAGTTTGGTGGTTTCCGTGGTCACGGCCGCCGCCGCACCGGGATGGAGTTCGACAAGTTGCAGGCCTTCTTTGGCGCCGAGAATGCAGATGCTGGTGGAAAGCAGGCCGGCGATGGTGCAGCTCGGCGCGATGACGGACACCGCGCGGCAATCGTTGAACGCCGGAAAACCGGTGCGCGGGTCGAGGATGTGGCCGTAGCGGCGGCCATTGACGGTAAAATTGCGGAGGTAGTCGCCCGACGTGGCGACGGCATGGTCGGTGACGGCAACGCCTGCCCAGCATTTGCCGGGCGCGGTCGCATCGTCGAGGCCGATCCACCAAAATTTCTTGTCCGGCGCATGGCCGCGCACGCGCACGTCCTGACCGAAATCAATCAGCACGTTCGGGATACCGCGTTCGCTGGCCAAGTTCATGACGCAGTCCACAGCATATTCCTTGCCGATGCCGCCGAGGTCGAGCGCCATGCCCGCTTGCGGCAGGAAAATGCCGCCGGGCCGGCGCTGGATTTTGTTCCAGCCGACCAGTTGGCGGGCGGCTTGGATGTCGGCATCGCTGGGAATGACCGGTGGCCGCTGCTTCCAGTTCCAGAGCTTCATCAGCGGCAGCGCTGTCGGGTCGAACGAACCGCGCGTGAAGAAAAACAGTTCCTGGCAGAGGTTGAACAGCCGGTCGGTTTCGGGATCGGTTTCCACCCAATGTTCGCCGGCGGCGGCGTTGATTCTGCCGATGAGGCTGTCGGGGATGAACCGCGAGTAGCGCGCCTCGAACTGGCCGACCCACGCAATGGCGTCGCGCTGGAAATCGCGCGCCACGGTGGCGGAGACGCCCTGCAGCTTGATCTGGCAGGGCGTGCTCATGGCGCGGAACTCCAGCCGGTGCAGACCGCGCTCAACCGTCGCCTGCGCGGATTGCGCAACGCGGGCGATGGCTTCGGCGGCGGAACTGGGGCTGTTCATCACCATAGAATCGAGAATCCCACGGTATAGACATTCGCCTTGGGATACATATCAGCGGTGGTATTGTCCAAGCCTCTCATCTCATAACGATGATAGCCCGCGACAAAGCGGACATGGTCGCTGATGAGCACGGTGGCTTGCAGACCGTAATCGAGCGTAAACATTTCCGAAAGACGGTAATCGGAAGAATAAAAGCTATATCCGCTTGGTATAAAACCTGGTCCATTAAAGGTCGTTGAGTAAAAGGAAGCGGCGGATTGCTCGCTAAATCGAAACAGTGGTTCGACCATTAGATGTCTGCCAAGCCATTGATGCCATGTCAGACCGACCGTGTTTGCAAAAACATCATAGGAGTCATGGTAGAAACGGTAGGAGCCTTCCAAGCTTGCATCGAGTGAATCGAAGTGGTGTGTCAGTGATGTGAAAAAAATTTCCTTGTTGCGATGTGCCGGACGATTTTCCGATACGGCCTTGGTAAAGCCCGGCGGGAAAAAGCCCGGATGATATTCGGCATACCGGTATGGATCGGACAAATACCCGGAATCATTGCCGAAGGTGAACGCCACATTTAAAACATCCTTGGGCGACAGCAATTGAGAAACACCGACGATGCCTTCGGTAGAATCTTTGTCATGCCAGATTGAACTGCCGGTCTTGCCGACAGAATCGAAGTTATGGGAGGCACCCAGTTGAAGGATGGTGTTCTTGTCATTGAACTCTATTGCATCATTGAGCGAAATTCCGTAAGACAAGTAATCGTGTTCCTGGCTCCAGGCAAAGCCGGGAGTGAAGGTTTGCCGGCCCACTTTCCAATCGAGTTCCAGATTTGCTTCACGCCGTAAATCCCACATGTGTGACGTGATTGCCTGGCCAGCATAGTTGTGGGTGCCAATTGGTGTCGCGCCGGAGATGCCGTCATAGACGAGTTCGCCTTTGGCAACGACTGAGTCAATGAGCTTCTGCTCGAAATAAACCGAGTGGGTCTCGATTTTCATCCGCTTGTCCGTTTCGTCGTAATATTCGTAACGGTAATCGACATGGTCTTCCGCGCGGAGGAGTTGCGGCAGGCCAACCGAGAGGCCCACCGGCAGGCAGCGGCACCAATGCTGGAGGTGGCGGGATAGGCGGTTGGCCGGTTTGGCGTTGGCGGACGAGTTGGGCTTTATGGTCATGAGAATTGGCTTGGTTTATTTTTGAGACCAATGGATGCATTGCAATAAGATTGCATCGGCAATGCATGATTAATTAGATGGTCTATATTCACAAGCGTGAAAGAGACTTCCATATATGCAAACCATTTTCCAACCTAATATTGCCCGAAAAATACATTCCTTGTTTACTAATTTTAAGGATTAATACTGCAAATGATTGGCTCATGACTCCGCTGATCTTCATTGCTGGTGTGGTGAAAGATTCGGAAAAATCGGGGAGCTGTCAGTGAAGAGTCGGGAAAACTAGGGGTGGTGCGCATAGCAGGACTTGAACCTGCACGCCTTGCGGCACTACCACCTCAAAGTAGCGTGTCTGCCAATTCCACCATATGCGCGCGAAGAACTTACGATTTGCTAGGAAACCCGATGCTTTTCAGCAACGCAAACCTTTGCAAGTAAACACTAATACAAAAGCACTGTCAACTTTGGCTTTAAACTAAAGCATGAAATATGGCTTGAGCCAGTGTTGGGAATTGTTGGGAAATCTATCGAGTAAACGATGCTGTGTTGCATGTTGCTTATGAGCTGTGTTGAGCACAGAACTTCCAGTGTCCTTCTCTTCTTGCTAATCTCCCGTCGGAATGTTCCGCGTCATCGCCCACCTCGATATGGATGCTTTTTACGCGTCCGTGGAGCAGCGCGACAATCCCGCCCTGATCGGCAAGCCGGTTATCGTCGGCGCACCGCCGACCCAGCGTGGTGTCGTCTGTGCGGCTAGCTACGAGGCCCGCAAGTTCGGCGTCCGCTCCGCCATGGCCAGCATCACGGCCAAGCGCCTCTGTCCGGACGGCTGCTTCGTCCGCCCCCGCATGGACGCATATCGGGAAGAGTCTGCCCGCATCATGGAGATCATCGCCAGCACCGGTGCCACCGTTGAGCAGATGTCGGTCGACGAGGCCTACCTCGATGTCACCTCTGTCTGTCAGGCTGAAGATGCCGACGCGTCCCTGCGCCAAGCAGTGCCGTTGGCGCGTGAACCGGCGGGGCGGCAGCTGGTACTGCTGTAGGTAAGTGCCACGTGTGGCGGCACTGACGTCGACCACCCTCATCGGCTATTCAATCGGACTCGTGGAAGCTACCCATTCCACGATGTCCTCCACGGGGATTGACTTGTCTTTAAGTCTTTCCAGCACCCCTAGCACTACCTCTGGGTTGTAAGGTTGCTCGGAGCTTTGTTTGTTCAGTATCTTCATTGCTTGGAATGCGCCATACAACCTGTCCCTCATTGTTTCCTTCGGCTCATTACCGGTTAAATGCTGTAGCAAGACCATCAATTCGATTGCTCTAATACCCGGCGGCATTTGCGAAAGCGAGTGAATCACTTTTTTAACCATTTCCCACTTCTTCGCTTTAACGTAAATACGGCAGCTTATTTTTAGTACGTCCCGATGATTACGCATCGGCGCGGAGATTTTCTCTAGCTCGGCATTCGCACTCTGCCAGTCACCAAGCTCAAGCCAGCCTTCGGCGGCTTGCAAGTGGCGCATGTCGGTTGAGTCGAGCTTCACACGGCAAGTCTAAACGAACAAGGCCAGCGGTCAACGGGACTCGCTGGTTAAAGCGTGAAATTGCTTTCGCGGTTGACATCACTGGCACAGCATGGCTTTGTATTTGTCATATCTCGTTTTACGTCGCTAGTCGCGCAGCATATAGCTTTATACGTCAGTTCACTATTCACTTAATTTATCATGAAAAGTTCTTGGCAAGTCGCAACAGCCGCTGAGGCATTTGCCGCAGCTCAGTTCGCCCGCTGCGGTTGGGATGTGTCAGTTCAGTACGGCGCGAATCAGCCTGAATATGATTTAGTAGCCGTCGATGGCGACCGGATTCTCAAGATTTCGGTCAAGGGTAGTAAAGATGGCGGTTGGGGGTTGACTCAATCGTATATTTCAAAGGCTGATTATCATGGGGCGGCTGACATTTGGCTACGCAAGCACTCAAAAAAGACTGTGTTTTGCCTTGTCCAGTTCCAAGGTGTTCTTTCAACTGAATTGCCACGCATGTATCTAGCCACCCCACCGGAAATCGCAGCTTGGCTAAAAGCGGCGGCGGCAGGTCGTGGAGATACGATTCTTTCCGAAAAGCATGTTTGGACTAATCGTGCTCACGCAGCTGGAACGATTGATGAGATTCCTCCCCACTGGAAGTTTACAGAGAAGAGGCTAAATGAAATTGCATCAGCATTATAGCACATTGTTGCACTACCCATTTTCGGCGCTGACTGGACTAAAGTCGCGGTATATATCGCGAGGTATAGGTATTTCATCTTTCTGCGTTACGCACCGGTAAAACATGGCATTACACGACTACATGGACTGGCTTGGGGCTGCTGAAATTCATTGGTTTTTCGTCCAAGGCGAGCAGGCTTTGGAACGTGAGCTTTACTTGCCCGGCACCATTGGGCTCATAAACGGAATTGAAGCAAGCATCCGGTTCACACTCCATAAGCTCGACGGCAAGATTGATGATGATCTTGGGGCTACACTAAGCAATTCTCTTATCAGAAGAGCACGAACCAAAAGGCTTCCAGTCCATGCACTTGCTTTTCCCGGTGAGCGTGACTTCAACGTGAAGCTTGCAACTAATAGTTCCCATGTAGAGATTGTTCGCCTAAGACACAATCTTGCACACGGCAATATCATCGAATACATCCATCGCGAAGAACAGTTTTTCACGCCGGAATGCCTTCGTGAAACATCTTCTCGCCTAGTCACATTATCGCGGGAGTGGGCAAGACAGTTAGGTGAATTTCGTAAAAAACGTATTAAAGCTTAACAAGATCAGGTATTAAGGCATGAGTCCGTCGCAACTGCCGTCATAGTTTACCTCAATACACCAGCACCAGTAGGCGTCTTTGCACACATCAGAGTCATGAGTAGCCAATCACCAAAACAGGAGTTTGAGATATTCGCACCGCACGAGGCCTTCTACATTAACAGCCTACTATTTTGCACTGAGTCGGCTCTTACATCTGCGGCTGTGATTGTAGAGCTGCTTAAGAAGCATAAAGATGGTCGTTACGATTTTCCGCCGCAACCGGCGCTAGATTGTTTGCAAAATATCGCGCTACAAGGAGCTGGCATATCCCGTTTCCTTTGGCCATCCAATACGCGATACCGAAGGCGAGGAGAGGTTTTACGACAAGCTTTTGGTATTACCGACCATAGCCCATTACGCGCTCGCGATCTCCGAAACCGGATGGAGCACTTTGACGAGTATCTTGATGATTATCTAAAGGATTGCATAGCTGGTCATTTCATTCCTGATTATTTCGGCCCCAAACCACCAGCAAATCGTGGGCCGCTCCGATTCTTTCGCGCATTTTTTACGAACACTGGAGAGTTTGAGATTTTTGGCAACATTTTCGCTATGCAGCCATTGCTTGATGAAATTGGTCGCCTTCACAATATTCTCAGTGAGTGCGACAAAGCGGGTTCGCGTTTTCCAAATAATCGTTTATGAGACGAGGCACCTAACCAGATTTGATGAGAAGGTAGACCGCCCGGCACACAGCTGCCTCTGCCGCCACACGTCTCTCACATTACGCTCAGCCACCGGTACAGCGTAGGCCGGGAGATCTTGAGCGTCTGGCAAGATGTTCGCGATTGGCGGACGGCCACCCAGCCGTACCGAGCACTCGTCAATCCTCGTCACGCCGATTCTGCGGGCATCCGCTTTACAGGTAATCACAAATTCGCCGAATTCCCTCCGCCGCGCCAAACGGCAGGCCGATCTGGCCACGGGGAACATCTGACTCGCGCGGGTTGATGCGGATGATTGTGCCGCCGATTTGTTCCCGCACCCGCTCTGAGGTCAGGCGCACGGTTGGAATGGTGCTGCCCGCACCCAGCTCAATCGCGGCCAGCTTGGCCGACCCCTTCATCAGATCGTCAAGCCATCTGGCCAGCCGCTCCTGCTGTTTGTCAGTGCGCTGGCTGATCCATGACCAATCATCAAACATCAGAATATTGGGCCGGGCCAGCGCTGGACAGTTTCGGCACTTGGGCAACGGCTCCACCGCCCGGAAGGTGCCTTCATCGATGGTCACGGTTTCGCGGTCGGCCTCCCAGATTTCATCGGTACAGGACGCGGTGCATTGGAGATGGTGAATGGAGCCGTGACATTCCACCATCCGCTCCGTCGCAAACCCGGCCCGCTGGAATTGACCGTCCACGTTCGATGTAAAAACGAAATAGCCGTGCGCCTTGGCCCGACCCAGTTCCAGCAACCGGCGGAATCCTTGGTGTGGTTCGGTCTGGCGATAGAGGTTCAGCCGGTGCCCATAAAACCCCCATGCCAGTTGGGGGTCTTTGCTGAACCGAGCAGGGTTGGCCATTTCCTCAAACGAGAAGCCCAGCTTGGCGATGGCGGGATACGCGCGCCAGAATCCCTGCGTGCCCCGGAAGTCAGGCAGACCGGAATCTACACCCATGCCCGCTCCAGCGGTGATCAACAGGGCGTCGGCGGCTTGGATGGCTGCCGCCGCCTGTCTGATCAGGTTGTCAATGCTCATGGCGTAGCCGCTCGCGCCGTCAAATCTGCAATTAGGAATCTCATTTTCCTCCGACGTCCATTATGAATGGAACAAAACCAATTCCATCAATCGTATATTGGAAACTCCTGATAAATGTAATGAAACTCCGCGTAAAACACCGAGTGCAGCTGCGATGGGTGGCGTTCCAATCCACACAGACAAATCAGTTAGATAACTCACATAGGTGGTCGAATTGTTGAGTGCCGTATATGGGCATTTCGCTGGTGCAAACCATGCTCTTGCCACCCTACTATCCCAAATGGGGTACCTGTCCGGAGCTAGGAAGTGCAGCATTTTTGAAACACCAACGATGGAATTGTTTACAAAATGACTTGCGAGAAAATCCAGCTCAGCATTTGTGAGTTGGCGGGCGCGAGAGCTGTTGAGAAGATTTACTACGGTTGCTTGCTGGATTGCGGTACATCTTGCCGGACGACTCAAGTCTGGAATCGTAGGCATCCACCCATAAACAATATGCAGGCTGACAATACAATCCCCCCATGTGAGAGGTGCCCACGAACCAAATTGAGCAACAATAGAATTATAAAGAGGCAGCACAGGATCATGAACAATAGAGTGAATAATTCTTGGGTCTGTTGAATTTGCAATCCATGTTGCAGGCGTCATCATGATCTTCTTTTTACATCGGCAAAGGTTGATGGCAAGACTTAAACGATCGCAGCTTCCACTGCTGTTGGCAATGTGCGTGCCGCTACTGTGGTTCAATTCTCACTTCACGCTCAGCCACCGTTACAGTGTAGGCCGGGAGATCTTCAGAGTTTGGCAGATGTCGGCGATTTAGCGCCGTCTAGCTTGTGGTGGAACCCGAACTCTTCTTTCGTGGCCTACCTTTTGGCCAGCCGCCCAGCTTCCCATTCTTTCGTGCCGCTGCCGCCTTCGCTTTGCTGGTGGATCGCCCAGCGCGTGCTGCCAGTACTCCACCGATGTCTCTGCCGCAGTGCGGGCACTTTAACTTGCTCATGTTTTAATTATCACGGAAGTGCTGCGGCTCGTCACGCCCGACTTCCAAACCAACATTCAGCCTTCCAGACAGCTGAAAGGCTCCTTGTCAAAGTCTTAAACGCTCGTTTCAGGCTTTGACAATACCCATCTTGATGGGTATAATCGCCCTATGACTGGGAAATTCGTCGCCTATTTTCGCGTCTCGACAACTAAGCAGGGCATCGATGGGCTTGGCATGGACGCGCAGCGCAACGCCATCAGGAACTACCTGAACGGCGGTGACTGGAAGCTGCTGGGCGAGTTTGCCGAAGTTGAAAGTGGCAAGCGGAAGGATCGCCCGGAACTTATCAAGGCTGTCGCTCTCTGCCGGAAGGAGGGTGCAACACTCCTGATTGCCAAGCTCGACCGGCTGGCGCGCAACGCAGCTTTCCTGCTCAACCTCCGGGACAGCGGCGTTGACTTCATCGCCACCGACATGCCACACGCTGACAAGTTCACAGTCGGGATCATGGCGTTGGTGGCCGAGAAGGAACGCGATCTGATCTCCCAGCGTACGCGTGACGGGTTGGCGTCCGCTCGGCGGCGGGGCATCAAGCTGGGAAACCCGCGCCCGGCCAAGGCATTGATTGCCGCGCACCGGGTTAATACGGAACGGGCTGACGCCTATGCTTCATCGATGATGACAGTGGTTCAGGAAATCCGGGCGGCGCATGTAAGCACGTTGCGCGGGATCGCCCAGTGCCTGAACGCACGCGGATTCAAGACCCCGAATGGAAAGATGTTCAAACCGCAGAGCGTCAAAAATCTGGTGGATCGGGGTACTGCTGTGCCTGTCATGCCTGTGGCGGCTGCGGCTAAGCCGGAAGTTAAGACTGCGCTGGGCAAGCGCTCGTCTCGCAAGTGATGGTGGTGGCAGATTTTGAATCAATGAAAGGGGAGATGGAATAGCCAGACTACTGAGAAGTGGTAGGCGTGGTGGGAGTCGAACCCACACTCTGACCCTTATAAAGAGACTGCTTTAACCAATTAAGCTACACGCCCGTCCGAAGTCGAAACTTCGGGGGTCATATCAAGTGTGGCTTCTGGTAAAGCGCGGTCATTAACAAAAACACAAATGCACTGATTCTATCGTGCCGTCAATGAAAATTCTCCATACGTTCACCACTCCGGACAGTGGGCGCGTATCATTTGCAGTTCCATGCCAATGTCGTTGTCCCCGACGCGCGGCTTGGCCTTTAGCAACCAGTTCGGCCCATACAGCACAAAATCAAACTCGACCAGCTCCTCGAAACTCAACCACCGTTTTCGTTTGAGGTAGCGTTCCAGATCGCCCCGTTTCAAGAGTCGTGTCAGCGCCATGGCGGCCACCGTCCGAACCGCCGGAGCTTCATCATGCAGCCGCTCTTTCAGGAACGGGATGTCTTCGCGCTTCCCAAACTTGGCAACCGCCCACACCGCCTCCCGGCGTACGGTCTCGGTGTCCCACTGGCACATATGTCGCAGCCGTGGCAAGTCTTGGGCTTGACCGTGAGCGCCCAACTCCGCCACGGCTGTCGCCCTAGTGTAGAATTCTTTTGCACGAGTCAATCGCCGCAGAACCTTGGGTGCTTTTAGCTGGTCGTTGCGTCCGATAATTTCCCGGGCAGCGTATCGAATAGGTTCGTCCGAATCTTTGACCAGCTTCCGAACCACTGGCGCGGAAGTTTTTTTGGCCGAAATGATTTTGAGCAGTTCGCTAGCGGGAATGTTCACTTCTTTCTGCTTGCACTGTGCTAGCTCGTTAAGCAAATCGCCGAGTTGCTTCTGCGTGTAGCGCCGGAACCAATACCAGCCCAGTTCGTCCCGCCTAGTTCTGAGTCCCAGCTCGACCGTGCAGACTACATACTCTTCAATCTCCTTGAACAGCATCGAGGCAAGAATCAGCTTGGCTTCCGACTTGCTTGGCTTGAGCTGGTGACGGTGCTCATAGAGCTTCATGAGTTCACCCGGCTCAAGCACTTTACCCGTACGCGCAAACTCCGTCGCTCGGCGGCCAAGCTGGCGCTGGATTGTCTTTGGGTCATCAGAAAAAAGGTCGATATCAACTGGGGTAGCCATAGTTTTAATTCTTCACACGGTGATTCTTTTTATCTAAATACGATGCTCGGCTGAGAAAGCTGTAGTCAAGCTCCGCAAACTTCCGCCGGGAGCGGCTCCCGCCAGAAGCACGCGGTAAACTGGTCGCCCGCCATGGTAACGACGCAATCACCGGGTGGAATCCTGAATCCCATCCCGCGAGCGATGTAGCCCAACCATCGTTCCGCATCAGCCGCGTCATGGCAATCCTCGTTCTGGCCGCGTTTGAACTTCAGCTCGATGAAGTCAGGCGAGGTGAGGGTACGGCTGGTCACCTCCTCGAACTCGGCGGCCTCGGCCCAGCCCCGGAGGTCGATAAGCAGTTGCTCAGAATTCATTTGTGACGGCAATGAGAATTGACTGCTTTGATAAATCAAGCCGACCCCCATTTAATACTTCCGGGGGGATACACTTTGCCATCTTTAACCACCGTTTCCTCATTTGTCCAAGTACGGGCTTCCACCAGTTTTAAAAAGTCGACCTCCGATTTTACCCTCGTGATGATCTCTTCCGCGCCAAGCTCATCGCCATTTGTTATCTTTAAACAGAGATCGTAGGCGCTCTTTTGACTAGCTGGCGAACCATCACGGATAGCTTCAAAAAGCTTATTAGCCATTTCAATGCTGATACGCGAATCTTGTTCAACCAGTTCTTCGATTGCGGTTGGTGGACACCGCCTTGACTTAAGTTCTGAGATTTTTAACTGCGCATCCACTTCCCGAGGTTTTTCCTGATCGGCCTCGGTTATCTCTTTATAAACTTCCACAGAGGTTTGCGGAGCATCGTATTTCTCTGTGTTTCGGTCATTGCAAAATCTCGTGGTGGCCGCTTCGGAACCGACTCTATTATCCAAGGCACTGACAAGACTTTCATTAGTGTCGACGAATTCCTGCGAACCGTCATGGATACAGTGACCGGGTGACACAACTCCGCCTTCAAGTGCCGGCTTATGATCCAGAAGCCTGCCAAGCTTTTCCTTAACCAGCGCGCAAACGACGAAAAATCCTACCGGCAGAATGACTAAGGCACTCACCGGAAACAACACCATGAGGATCAAGGCCAGTAGGAAGTCGGTGCCAATACCGGACATGGGAGTGACATCCACCATGCGGCTCGAATATCCCGCCCCCGGGGATTCAAGTTCGCGTACCCGGGTTTCAAGTTCTTTTACCCTACGCTTGTTGCTGGCGTTTTCACCGGCAATCGCGAGGCCGACGCCGACCAGATGTGATGGAGTAACTCGCATGGCTTAATCCTGTTTGAACTTACGGCACTTCGCTTGCGGAAATACTGCTGGCCTCCGGAAACTGCTGTTTGCACAGCGCGATCGCCTGCGATTGCGAAGGTGCGAAGATGATCGTGGAGGTACCGTGGCCTTTGAGGTAGAAGCTGACTTTGAATTTTTTCATGCTGCCACCCTATCTCAATTGCCGGACACCGTCGTGGACAACCAATCCGTTTAGTTGTCCAGTTGCGACGTCCGGGCATCGTTCAGGTTGTTCATGATTTTCTTCGCGCCGTAAATAAATTACGCCTGCGGTTTTTCAAGCAGCAGCACCACGTTGCGGTTGGCATCGTCCAGCGACCAGATGTCCGTGTCCGGGGTGTTTTGGTTCACCGGTGTGCGAGCACCTGTCTCTGTTTCTACTGCGTAGGCGAGCAGACCGTGCTCGATGGCAGTCCGAACGAGAGGCTTCCAGTGCGCCTTGCCGCCCTCCAAGTGCTCGAAATCGGAAACAATGCCGTCAAACATCTGCACGTAGTGCACATACCATTTCGTAGCCACGCACAATTGTGCATGTGATTCCCGGATGTGCAGACGGGACGCCTGCTTGTACCGGTCAATGCCGGAATCGCTCAGATGGACGCTCAGGATAGGAAAGATGCCGTCGCTGGACTTGCTCGCCATGTCGCCCAGTGAGTAAATGAAGCCAGCGCTAACGCAAGGATGCACGATATAAATAAAGTCAGTATCCATGCCGAGCAAAGTGTAATCGCCGATGTTTCGCAACGAGTTTGGCCTGAACTTAGAGTCCTTTTGGTAAACGACTGCGCTGGTATGGAGTTGTGGCTTTTCAAGCCATTGTTTGACGGTGAATCCGGCTCCTCGGGTGGCTTCGGCAAGGAATTCTCGGTGAAGCGCGGCCATGTCCTCGTTCGCGACGCGCTGCGCGGAGCTGGGGATGTCCAGCAGATCCTTGACGAGTTTATTGGTGCCGCTCATAAATTAATCCTGATGTTCCGTTGGCGACTGGTGCTGCCCGATGTGCTCGCCAGTGTGGTTGGCACTCGCGCTTAACCACCCTAGCCCAAGCATACGGAAAGGTCGTGGACAACCAATCCGCTTACTTGTCCAGTTGAGGAAACGTCAACTTCCCATCACTGCCAACCTTGGCGGCCAGCTTATGCCGGTACGGCTTCAGCTTCAGGCGCTGCCGCATCTTCACGACGGCATCTTCAGTGATGGTCTCGTCCTGCAGCTGCTCAATCAGGATCTGGGTCATATCGGACGGCTTGAGATAGCAGAATTCCGGCAGATCGTCCTTGGCTTCGGCCCAGTGGTCGACCAAGAAGAACGGCATGATCGGGACTAGCGGCACCATGGTGTCCTCGATGAATACGTATTTCTTGCTCAGACGCTGGCCGAAGTCCACGAAGAAGTGGCCGTTGCCCCGGTTTAGCGCGTTCATGACCATATCCTTGACGCCCTGCTGTTGGAGGAAGGCCCGGCACTCTTCGTTACCGGGCGGCTTGGGTTGATCGGGAATATGGTGCTCGCCCCGCTTGGGCTTGTGGGTATTCCAGCTCGTCCGTTTCAACTGTTCGACTGCCGCATCGACGCTGGCCTTGATCTCGGCAAGCTCGGCGGGCGTGGCTTTGATGAAGGGGGGCATAGCGGTTTATTTCTTAATGGACAATGAACGGCGCGGCATTTAGCCCAAAGGATGGAGAGGCGGAACATCAGTGATTTCCGGCCATTCCGCTGGAGGAATTCTCGGCAACCTGAAATTCTGTCCTTCTCGTTCAGTCGGCGTAATATTGGGGCGATAGCAGACGACCGTTTTTCTACCCGTATTAAAAGCCAGCCACTGCTGGCTCCACGGCCAGTTGTAATCGTTTTGGTTTTGGCAGCGATCGTGTTCTACATATTTGGGGTTTTTCTTATTCCGATCCACCGCCCTGCCCAGCGGCTCCTGCCAATCGTAAAACCTAGCCCAATCACCAAATCCGACACTCCTGATGCACAAGTATTCCGGTGCCCACTCCCGCACCAATAACTGATGTGCGTGGCGAGCAAAAAGGTTTTCGTAAAAGGTGACGCCTTCGACTGCAAGGTAAAGCAGATGCAGCGACTTTGGTGACTTGGTGGAACCACAGGTCAAAGTAAACAGACATCCCCAAGGCTCAACTAGCATTCGCCTCCCCGCTGGCATAACGCTGTCGCGGGTCATGGCTTGGACAAAATCCTGCGGAATGAGTTCGGCATGGTCGATACTAAAGTATCCCTTTCGGAGTTTATCCACGACTGCTTCAAGAGTGACCCCATAGTCGCAGTAAATAAAAGTATCGCATGCGCCGGAAAAACGATAGATCGGCTCCCAATCAAACTCACACGCCGGATAATAGAACACCCCATTCTTGCCTTGCGGCATATGCGCACTGCGTTGCTGTGCCTTTCGCAGCACTTTTTCCAGCGTGAACTGTTGAGTCGCACCTGAAGAATCCGTCGTGCGCGCCGGTTGAAGCTGGTCTAATACTTTTTGGTAAGCAGATTCCTGCAAAGGCTTACTCGCTGCCTGTTGTCCGTTTCCTCTGTTGGCCATATTGTCTTTCCCTAACGCAACGCCAGATACAGCCAAAAAGAAAAGGGCGCGGACTCGTTGCACCCCTCTCTGAGGCACCGCGAAGCGCCTGTCTGATGAGTGCTCCAAGCCGCGCCGATTGGCGCGTACTTGGGCTTGGGTCATCAGACTGTGAAAATTCGCGGTTTTCAGAGAAGACCGTAGCCTTGCTACGCTAAATTATTGAGTTCTTTTCTACATCATTTTTATCGTCGTGTTCGTTATACGCCTGCCATCCATCGCTGGCAAGCTTTCAATCCACCGCACCTTGCGGGCGGGATAAATTCGTGTCACAGTCACCGGCATCATGCCAGTTCGCCGCTATTATCTTGATCCGAACGGAGCCGAGACGGGCCGCATGCAGGGCCAGCCCGGCAGGGGGCACCATGAGATCGGCGAAGAGCACTTGGCGGCGAACGGCATCGTGCCCAAGGATTACGATGACGTATACCGGCAGATGTTCCGCCTACGCTACGTGCGTGTGGTCGAGCATGACGACGGCGTCACTGTCGAGATTGAGCACGGGCCTGAGCTGACCGCTGCGCAGCAGCGGGTCGTCGACGGGTTCCGGCAGGCGGGCAAGCGCATCGTACAGGCACGCGCCAGATTTGCTTGATTGGCCTCCTGTGATCGGCAGGTCACGCCTTCGCGTTTGGCTTCATGTTCAGGTGCTTTAATTCCTATGCGCTGGGCTTAGCCCAAGTCGCCCGCTCTTTAGCGATCAGCGGCCCGGCCAGTGCCTCGACCTCATCGCCGGTCATCTGCCTTCTTTCGAGGAGCGCTCTGGCCACGACTTGGATGACAGGGAAAAGTCTTCGCACCAAACGATGGGTGATGTGCCAAAGCCGCTTTGCACGCCTATTGGCGATGATTTCAATCTCCGCATCAGTCGGGCATCTAAACCTGCCGGTATTCTGGTCGAGGATGCGCTCAAACTTGAAGTTGTCATATAACAGATTGCAGACGTGTTCCATGTCATCCTCCACGCCAGCACGGGATACCGATGGGAATACCCTGCGGTGCCCAATGAACCCCGCATAACACGAAACAATTAGTTTGCTGGGATACCGACCACGGGCAGGGCTTTTAAGCAGCGCTTTATGCTTTTCCACATCAAATAACATGTCGCCAGTGCCATTCGGATTCACGAGCAATCGGGTAACCGGAACCCCGTAATAAACAGATACGACTGCGTGTGCGGCTTCATGGACAGCTACCGGCCAAAGTTTCGAGGATGCCAGCGCAGGCCGAAGCGACGCGGCGAGTGGCAGTTCAAGTTCTGGCTGTTGCACGGCATTCATTTCCCGGCGGTCATTTTACATACAACTGTCAGCAGGTGTCATGGACAAGTAAATCGATCACATGTCCAGTTGCTTTTAACTACCATCTCAGTCCCGACTTTACTGGTGTCGTTCAGTGCGGGCTAGTTGTGTTGCGCGCAAATCCGCAAGCGAGTCCTAAAGGTCACCGCAGACAGCCTGCTTCGGCGCAAAAGGCGGTCGTTGATTTAGCTAATCCAATGAAAAACCCACCAGTTTTGCTGGTGGGTTTTGGCTCGCTCCGTGGCGATGGGTTTCTCTTCGTCAATGACGCACTTTTGTTTTTGGTTTTCTTGCTTTTTAAAGGCAAAATTGCCGCCAACGGTACTAATATACCTAGGGCTGCAATATTTGCAAGTTATTTCTAATCAACATTATGTGTAAATATTTATGTTGACGATTATTCTAAGTTGTTTATTTCCAATCTCCTCTAACAAACTGCCTATGTCGGCGAGGCGGTCGGTCGAATCCGTAGCTTGGAAGTGACCGCAGTAAACTCAGTGGTGCCAGCCGCCGTGTCCGCCCCCATACCAGTGTTCGTCAGATAGCGGCGGGCGAAGCTTATAACCGGGCAGTCCCACGAATTATCTGCGGGGCGCTTTTCGGCGATCACGCTGTTGATGATGGCGATGGCGTGCTTGAGGGAGATGAGTTGTGATTCTGTCATGGCTTAACTACACGCACACGTCATGGCACGTGGGTTTAGGAACGCGAATGCTCCGCCACACGTCCGTAGACACTCCAGTCAGGACGTGTAGTTACGGCATGATCTATGTTAACCCTGAAATCTGCTGGCACGTGCCGCAAGCCGTCCTGCCTGAGCCAGCTCCAACCTCAACCTACAACTCACCCCTGCGCGGCGTGCAGAATGTGCGAGCACCGCTGGTGCTGGATGCCGTTCGTGCCTACGGCGGAAAGCCCGCGCCTATGTGGAAAGTTTTCAACAGCCTAGCGATGGTGGAGAAGCGCACCGGCCACCGACCCATATATCGACCAGAACGGCGGTGGACGCGGCTTGCCTATTGGCGCGCGGCCCGGCAGCTCATCGGCGTCGGCCTCCTGTACCGGCACCGGGGACTTATCTCAACGGCACCGATTGCATTCAAGCCCAAGCTAAGAATGCCCCGGCCAACATACAAGCGCGTCCGAAATTTCAAGACGCCTGTCGTCGCGGCGAATGCTGAAAACGATGGCAGCAACGGAACTGATCCGCTGGTTGGCCAGACCATGCAAGCGCCACAAGCCAAGCTAACCTCTGTAAAATCTGACGTTTATTACAATCAGATCACCAAAGCCCCAGTTGAGGAAACCCAGAGCGCTCGACCATCATTGGAACAGATTAGAGCGGCTGCATCCCTGATCGCCATGCGGCCCCGACCGCGCCGCCGCCGCAAGCTCAGTAAGTTCACTGGCTGGTTTCAAGGTGAGCGAATCCGCCGCTGGTCGTTGTTTGAATTGCCAACCGGTGAGACGCTTCCAGCGATGATCGTTCGGCGCGGTTACGTCTATGTGAAGCGTCCGGAGGGTGCGCCCGGGCCTTTTCTTGAGCGGTTGCGTGCCAGCGAGGTACAACTCGTAAAAAATCCAGCGGCGGTGCTGCTGGGCAAGTTGAAGTTCGGTAAGAAGGAGCGAGCTAGCGCCGTTAAGGCTGCTAGCGCGCGGCTGAACGGTTGCAAGCCCTGCCGTCCGGGCCGTAAACGTGGACGGCCTAAGATGGCGGCAGCGCCGCAGATTCGTTGGTAGCATTGGGGTGATCCGCTTGCCAGTCAGCCCAAGCTTCCAGTTCACGCTGGAGGATACCAATCAGCTTCAGTGCCTCCTGCTTGCGCGCCGAGTTTGTAAAGATGTTGTAAAGGTTGTCAGCGTGCTTCTTCAAAACTGCCAGTGGCACCAATTTGGTGTCAAACGTCACTAGCATCTCTCCGGCGTCAGGCTGGGTCTTCACAGCTTCAGTTACTGCCGGTTCTATTTTCTTGTGAGGCTTTACGGCGGTTTCCGGCACCGGGAAAAGCTCTGCCTTGGCGAGCTTGAAATCCTTGGCCGTCGCACGCCCTTCTCCCACGTGCGCGAGAACTTTCTTGGCGACCTCGACCTGTTGGTCGGGCTTCAGGTCGGCGATCACGCGGGCGTGAGATTCGTTGACTGGGATCGCCACCTTGGCGGTAACCGACTTCAAATTTTCGACGCAGGTGTAGCCCGCGATAAAACGATTAATGTGCGTCTTGCTGAAATCCCAGCGCTCCCGGCAGTACGGCTCAAAACTTTTATGGGTCGCGCGATACAGCCGTTTGTCCCGGATGAGGCATAGCCGCTGGCCGACTACGAGAAAGCCGGTCAAGTTCTGGGTAATGATCTCCTCGCATTCGGCTCGGAGCTTTTCCTCAGCGGCGGTCAGCGTCTCATTCAGATCAGTCTGGGGATTCTGGACAGCCTCCGGCTTGGCCTTCGCGTCTGCCTTGGTGGGCGACTCTGCTGGCGACGTAGCTGGTACCGGGGGCGTTGATGTTGAGGTTATGCGCGGCTGCTTGGCCGCTTTCGATGTTGATTTCTTAGGCATATTTTTGTGTGTTGAACCGAGGGCGACATGCACCCGGTTATGTCTAAGAACAGCTTTTTTTAAAGTTACCTGAAGAAATCGCTGGGCAACCGTGCACTGACGGGGCTGGTGTAAACACGCCGGATGGCTATTGAGTTTTCGAGGCCCTTTTCAGCAGCGCTGGCATGTCCTTTTGATATTCACCGTCGCGAAGCGCTTTGCGGTAGAACGCGCGAGTCAGGAACTGGCGGTGCCTTTCGTCCTCCGTCATGCGGCGCTTGTGTGGCTGGTATTCTGGGAATTTCTCTTTTATCGCCTTGGTTTCCTTGCGCTTCTCCTCCCGACGAACCGCGTCCTGCGCTCGCCGTGCGAGACGCTTTTCGGATACGGTGCCGATATAATCACCGGCGGACGGGCTGCAGATACCGTACCGGGCCATGCGATCAAGTCCCTCGAACGCGATATCCACGAGGTCAAGGAACACATCCACATCTCGGTTCAGTTGCTTCATCCCGAACGGCTCATACTCCAGCTTGGCTGCCGACAGAACGTAAGGGATCGCGATGTTGATCGGTTTGAAACAGTATTTGATCACCGTCGGCAAGTCGTCCTTGGCCAGCAGGCGGTAGACGCACACCTTTGGGTAAAGTTCGTGTTTGATTCGCCGACAGCCACGCAGCTTGTCTCGGATGATACGCCGTAAATCCCGAACCTTGTCGCTGGTAAGCCCGGACGCAAACCCGACGTAATTCGCGTGGGGCAGGCCGCCAAGGGGCTGGAACCGGACGGACATCTCCGGCCCGCCGAACGCCCCGGAAAGTGGCTTGTTGCGGCCTGTGAACTCATGGATGGCACGGGCGTAAATTTCCCAGTAGATCCGGGCGTCCAGCGCATCTTCCGGTGCCGAGAATGGTATGCCATAGTCGTCGAGCGCGCCCTGTTCATAGCAACCGGTCGCCTTGATCTGCTCCATCTCGGACTTGTTCAGGTCTTTGAAAATGATCCGCCGTCGTTCATCCGGCTCCCGGCTCAGGCTCAGGACGATAAAATAAACTTCCTTATCCGCACCAAACGCGCTGCCGAACTCAATTACGGCAGGTTCCGCCAACAGGTTGTAGCAGCAACGAAGACAGAGCAGCCGATCGCTACAGGAGTAGCCGTGGCAGCCGCAGTAGATGAAATCGTCCCGGTTTTCGTAACTGGACATCGCAATGATAGACGCGGTCACGTCGTAGCTTGCCCATGCTTTCTGGTTTTTCCAGTAACTGGGTACACCATCCACGTCACGCGTGACCTTCCGATACACGTGCCGGAGCAGCTTGCGCTTTTCGTCGGACAGACAGCGGAGATGATTGAGCTGGAGATCAAGGTTGTCCCACCGGAGGTGATCCCTGACGCAGTCGCGGTTGGGAATGAACTTGGCGTCAGGGAATTGCTTGTGGAACTGATACCGAGACTCCTCGGTCAGCTTGGCTAGCACCTTGGCGGAGTGGCAATGCTTGCATGCGCAAGCTGCGCCATGTTCGCTAGCAGGAACAGCAGCGGCTTGGTCGTCTGGCCGGAGGCCATCTTGACCGGGTGCTGCACCCCCATGCTGACCGCGTGAACGCCTATGAACACGGGCTGGAGCACTAGGTGACGGAGATGAAGAGGGTTGGGCAACTGCATTGTAACTAGCTAGCGGCCCGGAGCGTGGCTCGGGCTTAGAGGCTGATGGTAATGGTGCCGATGACCGCGAGTTGCGGGCCGATCTCTGATCCACTTTGGTCGTGCGCTTCATTTCCGTAAAAAGCATTGGCCACCCATCCCAAGCGGAAATTGCACAGCGGTAGTGCTCTTGGGACAGGCGGCCAAAATCGTTTTACACCGCTCAATTCGGCTTTCCGGGCCGTACCTGCGCGTGCAGGTTCAATAACTACAGGTAGAGAGAACGGAATTTATCGGAAGTTTGTGGAGGAGAACTAGCATGGCGATGTAAACGCGCTACCTACCGCCATCGGTTTCACCTCGTGGACGCGCTAAGAACCGGAAAAATTGAATTATACGTCAAAAAAGTGCGGATATTTTTACGCTGGGGATGGTCACCGGCTGCACCGCCTCCGCCACGCGCCGCCGTGGTGCCGGTGCTGGTGCGGTGCTGGTGTCCGGGAGGCACCGCTGTTTATGCCAGCGCTATTTGAGTTTGAGTGCTGCTGCGGGTTGGTCGCGGACGATACAGGGTAACTTTACGGACTGGTGTCTCTTGCACTACGGGCACTGGTTCCGCGTCATTTGGCCGAATATCGAACCAAGCTTTCGCCGTTTCTTCCGTGATGCTTTTCGCTTTGCACCAATAGTGTTTCTCGAATTCATGAAGGCTATTTCCCATCGCCTTAACAACCTCGCCCGGATCTTTGCATATCTTCAAGTAGTAGGTACCAAAGCTATGCCGGGGCGCATTGCCCTTCCATACAACACCGGTTTTTCGAGCCACATAGTTTGGCAATTCATCGAGCTTTGCCATTGGTCTCCAATGATCGGGCGTGATATAGCCATCACTTTTTTGATGCTTCAACAGCCACTGCTTGAGGTTTTCAGACACGGGGACGGAACGATCAACCCCTGTCTTCGTCTGCTTGGCTTCGATGAAAATCCACCCAGTTTTTAAACCGCTATTTACCTGCTGCCAGTTCATCCGACTGATTTCCTCTTTACGAATGCCTCCAAAAAACCAGAGAGCGAGCATCGGCACGAGTTCGGCATCGATGCGGTTCAAAATGGTCTTGGCTTCATGCGGCTCGAACACCAGAGCCGACGGGATTATCACCTTCCGGCGTTCTATATTTTTAGCAGGATTATAGCCTGCGGGTACCCAGTTCCGGAACTCAGCTTCCTTGTATAACAGCGACACTGCGCCCAAGAAATCGTTGTGCGTTTTTGGTGCCCAGACATGCAAGTCTACGTAATCCTTCAATTCTGTCTGGTCGATCTCATGGAGTGCCTTCACTTTGAATTCTTCGGCGAACCGGTTGACGCAACTAGACAATGCTCTGAGACGACGCGCGCTAATCTTGAGTTTCTTGGTGGCCAAAAACTCACGCGCAGCATCCTTCGCCAGTTTCGGTGTAAAGGGCTTCCCGGGACGGTGAAGGACGTAGTGCTGGCAGGCCGCGAGCAACTCGTCGCTCTTGCCGCCCAACATTTGCACTGCTTGTGAAAATAACTGACAAGCTGGAAGGATACTTAATCCCGTGGGCTTCACGGCGTCCAGTGATTTGCGGATTTCCGCACGGAGGCCCTCTTCCCAGTTTAATATCTCGGATTTACCGTACTGAGTTGCCTCCGCAATTTCTGTAGCCTTCTCCTTCGCCTCACTCAAGTCGGCGAAAGTCCAGAGTTTGCGCTTTCTGCTGCTGTAGTCAGGTACGCTATAGCTTTTATAAACAGAGTTCTTCTTGCGCTGACTCCGCATATAAATGGGCACTTTTACATTGCCACATTGGATCCGGGACGCCGGTTTTCTTGACTTCAATTTTGTATCCATACGCAGCTAAGAACGGATTTTTTGGCTGCGTAAGCCGGGGAGTGTTGGGAATTTGTTGGGAAAATCGTTTTTCAACAATCAATCATCACTAAACCATTGAAAAATAAGGGGAATCCAGCGGAAGTCCAAGTGCGCCATATGCGCAACCGAGCCGGAGATTCTGCCCGATGCTTTCCCAGAAGCAAGTTTTTTTACCGGCCCAACAGCCAGTTCCAGCCGCGCCAGTGGCTGGGCTGCGGTGAGTCGAACTGCCGGTTGGGCGACCGGTCCAGATCGAATTGCAGCAGAAAATTGATGCTGTGCGCCCCGCGCCCGTCCGAGCGGATCGCGTCAATGCCGTAGCCGTAGCTGACGACACACTTAAATTTGTCGGACGGCGCGCGATACAAAATCCCGCCGCCGACGCCGCTGACCCAGTTGCCGGGCTGCTGAGTGTCGGAGTAGTAGCCGATGTCCGCCGTGGCGGCGTTGAACACAAGGTTCCAGCGCTCGTTGGGCGCCACCGGGAGCAGGTAGCTTGCGTTGACCAGCGCAAACTGGCGCGCGGTGAATTCTTGGAAGTAATAACCGGGCAGCGACAGCGGGTATTCCGCCACCAGCGGCAGAAAACCGCCGAGCCGGAAGGCGTTGAGCCGGTCGGCATCGAGACTTGCGCCCGCGACGAGGCGGACGAACAGATTCTGGTGGCTCTCCGCAAACGTGTAGGACAGCGCCGCCGACGTCCAGAAAAGGTGCGATGCGGATTGCAGTTGCCGGTGATCGTTGAAACCGTAGTGGCCGGCGTCGGTGCGGAACTGGCCTTCATACCACAAGGACAGTTCCATCGCGAGTTCGGGAAACAGGGTCGGTTCGATGCCGCCCCACCGGAGACCCGTGCGGAAAATGCCCGTGCCGCCGTCATCCGGCAGGTTAAACGCCGGCGCGGTGAGGTCGTTTTTTTGGTAGATGGAGTAATGCAAGGCTCCGCGCACGACGAGGTTCAGCGGGATCATCTGGCCGGGGTTGAACAGATGATAAACACTGCCGGAAAGTTCCGCGCCGTGGCCGTCGAACGAATCCGTCTCAATCCATTTGCCGCCGCGGATCTCATTGTAGCTGTCCGCAAAACCGCCCCCCGCCATGCCCAGGGCAAAATCCGTGTTCGGGCCGAGGCCGTGGACAAAGCCCAGTTCCGAATCGACATACACCGGTGCGAGCGCGAGCCGCAGTGTGAGGTTGGTGCGGAGGAAGTCCGGCTGGTTGTGGTAGTAATACGCGTAGCCCGCCACCGGTGCGCGGCCTTCGAGCGGCTGGTTGTAGCCGAGCTGGATGAGGTCGCGCTTCACCGGGTCGATCTGCGACCAGGCGGCGAACGGGAGCAGCAGCGCCAGTCCGAGGACAAGGAGTTTGATTAGGCGCATCAACTGTTTCATAAGATAAATTGGTGGTGGCTGCAAGCCGGGAAAGTCGGCCGACGGTGCCAGGGTCCGGATCCTGATTGGACTTCAACTCACAAACGGCCTTGCGTCATTTACTTTCCGCCGGTTCGCTGCTAAAAATTGCGCGTGCTCAATTCCGCCGCCATCTGGAAAAATCTCAATTCCCCGCGCCGGCTGTTTCTCCTCGCTGGCCCGTGCGTCATCGAAAACGAAAAACTCTGTCGCACCGTCGCCGCGTCGCTGGTGAAAACCTGCAAACAGCTCGGCATCTACTATGTTTTCAAGGCCAGTTTCGACAAGGCCAACCGCACTTCCGGCAAAGCCTTTCGCGGGCCGGGCATTACGGACGGATTGAAAGTGCTCGCCAAAATCCGCGACGAATTTGGCGTGCCGGTTGTCACCGACATCCACACCGAGGAACAGGCGCGGCTCGCCGGCGAAGTCGTGGATATCCTGCAGATCCCCGCGTTTCTCTGCCGCCAGACGGATTTGATCGAAGCCGCCGTCGCCACCGGCAAGATCGTGAACATCAAAAAAGGCCAGTTCCTGTCGCCGCAGGAAATGGGGCGCGTCGCCGAAAAAGCGCGGCTCGCCGGCGGCAAAAAAATTCTCCTCATCGAACGCGGCACGACCTTTGGCTACAACAACCTCGTCGCGGACATGCGCTCGATTCCGGTGATGAAAAGTTTCGGCTTCCCCGTCGTGTTCGACGCCACGCATTCCGTGCAACAGCCCGGCGGCGGCGGCGACAAGACCACCGGCCAGCGCGAATTCGCGCCCGTGCTGGCGAAGGCTGCGCTCGCCGTCGGCGCGGACGGACTGTTCATCGAGACGCATCCCCAGCCGGACGAAGCCATGAGCGACGGACCGAACATGATTCCGCTCGGCGAAATGGCCACGGTGCTGCGCTCGCTGTTAAAAATTTACGAAGCGGCGAAATGAAAAAATTCAATGCCGGAAAATTTGCAGCACACAATTCAAATCGAAATTAAAAGTGTGAAAATGAAGTTACCGGACGATTTCGTAAATTATCTTCGCAGCGGTGCGCCACGTAGCGGAGAATTGCCAGATTTTCCACTTTGGTTTGAGATTTGGCCGGAAGATCAGATGGAGCAATGGAACAAGGAATACGAAGTCGAAAAGTATGCTCCGGGATTTTATGGCTTCGCTGGTGACGGCGGAGGTGAAATGTATGCTTTCGGTTCCGACGGTGCGATATATGCGTTGCCACTCGTCGGCATGGAGCCGAAAGTTGCAAGGCGGTTAGCTGGTTCGTGGACGGAATTTGAAAGTAAGATTGTAAAGAAATGTTGATACCAAACGCGTCGCCAGAGCTAACAACATTGAACATTTTCCATTTTTGAATTCCATGCCCGCAAAAATTTCCACTACCAACCGCCAACGCGCCTGAATGATGCCACCCACCAATGTCATCGTCGTCATCGGGGCCGGCTCCATCGGTCAGGCCATCGCGCGGCGCGTCAGCGCGGGCAAACGCGTTCTGCTGGCCGATTTGCGCCAGGAAAACGCGGCGGCGGCGGCGAAAGTTTTGAGCGAAGCCGGATTCGAGGTCAGCACCGCGACGGTGGATGTTTCCTCGCGCGCCTCCGTTCACGCATTGGTCGAGCAAGCCACGGCGATGGGCGAGGTCACCGGCGTCATCCACGCCGCCGGCGTTTCGCCCACGCAGGCGTCGCCGGCCACGATTCTGAAAGTGGATTTGTATGGCACGGCGCTCGTGCTGGAGGAATTTGGCAACGTCATCGCGCGCGGCGGTGCGGGCGTGGTGATTGCCTCGCAATCGGGACATCGCCTCGGCGCATTGACGGCGGAACAAAACAAACTGCTCGCGTTGACGCCGACGGAGGAATTGCTCGCGCTGCCGATGCTGCAGCCGGACAAAATCACCGATTCGCTCCACGCCTACCAAATTTCCAAGCGCGGCAATTCGTTGCGCGTGATGGTCGAGGCGATTCGCTGGGGCAAGCGCGGCGCGCGCGTCAACACCATCAGCCCGGGAATTATCATGACGCCGCTGGCAAAAGACGAGCTGACCGGTCCGCGCGGCGCGGGCTACCGGCGGATGATTGAACTTTCCCCCGCTGGCCGGGTCGGCACGCCGGACGAGGTCGGAAATATCGGCGCGCTGTTGATGGGCGCGGACGGCGCGTTCATCACCGGTAGCGATTTTCTCATGGACGGCGGCGTGACGGCTGCGTATTGGTTTGGCGAACTCGCTCCGAAGTAATTCCATGCCCGCGAAAATCTCAACCAGCACTCAGAAACGCGCCGCCAAGATAAAATTATTTTTGTGCGACGTGGACGGAGTGCTGACCGACAGCTCGATTTTCATCGGCGGCGAGAAGGAGTTCAAACGCTTTAACATCCGCGACGGCCTCGGCATCGTGCTGGCGCGGCGCGCGGGGCTGAAGGTCGGCTGGGTTTCCGCGCGGCCATCGCTGGCGACCAAATTGCGCGCGGAGGAATTGAAGATTGATTTTCTCGTCCAACAAGGCGACAACATTAGCAAGACGGCGGCGATTGAAAATCTGCTGAAGCAGGAAGGGTTGAGCTGGAGCGACGTTTGTTTTGTGGGCGACGACATCATTGATCTCGGCCCGCTGACGCGCGCGGGGTTGGCGGTGGCCGTGGGCGATGCGGTGCCGGAGGCCAAGGCGGCGGCGCATTTCACAACGAAAGCCGTTGGCGGACGTGGCGCGGTGCGCGAGGCGGTGGAATTGATTTTGCGGGTGCAGGGAAAATGGACGCAGTTCGTCAAAAAATATTCGGAATGAAATCACACTCGGCATATTTCCGGGTTTTCACGGGCGCGCTGGTTTTTCTGCTCGCGGCCGGGGCTGTCCGCGCGCAGACAAATGTGCTGGCGGATGTGAAGGATCTGCACGCGACGGATTTCACCTCGGAGCAGTATTTCGAAGCGCCGAACGAGCAGTTGGTCAAGATGCGGCTGTCCGGTTCCTCGGCGGAGCCGCTGCCGGGCGGGTTGCTGGCGGTGAAGCGCTTGAAGATCGAGACCTTCGGCACCAATCGCGTGATGCTGGCGGTGGTGCGGGCGCCGCAGTGCACCTTTGCGCCGCTGGATGGCGTGGCCAGTTCGGCGGGCCACTTGGAACTTCAGTCTGGTGATGGTAAATTCCACGTCGAAGGCGAAGGCTTTTTGTGGCGGCAGAACGAGTCGTCGCTCACGATCTCCAACCGCGTGCGGACGGTGATTGAAATGCCCAAATGATTATTTGTTTATGAAAAAGATTGTCTTGTTATTGTCCCTGGCGCTGTGCGGCGTCGCGCAGGCGCAGACAGGCGTGGTGAAACCGGCGCCCCGCGCGCCGACGGAAATCAATTCCGACGCGGCGGAGTTCGACCTCAATGCGCGCCAGGCGGTGTATCACGGCCATGTCGTCGTCAATGATCCGCAGATGAAACTGCAGTGCGAGCGGTTGGTGGTGTTTTTGCCGAAGGCGGACGAGCGGCTCAACCACATCGAAGCGCAGACGAACGTGGTGATCGATTTTTCCGACAATCACGGCACGTCGGCCCGCGCGACCGGCAGTCTGGCGGTCTATCGTTACCTCGTGCAAAGCGGCGCGACGAACGAGACGGTGACGCTGACCGGCAATCCGCAGGTGGAAAGCCCGCAGGGGATTCTGACCGGTGACCAGATCATCTGGGATCGCGCCAACAACCGGCTGCATGCCACCGAACAGCACATGATTTTCCGGCAGAACCTGAACCAAAGCATCGGCACCAACACGGCGCCGATAAAACTTTTTTGAGATGGAAACAGCCGAATCCAACGGCGCCTTGCTGGCCACGGAAAAACTGGCGAAGGAATATCGCGGCCGGCGCGTGGTCAACGGCGTGTCGGTGAGCGTGGGCGCGGGTGAAATCGTCGGGCTGCTCGGCCCGAACGGCGCGGGCAAGACCACGACGTTCAACATGGTCGTCGGCGTGGTGAAACCGGACGAGGGGCAGGTGAAATTTCAGGGGCAGGCGATCACCGGCCTGCCGATGCACCAGCGCGCGCGGTTGGGGATCGGCTACCTCACCCAGGAGCCGTCGGTGTTCCGCAAGCTGACGGTGGAGGAAAACATTCTGGCGATTCTGGAGACGTGCAAGCTCTCGCGCGACGAGCAGGCGGTGCGGTTGAAATATCTGCTGGAAGAACTGGATTTGAGGCCGATCGCCAAGAGCAAGGCGTATCAGTTGAGCGGCGGCGAAAAACGGCGACTGGAGATCACCCGCGCGCTGGTGACGAGTCCGAAACTGCTGCTGCTCGACGAACCATTCAGCGGCATCGACCCGATCGCGGTTTACGAAGTGCAAAAGATTGTGCGGCGATTGAAGGAGCGCGGGCTGGGCATTTTGATCACCGACCACAACGTGCGCGAGACACTCAAGCTCATCGACCGCGGCTACATCATCCACAAGGGCCAGGTGCTGGTGGCCGGCTCGTCGGAATTTCTGGCGAACGACCCGAAGGCTCGGGAAATTTATTTGGGGCCGGAATTTAACCTTTGAATTTTATGGAACGGCAACAAGTCACCGTCGGGCAATTTTTCAAGGAATACGGCAGCGCGCTGGAGATGAAGCTCATCACCGGCGAAGTCGGCATTGAGCGCATCATCCGCGAGCCGACGGTCAACCGGCCCGGCCTCGCCTTGAGCGGGTTTACCCGTTATTTCGCCTACAAACGAATCCAGGTGATGGGCCATGCGGAGGTGTTTTATTTACGTTCCCTGCGGCAGGAGGAGCGTGTGGCGCGGTATGCCTACCTGTTCGCCTACAAAATACCCTGCGTGGTGTTCAGCCGCGGGCTGAAGCCGGACAAGGAGTTTCTTGCCGCCGCCGCCGAGGCGGGGGTGCCGATTTTCCAGACGCCGCTGGTGACGATGAAATTCATCAACAAGGCCACGCTGGAACTGGAGATGATGTTTGCCCCGCGCACGTCGGAACACGGCTGCATGGTGGACATCCTCGGCGTGGGCGTCATCATCAAGGGCGAAAGCGGCATCGGCAAAAGCGAGGCGGTGCTGGCGCTGATCGAGCGCGGTTACAGCCTGGTGGCGGACGACATCGTCAAAGCCACGCTGGTGGACGGGCGCGACGTGCTTTGCACCAGTTCCGAACTCACGCGCGACCACATGGAAGTGCGCGGCATCGGCATCATCAACGTCGCCCAGATGTTCGGCGTGAAAGCCATCCGCAAGGAGAAAATGCTCAACCTGATTGTCACGCTCAAGACCTGGCATGAAGTCACTGATGTGGATCGTCTGGGCATGGAGCAGGAGTTCGTCAAGGTGCTGGGTGTGGACATCCCCCACATCACGCTGCCGGTGCGGCCGGGGCGCGACATCGCCCGGCTCATCGAAGTGGCGGCGTTCCAGGCCAAGCTGCGTGAATCCGGCTACAATGCGGCCGGCGAGTTGAACAACCGGCTGCTGGCGCAGATGGCGGGAAAAGCGGCAGCACCGCCGCCGGCCCCATAAATTTTGTTCGCGAAACGATTAAGAGACAATTATCTTGGCGATGAATCAACGCATGAGCGCAAAAAAGGCCAATGACGCGGAGTTTCTGACCAAGGAACTCGTGGTGCTCAACAAGGCGGGCATCCACGCCCGGCCGGCCGCCATGTTTGTCAAGACCGCCAACCGGTTCGCCTGCGATATCTTTGTGGAAAAGGACGGTGAGAAGATCAACGGCAAAAGCATCATGGGATTGATGATGCTCGCCGCCGGCCCCGGCAGCAAAGTGACCCTTCACGTCAAGGGGGCGGACGCCGCCGCCGCCATCGCCGAAATCGAAGCGCTGGTTCAGCGCAAGTTCGACGAGGAGTGAGTCCGCCTTGGTTGGGGTTTGTATTTTTGAAAACAGCCTCGTGGAATCCAAGTCAATTAAGGTCCAAATAGCGGCCACTTAGCCACATATTCTGGCTTCACTGGATAGACCAGCGAAGGGGGGATGTGCGCGGTTTGTGATACTTGTCCCAGCTGCAATGTGTTTTCAATTTTATTGGCACCCACATAAAATGGTGCATTGGGTATGCCGAGATTGACGATCCCTTGCTTCCCATCGATCTCATTCCCTATGATTGCATAACAGGAGCTGTAGGGGTTCAGGCTGCCAATTTCCAAAGCCGCGTGGTTTCGGAAATAGGTTATGTAGCTGGTTGGCATATAGGTTTTTCGGGCGTTATCCGTGGCCATGTCAGAGCCGGTGTTTCCTTCAAACAAATTGTTATTTCCACAATGACCATTGTGTTGGGCCAGATCCCCATAAGCGTAGAAGGCGGGCTCGAGTTTGTTGTAGCTTACAACGCAATGATTGGCCTCAATCAAAATGATGTGGTGGCGGAGGTTCCACAGCCGATTGTTGGTGACATGAACCGCCGTCGAAAATCCACCGACGAGAATGCCATCACCGTGGGAGCCGGCATGGTAGTTGGGAACGCCTTTAATCATGGGCACATGCGATTCATGCACTAGGTTCCGGGTCACGATAAAATCGCGACAGGCCGAAATGAAGATACCGCCGGTGACACAACCGGTCACTTCACAATCGCGAACAAACCCTTTGGAAACAAAATTGATGCCAAGATTTCTCGTGTTTATCGGTGCGATCCGCAAGCGGCCAATATGAATGCCTTCAACCCCGCACTCTTCGCCCAGCCCCAAAATCTTGACTTCGGCGTTGGGCATATCCATTCCCAATTTCATATCCAGAAAAAGTTTGGTTCCCTCCTTGTGCTCAACTCTGACAATTTGCCCCGTATTCCGGTAAATCCCGTCGAGATGATCACGGTCTATGGGTATTTGAATAACCTCGTTGATGCGCAAAAAACTGCCGGTCGGGATTTCTTCGGCATTTCTCGCCGAGACCGTGACGCTTTGATCGCCCCGGCGCACAATTCCGAGCACCTTTATCGGGTTCCCCGACGGACGGCTCGAACCATCAATGAAAATCCCGGATATGACTGATTCCTTGGTGTCAATAATGAAATGGGTTTTGTCACGTCCGGCTCCACTGAGTATCAACCCACCGCCGGGTTTGTGCATCTCGCACGATTCTGTAAACCGCCAGGTGCCGGCTGGAAAAAGGATGCGGATTTTTTTATCCCTGTATTTATCAACCAGCGCCTCCAGTTGTTTTGCCACGTTAATTGATGGGTTGTCAGGCAAGACTCCCTCTTTGACTGCATCCACATCCAGCCAGCCGGATGAATCCTGCCATTCATAGCCATACCATCCATTTGGTGGAAAGTATTTGGAGTCAAGATCACCATAATCGACGGCCATCAATGCTTTGGGCAGAAGGTAAAAAAACAGAATCCAACAGAAGGTGAAATTTTTCATTGCTTGATAAATAAAGACTTTTATGCAATCAGCACGGGAGTCAATTCAAATCGGCGTCGATGCAGTTTATGCCATCTCTCAAAAAGTTCCTGCATGGTTTGTTCCTGTTGTTGTGGGGTGCCGCCGCACGTCTTTGTGCAGCAGAATTATTATATCATGACGATTTTACGAATGGACTGAATCAATGGATGGTTGAACAAAAGCCGGGCGGAACCGTCACTGTCACTAATGGCATGCTGGAAATCCATGATGTTGGGGGCGGCACAATCTGGTTTAAGAAAAAACTGAGCGCCCCCATTGAGATTAGCTTTCAAGCGACCGTGGTGGACGAAAAAATGCCGGGCGATCGCGTCTCCGACTTGAACTGTTTCTGGATGGCCTCTGACCCGGGGCACCCGGAGAATTTGTTTTGGGTTGGGCATGGACGCGATGGCACTTTTTCGCAATATGATCGTTTATGCACTTATTATGTGGGCTACGGTGGTAACCAAAATACCACGACACGCTTCCGTCGCTATTTAGGATTTGGCCCAAAACCTCTCAAGCCAGAAAACGACCTCCGAAATCCCAAGTTTCTGCTCCAGCCAAACCGCGTCTATCATATCGAACTGGAGGCTGTGAATGGAATGGCTCGGTTCCGGCGGGACGGGGAATGTCTTTTCGAATTTCAAGATCCTCAATTTCTGGATGAAGGTTGGTTCGGATTTCGTTTTGTGAACAACCACTTGCGCATCCAAAACTTTGCGGTGAAAACCATCCCGCTGGATGCATTGCCAATCAAAAAATAAAGCTGCTTTTGGCGTATAACGACGGAATCGCATATAATTTTCCGGTAAATCGGTTGGTTTGAGCCTCTCCCTGAACCTGACCTTACCATGATTGCGTGGAAAGATGTTGGGTGATGGTGTGGGTATCAGGCGCGTCTCTAAAAATATGAGGCCACCGCAGTCGCCAGATTTTTCTAGATGGCAACTGACTTTGGACTTTCAACTTGGGGCTTTGGACTTTAGCTTTCCCGCATGGCATCCGGAGAACTTGATGTGAAATATGTCGCGCATCTGGCGCGGCTGGCGCTCACGCCCGAAGAGGAAAAAAAACTGTCCGCCCAACTGGGCAGCATCCTCGGCTACATTGAAAAATTGCGCGAGCTCGACGTCTCCGGGGTTGAGCCGACCGCCCATGCCGTGCCGATGGTCAACATCACCCGCGCCGACGAAATCCGTCCCTCGCTCCCGCACGACGAGGCGCTGCGCAACGCGCCAAAAAAAGCCGGCGGACTTTTTGTCGTCCCGAAAATCGTCGAGTAAATCCCATGCTGAACCAGCTCACGATCTCCGAACTTACCGCCCGGCTCGCCAAGCGCGAAGTTTCCGCGCGCGAAGCCACGCAAGCCTGCCTAGATCAGATTACCCGCGTGGACGGCCAAATCCACGCTTTCATCAGCCATGATGCCGCCGACGCGCTCGCGCAGGCCGATGCTGCCGACAAAGCCATCGCCGCCGGTGAAAAAAAATCGCTGCTGGGCGTGCCGATCGCGGTGAAGGATGTGCTGGCGGTAAAAAACCAGCCGCTGAACTGCGCATCGAAAATCCTCGGCAACTTCGTTTCACCCTACGATGCGACGGCCATCGAAAAATTGAAGGCTGCCGGCGCGATTGTTTTCGGGCGGTTGAACATGGACGAATTTGCCATGGGCAGCTCGACGGAAAATTCCGCCTTCGGCACCACGAAAAATCCGTGGGACACCACGCGCATTCCCGGCGGCTCATCCGGCGGCTCGGCGGCAGCGGTCGCGGCGGATGAATGCATCGCCTCGCTCGGCTCGGACACCGGCGGTTCCATCCGCCAGCCGGCGGCGTTGTGCGGCTGTGTCGGTTTGAAGCCGACTTACGGAAGAATTTCTCGCTATGGTTTGGTGGCATTTGCGAGTTCGCTGGATCAGATAGGCCCGTTCACAAAAGACGTGCGCGACGCGGCGACGCTGCTCGGCGCGATGAGCGGCGTGGATTCGCGCGATTCGACGAGCGTGCCGCAGCCGGTGCCGGATTACACCAAGGCGCTGACCGGCGATATTCGCGGATTGAAGATCGGCCTGCCAAAGGAATATATGATTGGCGGTCTCGACGCGGAGGTGAAGGCGTCGGTGGATGCCGCCGTGAAAAAATTCACGGAACTCGGCGCGGAGATCGTGGAAATTTCCCTGCCGCACACAGATTATGCCGTGGCGACGTATTACATCATCGCCACCGCCGAGGCGTCGGCAAATCTCGCGCGCTTTGACGGCATCCGCTATTGCGCCCGCGTGGACGGGGCGGATCCGATCGAACTTTACAGCAAGACGCGCGGCGCAGGTTTCGGGCCGGAAGTGAAACGGCGCATCATTCTCGGCACTTACGTTTTGAGCAGTGGTTATTACGATGCGTATTATTTGCGGGCGCAAAAAGTGCGCACGCTCATCCGCAACGACTTTTTGAAGGCGTTTGAAAAATGCGACGTCATCGCCACGCCAACCACGCCGACGGCGGCGTTCAAGGTCGGCGAAAAATCCGACGACCCGCTGCAGATGTATCTGTCGGACATCTTCACGATTTCGTGCAATCTCGCCGGCATTCCCGGCATCAGCGTGCCGTGCGGTTTCACGAAAAATCCCAAGCTGCCCATCGGCCTCCAGTTGCTCGGCCAGCCGTTTGGCGAGGAATCGCTGCTGAAAATCGCCCATGCCTACGAGCAGGCGACGCCGTGGCACCGGGAAAAAGCCGTTTAACCGCTCCACGGAGAGCCTGCACTTCACCTTGACGGAAACCGCCAGACGTTTATTTTCGGCGGATGAAAAAGATTTTGTTTTGTCTGGGGATTTTGATTTTCGTCGTCGCCGTCGCCCCGGCGCAGGATGCCGGCACCCAAGCGCAGATCGATAAGTTGAGCGGGCAAATCCAGGATCTGCTCGCGGCGCAGGAGCAGCAGACCAAGCAACTCACCGCGTTGCAGAAGGACATTTCCGAATTGCGCGACAAGGTCAACACGCCGCCGGTCAACAATTCCGCCAGCGCCGACGACCTGAAGACGCTCGCCACCCAGGTGCAAGACATCGACAAGAAACGGCAGGCCGACCGCGAGCTCATCCTTAAACAAATTGAGCAACTGGGTAAGGTAGCCGCCGTGCCGTCGGTGAAAATCAAGCCGACGCCCAAACCCGCACCGGATGACACCACGGCCACGACTACGCCGGCCACGCCGCAAAAAGGCTACGAATATACCGTGAAGTCAGGCGACACGATCGGATTGATCGCCAAGGCTTATCGCGAGCAGGGCGTGAAGGTGACCACGACGCAGATTTTGAAGGCGAATCCCGGGTTGGATGCGACCAAGCTTTACGTCGGCAAGAAAATCTTCATTCCGGATCCGAACGCGAAGTGACGAGCTGACGCCACCTTCAACCGGCGACCGAAAGTTCGATAAACAAAAATTCGTTGGGTCCAAGATGGACAGGGAGTGAAAAATTTCGGATTGGCGTAAGGGCTTCTTCTTTTTCCAAGTTGGGTGCTCCGTGATCTTTGGTCAGTCTGACGGCCTGAATCTTCACTTTCACCTGCTTCAATTGGAAATCCGGCGGGAGATTTTTCAAGTTCAACGTGAAGTCTTTAGCCGCCGAATTTTTCCACTGATAGTTCCAGACTAAAACCGCTACTTTTCGGGCAGAACCGCCCGCTAGCGTTCCCACGCCCATGCCCTTCGCATCCAGCAGTGTTTCCGAGGCAAAGCGTTGGGCGGGCAGTTGAGTTTCAAAAAAGGTGGCATGGTAAAACGGGCGCGGTTCACCCGTCCATTGACCGTTGGCATTCTTGGTGAACAGGCATTTTACCGGCTGAATGCCATCAGCCGTCCAGCGGTAGGGGATGATGCCGGTCTGGTTGAGATAGAAGTAGTCCAAGGCTACCTGGCCGGCCGCCTTGATAAAAAAATCCCGGCTCGGAGTTGGTTCCGGCTGCTCGCCGGCATAGAGGCCGCCTTCGGTTATCATGAAAGGCACGACCGGCAGACCGCGTGCTTTCAAGGCCGCATCAATCATCGCCCGTTCCCCAGCCACGCGTGCGGGTGAATCCTTGAAAACCTCGCCGTCCTGAAGCTTGGGATTTTCGCGGAGCAGATATTGGTGGTAAGAAATAAAATCAAGCCGTTTGTATGGGGAAGAATCGGACGCATACGCGCCGAGGAACGGTTCCAGCCATTTATTGAACTCAGTGACATCCATCTTATATAGCGTCGGACCGCCAACTTTCAAAGCTGGGCCGGGCAGGGAGCCGGCGGCGATTTTGGAATTGATTTTAGCAACGACCGAACAGGCTTTGGCGTAGGTCAAATAATATTCGGCGGGTTTTTCCCCGGCGGCGTTGGGCTCGTTGTCGACCTCGATGAATTCAATCTTCGGATAGTGCCGCTTGAAATACTCAAGCAGCTTGGTCATTTCATCCGCATATTCCGCCTCCGTCCATTTTCCTCTGGCCACCAGTTCGCGGTAATGTTTGCCGAAGGGAAAATTCACCAGAATCTTTTGGGTGATGGCGCTGTATTTGGTGAAATAATTTGCCATGACCACATTGCCGAAAGTTTCCTTTTTGGTCTCCGGGTTGAGAACCAGGGGAACCATCAGCCAGAGTCGCACATACTCGAATTGAAGGGCCTTGAGTTCCTGCCATTCTTCATCGGTCATGCCGCTCCGGCCGGGCGTCGCGCTCAATGCCCGGCCCGGCTGATGGTTGAAATTTCCCAGAGACGCGGCAAAGTCGGCCTGCAAAACAATTCCTGCCGAATTTCCCACTGCCAGCTTCTCGCTTGTCTGGCCGGACTCGACCTTGAAGTCCGGGTGGCCCGGGGCGGCGTCGCTCGCCTGAATGCGGATAATACTTGCCATTGCCGTCGTTAAGATCAGAAAAAACAGTTTCATGCTCACTTCGGTTCTTGGATGGATTGTTCGATGCCGTTTATTTGATAAACAGCAAAATGCCAATGGCCAGAGCGATGCGGTAAAAGCCGAAGGCGTTGAACGTGTGCGTCTGAACGTAGCGCAGCAGCCATTTCACGGCGATGAATGAGACCACCGCTGCGATGGCCGTCGTCAACAACAACATGCCCCAGTCTTCCTTCGGGGTGCCAAGGACGGGATGATGCAGGGTCTTGAAAATCTTCCAGCCGCCCGCCGCCAGCATCGTCGGGATGCCGACGAGGAAGGAAAATTCCGTGGCCGCCGGCCGGCTCAAGCCGAGCAGCAGGCAGAACACAATCGTCGCGCCTGACCGCGAGGTGCCGGGACAGGTGCCGGCGATGAGCTGGCCGATGCCGACGGCGATGGCGATGGTCCAGGTGACTTCGGTGCCGAGTTTTTTGCCGCGCAGGAAAAATTCCACAGCAAGAAACGCCAGCCCGCCGAGGAGCAGGGCGATGGCGATGGGCTGCGGATTCTCCGGCAGCTTGAAGCCTTTTTTATCGAGCACGAAGCCGATGGCACCGGTGATGAAAAAAGCGGCGAGGATTTTCAAGAGGTAATCCCGCGTCTCTTTTTCGCGCCATTCAAAGACGAATTTGTAAAGCCGTTCCGGGAACAGCGGCAGCACGGCAATGACTGCGCCGCATTGGATGACGATGTTGTAGAGGTCTGACTTCTCAACCTTCAGCAAATGCTCGGCGACGAGCAGGTGGCCGGTGGAGGAGACCGGAATGAATTCGGTGATACCCTCGACGATGCCGAGGATGAGATTGATGAGCCAGTCGGGCATGAATCATTTGACCGCGAAAACGGGCTGCGGGGCAAGGCGGAAATTATTTTTTGCCCCAGAAAGTTTTTTCCTCGCTGGCGCGCTGCTTGACCTTGAGCTGGCCGAGGATCGAGTGCCAGCTGATGTAGATCTTGTGCCATTGCGCCTCAATGCCGCGCAACGCGCCCTCGTTCGTCTCGCTGAGGTAGCGCAGCGACGGGGCGTTGGCGACGAGACCGTGGATCTCCTCGCGCGTGGGCGACTGGATTTCGATGGCGGCGAAGATCAGCTCCAACTCCTGCACGATGATGCTTTTGATCTCAAGAAAATGGTTGTCGTCCGCCGGGCCGAATTTTTTGGCGCGGGCGAGCGAGATGAAATGGTTGAACTGTTTCCAGCATTCGATGTGGGTCTCGATTTGCGTGACGAGCTGGTTGATTTCCTTGGGTGTCATACGGGTGGACGGGCTGGCGTCGGGAGCAACGCGGTTTGCGGGAACAGAAAAATGATGGCGCCGCCGCGCAGCTCGCGGGCGGTGATGCGCAGGCTGCCGAAATGCAGGCTGACTTCCGCCAGCGGCATTTCGGCGGCGCGGGATTCGGCGAGCAATTCCAGGACGTCGCGCCCGATGGCCTGCAGCAGGTTTGCGGGATAGGCCGACGACACGGTGGAGGTGACGATGTGCCCCTTCCGATCCACCGTGATGGTGCCGGAGGGCAACGGTTGCACGGCGGCGCGGGTGCCGAATATTTTTTTCAGGAATCCCATGAGGCAACGAGTTTGCGGCTTTTTTCAGGCAGATTGCCGTCGGCTTCCACCGGCCAGCCGACTAGAAACGCCCGGTCGCCGTGAGGAATGATCAGCACCTGACGTTCCAAATTCTGACCGGCGACGTGTGACAACGGCCCGGCTTCGAGACGTTCGCCAAGCCGGCGCGCGATGGCTTCGGCGCGGCGCGTCCAGTGCGCGCTGTTTTCAAGGCTTTGTATGCCGATGGCCTCTGGTGCGCCTTTGCCTTCGGGCGGCACGGCGATGACGAAGTCCGCGCCTTCGCGAGTGAGCTGCGACAGCAGCCGGATATTTTTGCGGTGGCTGGCGCTTTCGATGGATTCCGGGCCGACGGGATTGGCGGTTTCATCCAGCGTCTGGGCCGATTCCAGCAACAGGGCGTTGACGGGTTTGTTGATGGTGCGTTCGCGATTCGGCTCGGCCGGCAGATTTTCAAACGTGCCGGTTTTCCAACCCAGCAAACGGCGGAACGCCGCCTCGCCGCGCGCGCCCTCGGCTTCGGCGTCGATCAATTCCCCGTCCTGAATCCACACCTTCGCCACCAGCGGCCCGCGAGTGATGCGCAGGACGGTGGAACTGCGCGAAAGACATTCCATCTGCATGATGTCCATGAGGCTTTTGCTCTGGATGCCGCGAAAGCCGGCATCGCCTTCGCGCCCCAACAACGATTCAAGGCAATCGGCGAAGAGTTTGAAATTGCGTTGCATCTCGCCCTTGAGCCAGAACAAGTCCACACCCAAGGCGTAGGCGCGGTCGCGATAAACTTCATCTTCCAGTCCGCTCAAAACGACGGTGCGCAATTCGGGGAACCGGCGGCGGACGATGGAGAGCATCTGCAAGCCGTCGATGCGCGGCATTTTCAGATCGCAGATCAGCAGGCGGACGCGCTCGGCTTCGAGGATGGTCAGCGCCCGTTTGGCGGCGTTGGCGGTGAGGATTTCCGGATGGCTCGGCAACTCCGCCAGCAGATCGCTGCACAGCGCCAGCCAGTCGCTGTCATCGTCCAACAGCAGGATTTTATGCCGAGTTTCCATTCCCATCGATTGCTTACCGCTAACCGCATTCTTGCGCAAACTCAAGCGCGAAAACGCCGCGCTCGATTTAGTAGCAAGGCACATACCCGTCGGCAGAACCGCGTTTTCTGGTGGATAGTGGACAGATTCCTGCGGCCATCAGTCTCAACTTGGGACAAATGTGGCGGGGTGCACGAAGGACGGTGCGTGGCGCAGATTCTGCTAAAACAAACTGCTGCCTAACGACGGCAAAAAAAAGTCATGGTCAATGTTGTCAAAACTAAATTCGCCGGTCTGCTCCAGGGATTGCTCCGGCAGTTGGATGATGCCGGCCGCGTGGGCACGGTTGAAAATCGGTGGGCCGCATTTTCCACCGATGCGCCAGCTTCGGTCGCCGTCCCGCCGGTGAACGGATTGTCTGCAGCGCTGCCGGTGGACAAAGCGGGCGAGGTGCAAATCGCCTTGGCCCCGGTCATCGCCGTCCTGCCGATGGATCTGCGCGGTCGGCTGATGTCTGCACCGGTGCCGGGAAGGATGATTTCCGTGCCGGTGGAAACGGTGATGAGCCAGCTTCCGTTCGGCGCGGTGAAAATTTCTTTTGGCGAACTGCGGCAGATGGCTCCTGATTTATTTTCCGCCACCGACGGCGAAATGGACAACCGGCCGGTAAGCCTGTCGCTCAAAGAAGTTTTGGCGCGGCTCAATCCCGCCCTGCTGGCGCGTCGGCCCGCGGAAAAAGTGGCGGTGGCTCCGGAAATTTCCGGCCCGTTCAACAGCCGAGGCCAGGGCGTTACGTTTACGACGCAACCGCTCAAGGTTCCGGTTGCCTTGCCACCGTCCGCACCGGAAGCAATGAGTATTCCTTTGCGACAGGTCGAGCCAAGCCAGCCGGCTGTTTTCAAAAGTCCGGTCAAAACACCGGCAGTGCCATTATCCCCGCCGCCCGCCGCCCTGTCGGCAACGAAAATTTCCGCCGCCCCGGCACCTGCGCCGGCATTGGTTTCAAAGCCACGTTCGGAGCCGACATCAACGACGGTTTTCGCCTCGCTGTTTGACCTTTCTGAACACTGGCCGGAGGAATTGAAGAATGAAATCCAGCGCACCGCGCTGGCCAACGCCAGTGTGCCGCTGCCAAGTGCGCTCATCGAACCCGGACTCAAACGCGGCCGGGTGACGATGAGTTGGAAGCAGCTACGCACCCTGACTTTGCCGAGTTCGCCGGCGTCGCCGAATGACAATCTGGAACTGGACCTGCCATTGAAGGTGATTGCGCCGCTTTTTTTGGCCTCGCAAAAAACCCTGCTCAAACCGCAGCCAAAAATTGCGCTGGCGGCGGAGATTCCGGATCTGTTCTTCGGCTTTCCGCAACCCGCGCCCGCCGCTTCCATTCCGCCGGTTGCGCCGCTTTTGAAAGTCTCGGAATCCAAAATGGCGGACTCAAATTTTTATGTGTGGGGCGACACGGGCGAGATGCCGCAGGCGCTGGCCGGCGAAGCGGAGCGTCCGGCGACCCTGCCGGCGAATTTCGTCCGGCGGCAGGTGCCGCCGCATGAGGTGGTGGATCGGGCGGTGAAACTGCCGGGCGTGGCTGGCGCGCTGGTGGCGTTGTTCGACGGTATGCGCGTGGCGGGCAAGGTGCCGGTGGAGTTCAACGCCGACACGCTGGCGGCGTTTTTGCCGCAGATTTTCGAGCGCGTGAACCAGAGCACCCGCGAGTTGCGGATGGGCGCATTGAACAATGTGAGCTTCACCGTGGGCAACGTGCCCTGGAAAGTTTTCCGCGTGAAATCGGTGTATTTCGCCGCCTTTGGCCGCGCCGGTGAAGCGTTGCCGGGCATAGATCTGGCGCAGCTGGCGGCGGAACTGGATCAGAAAAATTCCCAATAAAATTATGGCCATCATCAATCAAGCCACGAAAGAATTGCAGGTCAAAATCGTCTATTACGGCCCGGCGATGGGCGGCAAGACAACGAACCTGGTGCAAGTCCACGACCATGTGCAGACGGCGGCGGGCAACAAGGGCAAACTGGTCTCGCTCGCGACGAGTTCCGACCGCACTTTGTTTTTTGATTTTCTGCCGATCGAGGCCATGACGATCAAGGGCTTCAAGACGAAGTTCCAACTTTACACCGTGCCCGGCCAGGTGATTTACAACACGACGCGGCAACTGGTGTTGCGCGGCGTGGATGGCATCGTGTTTGTCGCGGATTCGCAATACGAAAAGATGCCGGAGAACGTGGAAAGCTTTCAGAACCTCGTGGATAATTTGAATTCGCTCAAAATGAATCTCATGGAGATTCCTTACGTGCTGCAATACAACAAGCGCGATCTGCCAAATGCCGCGCCAGTTGAATACATGGATTTTCTCCTGAACAACCGCGAAGTGCAGGTGCCGGCTTTTCAGGCCATCGCGCACAAGTGTGAGGGCGTGTTCGAGACGCTGAACATGATCACGCGGCTGCTGTTGCAGAAATTCGTTGCGCAGGGCTCCGGGCCGGGCATCAACTGAACATGGCCACGCTGCCCCAGCTGATTGAGGAGGATGTCCGGCGGTTGGACGAAGCGCTGGACGAGTTCAGCCGGCAGACCGAGGGCACGGCGGCGCTGATCATCGACAAGGGCGGCTTTCTGCTGGCACATCAGGGCGAGGCGGACCGTCTCGATCTTACCAGCATCGGCGCGCTGGCGGCAGGTGCGTTCATGGCCAATCAGAGCATCGCCGGCCTGTTGGATGAAAAAAAATTCGATACGCTCCACCAGCAGGGTGAAAACCTCAGTTTGTTTGTCAGCGATGTGGACGAGCATTGCCTGTTGGTCGTCATCTTCAAATCGGCGTCCGGCATCGGCGTGGTGAAATACTACGCGGCCGGTGTGGTGCAAAAAATTGCCGCGCAGCTGGCCGTCGCTGACGCGCGGGGTTCCGGCGGCGGGTTGGATTTGTCCGCATTGAATTGCGCCAATCCGCAGGAATTCTTCCGCAAAAAAACCGCTTGATAATTCACGGGTTAGGAGTAAAACGAAGCATCCATGGAAAGTATCCGCACTGATGAGTTGGATCGACTGCTCAAGGTTTTGGTCAAAAGCTATGAGGATATTTCGGACGTGCTGTTCGTTCCCGGCAAGCCTCCGCAGGTCGAGGTGCATGGCGAACTGGAAACGCCCAAGATAGACTGTGAATGGCCGGCCTCGCCGCAGGACGCCGCCAAGATCGAGGCGTTTGCCCGCCTCATCATCGACGGTAGTCCCAAGTTGTTGCAGGATTTGGAAGAGCGAGGGTCTTGCGATTGCAGTTACACCCTGCGGGATCAATGCCGGTTCCGCGTCAACATCTACCGCCAGCGGAAAAAATACGCGATGGTGTTGCGTCAGCTCAAGCCGCTGGTTCCCTCGATTGAAGCGCTCGGCTTGGAGCCGATATTCCATGAGGTCACCAAGGAAAAAAACGGCATCACTTTCATCACAGGCGCGTCGGGCAACGGCAAATCCACGACGCTGGCTGCCCTGTTGAACGAGGTCAACCGTGAAAGTAAAATCCATATTGTCACGCTGGAGGATCCGATAGAGTTTTTATATCCGGACATGCAGGCCACTTTTAGCCAGCGGGAACTGGGCAACGATTTTTTCACCTTCTCCGAAGGTTTGCGTTCGGCGATGCGGCAGGCACCGAAGGTCATCATGGTGGGGGAAATCCGCGACCGTGAAACGATGGAGATCGCGCTGACCGCGAGCGAAACGGGGCACATGATTTACAGCACGCTCCACACCATCAATGCGGGGCAGGCCATCAACCGCGTTCTGGGCATGTTCACCAAGGAGGAGGAACATCAGATTCGCGAGCGGCTGGCGGGTTCGCTGCGTTACATCATCGGCCAGCGGTTGATCCCAAAAAAATCCGGCGGGCGGATACTGGTAACGGAGGTCATGGGTCACAATCTTCGCACCCGTGAAACGATCGCCTTGGGCGAAAATGAAAACCGGCGTCTGGCTGAAATTATCGAGAGCGGCAAGCACGCCGGCTGGCACAGCTTTGAACAATCACTGCTCAAAGCCTATGAACAGGATTTGATCACGGAAGAGGTGGCGATGCTATACTCCAGCAGCAAGCCCACCATGCGGCGGATGATTGACACTTCCCGCAGCCGTGCCCCCCGGCTGGCAAACAGCAGCCAGAAGTCGGCCATGTTTGTGGTTCCGTCGCGTCCGCCGGCTCCGGTGACGCCCGCGCCTCCACCACCGGCGGAAAACCCATCAAGTTTGGAAATGCTTTAATCCGTTGTTTTTTCTGGTTTGCCGCGGGAAGCGAATATAGGCTGACAGAAATTTAATCGAGCCATTTATGGACATCATCTTTAACTGTCCGAACTGCGAACAACAACTGGCCGTGGACAGATCCGGTGCCGGTTCTCAAATTGACTGTCCGTCTTGTGGCGAAGCCATCACCATTCCGGACGAAGGGAAGACGTCAACCGGTGCATTGCCGGCGGTTCCGCCGCCGCCCTCGCCCGGTGCCAGCGCCATCAACACCTCGGCTGCCGCCAGGGTGGAAATGCATTTGAAAGTGCCGGTGCGGGACAAGCCGGCCGAACTGCTGATTGACAAGCCCAAGCCGCCGCTGGAAATCGTTCAGAAGGGCGCGGGCAAGCGGCTGCGCATCCACACCATCCGCCGTGCCTCGTGCATTGAATCCGGCCATGACAAGTTTGACGAGAAGGTTTCGGCTTTTCTGAGCGAAGTCACCGAAACCAATCTGGTCAGCATCCACACGATCACCTATGAGATGTTTGACGTGGGGGTGCAGAAGATTATGACGGACTACGGCGTCCTGATTGTTTATCGCGGATGAATGGTTTTGACTTGGTAAAAATTGACCGTTAACGTGACGGCATGAAGCTTCGGTTGGGACTTTGGATAATGCTTGCCGCCGTGGTGGTGCTGTTGCCATCCCGCGCCCCGGCACCGTTGATGTATGTGCCGGGCGAAGGCTGGTATTATGAACCCTACGGTGAAAAGGCTGTCTGGCAGCGTCCCCGCGCCAAGGAACAGCTTGATGTCGCAGAGACCGCCTTCACCAACAAGCAATACAGCATCACGCTTCACGCCGCGCACCGCGTCCTGCGGGTATGGCCGTTGTCCGACTATGCGCCGCGCGCCGCCTATCTTGTTGGCCGCTGCCTCGAAGTCGAGCACAAGGACGAGGCCGCCTTCAATGCCTACCAGAGCATCATTGAAAAATATCCCAAGAGCGGTCAATACACGGAAGTCCTCTGGCGCCAGTATGAAATTTCCAACCGCTACCTCGGCGGCCAGTGGTTCCGGCTTTGGAACCTGATTCCGCTCTATCCCTCCATGGATGAAACCGCCAAGCTTTACGAAAAAATCGTGGCCAACGGTCCCTACAGCGAGGTCGCTCCGCACGCCCAGCTCCGCATCGGTGAGGCGCGTGAAAAACAGAAGGATTATTCTGCTGCGGTGAAAGCTTTCGAAACGGCTGCGGATCGTTATCATGACCAGCCGGTCATTGCTGCTGATGCGCTGTATCGCGCCGGAGTGGCTTGGCAGAAACAGGCCGATACCGCTGAATATGACCAGAGCGCGGCAGCCCAAGCCATTGCCGCCTACACGGATTTCATTTCATTTTATCCGGATGACAAGCGGGTAACTCAGGCGCAGCAAGCCATCGCCAAACTGAAAGCCGAACAGGAGCGCGGCAGTTTTCAGATCGCCCAGTTTTACGAGAAGAATCACAAGTGGATCGGTGCCGTGGTCTATTACAACGACGTGCTTCAATTGGATGCCAATTCCCCCTTGGCCGTCCAAGCACGGCAACGGATTGAGGCTCTGAAGCCGTTGCTGCCGGATTTGACCGCCAAATAAATTCATGCGCCCGCTGAAAACAATTTTTGCCAGCCTGTTCGTTGTCCTCTTGGCCGGCTGTGCGAGCTATCATCTTGGATCAGTCAATGGCACGCCCGCCGGCGAAAAGTCCGTGCAAGTGCTACCCTTCAACAACCAGACCCTCCAGCCGCGCCTTGGTGATGCGCTCACCCAATCTTTACGGGAACGTCTGCAGGTGGATGCCACCTATCGGCTGGCCACCAGCGGCTCCGGCGACATCATCGTCACCGGCGTCATTCGTCAATATCAGCGCGAAGGCCTTGGCTTTTTGAATACCGATGTGGCCACGCCGCAGAATTTCCGCGTTGATATTGTCGCTCACGTCACCGCGCGCGAACGCGCCACGGGCAGGCTGCTTTTTGAGCGTGACGTGCGCGGCCACACGCTGGTGCATATCGGCTCGGATCTAGCCAGCGCTGAACGGCAGGCGATGCCCCTGCTGGCGGATGATCTTGCGCAAAATATCATCAGCCTTCTGGCCGAGGGTGTCTGGTGATTTTTGAAACTTTTGGACTGACGTTGGCGTCTATCCAAAACGTAAAACATATAAATAAAATATATAATACAGACATAATACTATGAAAAAACAAATCGCATTATTCTCAATCGTTGCGGCCGCTTTGATTGCGGTTCCCGTTCTCAGCCGGGCCGCCGACTCAACCCCTAGCGCTCCCGAACAGACGGCTCCGGCCAAGAAACATGGCGGACCGTTTCGCGGCAAAGTTGCCGCCGTTGACACCACGGCCATGACGCTGACCGTCGGCACCCAGACCTACAACGTCACCTCGGACACCAAGATCACCAAAGACGGTAAACCCGCAACACTTGCCGATCTCACGGTGGGCACATTGGTGGGTGGTTCCTACAAAAAGGATGGCGACAAGCTCAACGCGTTGGTCATCCATGCCGGCGAGCGGGCCAAGAAGAAAGCCGCTCAATAACCAGTTCCGAAAAAAACTCGCGCGGCGGACGGCAACGTCCGCCGTTTTTTATTTGCGCCGCCACCAACTCGTCGTCCGCTTGGGCTGCTGGGGTGCCTCCGTCGTCTGATACTGGCTTATCAGCAATTGACTCCGGGCCGATTCCAACGCCATGCGAAATTCATCGTAGCTCAAAAACCGATCCGCCGGATCTTTGGCGAGCGACCGCGCCAGCGCATCACTGGCGGCCTGCGAGATTTCCGGCAGCACCATGTTGGGCGGTGTCAACGGGGTTTGCACCTGGGCCATCACCACTTCCTCCACGGTCGGCGCATCGAACGGCACATGGCCGGTGATGGCATGATACAAAGTCGCCCCGAGGCTATACATGTCGGACAGGAAAGTTTCCGGCTCGCGCTTGATTTTTTCCGGCGCGACATAATACGGCGTGCCGCGGGTGAACTCAGTTCCTTCAGCTTCCGCATCCGTTTTGCGGGCCAGACCGAAATCCACCAGCTTCGGTTCGTGGTCGGCATCGAACAAAATATTTCCCGGCTTGATGTCGCAGTGCAGCAGATCGTGCTTCAACGCCATGTCCAGCGCGGAGGCCATTTTGATGCCGACATCCAGCACCTGTAATTCCGGCAGCGCGTGCAGCTTTTCAATACGGTTATCCAGGCTGCCCTGGTCGGCCAGTTCCATGACGAGGTAGCGTTCGCCTTCCCATTCATCGAACGTGTAGATGTGGACGATGTTCGTGTGGTTCAGCTTGGCGCAGGCGCGGGCTTCGAGGTAAAAACTTTCGAGCATCTTCGGCTCGTTCTCCAGTTCCTTCTTCATCAGCTTCACCGCGACGAGCCGTTCCAGCGTCGTGTCCCACGCGCGATACACCGTGCCCATGCCGCCGGAGGCGATCTTGCTGCGCAACTCGAACTGCCGGAGTTGCATCGGCATCATGATGGCGTGGCCGCACTTTTTGCACGGCTCCGAAGCCAGCGGTGCCAGATCGCTGGGGATGAACGTCTTTGCGTCGCAGCCCGGACAGGTCACCATTTTTAGCGGTCGGTCGCTCATGTGAATGCGGCTAATCTAGCACGCCCGTCAAATTCGACAAGCGGGGAAAATTTGACAAACCGGTAAAACTTGCTATCTTGCTCGCGATTGAAATGAACACCACGTTCACCAAACAGATTAAGACGCACGCGCCGGCCATGGTATCCATGGTCAAATGGCAGCGTTGCTCCCGTCTGTCGGGCATCGTGGGAACGAAATTCTGATTCAACTTAACCAAGATTTTCCAAAACCCGCGATTGCCTAGGCAGTCGCGGGTTTTGTGTTTTAACCAACCAAAGGAAAAATATGAACACAGACAAAAACCGGGTGAACCTCAAGTTCGCCCCCGAAATCAGGTTCGCGGTGAAAACCGCGACGGCCGCGCCGTTCCGGGCTGCGCTCGAAACCGACTTCGAGCAGCTCAAGCACCGGCTGCTGGCCGAACAACTCGATGCCGTTGAACGGCCCGAACTGAACGCCCTCGTGCGCCGTGCCGCCAACGAGGCCGCCGCGCTCGCGTGGGTGACGTTTCATCCGTTGCTCGTCTTCCCTGCGTTGTTCGAGGAGAAGACCGCAAAGGCCTTGGGCCACGCCCGCCGGCAGGCGCGCATTTTTGCCGGCAGCCGCGAACTGCTCGCCGCCTGAAAATGCGGAAACTAAAAGTGGGGAAGCAAGTCGGCAAGAAGTCGTTCGTGCGGGCAAATTAATGTTGCGCCCGCGTCAACGGCTTCTCGCCGCACCTTTTATTTCTCCTCAATGCGTTGAATCCGCGCGCCAAGTTGCTGCAGTTTTTCATCCATCCGCTCGTAGCCGCGGTCCAGATGGTAGATGCGGTTCACCTGCGTTTCGCCTTTCGCGGCCAGACCGGCAATCACCAGCGCCGCGCTCGCGCGCAAATCGCTCGCCATCACCGGCGCGCCGCTCAACGGCCGGCCACCCTTCACAATCGCGCTCGGTCCCTCGATTTCAATATCCGCGCCGAGTCGCGCCAACTCGCTGACGTGCATGAAGCGCGATTCAAAAATCCGTTCGGTGATGATGCTGATGCCCGGCGCCAGCGCCAGCAGCGCCATCATTTGCGCCTGCACGTCCGTCGGAAAACCGGCATATGGCAGCGTGGTGATGTCCACTGGCTTTAATTTGCCGATGCGTCGTGTCAGGAGATTGCTGCCGCGCTTTTCAACGGAAATTCCCGCTTCGCCCAATTTATCGATCACTGCGCGCAAATGGTCGGCCCGCGCGCCGCGCACAGTGACTTCGCCGTTGGTTGCGCCGGCGGCAATTAAAAATGTCGCTGCCTCTATGCGATCGGGAATCACCTCATGTTCCGCGCCGTGGAGTCTTTTTACGCCGGTGATGGTAATGGTCGGACTGCCCGCGCCGGAAATTTTCGCGCCCATCGCGTTCAGGAAATTGGCGAGGTCGACAACTTCCGGCTCGCATGCCGCGCTTTCGATGACCGTCACGCCGTCGGCCAGCGTCGCCGCCATCATCACGTTTGCTGTGCCCAAAACCGTTGGGCCGGCGCGACCGCCGAGGAACAAAGAATTACCCGTGAGTTTATTCGCCGCCGCGTCCACATAGCCGCCGGCGATTTGAATTTTCGCGCCGAGCGCCTCAAAGCCTTTCAGATGCAGGTTGATGGGCCGCGCACCGATGACGCAGCCGCCGGGCAGGGAAATCCGCGCCTTCCGCAGTCGCGCCAGCAGCGGTCCGGCGATGCAGATGGAACCGCGCATTTTGCGGACGAGTTCGTAGTCCGCGTAGCCGGAGATTTTTTTGGCATGGACGGTGACGGTTCCGTTTTCAAAGGCGGCTTTCGCGCCGAGCGACTTCAAAATCTCAACCATGAAGCGCGTGTCGCTCAAGTCCGGCACGCGGCGGATGACGCACGGTTTGTCGGTGAGCAGCGCCGCTGCCATGATGGGCAGCGCGGCGTTTTTGCTGCCGCTGATGTCAACGACACCGCGTAACGGCACGCCGCCTTTGATGAGAAAACTTTCCATGAAATTAAATTCGCGCGCCCAGAATCCGGGCGCGCTGACTGTAATCGTCGTGGACGGCTTCGACAATCCACTTTTCCGCCTCAAAGATTTTTTTAAGGTCGTCTGCCTGGCCGTCGCCGAACTCGACCATGATTTTGCCGTCCGGTTTCAGGAATGGTTTTGCCTCCGCCGCCAGCCGCCGGTAAAAATCCAGCCCGTCCGTGCCGCCGTCGAGCGCGGCGCGCGGGTCGAAATCCTTCACCTCCGGTTCTAACGTTTCAATTTCCGCGCTCGCGATGTATGGCGGATTGCTGACGAGCAGATCAAATTGATGTTTTCCCTTGAAAGCGGCGAAGCCGTCGCCGAGAACAAATTCAATCCGCTCGGCAACTTTGTTTTGCTCGGCATTTTGTTTGGCCAGCGCCAGCGCGTCGGCAGAAATATCGAGCGCAGTGATTTTGGCCGCCGGACATTTGGCTGCGAGCGCGATGGCGATGCAGCCGGTGCCGGTGCCGAAGTCGAGGGCGGTGACGGGTGACGCGTGACAGGATACAAGAAATTTCCAACCAAGCTCCGCGAGCAGTTCGGTCTCGGGTCGCGGAATCAGCGCGTGGCGGCTGACGGCGATTTCGTGGCCGCAAAAATTGGTCGAGCCGGTGATGTGCTGGAGCGGTTCGCGGGCGGCGCGGCGTTTGATGAGCTCGCGTAGGCCGTCGGTTTCCGGCGCGGTGAGCACGCGGTCGAAGTTCAAATAGAGCTTCATGCGCGGCATTTTGAGTTGGTGTGCGAGGAGTAACTCGGTTTGCAGGCGCGGCGATTCAACACCTTTTTTGGCGAGAAACTCGGTGCTTTTCTGAATCGCTTCGAGGACGGTCACAGAGGCAGTTTATGCCGAAAAGCGGCTGGGGAACAAGAATCGTGAACAGCCATTTTTCCCCGGCGTTTTGTAACAGTGACTGCGGGGCGTCGTAGTTAGGCGATTCGTGAGATTTCGTCCTGATGTTCCCGGATGATTACCCTGAAGTGGTCTTGGCAGGCATGTCGTATCCACACCCGGCCACCCCAAGTTCCGGCACCGGCACCAATCAGCACGGAGGTCAGGAACATCGGGAACGAGTTTTCCGGAAAGAGCAGATGGCTCAAAACCACGCCGGCCAAAATTCCCACGGCGGCTCCCAAACACCCGATGATGACAGGAATCACCACCACGAACGGGGCCTCGGTTTTGAGCGTCTCCCAGGCGAGTTTGTGCACAAACGCTTTCTGCTGCTTTGACAGCGATTCAAAATCAAGCGAAACAGGCATGGCTCTGGCTTCCGGCATGGCTGGGCGGGTTTCCGGTGACATGGTGATGACAGCCTTAAATTAATCCGCCGACGGCGCGGGTCAACTGCGAAAGAATTGTTCCGGCCCGTCAGGTGAAGGGCGAAAGTTTCTATTTCCCCGCCACGCCCTTGAGATACGCAAAAATGAGTTCTGGCAAATCTTTGCTGTAGCCGCCTTCGAGGAGGCTGAAGAACGGCACGCCAAGCGCATACAGCGACTGGCCGAGCCAGTAAAAATCCTCCGCCTGCAACGGGCTGTCCGCGAGCGGGTCGCGCAGGTAGGCGTCAAAGCCGGCGGAGACAGCGATGATTTCCGGCCGATAGCTGCGGAGGTCGTCCAGCGCATGGGCGAGCTTGGCGCGGTAGGTCAGGCGCGGTGTGCCGGGTGCGACGGGATAGTTGAAGCAGTTGTGGCCGCGATTTTCCGCGCCGGTGTGCGGATAGGACGGATGTTCGTGCACGGAGAAAAATTCCACCCCGGGCTGGTTCACCAGAATGTCCTCGGTGCCATTGCCGTGATGCACGTCAAAATCGAAAACCGCGACGCGTTTCGCGCCGGTGGCGCGGGCCTCCAGCGTGGCGATGGCGATGTTGTTGAGGTAGCAGAAGCCCATGGATTTCGTGCGCATGGCATGATGGCCGGGCGGGCGCATGAGGCTGAATGCGGTTTCGCCGTGGCGGGCGGCGTGCAGTGCGTCCAGCGCAGCGGCGACGGACGCGCGGGCGTAGGTGCCGATGTTTTCGTGGAACGGCGTGTCGTCATCGAACGGTTCCGGCACGGCGAGCCGCGCGAGCACCTCCGGCGTGTGGGCGCGCAGAATGGTCTCATCGCTCACGCCGGATGGCTGGACGAAGTCGAGCGCCAGCTCCTGCTGGTCTTCCAAAAGGGCGATACTGTTTTCGACGCGGGCCGGCCTTTCAGGGTGGCCGGACTGACCGTAGCCGGTGCAGCGTTCATCGGTGATGATTTTCACTGGGCAGGCATTTAATCACGGATGACCGCGGATGAACATGGATTTTTTGCACGGCAATTCGGCTTTGCAAACCCGTCGGTTTCGCTAGCCTTTCCCAGCCTGAAAACCGTGAGAAAAATAACTGCCGGAATCGTTTTCGCCTTGGTCGCGCTGGCTTTTGATGCGCGGGCATGGGATTACGAAGGCCATCGCGCCGTGAATGAACTGGCGCTGGCGTCGCTGCCGAAAAATTTCCCGGCCTTCGTGTTGACACCGGAAGCGCGCCGGCGCATCGCGTTTCTGGCCGGCGAGCCGGATCGCTGGCGCAATGCGACGAGCTTCAAGGATGGCACGGGGCTCGCGCTCGGCCACGCCAGCGGACCGGATCATTACATCGACCTGGAAGATTTGAATCTCTACGGCTTGACCCCGCATACGCTGCCGCCGCTGCGCTATGATTTTGTGGCGGCCATCGTGAAGGCGCGGCTGGCGCATCCGGAAAAATTTCTAGAGATTGATCCGGCCAAGGACACCGACCGCACACGGGAGTTGAGCGGATTTTTGCCGTGGGTGATCACGGAGAATTTTGAAAAATTGCAATCTGGTTTCGCCACGCTGGCGGCGCTGGAAAAGGGCGGCGGCACGCCGGAGGAGATCGCAAATGCAAAACAGGACATCATCTATGTGATGGGTGTGATGGGCCACTACGTCGGCGACGCGAGCCAGCCGTTGCATACGACGAAGCACCACCACGGCTGGGTGGGCGACAATCCGAATCATTACACGACCTCGTTCGGTTTTCACGGCTGGATTGACGGCGGTTTTTTCAGCAAGACCGGTGGGGTTGAGGTGCGGGAATTGACGGCCAATATCCGTCCGGCGGCGCAAATCCCGGCGGCCACCGAACCGGACGGAATCTTCCGCATAGCGGTGGATTTCATCGTGGCGGCCAACCGGCTGGTGGAGCCGCTCTATAAATTGGATCGGGCCGGCGAATTCTCGAACACAGAAAACCGTGGTGCAGAAGGCCGCGCCTTTTTGGAAGGGCAACTCGTTAAGAGCGGCCAGTTGCTCGGCGACCTCTGGCTGACGGCGTGGCAGACCGCGCCCGAAGACACTCATCTGGAGCGGGAATTGCAAAAACGCGCCACCGCCAATCCGCAGAAATGAACTCCGCCACTGCCACCCGCATTGCCGCCGCCGCCGGTTTGCTCGCCGTGGCGTTCGGCGCGTTCGGCGCGCACGGCCTGAAAGATTTGCTCGCACAAAATGGCACGACCAGCATCTGGGAAAAGGCGGTGTTCTATCATTTCATCCATGCGGTGATATTGTTCGTGCTGGCGGAACGAAAAAACTTTCCGGCGTTCGCGTGGTGGAGTTTTTTCACTGGCATCGTGATTTTTTCCGGTTCGCTTTACCTGCTGGCAGTAATGAACGTCCACTGGCTGGGTGCGGTGACGCCGGTCGGTGGCTTGAGTTTCATCGTGGGCTGGACGCGATTGCTGCTGGTGTCGCGGTGAAATCCGGCTTGGCAGTGTCGGCGCATTCTGTTTAATTGGCCGCGCCTGATGAAACCATTTCCTGCCATTGCGCTGATTTTTTCCGCCGTTGTCCTTTGTTTTTCCGCCGTCGCGCAGGACGAGGTGGCGTGGGAGGTACAGGCGCTCAACCAAATCATCCCCGGCACGGTGGAAGGCCGCGTCGATTACGACCTTGGTTCCGGTCTTGCCACGGGAACAAATGGTGTCTTCATCCGCTACGGTGGCGCAGTGATGACGGCGGACAGCGCGTCGGTGAACATGAAAACCGGTGATGTGCAGGCCGACGGCAATGTGCGCATCGAATCCGGCGATCAGCTCTGGGTGGGCGACCATATCCAATATAATTTCAAGACCCACCGGATGATCAGCGAACAGTTCCGCACCGGCAAGGCGCCGGTGTTCGCCGGCGGCGAGGGATTGGCTGGCGATGCCACCAACCGCGTTTACACGGCGCACAACGGCTATGTCACCACGGATGACGCGAGCGATCCGGCTTACCGTGTTCGCGCCAGCCGCATCAAGGTGATTCCCGGCAAGTCAGTGCAGATGTGGAATGCGGTGGCCTTCGTTGAAGGCGTGCCGGTGTTTTATTTTCCGTATTACCAGCGCAACCTCGGGCCGCACGCCAACAACTTCACCGTGACCCCGGGCTACCGCAGCCGCTACGGCGGGTATTTTCTGAACACCTACACCTGGTATCTCGGCGACGTGGCCAGCGGAAAAATCCACGCCGACTATCGCGAACGGCGTGGCGCGGGTGTGGGGCCGGATTTGAATCTGCACCTTGGCCAGTGGGGTGAGGCGACGCTGAAATATTATTACCAGAACGACCGGGCCGCCAATATCAGCACGAATATTTTCCCGCAGTTCGGCCACATCCCGGAAAACCGCCAGCGCTTTTATCTCGGCTGGCAGGCCACGCCGGCAACGAACCTGAATCTGAAGGCGCAGGTGAACTATCAGAGCGACCCGTTGTTCCTGCATGATTTTTTCGAGGGCGATTACTCGCGCAATCCGCAGCCGAACACGTTTGTCGAGGCCAACAAATACTGGGACAACTGGAGCCTGGATGCGCTGACCACACCGCGCGGGAACAGCTTCTTCAACCAAATCGAGCGGCTGCCGGACGTGAAACTGACCGGCTATCGCCAGCAGGTGTTTGATACGCCGGTTTATTACGACAGCGAAAGTTCGGCGGGCTGGTATCGTTCGTTTGTCACCACGACCAACGGCTTCTATCCGGTGACTAACGGTTTTTACGCCGACTCCGGCGCGCGCGCCGACACCTATCATCAAATTTCACTGCCATGGACTTTTTTCCATTGGCTCAACGTGACGCCGCGCGTCGGCGGGCGGTTCACCTACTACAGCAGCCGCAGCACGGCTTCCGGCTCAGACGTGGAAACCTATCGCGGCGTTTTGAACACCGGCGTCGGCACGTCGTTCAAGGCCTCGCGGTTGTGGACGGATGCGACCAACTCGTTTTTGCAGATGGACGGGCTGCGCCACATCATCGAGCCGTCGGCGGATTATGTCTTTGTCCCGCGCCCCAGCACGCCGGCCGCGCAACTGCCTCAATTCGACGGTGAAAATCCCGCGCTGCTGCTCTCGCCGGTGCTGTTCCCCGATTACAACAGCATTGATTCCGTGGACACGATGAACGTCATCCGCTTTGGCCTGCGCAACACGCTCCAGACGAAACGCGACGGGCAGCTCGACGATCTGCTGAACTGGCGGCTGATGCTTGACTGGCGGCTGGATCCGAAGCCCGGCCAGAGCAGCTTGAACGATTTGTATTCGCAAGTCGCCTTCAAGCCGCGCTCGTGGCTCACGATGGAATCGCAGTTGCGCTACGACCTTGACCGCGGCGACCTGAATCTGGCGTTGCACCAGTTGACCTTCACGCCGAACAACCGCTGGAGCTGGGGCATCGGCCACTGGTATCTGCGCGGCGCCACCTGGGGCAACAACACCTGGACCGAAAATAATTTCATCAGCAGCACGCTGTTTTACCGGTTGGACGACAACTGGGGACTGCGCGCCACGCATAATTACAGCGCCCAGACGGGACGGTTGCAGGAGCAGTTTTACACGCTCTACCGCGATTTGCGGAGTTGGACCGGCGCGCTCACCTTCCGCGTTCAGGACAATGTTGGTGGCACGCAGGATTTCACCATCGCTTTCGCGCTGTCGCTCAAGGCCAGTCCGTCCACGGGCGTGGGCGATGATGTCGTGAATCCCTACCACCTCGTCGGAGAATAATAAGAAAACCCTGCGGCCCGAGGAAAACTCTTACTGTTCCTTCAACCGGTAATAGCTGGCGGTGTTTGTGCCGAAAGGGATGGAGATTTGCCATTGCAGGATGCCATTGGAACTCACCAATGCCGGCTGGTTAGTGGCCAGCGTCCAATCCGAACCAACCACCAGATTCGTTCGGACATACAGCGCATAGCCAACGCCATTGCCGGGCCAGTTGAAAAACAATCTGCCCGCTCCGCCGCCCAATGCCAATACCGGCTGAGGGCGGCTCACCGGGGAGTAGTTCGCAAAGGCGGCGTTGGAGGCCGTTATCAGATAACTGGCCCAGACCCAGTTTGAGGAGCGGGCGATGTTTTCCACCCGCACCTCGTCAAGTTGGCCGCTGAGATAATCGCGGCCCGAATCCGCGCCGATCCAGAGCTGGTTGTTGATGCCATACGGTGAACTGGTCGTGTTGGTGACATTGTTCAGCTGGCCGTTGACGTAAAGCGTCAGATTGCTGTCGTCCAAAGTGCCCGCGACATAAACCCAGTTTGAGAGTGTCACGTCGGAGGTCTGGGAGATTTGGGTGTCGTTGGCGAGGTTCGAAGTCCGGAATCCGACACACAGGCGGTGGGTGGCGTTGTTGTTGTCCACGCCGACATTGTTGCCGACGGTGAGAAACCACGAATAATATTTGCTGCCGTTCTGGCCTTTGCCAAGGATGACCCCCTGGCTGGAGCTGTTCAGATTCACCCACGCGCTCAAGGTGAACTGGCCGGTGTTGGTGAGGCGCAACGGCAGGCTGTCGGGGACGTTCAGCCAGTTGGTGTTGAAGAGCAGGCTGCCGCCTGCCGCCCCCGCCACTTGGTTGGTCGAACCCATGTTCGCCGCCGGCGTGGCCAGATTGGTGTTGATGGTCGAATCCAGGCTCTTGGCCGGTGGCGCTTGATTAAGATGCCACACGCTGATGAAATTGGTGTCCCACGCGGCACCGTTGGTTGTGTAAGCCGGCGGATTGGTGGCGGCGGGATTGCCCCACACCGCCCAGAAGGAGTTGTTGGCGGCGGACAACTGCGGCAGTTGCACCCAGGCAAAGGAAATGCCGTTGGTGTTCCATCGTTCCACTTCATGCTTCAGGTAAAACGTTCCCGAGGAATCCACAAAGCGAAGATCGCCGCCGGTGGGCGAGGCAAATTGCCGGTAGGAAAATCCCGGCAGGTTGGTGCCCAGTTTCACCAGCACCGGAAAATTGGTCAGCGTCTCGTTAGCCGTGTATCCCGTCAGGGTGATGAGCTGGCGCGAACCGAATCCGGACAAGTCCAGCGGCGTGGCAAAACTGGTCGTGGCGGGCGACCAGTAGGAACCGCCGGCATTGGTGGCGTAGAAACGATAATAATTATTTGTGCCGGCCGCGAGCCCGCTCAAGTTGAAGCTGATTCCGCCGGCGGGCCAGGTTCCCAAATTGAAGGCATTTTGCCACGCGGCGGGATTGGTCGCGCCGTCAGTGCTCCCCCAATAAACGATGACCATGGTGTTGCTGCCGAATTGCGGATAGGCGAGCAGACCATTGACGGTGGCCGTGCGCGCACCAATGCCGGTGGCCGGCTGGTTCAGGATGCACGGCACGAACGCGCGCGCGTTGGTCCAGTTTTCGTCGTTATAAAGCCCGATGAGCTCGAAGGGAATCTGCGTGAACTTGGGCATGTCCGTGTAAACCGGCGATGTCGGTAGCAGGCGCAGATCGTTGTTGGTCAAATCGACAAAGCCGGGGTCGCTCGCGTAAGCCATGTTCGGGCCGGATTGAAGTGCCAGCGCCGTTGGCGAAGTCGAACTGGTGGTCGGGCTGGCCGGTGAGAATGTGTTGGTGCTGACGCCCAGAACCACCTGTTGCCAACTGTAAGGCTGGAGGCAGTTGATCATGGCGTTTTCCTCGATGAGGGAGTTGGTCGGCGCCACCACGTCAAAGCCGTGATTTGCGTTCACGCCAAGATTGTTGTAGTGATCAAGATACTGTTGCTCGCCGGGCGTGGCCTGCGAGCCGGTTTCCGTGCCGTAACATTGATGCAGGCTGACGATGGCCGGCGGATTCAGGTTGACGACGTTGCAATAAACGTGGGCCTGCCGGTGATCCTGATCGAAGGTGATGCCATCCACGAGCGGACTGTCGTGAAGAAAGTTGTAGCGGAAGTTGTTATTGCCGCTGCTGGCGAAATAAGTGTAGCCGTAAATTCCGCCGATACCGCCATACGTCTGGCCGTAGTTGCCCTGGTCGTTGTATTCGATGCTTGCGTCCCAAGTGTAGCCGTGCAGGATGCCCGTCTCGGGCGCGACCGTCAGCAGATTGTGCGCGATGCGCATGCCGACGCAGTTGGTGCTTTGCGCGCTGCCTTCACCGTTGCCGCCGACATCCACCGGCGTGGCATACACGCGCCCGATGACGGCGCAATTCGTGATGATGTTGTTCACGACGAAATGCCCCGCCGGCACGCGCGGCGCGCTGGAAGCGTTGCCGCCGTGCAGCAGCACGCCGCCGCCGCCGAGATCGCGTAACAGGCAGCTCACCACGCCATTGGTGTAGCCGCCGTTAATATCCACCGGATAATTGTTCAGGTTCCGGAAGGTGCAGCCGACCACCAGATTGTTGACGCCGTTGGTAACGAAAATTCCCTGCGCCAATCCGTCCTCGAAAATCAGTGATTGGAAAACCACGTTGGTCGTTTGCGTCAATTGCACGATGGGCGCGGCGAAATCCGAAAGCACCACGCTCCCGTCCGTCACCGGCCCCGGCGGCAGGAAATATATTTTGCCCCGGTTGAAATCCACCGCCCATTCGCCGGGCTGCGTCAGTTCCTCCAGCAAATTCATCACCCACCACGGCTCCGCGTGATTGCCCGCCGGCCGGGTGTATTTGTCGCCGATGCCGCCCTGCACCGAGATGGTGTTGGTGATTTCGATGACGCGATTCGTCGGGTCAATGCCCAGCACTTGAAGCGAATCAATCTGCCACGGCACACGCCACGCGCCCGCCACCCACAGGCCGCCGTGGGTGAGCGCGGTCTGCCAGCGCGCGATCTCCGTGGCGTTGGACGAATAATAATGAAACGCGCAGCCGACCGGCACCGGCACGCCGGCGCTGTTGGTGTAAGTGCCGGGCAGGTTCAAATAATTCGTGCCGGCCGTGCCGCCGGCGCCGCTCGTGGCCACGCCGTTCATCAGCAGCGAATCCGTGTTCAAGTTGTCATTCGTCAGGTCATGCTTGGGATAGCGCGAAAGCCACATGCGTTTACCGTTGTAAAACAATTCGCAGAGTCCGCCGTCAAAACCGGAGTTGTAGACGTTGACCGTCGTCCATTGGTCGAAGTGCGCCGGAAAATTGGTCGCGTGGACGAGACCCTGCGCCGCCACATCTAGTTCGAGCACGTTCGTTGGATTGATGCCGGGCGCAACGCGGTTGGTTTCGCTCGTCGCCAGCGGCACGAAGGCGCTGGCCGGAATTAGCTTGCCCGCCGAAACCACCGCTGCCTCGCCGGGATAGCCGCGATATACCACCGGCGCGCTTAGCGTGCCAGAATCATTGCTCGCCAGCAAAAACGTGTTCGTGCGGAAATAAGTTCCGCCGCGCAGCCACACCGTCACGCCACCCGCCGGCAGCGGCTGCAAATTTCTCACCGCATTCCGCGCCGCTTCCAGCGTCAAAAATGGCGCTGCCATTGTGCCGGGATTGTTGTCCGAGCCATTCGTGGCCACGAAGAAATAAGCCGCGCTCGCGGGCAGTGGAATCCGCACGCGCACCTGCCAGTAATTGTTCGTCAGCGCGCCGTTCGGCAGCGTTTGGTAGCAGACCAGATAATGCGTGCCGACATCATACCAACTCGGCGCATAAGTGAACGCCGGGTCGTTGGTGCCGACGATGCCGTTGCTGCTGACGAGCGTGCCCTCCATGCGCCACGCGTAGTTCGTGGCGAAATTCGGCGCGGTGAAAGTGCAGGTCGTGCCCGCGTCCACAACCGTTTGGCCTGATTGAATCAACGCGGTGCCGGTCGGAACCGGCGTAAAACCGGAGCCGTAGATTTGATTCGTCGCTGTGCCGCCGTTGCTGACGAACGTGAGGGTGCCGGCGTAAGTGGCGTTGGTCGATGGCGTGAAGCTGATGGTTAGATTGGTGCTCGCACCGCCGGCGAGCGCGAAATTCGTCCCGCCTACCAGTGCGAAAGGCGTACCAGCCAGCGCAACGTAGCCGGTCAGCGGTGCCAAGCCGGAATTATTGACGGTGACCGTCACCGTTTCGATCAGGCCGGTGGTGAGCGTCGTGAAATAATAAGGCGCGGCGCTGACGGTGAGCACGGGCGACAACGAGGGGGTGCTGAAATTGGTCAGCACCACGCTGGTCGCCGTCGTGACGACTTGAAAATAGCCGCCGGGATAATTGGCCACTGGCACGAAGTTGTAAGCGAGGTTGGTGAACACGCCACTCACGTCAGCGGCGGTGAGGATGGTAAAACTGTTCGTGGCGGCGGGCACAAAGCCGTTGACGAGATTGACGCTCAAATTGCCGTCCAACACGGCCGTGCCGGAGATGGCGACGAAATCGTAGTTGGTCGGCCCGTTTTGAAACGCGTTGGCCTGCGTGATTCCGCCAAGGTCAATCGCTAGCGTCGCGGCGCTGTTTGAAACCGCATAGTTGCCGGTGATGATGGTTTTGCCGGGCGTGCCGAGGTCGCCGGGCGCCAGCGTGCCGCCGTTATTCACGAGCGAGCCGTCCGCATCCGTCGCGGTGTCGCGCAGAAAGGTCGCCACATAGGTGCGGGCGACCAAAGTGCCGCCGGTGAAAGCGAATACTTGCTGGGCGGTGGGGTCGTTGACGATGCTGCCCTGAATGTTGAACGGGCAAAATAATTTCCCCGTTCCGGTCAAGGCAAACGTGCTGGTGCCGTTTCCGTTGGTGCCGGCACCGATGCTTAATCCGCCCACACCGTTGGTGGCGATGGTCATCAGTCCGCCCGAGAGCGTGTAAGCGGCGGTTTTGCCCGTGGTGGTGCCGCCCAAATCAATTCCGCCGCCGCTGCCATAGACATAGACGGTTCCGCCATCTTGCACGCCGGTGAAATTTGCATTGCCGGCGTATTGCGCACCATTGTCATTGCCCAATCTCAGTCCGAACTGCGAGTTGGTGACGTTCAAAAATCCGCCCGCGTGGATGGCCAACTGCTGTCCGTCCATGTCCAGACTCAACCGGTTGCCGTTGGTTGAAGTGGTCCCGAGTTGCAGCGCGCCGCCACTGTTGATGGTCAAATTGGTTGCGTCGCAAGTGCGACCATTGAGAAAAATCCAAGTTCCCGAATTGACGGTCAGGGCCGCCAGCCCGCTCAAGGAATTGATCTGGTTGGTGACGATGTTGCTGGCACCGGTGCCGGCAAGAATCAGGCTGGTTCCATTACCCAAACTGCAAGTGACGGAAGCGAGCTGATTCGTGGAGCCGGTCAGGACGACCGTGCCTGCGCCGGCTACCGCCAGACTGGCATTGCCGCTGCTGAAGAGTCCGCCGCCATTCGTAAGGATGAGGCCGGATTTCGCCGTCCACGTTTGATTGGCGGCTAAAACCACGTCGCAATTCAAAGTGACATTGTGGTTTGCTGCCGACAGGCTGATGCCCGAGTTGCCTGAAGCCGCCCCCAGCGTGAGCGTGCTTCCCGGTGTGGCACCAACCACCACTGTCGGCGCGGAGGCGGAAAAAACCAACTGATCCAGCGTGGCGTTGCCGCCCAGCGTCAGCGCCGCCGCATTGCCTGCCGAGATGGTGCTGTCAAAAGTTCCGATTTCGCCCGCTCCGGGTGCCACATAGGCAGCCCCTCCTGCAGTCGTGGTCCAGTCGGCGGTAGCCGAATTCAGCGTGGGGGAGTTTGCCTTGTAGATGGTGATTTGTGTTCCTGAAACGTCGAGACATCCAACAAGCATGAACACCGATAAAACATTTTTTCTCGAATGGAACGGATTGATGCTTGGGGGTAAGCCCAGTAGATGGGTTTTCATCAGGAAAAGCCATCGTTGTCTCATAAACATTAAATTTGGAGGCTGAAAACAAAAGTTTCGCCAGCAAGTTATATCGGCCAGCCCTTGAAAAAAAGAGACTGTTTTGCGTCAGCCGGGGTGTTTTTGCGTCAACAGGAAAACCAGCTCCGATGAGGCGCATCATTCCGCCGCGAGCGAAACAATGAAGGTCGTGCCGCGCCCGGCTTCACTTCTCACCTCGATGCAGCCCCGATGTTCCTGCGCGACGCGCTGGCAAATCGAGAGTCCCAGTCCGGTGCCGTTCTTCTTGGTGGTGAAGAACAGCTCGAACACTCTCGGCAAATGTTCCGGGGCGATGCCCCCGCCCGTGTCTTGGATGTAAATTTTCAACCGCCGTCCGCCGTGGTTTTCGCCGGTAGTCTCCGTTTTTACCGTGAGTTGGCCGTTATTGCCGATGGCTTCCGCCGCATTGAGCAGGAGATTCATGAATGCCTGTTGCAATTGCGATTCGTCGCCGCGCAGCGTGTCCGGCGCGGCCTCGTAAACTCGTTTGACCGTGATCATCCGGCCGGCCATCTGGTGTTCCAGCAGCCGGAGCGAATGGTCGAGGAGTTCGTGGATGCGCACCACCGTCTGCGCCGCCGGCTTTGGCACTGAGAACCGCAGCATTTGTGTCACCAGCGAATCGATCCGTTTCAATTCTGACCGAACCATTTCGGCCATTTCCGTGTCCTCGCCTTTTTCGAGCAGCACCTCCACAAATGTGTTGATGGCGACGAGGCCGTTCTTGATTTCATGCGCGGCGCTGGCGGCGATGAGTCCCACGTTGGCCAGCCGGTCCAGCCGTCCGAGATTGTCCTGCAAGTCGGCAGATCCGGCAGGATCCACCGCCGCACTGCCGGTGTTTTTGTTTGGATGGCCGGATGACATTTTACTTTTTTTGGCGCCGACTGCCCGCGCCTAGGATAATTCGAAAAATTACTGCTTCACTTTAATCGATATGTTGGCGCTGCCTCAAACATAAATTCCGCCGCCGGTTGTAAGTCCCACGAATGGTGTGACATTTTACTCCGTTACGATTAGCCTGTTCCGGCTGATGAAAACCAAATTCGACTCCATCGAGACCGTCCTCGCCGACATCCGCAAAGGCAAAATCGTCATCGTGGTGGACGACGCCGACCGCGAGAACGAAGGCGACCTCATCTGCGCCGGTCAGCACACCACGCCCGCCGCCATCAATTTCATGGCCAAACACGGCCGCGGCCTCATCTGCGTCTCGACCACCGGCGAACGGCTCCAGCAACTTGGCATTGAGCAAATGGTGCAGCGCAACCGCGAGAGTCACCGCACGGATTTTCAGGTCAGCGTGGACGCCGCCAAGGGCATCACCACCGGCATCAGCGCCGCCGACCGCGCGAAGACCATTCAAATCATGTCCGCGCCCGTCGCGGTGCCGGAGGATTTGGTGCAGCCCGGCCACATTTTTCCGCTCCGTGCTAAGTCCGGCGGCGTGCTCCAGCGCGCCGGCCACACCGAAGCCACGGTGGATTTGGTGCGCCTCGCCGGTCTGCGCCCCATCGGCGTGCTGTGCGAAATCCTCAATGACGACGGCACGATGGCGCGTTTGCCGCAACTGCTGAAGTTCGCGAAAAAGCACAAACTGAAAATCTGTTCCATCGCCTCGCTCATCGAATTCCGCCGCACGCGCGAGAAACAGGTCGAGGCGATTGAAGTCATCAAGTTGCCCACCGACTACGGCGATTTTGATTTGCACCTCTACCGTTCCAAGCTCGACGGCCAGCATCACCTCGCGCTCGTGCGCGGCGATGTTGCCGGCAGGAAAGATGTCCTCGTCCGCGTCCACAGCGAATGCCTCACCGGCGACGTCTTCGGTTCGCGCCGTTGCGACTGCGGCCCGCAACTGCACACCGCCATGCGGCAGGTGGCCGAGGCCGGCTGCGGCGTGATACTTTACATGCGACAGGAAGGCCGCGGCATCGGCCTCGCGCCGAAGATTCAGGCCTACAAATTGCAGGAGCAGGGCTACGACACTGTGGAGGCGAATGAGAAGCTCGGCTTCAAGATGGACCTGCGCGAATACGGCCTCGGCGCGCAAATCCTCTGCGATCTCGGCCTGAAAACCATCCGGCTGCTGACGAACAATCCGCGCAAAATCGTCGGCCTCGAAGGCTACGGCCTGAAAATCACGCAGCAGGTTCCCATCAAAATCAAATCCAATCCGCACAATGAGCGCTATTTGAAAGCGAAGCGCGAAAAGATGGGGCATTTGCTGTGAGGTTAAAATGAATGAACAGTTAAAGCACAAAGAAGCGGCCTTCGTGGTTTATTCTGAATGGGGTCCAAAAAGTCGAATTCCTAGAGAACAAAGACTCAAGGAAGAATTTCCAAATCAAAGCGATGAAGAAATTAAAAATTGGATGTCAGAATTTAAAAAGGTGGACGAGAAGATTGAACAAATTAGCACGGCAGGTGGCGATGCAATTTTAGGTTCTGAATTTGTTGCTTCAAAACTTCAGGTGGCTTTTCCTTTTTTAATGGAAGCAGGTTTAAAAAAAGCGCAGTTTCTAGTAAATTATTATGCTTGGCATGAAGGCTACGACAAAACTCCGGCAATAGGAAGAGACGCGATATGTTAAAACCCGTCAAAACCAAATCCATCAATGCCACCGGCGGAAGACGGTTCGCCATCGTGGCATCGAAATATAATTCCCGTTTCGTGGACGCCATGCTGCGCGCGGCCAAGGCGGAAATTCTCCGCGCCGGCGGCCAGGTGCAAGTCGTCCGCGTTCCGGGTGCGTATGAAATTCCCGTCGTCGCCGCCAAACTCGCAGGCACGCAAAAATTTTCCGGCATCCTTTGCCTCGGCGTCATTTTGCGCGGCGCGACGACGCACGCGCAGCACATCGGCGAGGCCGTGAGCAATGCGCTCGTGCAAATCCAAATCCAGCACGAGGTTCCGGTCATCCACGAAGTTTTGCTGTTGGAAAATCAGCAGCAGGCCGTCGAGCGTTGTTTGGACAAAAAGCACAATCGCGGCACCGAGGCGGCGCAAACGGCCTTGGCCATGGCGCGAGTGATGGCGGCTTTGTGAGCTTTTGCAATCCGCTTGCGAGCGCCGCCCGCAGATGTTAGCTTTCACCTTCATTCTAAACTTATGAAAAAATCTCTCTTGCTTGTTGCTCTCGCACTCTTCGCCGCCGCGCAAATCCACGCGGGCGACGTCACCGGCACCATCACTTTCAAAGGGGCAGCCCCGGCGGAAAGGGAATTGACGCCAATCAAGGACGACCCGAATTGCGCCGCGATGTATCCAGGCGGCTTGCCGAAAACCAAGTTTTACGTCGTGGATGCCAATGGCAATCTGGCCGACGTGATTGTGACCATCAAAGGCGTTGCCGGAGCCGCTTCGACCGGAGCCAGCGCGGCGCCGCTGGTGCTCGACCAGAAGGGTTGTTTGTATGTGCCGCAAATCATCGCCGTGCAGACCGGGCAGAAGCTGGTCGTAAAAAATTCCGACCCGTGCGTCCATAACGTCCACACCAAGCCGACGGCCAATCCCGAATCCAATCAGGTGCAGATGCCCGGCGGCGCAGATTTGACCTATACCTTCGACAAAGCGGAGCCGTTCCTGAAATTCCAATGTGACGTGCATCCGTGGATGTTCGCGTGGGTGACGGTCGTGGATCATCCGTATTTCGCCGTGAGCGGCGCGGATGGCAAATTCACCATCAAGAATGTGCCCGCCGGCAAATACACCATCGAGGCCACGCACCGCAAACTCGGCACGCAGACCGCCGAGATCGAGGTGAAGGCTGACGGTGCGACGCAGAGCTTTGCGTTCGAGAAGAAATAATTTTACAGTCGTCCCGCGACCGCTGCGTGACAAATCCGCAGCGGTCGTTTCTTTTCAAAGATGAAACAAAAATACCAGCCCGCGCTGTTCTGGTTCGCTGTCGCGAACGCCATCACCACCTTTCTGCTCATCGGCCTCGGTGGTCTCGTGACCAGCCACGAAGCCGGCATGTCCGTGCCCGACTGGCCGACAACTTACGGTTACAACATGTTCGTCTTCCCGCTCGACAAATGGGTCGGCGGCATTTTTTACGAACACTCGCACCGACTGCTCGCGTCCGGCGTCGGATTTTTGACGACCATTCTCGCCGTCTGGCTGTGGCTAAAAGATGCGCGCAAATGGATTCAATGGCTCGGCATCGCCGCGTTTTTGCTGGTGATTTTACAAGGCATCCTCGGCGGCCTGCGCGTGCGCTGGCAGCTTGACTGGCTCGGCGTGCCGCACGGCGCGGTCGGGCAAACTTTTCTGGTGTTGACCGCCGCCCTCGCGTTGTTCACCAGCCGTTGGTGGATCGAAGCCGCCGACAAAAAACAAAACGTCGTGCCACGCGGCCTGCGGAAACATTTTCTCTACGTCGCCATTTTAATTTTCGTCCAGTTGCTCATCGCCGCGACGATGCGCCATCAGCACGCCGGTCTGGCCATCTGGGATTTCCCGCTCGCGCACGGCAAAATCTGGCCGGACACCAGCACCGCCGCCATTGCCGATTACAATGCCAACCGGCCGAAAGATTTGATCGGCAAACCCATCACCGCGTTTCAGGTCAATTTGCAAATGGTGCACCGGCTCGTCGCGTATCTGATTTTCCTCGGCGTCGTCGCCGCCGTGTTTCTGGCCAAGAAAAAATTGGGCGCGGCGGACGGCTTGACAAAGTTTGCGTGGTTCTGGCTGGCGTTGCTTACGGCGCAAATCGGTCTCGGCGCGTGGACGGTCTGGTCGAACAAAGCGGCGGACATCACCACGCTGCATGTCATGGTCGGCGCTTCCGCGCTGCTCGTCGGTGCGCTGTGGTGTCTTATCGCTGCGCGGCGGACGGAATTGGCAAATAATGGTAAATCCGGCTCAATTTAAGGTGTTACCCTCCTAAATTTCGCGGCAAACGACATTGCATATTTTGCCACGGCATGACAAGATAGGTTGAATTAGGCGCGATACTAATCGCGGTTTTTACACCAACGAATGAAATCATCGGCGGAAGCATTGGTCGCAACACCTGGCGCGGAAAAAAGTCTCGCGGCGGTGCTGGCGGATTTGGTCAAGGCGCGGCTCACCGCGCTCGTGCTGCTGACCACCTTCGTGGGTTTTTATCTGGGTGAAACCGGCAGCGTGAATTATCTGCGGATGTTTCATGCGCTGTTCGGCACGGCGCTCGTCGCGTCCGGCGCGGCGGCCTTGAATCAATTGCTGGAGCGCGAATACGACGCCAAGATGCGCCGCACCGCGAGCCGACCGCTGCCGAGCGGCCGTTTACAGCCGGCAACCGTCGCGATTTTCGGCGGACTTTGCTCGGTGCTTGGTTTGATTTATCTCGCGGTTTTGGTGAACCCGCTCACCAGCGTGGTCGGCGCGGTGACTTCGGTCAGTTATCTTTTCATTTACACGCCGCTCAAGCGCGTGACCTGGTTGAACACGCTCGTCGGCGCGATTCCCGGCGCGCTGCCGCCGTTGATAGGCTGGACCGCCGCGCGCGGCGAACTGTCCGGCGAAGGCTGGGCGCTGTTTGCGATTCTGGCGTTCTGGCAAATCCCGCATTTCATGGCCATCGCGTGGCTGTATCGCGAGGAATATGAAAAGGCCGGCTTTGTGATGCTGCCGAGCTGTGCAGACGGCTGCAACCGCACGGCGCAACAGGCGATTTTCAACACCGTCGCGTTGCTGCTCGCCAGCCTGTGTCCGTTTGCGTTTGGGCTGAACGGAAAAGTTTATCTCGCGGTCGCGCTGTTGCTCGGTGCGGGTTATTTTCTCTGCGCGGTTCGCTTCGCGCGGCAATTGACGGCGCAGCGCGCGCGGCAGTTGTTTCTGGCGTCCATCATATACCTGCCGCTGCTCATCGCGGCGCTGGTCGGCAACAAATTGAAATAAAATTATGCAGGCATCCGTCCAACAATTTCCGCCCTTTCGCGAAGCGCCCGCCGCGCACGGACATGACGACCATGGCCACGCCGCGCACGAGCATCACGAGCCGAATTTCTGGCAGAAATACATTTTTTCCACCGACCACAAGGTCATCGGCATCCAATACGGTTTCATGTCGCTGTGCTTCATGCTGTTTGGGTTCGGCCTGATGCTGCTGATGCGCTGGCAGATTGCGCATCCGGGCGTGCCGGTGCCGGTGCTTGGTCCGCTGCTCGAAAAAGTTTGCGGCCAGATGGCGGCGCACGGCGCGATTTCGCCCGACCTTTACAATTCCTTCGGCGCGATGCACGGCACGATCATGGTGTTCCTCGGCGTCGTGCCGTTGGCGTTCGCGGCGTTCGGCAATTATGTCGTGCCGCTGATGATTGGCGCGCCGGACATGTGTTTTCCGCGCATCAACATGGCGAGCTTCCACGCGTTTTTCCTCGGCGGCGTGGTGATGCTCGTGAGCTTTTTCATTCCGGGCGGCGCGGCGCAGGCCGGCTGGACTTCGTATTCGCCGCTGGCGACGACGATTCCGACGCACGGTCAGGCGTTCTGGCTCATCGGCATGGTGCTGCTCATCACCTCGTCGCTGCTCGGTGCGGTGAATTTCATCGCCACCATCATCCAGCTTCGCGCGCCGGGCATGACTTGGATGAAACTGCCGTTCTTCGTCTGGGCGCAGTTCGTGACCGCGTTCATTTTGCTGCTAGCATTTCCGCCGCTCGAAGCCGCCGGCGTTTTGCAGTTGATGGACAATGTCGTCGGCACCAGTTTTTTCCTGCCGACCGGTTTGGCGATTGGCGGCAAAGTCGCCGAGGCCAGCGGCGGCGGCAGTCCGTTGCTGTGGCAGCATTTGTTTTGGTTCCTCGGCCACCCGGAAGTGTATGTTTTGATTTTGCCGGCGATGGGCATCGTCGCGGAAATCATCGCCAACAACACGCGCAAGCCGCTGTGGGGCTACAAATCGCTCGTGTATTCGGCACTGTTCGTCGGCTTCCTGTCGTTCATCGTGTGGGCGCACCACATGTATATGACCGGCATGGGCCAGAAAATTGCGACCTTCTTCCAGGCGACGACGATGATCATTTCCGTGCCGTCCGTCATCATTTTGACCTGCCTGTTTCTGTCGCTCTGGGGCGGCTCCATCCGCATCAATACGCCGATGCTTTTTGCGCTTGGCTTCCTACCGATGTTCGGCATCGGCGGTCTCACCGGTCTGCCGCTCGGCCTCGCGGCGGCGGATTTGTATCTGCACGACACTTATTATGTCATCGCGCACTTTCATTATGTCGTCGCGCCGGGAACGATCTTTGCGCTGTTCGCCGGCGTGTATTTCTGGTTCCCGAAAATGACCGGTCGCCGGATGAATGAATTTTGGGGCCGCGTGCATTTTTGGTGCTCGTTCACCTTCATGAACATCGTGTTCATGCCGATGTTCGCGCAGGGCATCAAGGGCATGCTGCGCCGCATGAGCGACGGCGCGGTGAACTATTCCGCCGCGCGCGTGCCGAACGCCATTGACGCGCTGCCGGGCACGGTGATGCAGTTGAACGGCTTTATTCTCTGGGCGGCCATCGGTTTGGGCATCGCGCAAATTCCGTTCATCGTGAATCTGTTTTGGAGCATCAGCCACGGCGAAAAAGTGAACAGCGACAATCCGTGGTCGGCCACGACGCTCGACTGGCAGACGCCCACGCCGCCACCGCACGGCAATTTCGCGCACGAACCGCACGTCGTCCGCGGGCCTTACGAATACAGCCAGCCCGGTCACGCCGCCGATTTCACGCCGCAGGACGAACCCGAAGCCGGATTGCCCGCGCCTCAACCCGCCACCGCGCATCACTGAAATTTTATTCCGAAAATTTTCATGCAAATTCCCTACACCACTGAAATCCGGCCGGACACCGGCATTTACAACGCCAAGCTCGGCGTGTGGCTTTTTCTCGCCTCCGAAGTCATGCTCTTCGGCGGACTGTTCTCCGCCTACATTTTGCTGCGCGTCGGCGCGGTGCCCGGCGAATGGCCGCACGGCTGGCTCAATGTCACGCTCGGCACCGTCAACACGATGTTGCTGGCGCTCTCGGCCATCACCACGCTGCTGGCGTGGGCGGCGTGCAAGGTGCGCGACTTCGGCAAGTTCAAATTTTTCCACGCCTGCACGCTGTTGCTGGCGCTGGCGTTCCTCGGGATCAAATCTTATGAATATCACGACAAGTTCATCCATTACGAAGTGGCGTTGAACAACGGCACTTTCGCCGACGGGCACTTGAAGGAAAAATCCACCGACTTCGATCTCGCGAAGAAAACCGGCACCGTCACGCTCGAAGGCCACATCGTCGAAGACCGCAAGGAACTGATGGATTTGCGCAGCGAAGAGGCGAAGAAGGCGGTGCACAAGGAACTCGTCATCGCCGCCGCCGACATCAAGAAAATGCAGAACTACGGCCCGTGGCACAACACCTTCACCGCGATTTATTTCACCATGACCGGCCTGCACGGCCTGCACATCCTCGGCGGCGCGCTGGTGATTTTCTATCTCTGGGGTCCCGGCAGCAAAATGTTCAAGACCGATCCCGAGCGCTTCACCAACCGCGTGGAAGTCTCCGGCCTGTTCTGGCATTTCGTGGACCTGGTCTGGATTTTCCTGTTCCCTGTGTTTTATTTGACCTGAGATTTTATGAGCGAATCTGAAAAGCCCGTTTCCATTCAAAGCTACTTCCGCCTGTGCGCGGTGATTTTCTTCGTGCTGGTGGCCACCACCGGCTGCATGATCGCGACTTCGTTCGCGCACATCGGCGACGGCTGGACAATCAAGGTCGCGCTCATCCTCGCCATCGCGACGGTGAACGCCTTTCTGGTCGCCGGCTACCTGATGCACTTGCTGTCGGAAAAAAAACTCGTCTATATCGTGCTGGCGTTCACGGTGTTTTTTGCCATTGGCTTGTTCGGCCTGACGGTTTGGGCGACGAACGGTTTTCCGCCCGGCACTGCAACGCATTGAACTTATGTCGCTGAAAGCCTTCCATCTGATTTTCGTCACGCTGCTGACCTCGCTGTCGTTCGGCTGCGCCGCGTGGGCGTTTCAGGCCGGCAGTCCGCTGTGGGGTGTGACCGGTATCGTCGCCGGAATTTTTGTCATCGTTTACGGCGTGTATTTTTTAAAGAAATTGAAAAACATCAGCTACCTGTGAAATCGGCTTTGAAAATATTGTTACTGCTCGTCGCGTTGGCCCCGGCAAAGATTTTTGCCTGCGCTACCTGCTACGGCGGCAACATTGATTCGCCGATGGCCGACGGCATGAACTGGGCGATTCTTACGCTCGGCGTCGTCATCACCACGGTGCTTGCCGGATTTTTGACCTTTTTGATTTACGCTATCCGCAAGAGCGAGGCGCTCAACGGCGCCGCGCCCAAAACTCACCCCGATATTTCCAAAGTATGAAAGACTGGTTCGCCCACAAAATTCTCTGTCTGCCTGACCTCGCTTCGTCCAACGGCCAGGCCGTGGATGACCTCATGGTGTATCTCCACTGGCTGATGCTCGCGCTGTTCGTCGGCTGGAGCATTTACTTCGGCTACGTCCTCTGGCGCTTCAACGCCCGCCGCAACGCTGCCGCCGACCACGTCGGTTCTACCAGCAAGATTCCGAAATACACTGAAATCGCCGTCGTGCTCGCCGAAGCCGTGCTGCTGATCGGCGTTGCGATTCCGATTTGGGCGAAGAGCGTGGATCATTTTCCGAAGCCAGAGGAAGCCACGGTCATCCAAATCATGGCGCAGCAGTTCGCGTGGAACGCCCGCTATCCTGGCCCGGACGGAAAATTCGGCCAGCAGAACATGAAACTCATCGCCGACAACAATGTCTTCGGCGTGGATCCCGCCGACCCCGCCGGCAAGGACGACGTGCAGGTTTTCAATGAAATCCACTGCGTCGTCAACAAGCCCGTGCTGATTTATCTGAGTTCCAAGGACGTCATCCACTCGCTCAAGCTCGTCGCCATGCGCGTGACGCAGGATGCCATTCCCGGCCTGCGCATTCCGTTCACCTTTACGCCAGTGAAGGAAGGTCGCTTCCAGATCGAATGCGCGCAGCTCTGCGGCAACGGCCACGCCGCGATGGCCGGTGGATTCATTGTCGTGCAAAGCCAGAAGGATTTTGATGCGTGGATCGCGTCCAAGTCGTCCGCCGCCGCACCGGCGAGTTTCGAATAATTTTATCCTGCTCCAGCCGCTGGAGGTTTTCTGAAGGTCGCGTTTGGTTGAATTCCAACGTGTATTTGTCGCCAAAAATTTTCAAGGCGGGTGTTGATTTCTGCGCGCGGCTTTTTATAGTTCGCTAGTCCGAATCATCAGATGAATAACCCGACCGTTGCGGCGCAGCCGTGGAACATCGAATCGGCCCGCGCGCTATACAACATCCAGCGCTGGGGCGCGAAGTATTTTGACATCAGCGACGCGGGTCGCGTGGTCGCCCGACCCTTGCAAGAAAACGGCGCGTCGGTGGACATCACGGACGTGATCGAGGAGGCCAAGGGGCGCGGCCTGAAGTTTCCGCTGTTGATCCGCTTTCAGGATATTCTTCGGCACCGTGTCGAGGCCATCAACACCGCCTTCCGCAGTTCCATCGTGGAATGCAATTACCAGGGCAAATATCGCGGTGTGTTTCCCATCAAGGTGAACCAGCTCCGCGAAGTGGTGGAGGAGATTCTGGATGCGGGCAAGCCGTTCGACTTCGGCCTTGAGGTCGGCAGCAAGCCGGAACTCTTCGCTGGGCTCGCGCTGCAAAACCATCTCGGCAGCCTCATCATCTGTAACGGTTACAAGGATGCCGAGTTCATCAAGATGGCGCTGCTCGGCATCAAGCTTGGCAAGCGTGTCATTTTGGTCGTCGAGAAGCTGGAAGAATTGCGCCAGATTATTGTGATTTCAAAAACTCTGGGCGTGGAACCGCTCGTTGGCATCCGCGCGCGGCTGTTGAGCAAGGGCGCGGGCCGCTGGGCTGAAAGCGGCGGCGAGAACGCGAAGTTCGGTCTGAGCACGGCGGAAATCCTGCAGGCTACCGAAATGCTCAAGACGGAAAACCTCGGCCACTGCCTCAAATTGCTGCATTTCCACATCGGCTCGCAAGTGCCGGACATCATCACCGTGAAAAAGGCGGTGCAGGAGGCCGCGCGGCTTTACGCGAAGATTTTCAAGATGGGCTTCGTCATCGAATTTCTCGATGTTGGCGGCGGGTTGGGTGTGGATTACGACGGTAGCCGCACGGCCTTCGACAGCTCGACTAACTATACGCTGCAGGAATACACGAACGACGTGGTCTATTACATCGCCGATGTCTGCAACGCCGAAAGCGTGCCGCATCCCGACATCGTCAGCGAAAGCGGTCGTGCCATCGTTGCGCATCACAGCGTTTTGATTGTCGAGGTATTTGGCGCGATTGAAAAAATCCGGCCCGGCGAATTTTTGCAGTATGGCGATAAGGAACACGCGCTCGTCCGCGAGCTGCTCGACATCCGGAAAAACCTCTGCAAGCTGAACAAGCTCGAAGCCTATCATGACGCGTTGGAACGCCGCGAGGACGCGCAGCACATGTTCACGCTCGGCATGATGGATCTGCCCGACAAGGCGAAGATCGAGGACTTGTATTGGCAGATCAGCCGCGACGTCGTTGAAAGTTTCAAGGGCCAGCCCTACACGCCCGAGGAAATCCGCAAGCTCGAGGACACGCTCGCTGACCAATACCTGTGCAACTTTTCCGTGTTCCAGTCGCTGCTCGACCACTGGGCGCTCGGCCAGTTGTTTCCCATCATGCCCATCGCACGGCTGAATGAACGTCCCACGCGCGAGGCCACGCTCGTGGACATCACCTGCGATTCCGACGGGCAGGTGAACAAGTTCATCGACCTGCGCGACGTGCGCGATACGCTGCCGCTGCACCAGCTCAATACCAACGGCAACGGCCAGCAGGAGCCGTATCATCTCGGTTTTTTCCTGATGGGCGCGTATCAGGACATCATGGGCGACCTGCACAATCTCTTTGGCCGTGTCAACGAAGTCCACGTCTTCCTCGAACCGGATGAACCCGCCGGTTACTACATTGAGGAAATCATCGAGGGCGCGACCATTGTCCAGTCGCTCGCCGACGTGCAATACGACGAGAACGAACTCAAACGCCGCATGAAGGCGCAGATGGACGAAGCCATCAAGTCCGACCGCATGAAACCCAACGAAGCCATGCGCTTGCTTGATGAATACGAACGTGGATTGAAGGGTTATACTTACTTGAACTTTTAAAAGTCTTAGCCTTCGGTTTCCAAACGCAGGCTGTCAGTTCGCTGGAAATATTTCGTTCGACAATCTAGATGGGTGATTCAAAATTTCCCCGATGACCGCGCCCAATCCGCCATTGCTCCGCTCGCTCGGGAAACTTGCGCGCGGATTGTCGGCGTTGTTCTGGGGGTTGCCCGTGGCGCTGCTCGTTTGTGCTGAGACCGCCCGCGCCGAATGGCTCAAGCCGCTGGGTTTTCTACCCGCGCTGGCCGTCAACGCGCTGCTCATTTATGGTCTCTGGCAGATGTCGGATTTCCAGCGGCAGGAACGTCCGTGGCGGCACGCGCTGGATCGCGCGCAATTGCTGGCGTTGGTTCTGCTGGGGCTGTGTCCGTTCATCTACTGGCACAACCGCGTGCCGGAACAAAACCTGTTCACCGCCGCCGTCTGGGTCATGCAGCTCGCCGGAGTGCTGTTTCTGTTCAATCTGAACCTCGTCCTCAAGCGCCTTGGCGCGATGCTGCCGGACGAGACGTTGCGGCACGAGACGCGGCAGTTCACCGCGCTCAACCGCTGGCTGCTCGTCGCGCTTCTGTTTTTCTCCATCGGCTTCGTCAGCCTGATGTCATTCGGCCAGCCGCCGCCGCGTCTCGGGCGGGTGCTGGTCTGGCTGGACCGGTTCAGCGGGCTGCTGCTGATCTTTTTCATGCTGCTCCCGCTCGCCATGACGATGGCGCTTATCTGGAAAACCAAGGAAGTCATCCTCGACGCCGTGTTCGGCGCGCGGAATTGAAATGAAAACCGCCCTGTCCGCCCTGGGCCGCCGCACCGCGCCACCGCCGATTTCGTGGTTGATGAAAACCGCGCTGGCGCGGCCCAAACTCATCTCGCTTGCCGCCGGGTTCACGGACAATGCCACGCTGCCGGTCGCAACTTCGCGGCGGTTGCTCGATCAGATTCTGCGCTCGCCCAAAACCGGCCAGCCCGCCCTGCAATACGGCACCACCGCCGGCGAGGAAACATTGCGGCAGCTGACCGCGACGCATCTGAAAAAGTTGGACGGCGGCCACGACCGCGCGCATTCGCCGGAGCGCGTCATCATCACCGGCGGCTCGCAGCAATTGCTTTACATGACGCTGGAGGCGTTGTGCGACGAAGGCGACATCGTGCTGGTGGAGGATCCGACGTATTTTGTTTTCCTCAGCATCCTGCAAAGTCGCGGCCTCCGCGCGCGGGGCGTGCGGCTGGAGCGCGACGGACTGGATCTGGCACATCTGGAAAAAGTCCTGACGCAGTTGCAGAAATCCGGCGACATTCGCCGTCTAAAGGCGCTTTACCTCGTCACTTATTTTCAAAACCCGACCGGCGTGACCACGACATCGGCCAAAAAACGTGCCGCGCTGGTGCTGCTGAAAAAAATCGAGCGCGCCGCCGGTCATCCGATTTATCTGCTGGAGGACGCCGCCTATCGTGAACTGCGTTTTGATCACGGCGCCGATGTGCCGACGGCGCTCACCTTGCCGGGCGCGCGCGACCGGGTGATCTATGCCGGCACTTACAGCAAGCCGTTTGCGACCGGCGTGCGCGTGGGCTTCGGCATTTTGCCGGAACCGCTGTTCACGTCCGTGCTGCGTATCAAGGGCAATCACGATTTCGGCACGGCGAATCTGCTCCAGCATCTGCTGGCCCGCGCGCTGGCGGATGGAACCTACGACCAACAGGTGGCGAAGGCGCGGCGCAATTACGCCCGCAAGGCGCGCGTAATGAAAGTAGCGCTGGCAAAATATTTTCCGGCGAATGTGGAAATCTGGGAGGCCGGCGGCGGACTTTATTTTTGGGCGCGGCTGCCAAAGAAAATTTCCGCCGGGGTGGATTCAAAAATCTTCCAAACAGCGTTGAAGCACGACGTGCTTTATGTCCCCGGCGAGCTGTGTTATGCCGATGATTCCGCGCGGCGCAAACCGGCGAATGAAATGCGCCTCAGCTTTGGCAACGCGAGCGAGGCGCATATCCGCGAAGGCATCCGCCGGCTTGGTGCGGTGCTGCGGAAGTTTGTGTAATTGCCGGCGCAGGATCAAAGCTTGCCCTTGGTGCTGGGCAACTGGCCGGCGATGCGCGGGTCGCGCTGGCGGGCGGCGTCCACGGCCCGGGCGAAGGCCTTGAACAACGCCTCGACGATGTGATGCGGTTCGTCGCCGTAGAGCAGTTCGAGATGCAGATTGCAGCGGGCTTCGTTCGCGAAGCCTTGAAAAAACTCCCGCGCAAGGCCAAAACGGAAGCGACTCGATGTATCCTGATTTTTTTCCGCGTCGGTTATTTTCTGCGAGTATTTGTCCAGTCCGCGCCAGACGAGAAACGGCCGACCGCTGAAATCCACCACGCAGCGCGCGAGACATTCGTCCATCGGCACATAGGCGTGGCCGCGCCGCCCTCGGCGCGAATCAGGCGACGAGGCGTCGCCGCCACTCTCCGGTGCAAACCACCCGTAACGGCGGATGCCGCGCTTGTCGCCCAGCGCGGTGGCGATGGCCTGCCCGAGCGCGATGCCGCAGTCCTCGACGGTGTGGTGTGCGTCCACGGCCAGATCGCCGTCGCAGCGCAGATCCAAATCCACCGTCGCGTGCTTGGCGAACAGCGTTAGCATGTGGTCGAAAAACGGGATGCCGGTGCGGATTTTGGCCTTGCCCTTGCCGTCGAGGTTGAGGCGGATGGAGATCCGGGTTTCCTTGGTGTGGCGTTTGATTTTGGACGAGCGCGGTTTCACGGGGAAATTAAAGCAGAGCGGCGGCAGAAAGACCAAGCCGAATTGTCACGGCTGCCGGCTGGGAATCTTTTTCTGGATGGCGTCGATCTGGGCTTGCAGCGCGCCGGGCACGGGTGAAACTTTCTGGGCGGCGTGGAACCAGTTGACGGCCTGTTCGTAATTGCCCGCCTCGTCTTCGAGGCGGGCGAGGTTGACGACGATTTCTTCAAAGATCAATTTGCTCTCCTTCTGTTCCGTCGGCTGGAGCGCAAGAAATTTCCTGACGGCGAGTTCCCAGACATTCCGGGCGCGGTCAAGGTCGTGGTTGCTGTCGTGATAAACCCGGCCGAGTTCAAACAGGATTTCACAACTGTCGGGATTGTTGCGCAGGCCTTCGCGCAGAAACGCCTCGGCCTGGTCGGGACGGTTCAGGTGTTCGCGCAGGAAAAAGGCGCCGACGGTGTAAGTCTCGACCTTTTGCGGATCGAGATCGGCGGCGAGGCGGAGCCATGGCAAAATTTCGCGCTCGGTGCCGTGTTCGAGGTGCGTGTGCTTGGTGATTTTGAAATTGCGGCCGAAGGCGTCGATCCAGTCCTTGGGTTTGCCGAGAAAATCCTCGTTCTTCTCGTCCTCCTCGGATTCTTTTTTGCCGCGGGCATGGGAAATGATCTCTTTTTGCTCGTCCGAGTTTTTATCGAACACGGACGGATAGTAGCCGCTGTGAAAATAAACGTCGGCCAGTGTGAAGAACTGGTTCGCGAACAGCTTGCGACCGTCGCCAAACATCATGCCGAAGACGTTGCCGGATTTGCCGCGCTGGCTCCAGCCGGCGGCTTCCGGTGCCAGGCCGACGGCCAGCGTGAAAGCCAGAGCCAGCAGCGCGGCGAGCGTGAGCGGCGGGGAAATCTTCATCAGGTCGTCAGATTCTTGCGGCGGAAACCCAGCCATGCCAGCGTCAGGAAAATGCCCGTCCAAGCGGCGGCGTATAGCGTGGCACCGAAAACTTTGATCCACGGCACGCAGCCCATGTTATAGACCACAAAGTCGCTCAGGTAATACCATTCGAGGTGCGGGATGAAATAATAGACGCCCGCCAGCACGCTTTGCATCGGCTCCGGCTGCGAGAGAGCGATGGTGTTCAGATGGCCGCCAACGAGCATGATGCCGGCGACGATAATGAAGGAAATCGTGGAGGTGGATGAAGGCGCGGCGAAATAGATCGATCCGAGCAGCACCAGCGCGATGACGATGGCGAGCAGGCACCATTGCATCCACGCGGCTTGAAAATACATGGCCACCGGCCAGGTGTGTTCGCGCGAACTGGCGATGACGGCGAAGAAAAAGTAAAAGACCACGAGCGCAATGCCGGCGGCCAGCCAGCAGCCGAGGAATTTCCCGGCGATGACCTGGCCGCGCGCGACCGGCTTGGCGAGCAGCGGGAAAATAGTGCGTGCCTCGCGTTCGGCCGGAATCTGCCGCGCGGTGGTGACGATGGCGATGACGAGCGAGGAAATCCAGATCAGCAGCAGGCAGACATCCTTGACGTAGCGGATGATTTTTTCGTCCTGAAAAAAATTCACCGCGCCCGCCGCGAAGGTGAGCAGGGCGGTGAGGACGAACAGGACGTAGAAATCTTTCCGGCGGTAAAGTTCCTTGATGACCACACCGGCAAGGGCGGAGATTTTTTTCATGGCAGCAGCGGTGAGGGTAGAAAGCCGACAATGTTCAAAAAGGCCTGTTCCAGATTCCGATGGCCGGCGGAAATCTGGCTGACGGAACCGACGGCCTTGAGTTCGCCCTGATGAATGATGGCCACCTGGTCGCAGACCGTTTCAACTTCGCCCAGTTCGTGCGAGGAGAAGAAAACGGTTTTGCCCTCGTTCTTGAGCCGCTGGATGATTTCGCGAACCTTCATGCGCCCCAGCGGGTCGAGGCCGCTGGTGGGTTCGTCCAGGACGAGCAGGTCGGGGTTGTTGATGAGCGCTTGCGCGAGGCCGACGCGCTGCTGCATGCCTTTGGAGTAGGATTTGATCGGCCGTTTGGCGGCGGTCTCCAGTTCCACGAGTTTGAGCAGGTTGGCGATGCGCTTGTCCATCTCCGGGCAGTCCAGCCCAAAAATTTTGGCGTAGAAGCGCAGCAATTCCTCCGCCGTCAGAAATTTGTAGTAATAGGTCAGTTCCGGCAAATAGCCGATGCGCTGGCGGGCGATGGGCTGGCGGACATCAATGCCGAAGAGCCGGGCGGTGCCGCTGGTCGGCGGCACGAAGCCGAGCAGGACATTCATGGTCGTGGTCTTGCCCGCGCCGTTCGGGCCGAGGAAACCAAAAACTTCACCGGCGCGGACTTCGAGGTCAAGGCCGACGAGGGCGACCTTGGTGGTCTGCCGGAAATCGCGGCTGCGGTATTCGACACGCAATTTTTCGGTCTGCAAAATCACGCTCATGGCTTAATCGGATACCTTCGAATCACAAGCGGTTATTAATGCAATTCCGCCGCCAAGTCAATTGCCTCAGTGGATGTTGGAGGAAAAACTTTGTGCTTAAAAATAAGACAATGAAGAAATCCGATTGTGACTCGCTACGCAGCGAAATTTATTGGTAGAGGTGGGGGGGATTCACCGTTGAGCCCAGCGAACATAAAACGGACGGAGTGCTTCCCAACGGGTTCACGGTATAAGTGCCGCCGGCAGGGCAGGCGGGAATTTGTCCGGTCGCATTCAATTTGAGGTAAGGAGTGAGGTCGCTAGGATAGGTGGCGACATAACCGGAACGCTTGCCGGTCTCAGTGGCGAATTGGTGCAAGGCGGATTCAATCTGACGAAGGTTGTTGATGCAGGCACTGGCTTGGGCGTTGGCGCGCGCGCGCACATAGTTGGGAATCACCATGGCGCACAGCAACCCGATGATGCCAATGACAATCATAATTTCCACGAGCGTGAATCCCCAACGATTTGGGCGGGTGGTTTTCATTTTTATGGCCACAGTTCAAGCTTTCAGCCAGCGAACCTTATGCGACAGGAGACTTGTGAATTAAGTGCTTGCTGAAACCAATTCATTTGATACTAGCACAATCAGTGCCACATAGAAAGGCTTAAGACAGATAGATCTGGGCACAAAAAAACCCGGAGCTTGCGCTCCGGGTTTGAAGGATTGATTACAACCGTCCGATTACGGGAGGGCGTGAGCCGGGGTAACCGTGCTGCCCAGCGAGCAGGCCGGAGCCGTGCCGACCGTGGCGCAGGTATAAGTGCCGCCCGCGGGACACGGAGGAATGCTGCTGGCCGAGTTCAGCTTGATGTAGGGCGTGAGGTCGGTGCCCAGCGTGATGGCGTCACCGGTCTTTTTGCCCTTTTCCAGCGCGAACTGGTTGGCCGCCGCGTCAATCTGGCGGAGGTTGTTGATACAGGCATTGGCCTGTGAGGTGGCGCGAGCCTTCACGAAGTTAGGAATCGCGATAGCCGCCAAGAGGCCGATGATGGCCACGACGATCATGATTTCCACCAGCGTGAAGCCCGCCTTGCGGGTGTTTTTGATCTGTTTCATTGTGCGTTTGTTTTCTTATTGCGGCTGAACAGTGCGTCAGGCTGGTTTATATGATTACGACTTTGTTCACTTGATTGCCCGACACTACCGCAATTACGCAATTGTAGCACCCTGAATGCCAAAATCCATCAGATTCCCTGCTTAACTCGATAAAATGATTTAAATAATTAACAATTAGATGATTAGCGCAATGTCTGCCTGTCTGTCTGTTCCAAGCATTGTGTCTCGCCATGTCCAGTGGCTGGGCAGTGTCTTGTTTTTTATCTCTTTTCTGGATTTTTCAGAGTCGCCCAGAAAAAGTCGCTGTCCGATGAAGTTGGATGTCGCCATGCCTGACAAATGGAGCCAGCTGTCGGATTTGAACCGACGACCGACGGTTTACAAAACCGTTGCTCTACCCCTGAGCTAAGCTGGCAATTTGGCAGAATGAAATTTCCGGCATGATTATGCTTTGATGAATCAAGGTCGCAAGCAATTTCCAAAACCCTCGCGGCAAAAATAAAAACGCCCCGCAGTTGTTCGCGGGGCGTTTGGTGTTTGCAGATTTATTTCACGCGCCGACGCTGGCAAGCTCCTCGCCATTTTCGACGTTCACGATCTTGAATTGTTCGGCGTGCATGCCGGTATCCGCGCGGAACGACAGCTTGCCGAAGTAGCGCTTCTCCATCTCGATGAGGTGTTTCTCATCTTCGGTGCGCAGGCGTTCGAGCACGGTCGGATGAACGACGATGCGGAGCTGGAAGTCCGATTCGTCGCGGGTGCGTTTCTTGAGGATTTCCTGCAGCTTGCGCTGGATTTCCACGCTCATCGTCACGGTGCTCTTCACCTTGCCGCGGCCCTTGCAATACGGGCAGTCGTCATAGACCGCCGACCGCACGGATTCGCTGTGGCGCTGGCGCGTCATCTCCATTAGGCCGAGCTGCGAAATCGGCAGGATGTGGGTCTTGGCCTTGTCACGGCGCAAACCGTCGCGCATGCGGTTGTGCACCTGCTGGCGGTCGCGGCCGGATTTCATGTCAATGAAGTCGAGCACGATGAGGCCGCCCATGTTGCGGAGGCGGAGTTGTCGGCAAATTTCTTCCGCCGCTTCGAGGTTCACTTTGAGAATGGACGCTTCCTGATCCTTGCCGCCCTTGTGACGACCGGTGTTCACGTCAATCGCCACGAGCGCCTCGGTTTCGTCAATGACGATGGCACCGCCGCTCTTGAGGTTGACCTGACGCGAGAAGGCGTTTTCCAACTGCTTGCTGATGCCGAACCGGTCGAAGATCGGCTGGGCCTCGATGTAAGGCATGATTTTCTTGGCGGAGCGCTGCGAGATTTTGGAAATCATCTCGCGCATCCGTTCGCACGCCTTGGGATTGTCCACGACGATGCGCTCGACGTCCTCGGTAAGAAAGTCGCGCACGGTGCGTTCGATCAAATCCGGCTCCTCGAACACGCACGTCGCTGGCGGCTGCTTCTTGATTTTTTCCTGCACGCTGTTCCATTCCTCAACGAGCAACGCGAGGTCGCGCACGAAGTAACGGAGCTGCTGGCCTTCGCCGGCGGTGCGCATGATGACGCCCATGCCGTCGGGAATGTGCAGTTCGCGCAGAATTTTTTTCAGGCGCTTGCGCTCTTCCTGATTTTCAATCTTGCGGGAAATACCGCTTTGATCGGAGTTCGGCAGCAGCACGAGGAAACGGCCGGGCAACACGAGATTCGTCGTGACGCGCGGGCCTTTCGTGCCGATCGGTCCCTTCGTGACTTGCACGATGATTTCCGAGCCGGGCGGATAGAGGCGCGGAATGTCCTTCTGCGTGATTTTCGGCTTCTGCGGCCGGCGGCCTTCGCGCTCGACGATTTCGACGCCGGAATCGAACTGGTTCGGCACGATGTCCCAGTAATGCAGGAACGCGTTTTTCTCGAAGCCGATGTCCACGAACGCGGCCTTGAGGTCGTCCTGCAGGTTACGGACGCGGCCCTTGAAGATGCTGCCGACAAGGCGTTCCTCGGTCGTGCGCTCGATGTTGAATTCCTCCAGCTTGCCGTCTTCCGTCACCGCGACGCGCGTTTCCAGCGTCTCGGCGTTGATGATGACCTCCTTGTGGATTTTCTTTTCGGGACGAATCAGCTTCTGCACCTTTTTGACGAGGTTGCTGGCCGCGTCCTTGATGGTGTCAATCAGCCCTTTCGGCGGCTCTTGAATTTTCACCGGCTCGAATTTTTCCTCGGCGGCTGCGGCCACAGTCGCGGATTCGGCCTTGTGTTCATGCGGGTGCACGTGTTCCGCCGGCGCGGCGGTCGCTTCGGGTTTGCCTTCCGGCGGCAAACCGACGGCGATGTTTTCCGCGCGTTCGATTTCGCTTTGGTGGCGCTTCTCGAACAAGCGTTCCTGTCCGCCCTGTTCGCTGACGACCTCCTGGCGCGCCTCGACGGCGTCGCGGTCGGTCTTTTGTTGAGCGGGATTCAAGCCGCCTTTGGGTTTGAATCGCATTCCGCGGCGGCGCCGCGAGAAGTTATTACTCATGTTAGTATCCTCTTCGATGGATGTGGATGTTTTGCATCAGGCCCACGGCGATCAACGAGCACAGCACTGAAGATCCGCCATACGATAGCAGCGGCAGTGGCACACCCGTCACGGGCATGATGCGAATGTTCATTCCGATGTTGATGAAAACGTGGCTGAAGATGAGCGTCACGACGCCCACCGCCACGAGCTTGCCCAGGCGGTCGCGCGCCTGGCCGGCGATTCTCAATCCGGTGAAGAGAACCACCGCATAAAGCGTGATGACGATCACGCTGCCAACGAATCCCTCCTCCTCGGCGATCACCGAGAAGATGAAGTCGTTGTGCGCCACCGCGCGCGGCAGATAGCCCAGAGCATTCTGGGTTCCCTGCCGCCAACCTTTTCCAACGAGCCCACCGGAGCCCACGGAAATCAACGCCTGTCGCACATTATATGCGTCGTCCAACTGCCGTTGGCGCAGGCGTTGCAACTCCGCCGGCGTGGCGCCCGGCGAAGCGAAATCTGTGTAATTGCGACCGAAATAAATCAACAGGCGATTGCGCTGGTATTGTTCCATTGGAATCTGCCATTTCGCGGGCGCGAACAAAAGGTCCGCGACGAACAGCGCCGCCAGCAGCCCGACAATGCCGCCGAGTTTCAGCAAATAGCTGCGCGGCACGCCCGCCACCAGCATCATCACCAAACCCGTCGGCAACAACACCAGCGCAGAACCTAAATCCGGTTCCTTCAAAATCAGCAGGAACGGCAGCATCATTAGCCCGATGCCTTGCCAAAAAACTTCGGCGCGCTTTAATTCGTCCACTGGCCGGCTCAGAAAATTTGCGCCGGCGAGAATGAACGCGAGCTTCGCAAATTCGCTAGGCTGGAATTGGAAAAAGCCGAGGTCAATCCAGCGCCGCGCGCCGAAGCGCATCGAACCGATGTGCGGAACCAGCACCGCGACGAGACAGAGAATCATCAGCCAATACGCGACGAACGACCACCGCGCCAGCGTGTGGTAATCGACAAGGCAGATGGCGCAGATCAGCCCAGCCCCGAGCGCATACCAGAAAATCTGCCGCACCCACGCCTGCTGATACCACGACAGCAGGCCCGCCGCGTCATTCGCCATCGTGGCGCTGTAAACGAACGCCGTGCCCAGCAACATCAGTCCCGCCAGCGCCAGCAACTGGAGCTTGTCAAACTTCTCTCTGGGAAGTTGGTGAAACATTTTAGTTCATCGCTGCCGCCAGGATTTTTCCGGCGGGTGAAATTTCCTTCCGTAAAATCTTCTCGTAGACATCGTGCGCGATCGGCGCGCAAGTCCCGCCGCCGGAAGTGCCGCTCTCCACCATCACAATGACCGCGTAGCGCGGCTTTTCATACGGCGCGAACGATGCAAACCACGTCGTGTGATCCACCACGCGGTTGCGCTCGTCGGTCACCTGTGCGGTGCCGGTCTTGCCGCAAATCCGCAAGCCCGGCACTTTCGCCGCCTGACCCGTGCCTTCGGCATCCTCGGTCTCGGCCACCATCGCGTTGTGCAAAATTCGCAGGCTACGTCCGCTCACGCCGATGCGGTCGCGCACCAGTCCGGCGGGGAAATTTGTGACCGTTTCGTGTGACGATGGATCCTGTGGTTCAATCCGCGAAACCAGGCGCGGCCAGAACACCGTGCCGCCGTTCGCGATGGCCGAATAAACCACCGCCATCTGCAACGGCGTCACGGAAACCTCGCCCTGGCCGATGCACACGTTCGCCGTGTCACCGTCGCTCCAGCCTTCGTGGATGCGGTCGAGCGACGGCATATTGCCGGTGGTTTCCTGTCGGGTCGGCAGGCTGCATTTTTCACCGAGCTGAAATTTTTCGGCCAGCGTGGCGATGCGTTCCACCCCGGCTTCCAGACCGACCTGGATGAAATAGGAATTGCTGGAGCGCTCCAGCGCGAGCTTGAAGTTGTATTCGCCGGGCGGCGCGGTGTCGTCAATCTTGCGCTTGCCGACATAAACACAGCCGCGACCCGGACGCGTCGGGTCGGCCTGCACCGAGTAAAACTTTTCCGGGTTCAGCCCAGCCTCCAGCGCCGCCAGGCCGACGATGACCTTGAAGATGGAGCCCGGCGCGTAATTTTCCTGTGTCGCGCGGTTGATCTGCGGGCGCAATTTCGGATCCGCCAGCCGCGCCGCGTTTTGCGGCGTGAAGCCGTCAATGAAATCGTTCGGGTTCACCGAGGGCGACGATGCCAGCGCCAGCACATCGCCGTTGCGCACGTCCATCACCACCACCGCCGCCCGCGCGTCGGCGTGCTGGTGGTGCAGCAGCGACAATTCCGCCGCCTGCTGCAAATCGACATCAATCGTCAGCACAAGATTTTGTCCTGGCTCCGGCTGGCTCCACAAATTTTCCGACTGCCGGTAGCCGAGGTTGTTGACCAGCACCGATTCCGCGCCCGCCCGTCCGCGCAACTGCGGATCGAAGCCCGCCTCCACGCCGACGACGCCGCGATAATCCGGCAGGCGATACGAGAAAGACGACTCCTCACCTTCGTAGGAACTGTCGTCGCGGGTCAGGTAGCCGAGCAGATGGGCCGCCGTGGTGCCGAGCGGATAATGCCGCACGGACTGCAATTCCAGATCCGCGCCGAGGCCGTTGGTGATGTTTTCCTGAAAACGTGCGAGTTGCGCGGCGTCGAGGTTTTTCAGCACGGGAAACGGCAGCGCCAGCCGCGTGGCGTAATGGCGTTTGAGCTGCGCGGCATCGAGCGTCAGCGGCTCGCCGATCTTTTGGCTGACTTGCGCCACGACCGTGTTGGCCACGCGCGCACGCGCCAGTTCGCGCAACTGCGCAAGTTGTTCCGGCTTGAACGCAAATTGCTTTCGTTCCGCCTTGGTCAGCGACCGGCCAAGTTTTTTCTCGGCGGCGGATATGCGCTGTTTCTGCGCAGTGCGGGCGGATTTCAAAAGTTCACCGTAAGCGGCGTCGAATTGCAGGTGCAAATCGTCGAGATACAAACTCAAATTGTAACGCGGACGATTTTCAGCAAGCACGCGGCCTTCGCGGTCCAGAATTTTTCCGCGCACCGCCGGCAGCCGGATGGTGCGATAAGCCTGTGTCGTGAGATGCTCCTGATATTCGCGTGACGAAACGACCTGCACCCACCAGAGTCCGGCGAGCAAAATGCAAAGCCCGACCGCCAGCACCACCGCCACGAGGCGAAGCTGCGGTTCGTTCTTTTTGAGTTCGTCAACGACGAGCATTTTAGTATTTCAAAATCTTCCGGTGCCGGATTTCGCGGTCGGGACGGAAACTGACTTCCGTCCGCAATTTGTATCCCAGCGAACCGTTGCACCAATCCATCAGCGCAAAAATGAACGGCGTGGCCACCGCGCCGCCGGCGGTCATCACGAGCCATTGCCAGAGCGTGCCCCAGCCGAGCAGCGGTTCCGTGCTACCGCTCAACAGCATCAACAACGTCAACGCCGGCACGAGCGCACTGGCAATGGCACCGATAACAAATTGCGCGAACGGCAGATCGCGGAGGATTAAATCGCGGCGCAGATAAATCGGAAAGCCGACGAGCATCAGCGGCAAAATCGAGATGCCGAGCGGGTTCGCGGAAAAAGTGTCGAGCCAGAGACCGCCGAAAATTGCCAGCGCGGCGATGGTCGGCAAACCGGCGTTGAGCGCGGCGAAAACCATGATGGCCGGCAGTAAATCAATTTGCGCGCCGAGCAGTTCGCGCGGCGCGGACAAAACCGTTTCGCCAAACACGGCGAGAAACGCCGCGGACAAAATCAGGATGGTTTGAAACGGGTTCATGGAAACAGCACCCAGACTTGTTCGAGCGAGCCGAGGTTCGCGTTCAGTTTCACCCGCGCATCGGTGTAAAGACCGAATTCCACTGAGCGCGAATCCACGACCTGGCCGATGGGAATGCCTTTCGGAAACACTCCGCCAAGGCCGCTGGTGACGACGCTCTGGCCGGGCTTGAGATTCGCGCTGCTGGCGAGATAGGTCAGGTCCACGAGCGAGGTGTCCACCGGTCCGCTGGCGACGATGACGCCGATGTCGCGCGCGGGATTTTCCACGGTGGCGGAAACGCGGCAGTTCGGATCGCCGATGAGGACGATTTGCGCACGCGTAAGGCTCACGGAACTGACACGGCCAACGAGACCGGCGGAGGTGATGACCGGCAAATTTTCGCGGAGGCCGTCGCGGCTGCCCAAATCAATCTGCACGGTGCGCCACCAGTTCGCCGGGTCGCGCATGACGACATTGGCGAGTTTGAGCCGCCACGGCGATTGCCGCTGCCAGCCGAGCAGGTTGCGGAGCTGGTCGTTTTCGCGGGCGATGGCGAGGCTTTGGACGGCCTGCGAGCGGAGCTGCTGGTTTTCGCGGCGGAGATTGTCCACCTGCCTGAGCAGTTCGTGGCGGGTGAGAACGGAATCGGCGAGGTCGGCGGGCAGTTGCTGGCCGGCGCTGGCGAGGCCGAACAGCGGCAAAAACCAGCTGCCGACGGCCATTTTCAGGCGCGAGGTCACGCGGCTAGGCAAACTCAACAGAATGATTGCCACCAGCACGACCGCGCCGAGCGCGAGATAATTTTTTTGTTTGAACATCCGCTAAACGGCCTTTGCCGTTGTGCGGTGAACTCCCGGGAAGAATCAGTATTTGGCGTTCGTGGCGACGCGTTTCAGGAATTCGATTTCCTGCAACACGCGGCCCGTTCCCTCGGCGACGGCGCTCATCGGGTCGTCAGCGAGATGGACAGGCAGGCCGGTTTCGCCGGCCACGAGCCGGTCAATGCCGCGAATCAACGAACCGCCGCCGGCCATCACCAGGCCGCGATCCACGAGATCGGAGGCGAGTTCTGGGGGGCAGCGTTCGAGGGTGATGCGGATTGATTCGAGAATGCTCGAAAGCGGTTCCTGCAAGGCTTCGCGGACCTCCTCGGAACGGATAGTCAGCGTCTTCGGCAGGCCTGTGCCCAGGTCGCGGCCTTTGACATCCATCGTCAGTTCTTGTTCGAGGGGAAAAGCGGAGCCGATGCGAATCTTGATTTCTTCAGCGGTGCGTTCACCAATCATCAGGTTGTAGGCGCGCTTCATGTGCGCGACGATGGTGGAATCCAGTTCGTCTCCGCCCACCCGCAGGCTGCGGCT
>Ga0208872_1000047_pt1 | contig 122797 bp, 177 predicted proteins | sample CryBogCBH12Aug08_FD_185508 | JGI IMG/M metagenome (GOLD analysis project Ga0208872, IMG submission 185508) | Freshwater microbial communities from Crystal Bog, Wisconsin, USA - CBH12Aug08 (SPAdes) | ecosystem: Environmental > Aquatic > Freshwater > Lake | place: Crystal Bog, Wisconsin, USA...
AACCACGGTACCGTAGTGGATACCGTAGTTCCTGATGAACCTCGCCTGCAGCTAACTCTTCAGCACCAGAGACGTGTATTGTTGAGCAGCACAGTGCTCACACGCGTGGAGAGGCATTCGTAGTACTCTTTACTACGCAGCACGACGCATCACGTCTATGCTGGCACGATCACACACCCTCACAGCACACAATGCCTGTGAGATGCCGTTCGTGACACTCTCGGGGACACCCTTGAGTTAGGAGTACCGCCTTAGTTGGCGAATACCAAAAGAAGTTCATAATCTTTTTCTGTTGCTACTGCAAACGTCACTGTAAGGCAAATAATAGGATGGCAACTTTTTGGACTTTGAATACTTGATGCACTAAAAATGGGGCCAAGAAGGGGGCCTAATGATGCATGGAGCGATCATTAAGGGGGATAATGGTGCATAGAGTATCCATTAAGGGCTTAACCGACACTCTATGATGCATTATAAAAAATCGCGGGGGGGCCTAAAGCCCCTGCTGCAATACTTAGTGCACTAAAGTAAATAAAGACAATGTAAAAATATAGGTTTTTTGGTATAGGAAGTAGCGATTGTTCTATCCCGGAGTTACACTATGCCTTTTACAAAAGACAAATGGTCATATAGATATGCAAATGATGTCGAGGAAGACAGACCTCTTAATCCTAGAGAGATTGAGATTCTACAGGCACACCACGATGCTAAGATTGATTACCACGATAAAACGCTTGATCATCTAAAGGAAACGAGTGTGGGTAGAGAACACCCTATTTACAAGGCTCACCAAGCAGCTTTCAGTGCACACTGCCTAGCTAAGCCAGGCAAAAGAACAGAACGTACGCTTTTATCGCAAAGGGAACAGACCGAAGAAGCTGATAGGCTGAGTAGAGAGGCGGAAACATTGCAACATACTCCTGTTGCTCCATGGATCCAGGCTTTGCAAGAAGAGAACGAAGAATAAGGAGATACCATGCCCTTTATTGAAGACATGTGGTCGAAAAAGACTGCTTCGACAGCAGATGAGATCCGTAGAGACCACGAAAATTTGAGCCAAGCTCTCGAGCAAGCAGAACGTACGGCTGAAGAAATGCGTGGTCGTTTTAGAGGCCAATACGACGCCATGCAAAATGTTAGTGATCTAGCTGGACGCGTTCAAGAGATCAATGACGCCAACAATGCTGCTCAAGCGCACCACCTGCAGCAAGTCTCTGACGCCTTGAAGCGTACGCAATCAGGTGACGTTGTATACGACCCTATTGTTTATCCACACGCTCGTGTTGTACCACCATTGAAGCCTAAAAGTGCTTCTGTAAAGACTGCTGCGGGAACAAGCGAAGCTGTTCAACACCTGCTTAGAACAATCGGCACAGCTGTCCTCAGTCACTCTGGTTTTACTGACCACATTACTGACACCCACTGGGGCCACACTCAGAAAGCATTTGATGTCCTTAACAAGTATCACAATGCTTACGCCATGGGTAACACCGCTGAGAACATTATTAACTACTTCCGCAATCAGCCTAAGAACAGAATGGACGACGAGACTGCTAAACGCCACTCCAAGCTGGCGGAGCAACACCAACGCCTTGCTCGAGACATTGATGAGATCCTTGAGTCGCGGGCTATGGGTACCCCAGACCGTAAGCTCGAAGCAGAAACAGCCTACGATGGCACTGTAGCCGCACTACGCAGTGCAGGAATGCTGGGTATCAAGGTACCTACACCATTCACCAACTACTTCAACCAGAAGAAGGATCAAATGATTAACAACGTTGATCCTAGTGCCTCACGTAGACAACAAACATGTGAACACGGTGTCCCACTGACTGCTGTCATGAACGATGCTGCATGCCCACAATGCTTTAATGCTGCTAACGATCACGATGATAGCACCCCATACGAAGTCACCGATAGCGACTTCATGTAAACCCTTATAAACAAAGGGAAAACGACGTACAATCGAAACGCCTTGCAATATAAGGGAAAATGGAAATTCGGAACTTTTTTCCCCGAAGGCGCGCGCGTAAACTGTGCAAATAACAATATAAGGTAATGGTATGAAGATATTTAATAGTAGTAAGAAGACACGTAGAACTTTTAATAGCGTTCTTGCAGGTGTTTTCGATGATATCCCCACAGACAAACCACAAGTACCTGACGATGCTGTTGACAAGCAAAAGAAGGTTGGCCCACTGAGAATGCGTTTCTTCAATGGGTTTGCTTCATTTGACCAAGACCCAATGAAGCGTGGCCTTGATAAGGGTGCTCAGGTTGCTGCTCACCACTACCTAAAGGGTTGTCACTATGCTTGTGCCAAAGATCACGCTGATGGTATATGCCGCAAAGATGACTCTTGTGAGCGTAATAACTGCGTTGGTGGATACAAAGACCAAGGTCTCAGCGAGCCTACTCAAGAAGCCATTGAAACGTTTGGTTTGATCAAGCCTAAATATGGTAAAGGCCGTGGCAACTGGATGTATTCCGGTGACTGCAGCAGAAGACAGTTAAGAGCTGAGGGTATTACTGATGAGTCTAACACGTCAAAACTTGCTAATTTGCCTACGTTGAGCTCGTATCTTAACCTTCAGCTTAAGCCTGCTGGGCGTGATGCAGATGAGAACAGGATTCATAACCTCACTGCCGACTACTACTTCTCTAACCCTAACACGATTGTTCGCTGGGGCAAAAAACCAGATGGTTCAAAGGACTCAAATAAGCCAATTGCTATTGGTCAGTACTTTGATGAAAAGAACAAACCACAGATGGCTTACCCTGATGTGACCATTGGTGGTATCCACCACCTCAGAAGATTGGCAGCTGACAACCTTTTGAACCGTGGTATCACTGACACAAAGACATGGTGGCACACAATGAAACACATTGGCCACTTTGCACACAACGACCCCAATGATCCAGAGCAGCCCGGTGTTGCAGCTCATAAGGAAATTGAGGGTGTTTTCAGCTCAATCTTTGATCCTAAGAATACATATGTTAAAGATCCCAAAGAACAGCCAAAGTACAACAACGCAAGAACTGCAAGGTTTGTTCTCAGTAACCACCCTGGTCTTATTTTGAACAAAAATGCCCACCCTTCGGACAGTTGGATTGACGTTCAGAACCATAATGAAGCTGCTACAAGTAAAGATGAAGCAGTTAAGCGTGCTTATTACCGAGGATTCCCCTCAAGATACAGTCCAATGCTTGATGACAGAATGTCAAGTCTTGGTGCCAGAGGAAAATTTGACCCACTTCGCAACGATTGGCCTAAGCCTCACACGCAACTTTGGGCTGAACGAGCCGTACAGGGTAGAAGAGACCAGGAAGATGCGTTGTTTGCTGGTCATGCAGACATTATTCCTGAGAATGTACCCAATCTTAGCCTTGGTGATCTTAGTGAAGAAGGTTACGAACCAGGTCTTGCATAAAATTTTGTAAAAAGATACTTGACAAAACCCAAAAAATCCTCTTATATATAACTCAAGGAAATTTCATGGCTGAAAAGTGTGACTGTGAAGCTTGTACTGTTAGAGAAAAGTACAAAGATAAGCAAAAAGTAGTCAAAAATACTGACAAAATCTCCGGATTTAAGGAAAATATTGCCCAATCTAGCAATATTTCGTCAAAAGTTCTCAGTAAATTGACTAAATCCGACGAAAAACCTAAAAGTAACAAGTTTTTTCGTATCACAATCTCAGAATTTGATGAAATTGCTAAAACTTGCATGGAATATTCCCGTGAAGTAGATGAATTTGACTTCACGATGTTATTAGACGAGTTTTTTGACCTAGATATTGACGATAATGATGACGTCAATGATCTTGACTACGAAAATGACATCGTCGTGTTCAAAAGTCTTGATGAAGTCATTGATTATCTTCAGAATAAAAGAGAAGACGAACAATGACTGTAGAAGAACACGATCAAAATGTTACCCATCGCTATACTGTACATTACCCTGCTCACCCTGAGCGCACTTCAGACCCACACTACGTGGACTTCAGCCACTATAGAGCAAAGACTAAAGGCACTGCTCAGTGTGCTGTCGGTGCTCATCGTAATGACTTTAGCGAATGTACTTTAGACGCTCCCTTAGAGCTTCACCACACACACATTGAGTTCTCATTGCAGAACGGTGTTGACCTTAAGTGGCTCGAGGTTGATTATCCCGGCGTATCTGACCCTGACACCGTTGGTGCATGGGTAGAGAGCGCAGAAAACTTGGAATGGCTTTGCCTATTCCACCACAGAGGTCATGGTGGCGTTCACACAACTGCTGCTGCTGATTACGAAGCAGAAAAATACGTACGAGGATTAATACAATGAGAACGTTTAATTCAAAAGAAGCAAATACTGGTGTCATTCTTCATGATCTATATAAAGCAATTTGGCCAGAAGGTCCAAAAACTATTGGAAGCGATGTAGCTAGAGCAGCAGACATCGCAACAAACCCAGACAAACGTCAGCACGCAAAAGATAGTCTTGAAAGCTTAAAAACACTCCCAGGCTTAGCTGGTTTATACGCTAAAGAAAAAATTCAACATGCTAAGAACAGACTTAAAGGTTTGACACCAGAAAATCTTGATCCTGAAACCGGCATGCCGGTGCTGATTGCGAAGCAGAAAAATATGTTAGAGGACTTATCAAATGAACTTTAGTGAACGTTATAGAAACGAACGGTTAGCAAATCCGCTGATTGATCTCACAGCTAAAGAGATCGTAGCCTTGCTTACCCCAGTTGCAATTATGACGCAAAAAATTGTTTCTGACAAGATGGATCAACGTAAAAAAGAGCGTGAGCTCAGCAAGCTTGATAATTACGTCCACAAAGATCTTGATCCTCTAATCCATGGAGAATCTAATGGAATGGAGTAGAAGATACGCAATGGCAAAAGGGGATGACATTCCCACCCTCCTTGGCAAAATAAAAAACAATGCTTCTACGTATTTTCCAAACGCTAACGCAGCACCACATCAATGGGTTGCTAGATATTTTATGACTGCAAAAGAACATGGTGCTGACAGCCATGAAGAACTTAGAAAAGCTTGTTATAAGAATTCTGATGAAGCTCGCCACATGGCACAGAATCAGCACAAATCGTATTATGCGCACACAAAGATGTGGAGACAGCTCGGTGATCTACATTCAGACGCTCAAAGAGAAGCACAACAATGACAGACCGCATTATTGGTAAATTAGGTAAGCTTGATCCTAAGCGCCCCGCTGGTTTACACCAGTTAGCTTTTTATCAAGGCAGCCCTCTGCCAGTAGCTCCAGATACTGTTGCAGTGCCAAATGTAGCTAGCTGGGGAATGTTAGGGAATGACAAATATGGGGATTGCACTTTTGCTGGTATTGTTCACGCCAGAATGGCTCACGCTGCTGTTTTGGGACTCTCCGAGGCTTTCCCCGCCGACACCGATGTGGAGAACGCGTACCTTTCTTATACTGGAGGAAAAGATCAAGGAGCAGTAGAGGCTGATCTTCTTAAGTATTGGCAGAGCAACGAATTGTTTGGTAGCAAGCTTGCTGCCTTTGCTCCTACTGACCATGCTGACCTTGATGAGCTTCGTAGCGTTATTGCTACGTTTGGTCTTGCTTACATTGGTGTTCAATTGCCTGTTACATTCCAACAGCAATTTCTTCAAAACCAACCTTGGGATCTAACTGGTACCCCTGCCGATAATCAAATTGAAGGTGGCCACTGTATTGTTCTTGTTGGGTATGACAAGGACCACGTGCAATGTATAACCTGGGGTAAAGTGCAGCAGATTACGTGGAGATGGTTGCAAAGCTATATGGAAGAGAGCTGGGCTCTTATCACTCCAGAAATTGTTGAAAAAGGTGCTTATGGTGACATGCGCATCGATGACTTGACCGCTGACTTGGGGAAACTATAATGGCTACTATTCCATTGAGAATTGAAGAAATTCTTGAACAACAAAAGATTGCATCTTCTATTGAAAAAGAACCAGTTACAAGACTTGCGCAATTAATTGAAGAAGACAAAAATCGTTTTACTCCTCCCACTACCTGGGAATAAGAGTTAAAACGGTCTTTAAGACGCAGTAGTAACTGATGAGATACGCAGACACCAGTGCAGGCACTTACGAGAACGATGACTCGTTAAAAGCCATTGAGAACAATGAAGAAGGCTTTGGAATCCCAGGGCAATCTGCAGTTGGCACTGTTGGCAGCTTTAGATTCGCAGATATTGGCAATGAGGATGAAAACTCCACAGAGCTATCAGCACCAAAGCGCGTAACAAAGATCGATGTAACTGGCCAACCACCAGTTGTAGGAAATGAAGGGTTGTCAAGCGTCTCACCCGGATCGCTATCAACAATTATTGGAGCAAACATGAGCATGAATGCAAGAATTGCGTACGTCATGGAGAATGGTGAACCATTCTGCAATCACTGTGAAACTAATTACTTCCCAGGTACTCGTCTTGCTTGCACCCACTGCGGTTGCGGTAAGCCACAATACGATCACGGTCTTGGCGACAAGAATTTTAGCCACGTTGAAGGTCCAACGATTGGTGATATCGATGGTAAGCGTGACATCATCAAAGAAGAAGCTACAACCGCCAGCGCCTCTGATGAATACATAAGACTTTTTGCTTCTAATGGTGGTAGCGCAAGTGACCTTTACGTCCAAGGCAATATGGATGCAATGCAAAGAAAGCCTATGGATGAAGATCTTGCTTTGTTGAGCAAAGACTACTACCAAGGATACCAGGACAGAAAATTCTACAACAAGACGCCACAACAAAGTGCTGGACAAAGCTTGTTTGACATTAAACCAAACAGCAACGCCATCCCACGCTCTGACGGTAGCTCTAACCCTAGTTCAATGACACCTGGTGATTACGATCGTGGCCCTCTCGAGCTTACAGATGGATTTAACCACGCTACTGCTAGCAAGAGAGCAACTTCACTTCCAGTTGATGTTATCCAAAAGTTTTTTGAGGTGTAATAATGGAAATTTGCCACGTTTGCAACAAAGGCAATCTTGTTAGAACAGCTAGCAAGTTTGGCCCTGAGATCTACTGCGATGGTTGCCGTAGAGTAATCCTTAGCTCATACCTTGGTTTTAATTTCACTGCTGCTAGAGCTGCTGATGAAATTGAAGAGTGCAAGGTTGAGACCCCACAAGGCCCAATGCCTGGTTGGAAGGGTCCTGGTAAGAAGGCTAAGTGCCACATCTTTGAGCCAGGTGACTCTGAGGCTGAACAAGCCGCTAAAGCAAGAGCTATTGACTCTGCTTACGCTCACGAGCACAATAAGATTGCCTCAAGAATTATTAATTCAACAGCAGGGTTTATGGGTGCACCAACTTCAATGATGCCTCCTCAGCCACCGACGTCGCCAATGGCTGCACCAGACCTTAGAAACTCTACTAACGTTCAGCCACAACCAACTAGCTCACAAGATCTTAGCAACACGGGTCAAACTGGTATTGGTGAAGCTACGGCTCCTGGTGGCATGCAGCCTGGGAACATGAATAGCAACATGCCAGTTAACAGTGGTACTACTGCTAAAAAAAAGATTGCTGAATTGCTTGAAGAGACGCTTGGCAAAAAATTTTGCACACAACACATGACATATGATGGATGTAATCCAGACGAAAACTCGCAATAGTCAATAAGAGAATAGAAAGATTCTATGATGAATTACGACAACATTGAAATCGAAGCCAAGACTGCCGCTGCTGACACACGTTGGTTCAATGGCACATCAGAGAGCATCCTGACAAGACTCGACAGACTTCAGGATATCTTGGACAGAACGCGTATGGCAGCTAGCAACCCCAATGCTGACATTAGAGACATTGAGCGTTATGCAAACATTCTAACTGAGCTTGGCGCTGAGAAGGAATCGCTTGAGAAGCTGGCTTCAGAGTATGTTGACTTTGACACAGATGATTACCTTAACAGCTTGCCAGGTGGTACTGTTGCTAAGGAATACCGTGTTAGCAGTGCTGGCACGACTGACTTGGGCGAAGATGATGGTAGCTTGTTGTACCGTACAGCTTCTTCTGTTGAATCTGAGTACCATGACGCTGACTGGATCAATTTTGTCACTGCTGGTGCTGAGATCTGGGTTGAAGATCAAAACCCACGTTTGCTCAACAACCAACTGGACACCCGTGAAGCTGCTGTCTACTACGTTGAGCAAAAGACTCTCCCTCTCCTTGACACTGTAAAGCGTGCATCAATTATTGATAACTTTGTTGACAATGTTGAAATTTGCCGCAGAACAAAGAACGCAAGCGCAGAATTCCGCACTGTTAAGAGCGCAAAGGCTAACAAACTTGCTGCAACATTTGTACAAGATGCCATTGACGACTCCTTTGGGAGTGGCCTAAACTGGCTCTAACATGGAAGAGTGGAACGGTTTTAGAGTCGTCGGTGCAGTAGAAGACGACACTACCAGCAACAATACTATTGATGAAAATAGTAATGAAAGCGATCTTGTATCGTCTTTAAAAACAATGCTTGCTGAAGCATATGTTCTTTACCACACTATTCACGGTTTCCACTGGAATGTAACTGGCAGAGACTTCTACGAATATCACAAGTTCTTTGACGAGATCGTAGACGATATCTACGAAAACATTGATCCTATTGCAGAGAACATTAGGAAGCTTGATGCAAAAGCTCCTTTCGTCATGAGCCAATTGGCTGGACTGAGTAGGATTAAAGAAGTAGGCTTTGTTGATGATGATTCACAAAAGCTTGCTAATCAATTCCTTGATATGAACAACGAATATATCGATCATATTAAGAAAGTTTTTGACCTTGCTAACAAAGAGAATGAGCAAGGCATTGCTAATTTTGTAGCTGAGCGTATCGACCAACACCAGAAGTGGAGTTGGTTCTTGAAGGCATCTACTGAGGCATAATGGATTCAGTATCAGATAACATTAAAAATGTAGTAGCTTTGCTGACAGCGATCACGAGCGAGCAACAAGAGTTAGCTTACCAAATGGTATTGGAAAGCGATCCAGTTCAATTGTTTAGTACAATAACTGGTGTTCTGCTTAGCACAATTGGTAAATATTGTGAGTTAACTGGAATAACAACAGAAGATTTCCTAAAAAACCTAGGAATGTTTGCTTTAAATCACAATGACTGAAAAAATTCAATTGCCAGAAGGCATTACTTATAATAAAAATAATTTTAATAATATAGAATTAGAATTTATTGAAGAAATCATAAATGACACTAATTGCAGCAAATGTGGATTGCATTTACAAGCTATATTGGTTACAGACAACTGCAGACACTCTGGCTTTATTAAATCAATAACAAATGGTAAAACTGTTTGGGAAAATACACTCCCAAGAGACCGTGTGCGTTCAATTAAAATGTTAAATGAAAATTTGGCATCAAAACTTGACAAACACATGGAAAGGCATAAAAATGATTAGGTATAGCAATACACCCGATAAGAATTCCAAGGTTATCACAGACAGTCCAACTGCACCGATTAAGACAACAAGAGATTTTGCTGGTCTTAATGATGAAGGTAAGCCTAGCCAAAAGGTTAGAGACTTGCAGGACTTGGATGCCGAGGATATCAACGACGATTAAGGACAATAGTGACTAATAAACTGGAAACTAATCCAGCTACACACATTGTAATTCCTGACACCCAGGCTAAGGACGGTGTGCCAACCGACCACCTTACTTGGATCGGTAACTACATCGTAGAAGAATTTCACAACCAAGATGTGAAGATTATTCACCTTGGTGACCACGCTGACATGCCAGCTTTGTCTCTTTACGATAAGGGCAAGAAGAGCATGGAGGGTCGTCGTGTCAAAGCAGACATTGAAGCTGCTAATGAACACTGGCGCATCCTTAATCAACCATTGTATGACTACAATGACAACAAGCGTAAGAATAAGCATGCTATCTGGAACCCAGAGCGTCACATCTTGCTTGGTAACCACGAAGATCGTATTAACCGTGCTGTAGAGTCTGATGCACAAATTGCTGGGTTGCTAAGCACCGATGATCTTGACTATGCCCGTAGTGGTTGGAGAGTTAGCCCATTCAAGCAGATTCTTAAACTTGATGGTGTGGCCTACTCGCATTACTTCTACAACCCTATGACTGGTATCCCATATGGTGGCAACATTGAGACAAGATTGAAGACTATTGGTCACTCATTCACCATGGGTCACCAGCAAACGTTTTTGTACGGCATGCGTTACGTAAATGACATCCGTAATGGCGACGAGGCATACTCACAACACGGTCTTGTAGCAGGTGCGTGCTATCTTCACGATGAAGACTACAAGGGACCACAGGGTAATGCTCACTTTAGAGGCATTGTGGTCAAACACGGTGTGCATGGCGGTAGTTATGATATCCAACAAATTTCGCTTGACTCATTGTGCCGTAGATACGAAGGCATGAGCCTTGAACGGTTTAAAAAGCTTAAGTATCCGCATATGTAGTATATGGATAATTCAAAGTCTTCTAAACGTAAAAATTTTAAATGCATTTTTAATGGATACGTTTCTGAGTACAACAGAGACGCTGTAATACGCTCTGTTATTGCTCAGTTTGAAGGTTATTTTGCTGAACCAGAGGTAACTGTTACTGACTCTGGGTTTATTATCTCTTTGTTGATAGGAGATAACCTCTCACCAACAGCTGTGCGTGACAAAATACTTTGGAACCAGTTTATTGAGAGCGTAAGCATCGCAGACGAGATTCGTAAGATACAAATCATCCGTTTGCCCAAAGCTAGCAAAGAAAATGAAGGCACTGTAGGCGCATGGGGCCCACATGGCAGCAATAGCGGGGTAGATGAGATCATGGTAGCTAACGGTAAGCCAATTCCTCATATGGAATACAAAATTGACATGGGAGACCGTCCAGATGGCCCTATGACATTTAATTCTAGCTTGCACTATGCTGACCCAACAGAAGACATTATCCCAACCATCTATGGCCCTGGTGCTGAGAATGGTGAGCCTGTTGATGAGGACCTAAAGAGTGACGTCACTGATGTTACAAGTCAACCCGCTAGAAACCACGCAAAATTGTTCATGGGGTTTAAAGTTGTTGCCGTAGATAGTGATACTGGTGGATCTTTCACCCTTACCACGCCAAATGGATTCCAAGATGTAGAAGAACCTCCTCGAGGTGGCGCACGGCACGAAAGAGCTAACTCTGCTACTGGCATTGGTGGCGGAGCAGATATTAGCGGTGCTAGCTGGTATGTTACTCAACCAGGCAATGAACAAGGCACACAACCAGGTGCTGAACGGTTAAAAGACGATGGCTCTACAGCACCTTTTGGCAGCATTGTAGCCAATAGTATTATCTCCCCTACTCTTAAAGCAGAAGATGACACTCAGAGCATTGAGGGGCCCTATGGAGACACTTTAGACGTACTTGGTGTAGGAGATCACCCAATGGGTGGCGCAACATACGGTTCAATCTTTGGAATGAATGAAACATATGATTATGAAGGTGATGTAGATGGCTACGACATATAAGGTATACGACGCAGGAAAAGAACCAATTAAATATGTACCAGGGGATTTTGTTCTGGTATCAACAACTGGTATCCTTGCTAAGTTTATCCGTTTTGGTCAATTTGTTCGTTATCACGGAAAAATGAAGCCTTATTCCCATTGGAACCATGCTGCTATGGTTATTGATGAAGATGGCACCATTGTTGAGGCTGTTGGACGTGGTGTGATCACTAGTAACATCAGTGAGTACAAGAACGTAGAATACTACTACGTTTCAACCAAGCTTAACAAGCAAAGTCGTGATCAAGCGGTGGCTGCTTGTAAGAGCTTTATTAAAGATAAGTATGGTTGGCTAACCATCTTGAGTATCGCTACAGAGCTGGCAACTGGCATTAAGATGCAGTTCACAAACAACAATACAATGATCTGTAGCGCCGTAGTAGCACAATCTCTATGGGCTGGTGGAGTCGTATTTGACCGCAACCCATATCAAATGATGCCAGCTGATTTAGCTGCTGCTTTTAATATTTTGACAGAATTGCCAAATACTTGATTTTTTGCAATTAATGCGTTAAATTGAAAATATGAAAAAAGCAGTCATCACAATCAGTTATGATCCCCGTGACGCGCAGAGCGAAGAGCTCGCAAGCCAAGAGATTAGCGAGACCATGTCTGGCCTTCTCAACAGCCTACGTACTCAAGTTAATGGCGTCCAGGTATCGGTAAAATTCCAGAATACAAATAAGGAGAAATAATGTCCAGTCCACTGAACACAACTACAACAAGAGCCACAGGTCGTGCTTTCGTTGCAGCTATCGTTGGTGCTTTGCTTGCTTGGGGTGCAACCAAGTGGGGTAAGTTCAACACCGGTACGTTTGCTGCGTTGACACCTGTCGCTTCCGGCTTGTACTACACGGCTATTACTGCCTTGGAGAAGAAGTACCCTAACCTTGGTTGGTTGCTTGGTACTCTTCCTCAACCTAAGGTTGTAGCAACACCTACGCCTGCACCAACTCCAGAGCCAACTCCGGCTCCAGTTGCTGCTAAAAAGACTGCTCCTAAGAAGTAGTTCTTAATCCCTGGTAGCTCAATTGGTAGAATAAATGCAACAAAATAATTAATCCGCCCTAGCATAATGGCAATGCACCAAACTGTTAATTTGCAAGATCTTGGTTCGAATCCAAGGGGCGGAGCTTCTCGGTCGTAGGTTCGAGTCCAGGCTGGGGAGCTTTAGGTCTTGTAGCTCAGTTGGTTAGAGCACTTCCCTGTCACGGAAGGGGTCGTGGGTTCAAGTCCCATCAAGATCGCCAGTGAGGGATGGTGTAATGGCAGCACGTCTCACTGACTCGAACGTAAATATAAATTAATGATTTAATATTGCCGTTAGAGCATAGAAGTAAATATGAGCAGAAAAAAAATAACAGATGAACAGCTTAGAGAAGCAGTATCTAATTCTCCATCAATATCGCATGCGTTAAGGTCGTTAGGGTTATCACCAAATGGTGGTACCCATGGGCACTACTCAAAGCGGATTAAAGATGCTGGTATATCAACTAAGCATTTTTTGCCTAATAATAATATTTATGGTATTCATCGTGATAAATTAAAGCCAGAAGAAATATTAGTAAAAAAACCCTATGGGTCATCGCGTACACAACGTGTTCATCTTCTTAGAGCTCTTTTAGAGATGGGCATCGAATATAAATGCGCAATTTGTGGAATCAATAACAATTGGAATGAGAAAGAATTAACACTCCAAATCGATCACATCAATGGTGATCGTATTGATAATAGTTTAAAAAACCTTCGTTTTCTTTGCCCTAATTGTCATTCACAAACAGAAACTTATGGTACCAAAAAACCAAGACGCCAATGTGAAAAATGTAAAAATTACATACAGCAAAACAGCAAAACAGGTACTTGTAGAAGCTGCTATCCTCGTAAAAATAAAATTAATTGGCCAGATAATTATACATTACTTGCTATGGTTGAAGAAAGCAGCTATACTCAAGTTGGATTAAAATTAGGCGTTTCAGATAATGCTGTGCGTAAACGCTTAAAACATTCTGGGGTAGTGTAAAGGTAGCACCGGAGTCTTTGGAACTTCTAGCCCTCGTTCGACCCGAGGCCCCAGAGCTTTTGTTGAAGGTTCGAGTCCTGGTCCCTCAGCCAACCGGGTGTGGATCGGTCATCCAATTAAAGCTTATATCTTTGACTACGTGGGTTCAATTCCTACCGCCCGGACCATTTAAAATATGCTCTAGGTTATAACAGGTATTAGGTATATATTACCTATTGTCCAGCGCCCTTTAAGGGCATAGCCAAGGAGTAACACGATGACCTCGATGTTCGATTTTGACGATTCAGTGAACATGGCATTTGATGCCAAGTTTGCTGGTAAAAGCCTGGTGGCTGCTAAGCACGAATTGCTTACAAAGACCGGTGATTTCTTTTTCCTCGCTCACAGCGACCGTGAGCTTGCTCAACGCATGCGTATGGTTGAAGAGGACATCGAGAAGGTTGCTTACCACAAGCTTGCCAACGTTAGTGACTCCAAGGCCAAGTTGGTTCGTGCTGTTTACGATGAGTGGCAGTTGCGCCACGCTTCTTGCCAAATGTGCAAGACTGCCGTAATGGGCCTTGCTCCCGGTACTATCTCTGAAACCGTTAAAGAACACGCAAGTGGTTTTGGTGGAGCAGCCGCAGGTGCAGCTATTGGTACAATGATTGCACCCGGACCTGGTACAGCAATTGGTGTAGGCGTTGGCCAGCTTACTGGCGAAATGTTGAATAAGAGTCACAACATCAAAAAGCACAGAGACCAAAGTCTTGACTTGATGCACCACGATTACAATACTGATAATCACTCTGATGCTGAGCATCACCCAGATCACCCTGCAACAGTTCAAGCTTCACGCAAACTTGCTGATGATGGCAGTGGCAATGGCAGCGGTGGCTCTATGCTCCCTGCCGGTTCTAATCTCCCTGGCAACATGCTTGGAGGGTTCTGCCACGGTTGTGCTTCAGCTATCGGTGCTGGTGTAGCTGGCCTTGCTGGCCTTGCTCTTTTTGCTTCTAAGCACGCTGCTGGTGGCCACGAAGTATTTTGTGAAGATTGCAAAGACAACCCAAGCCAAATCAAGTGCGATACTTGTAAGCCATAAGTTTAACCTATAAAATATTAGATAGGTTAATAATGTCTAAAACATTCAATTCATCCTTTAGCAAGCAATCAGCTGCACCATTGTTTGGTCCTAAATACCCAAAAGTATCTCCCGAAGAACTTGCGGAAGCAAGAGCAAGACCTGATATTACGGAAGTAGTACAGCCATCTACTGATGACCGTCCATTTTGGTACATGAGCTATGAACAAGGGCCAATGCCAAAAATGGAGAGTCCAACTCCAGGCTATACATACCAAACATTTGGTGGTACAGCAGACCGCTCCCCGGCATACTTTAACCCAGAAAAAGGTTGGGTTTGCTCAAAGTGCGACAAGTACATCCCAGACGACAAGTATTCCATTGGTAGAAGAGACTCAGAAGGCAAGCCTTACCCCGGTCACATGTATTGCCAGGGTAAGTTTGATCACTCACGCTGCCCAGAAGATTCAGAGTGCCGTAGATACGACGAAAATGTTCTAGCTAACCCTAAGAACATTGAGAGCTCTAGAATTAATAAGGCAATGGAAACATGTGTTGGTAACCTTCGTGGTTTTGGTAACCATGGTGATAAATGTCTTTACTGCATGAAGAGTGATGATCCAAAGGTTAGAGAGAACGCTGCTAATTGTAAGGGTGATAATAACAAGGGATTTAGTATTCACTTAATTAAAGACCCTGAAAAAATTGATGTTAGTGATCCCAACGCTCTTATAAGTTCTAACCCAAGAGAACTTCCATTGCCTAGTCAAAAACTTCAATCAATGATTAATGAAAACGTTTCTGACCCTCAGCTTAGAGAAGACATGTATACAGCATTGTCTAATACTAATGAAGGCCTGTCTTTTCACGATCACTTCCGTAATATTCTTGACAGTTGGAAGGGCAACAAATCATTGTACCCAGTCAGCGTTGAAGAACCAGGTAAAACAGCTAGCTTTAGAAGAACTGCTGATTCAATTATCCCCGGTTATTTTAGCGAAGGCAGAATGGTAGAAACTCCAGCACCGGATTATTACGATGTTGACAATAATTTTAGACACCTTGATGAATTAGAGATGCCTGAAGCACACTTCTTGTTTGAGCAAGGCGGCGAAGCCTCTACAGATGATACTCAGGGGACTGTTGGCGATTATTCCAAGAAAAGCGATGCTGATTACAGAACATGTCCCGAATGTGACGGTAAATCACAATACAATCGACCTGATAATCCCCACTGGGTTGAACCACATTGCGAAAATTGCACGCAAGAAAAAAATGGCAAATGTGGTAGCGACCAAGACGACAAAGAAAATCACTGTTTTGGTTGTCGCTTAGAAGGCCATGGTTGTGAAGGAAAACTTCGTGGATATTGGGGTGGTCCTGATACCGTTTGTAATCTTTGCAAAAATGCTGGAGAAGTTGAAGACAGACCTGATCACTGTGTAACTTGCAAAGGTATGTATAAGACTACATATAACAATGGTGAAGTTAGAGAGCACGAGTGCGAACCATATGACGAATCTAGCGCAAAACTTGAGCTAAAAGGTCACCCAGGGCACTGTAGAGGTTGTGAAGTACCTAGCAATGGCAACCCTAAATATCACAAAGAACCAAACTCGGAAACAAGCTTCTCAAATTTTGCTAAAAAAGTAAAAGTTGATTCAGATGAAGCGAATAGAAACGCTGATGACGATGAAGAACTTGGTGATATTGATGGCGGATCAAAGCCAGCCGTTGTTGCAAGCGAACCAGACCCAGAAAAGTTTGATTCATACACACCAGAAAACAATGTTCCTGAGATAGTCGATACTGAAGAGCCTGACAGAGATTACGAAGAAGAAGAAGAAACATGGCCAGAGCACACCGTAGAGAGGCAAAATAAAACTTACGAAACCAAAGGCCATGGTAAATGGTGCTCAATTTGTAAGGGTACTGGTCTTATTGACAAAAATGATCACCCAGAAAAAATTGCGGAAATTAACAACAGCAAAGAATTTATAGAAGGAACAAAAAAGATTAATCAGATAGCGGACCAAGACGAGCGCGGTGATGCTTTGAATAATTTCCTTCTTGAACAATACAAGTGTAAAGGCGAATAAAAATGAGAGGGCAAGTACCAACAAAAATTAAACCAGGTCGACCACTCCACGTTGGCCGTTGCATTTGGGACACTGCTAAACAATCATTTGATGACCCAACATTTGAAAAACTTTTTGGCATGCCTAAAGAGCAAATTGGTGAATGCGACGTTTACGACAGAAGAGTAGGCGCTGATATTGATGCAATGGGTGAAAACGGTGGGGATTTAGACCCAGATGTTGAGCACCTTGAAAACTTAGGTGATTACAACAAAAAAGTTAACAATCCAGATGCTACAGCTGCTGTTTGTTATGAAGGATCAAGCCCTACGCCTTCATGCATCAATCACGCTTCGTATGTTGCTTATCACCAGATGAAAGCAATGAATGACTCATTGAACATTAGACCATATGTAAATCCAGGAGAATCTCCTGAGGCAGCATACGAAGTTAAAGAAGCTAAACGAAAGCGTTTTGAGCACGTTAAAAATAATTGGAATAAGCAGGTTGCTTCTAGAAGAAGACGCAACATGGGCTTAGATACAACGCCAATTACATACCAACCAAAAACCGATCAACCAATTGATGATGAAAATGATGTCGATATGTTTGATATTGGTGAAAATTATGACCAGGCATCCGCTGAAGACTTGTTGTAATAGGGTAAATAATGTACAAATTTTCTTTTTTTAAAAAAACTGCTGCTCAAAGATATGTTGATTTAAGAACTCGTGAGCTCATTCAAGACGCAGATACAAATGCTGATAAGTATGACGAGCAACGTAAAAAACACAACGCAAAAGAAGAAGAATTAATTCAACCTTTTGCAGTGCACATGGGTGACCCAATGAGCCATTTGAACACAGAAGCTGGGCACCGACCAAGCAAGTGGGCTGTTATTCACCCCGACACATTCACAGCTCAGGGTCACAGCCTTGGTCAAGCACAAGAGATGGTTCGTGCTATTCGTCTTCATGTAATGGACCCACGTAATGGTTATGAAGAAGTTTCTAACACGAGCAAAGATGGCTCTAAAACGCCAGGTATCTCTCCAAGCCAATACGGAACTAACAAAGAAATTTCTAAGATTGCTCCAAATGGCATGGTTGGTTACCGTTTAAAGGACGACGAGCGTGCCGGGAATAAATTTAATGGTCCGCACATTAAATCGTTTAATAGTGATACGGGGATTACAGATGATGACCACCTAGGTCCTCTTCGTAGATTCCACCAGATCATTGATCACGCAAACATGCGCAACGATTTGCGAAAGCGTGTGAATAACATGCCAAAACTAAACGCACCTGACTTTGACCCAACACACCCTTTGAACCTTATTGCAAACTATGGTGGTGACGTTGCCATTCAAAAGATTTTTACTGACGATGTTGCCCACCCACCAATGAAGCCAGGAGAAAATCTTTGCGCGGCATGCCACCTCCCTGCTGATAAACACGTTGATAAGCAGTCTGCTATTGATCACTTTACTAAAACCGGTGAGCACCTTGAAGGTCATCACGAGTTCAGATCATCCCTTGACTCAGTGGAAGATAGAGCACAAAGTTCATCTTTGCGCGCTGCATTACTCCCAATCGTAGATGAAGATGGTAACTTAAAATTTAAGACTCAAGACCTGGGCGGAAGAGTTCCTGTTTTCCAAATTGGTTCTAACCCAATTAGGCTTGCTCGTTACAAGATTGGCCCTATAAAAGGTGAGAAATACGAAGAAAAAACTGAACCAACAGAGGTTACCAAGAGAAGAGTTTGCCCTGATTGTTACAAGGGTAAAATAAACGCATTACAAAGAGAAAACAATATTCCATGCAATGATTGCGCAAAAGGTAAAATTAATTACAAGGCTTTCAAGGCAGAAAACGGTAACATTGTTGTAAAACCACACACAATTGGTACGGGTGGTTCTCTTTTGTATCTTGATGTTAATGATGCTGACCCTTGCCCATCTTGTAAAGGTACTAAGCAAAAAACTCACACTGATTCAACCGGTGCAAGAGCTATTGGACCATGTACAGCTTGTTATGACGATACAACCGGTGAAACTACGGGTAAAAACCTTAATCAAGTTGTTGGCCATAACTTTAAAAATGCTGGTATGGTTTGCAGCAACCACGGTGCTGTTCTTGACCCAACAATCCGTATTACGCCAGATAATCGTTGTCCAAAATGCTTGGATGATCCAGGTTTTATCACTACCAAAAAAACTGTTGGTAGATCATCAAGAGAACCATTTTTTCATATTAAGGTAAAAGAATTTGATGGCAACCCAATGACACTTTCCAGGTATATGGTTACTGGATTCAAAGATATTGAAATTATAAAAGGGAAACTTTATTCCACCATAAAGATTGAACCAAATGGTCCTGACGGTTACAAACCAGCTGACCCCACTTGCCCACGTTGTTCTGAATGGGCTAAGAAAACTGGTAAAGACCAGAACGACTATCGCACGGTAGATAACAGAACATGCCCTTGCACGTATGGTTGGTATGACCAAAAGGATCACATTATTGCGCCAACAGGTTCTAAATGGATTCACCCTGATCATATCACTGTTCCAGCCTCTATGTACCAGATGGCAATGCACAAAGCTTATAAAGACGATCCAAGCTCTAACCCACACAGTTTAACTCCTGTTGGTGCAATTAATTCTACGCCACCTAAGAGCATAAGCAAACTTCCTGAGTGGGCACGTTCAATAATGGGTGAAAAGTGGGGATGGCCCAATGGTGAACTTATCGCTGACAAAAATGTTCTTGGGTTTGTTAGAAATGGCGTAAGCGTTTCCCAAAAAGACCTTGAATCCTTAAACAAACAAGCAGCTGTTATTAGAAAGAGCCCTAATTATTCATACAATGGCGCCAGTAGAGAGCTGAAACTTGTCAAAGACTTTCTTGACACTAAAGGGTTCAAAGCTCTCCCAATCAACACGCCATTGTCAACTAAGAAGAGTGAAAATCTTACTGACAACTCAAGAGTTGATCTTAATAATTTTCACCCAAAGATTCAAAGCAGAATTCAACGTGTTGAAAAAGTGCTTGATAAAACTGGTTTGCAAGGTGAAGCCCGTGATAAGGTTAACGAATCTTTGAACAAGCTTTACTCAGAATCTTCTGGCATCCAAGAAGACAGAGAAAGAACCAATAGCGACGATAGTAGCCACTGGGAGCCTTTTGAATCTGCTCGCGATGAGTTGCTAAAGACAATTGGTAAGCACGTCGATAACGACGAAGAAATCAGAAAAGAAATCGACAGATTCCCCAGCCGACAACTGCCTAGAATGCAAGAGGTTTAGGAAAAAATATGACTGACAAAAAACAGTTTAACTCTAAGTACGCCATTGATCTTAGTGGCCTAGAAGGTCTTGAAGATTATAACATTCGTGTAGACCCGGCAGTTGAGAACTACTTTGAAGGTGACGAATCAGACAACCAGGATCGAGACACTGGCCACACAACGTACTACATTAAAAAGCCAGATAGAGAACCAAATCCTGGTGAGACTATCGCAAGCCCAGAAGACAACGCTGCTTATTGGCATGAAAAAGCACAAAAAGTACGTAGCGAAGTTGCTTCAGGTAAAGGAAAGCCAGGGTTCCCGCACGAAGCATACATGCGTGAGCACGAAAACAACAAAAAAAAGATTGCTGCTACTTATGCCTCTGTAGATTACATGCTTCGTCACTCGGAAGCGTATCGTTGCCCAGACCCTATTTACAATGACAAAGGCGTTAAAATTCGTGGTGGTTGTGGCGGTAGAAAAAATGGTGGCAACCCTAGCGTTGGTTATGAAACTCAAAAACTTGCTACCCAAAAGTTTTGTCAATTGTGTCTTAACCAAGGCCACATTCTTACAAGATGGTCACCAACTGATAATCCCAAACTGAGAATTAAAGACGAAAAAACCAATTCATTCCGTGATGTTAAGGCTGGCGATAGAATTTTTTCGCCAACAAAAAGCAATGTTTATTCAGCAACTGGTAAAAATCAGCCTCTTGATACAAGTGTCATGGATATCACTGGTAGAGCTAGACAAATTAACTCTGCCATCAATTTTCACGATACTTGGTGTTCAAGCAAAAATTGCCATGTAGATTGTGCTTTTAAACCACAAATTGATCAAATTCGTAGACGCGTTGGCATTAATAATGTAAAGAAAAAAGATACACACAATCGTTCAAAGAGTAGCCCTTTTGTTCAGGACCTTCTTCGACCAATAGCTGTTCGCGACCGTTACCAAGAACCTGCTAAGGCTCTTATCATGGCCGCTGGTCACGAAGACGACCCGATTCGTAAACATGACATGGTTCACTTCTTGAACTGGAACACGGTTGACCCAGACTATTCATTAGATAAGCCGGACGAAGGTTTTCACCAATTCGTAGACACTTATACAAGAAAAGAATTTGATCACCAAACTGGTGAAACAAGAGAAGTCTCAGACTGGTCAGCTCCTTCAGCTAGCCCATCATCCTTAAGCCCTGGTGTAAAACCAACACCTAGTGTTATCGAACAGGATACCTGTGCGAAGTGTGGTATGGGCAAAAGCAATATTAACCACATTGCCAAGCAGCGCATGTACACGAAAGAAGACCGTGAACGTATTGAAAACATGTTCCAAGGTCGTTCTACTCGTGACAAAGCAGTGGCTGGCGTTGTCCTTAATGCCGGTGAACACACTGCTGACGTTGCTGTTTACTATCGTCCAATGGAAGCAATCCGTGGTGAACGTAGTGGTGAGCTTGGGCGTAAGGTTCAAGATCGACCAGATAAGCAGATCCAGGTTGAAAAAGCTATCAATGGTGTTCCAACAATTGATGGTTTTTCTAATCCTGATCAAGATTCAAGATTCAACACAAGACCGCAAGCATATAAAGATGTTATTACGCACATTAAAAATGCGCACAAGTCTATTAGCCACCTCATTGGAGAAAAATCTCCTTTGAACGATGTTGGTTACTGGCAAGTACACACCTCTGTACCAAAGACTGCATTGGCAAGACTTTCTCCAGCTAATGCTCCAATGGTTGGTTATGCTGGTGTTGTCACTTCAACATTGCCAGCAACCAACATTACTGGTAGTTACCCTGGTGGGAAAAAAATCAATCCTAACAAAAAAGTTAAGATGGATGTTGTTTATAGAAACGGCATTGGTCTTAGCCAAAATGAGATCAAAAAGAGCGTACAAGCAAGTGACTCTCCAACCAGAGAAAGAATGAATCAATGGGCTAGAGAGCTTGCCAACGATCTTCAATTGGGTGTAAGAGAGAATGGAACGGTTGATTATAACCACAGAGAAAGCCTTGTTGTGCCAATCGGTGGTAATGAACTTAAGCCACACGGTTTGGAAAAGCGTAGAAAAGTTACGCCTGGCGAAAAGAATTTTAATAGCAGTACTCCAGATCTTGACGATAAACCATTTGACTCCATCCCTTATGACATTACCCCAGACTCGGAAAAGCAACTCTCTCCAGAACAAGAGAATTCAACAATGAATGTCGTTAAAGATACTTACAAACAAGTTACAGGAAAAGATCTTTTCCCTGAACAATACGAGAGAGCCAAGAAAGCTATTCGAGAAAATAACAATATTGATGCTGGTCTTGAAGAGCTTGGCATTGGTGAAGAAGAAGACGGAGAATAATATGGCAATTAAAAGAAGCTATGTAGAACCTAAAGATGCCCCTGAGGGAGTGCCTTGCCGTTTTTGTGATATGCCCGCTGGCGCACAGGGTTTGGGTAGGGTCCTGTCAGATGGTGTAGCAGTTGATGGTGAACGCCCATTGTTTTCGCACGCATATTGCTTGATGAACTCAGGCGGTGTTAAGCAAGACAACCAGGATTTTTCTTTGCAAAGCCTTAACCCAAACAATAGACAGGCTTCAAAAGAAGAAAACGTTTGGGAATTTGCTTCAAAAATGCGTTATTTTGCTCACACAGATATGAATAATGTCACTGAAACAAGCAAAAAACCAGTTGTTAAACCAATGACAAATATGAACGCCAAAGAAGAATACTCTGATGAAGAGACTGGCGCGTCACAACCACCCAGCAAATAGACAATGTAATTAAAGTCGATATGTACCATAGTGTATGTATCCAAGTACAGGAGAAACCAATGGAACCACGTTTGAACGTAAACGTAGCTGATCTGTTCACTAAGACAGCTGCTGAAATGGGCCAAGGCCCGGATGTTAACTTCCAAGACCCTAGCCAACAGTGGCTTGGCGACTTTGTTAACAATAAGAATGACTACCAGCGCAACCAACAGGCTTACGACGAGTACAAGTCTGGTGAAGCTGCACAGATTGACCGCGACAATGCAATCGGTATGCAGAACAATGGCATGTCAAACCCTGCTCAGGACCGTGCTTTGATGGTTATGGAGCCAGAAGTTGCTGGCACGCCAGACTTGGCATTGGCACCTGTTAAGGCTTCAAAGTTTGCCTCACAGTCGCAAGGCTTTAGACGCGACCAGGCTTACGAAGGCTTTACCATGGGTATTGTTGCCAACATCAACACCGGTACAATCGTCAACTCCCGTGTTGTTGCTGAGACACCTAGCACCAAGATCGCCGGTACGGTTATTGCCGTTGGTGACCGTGAATTCGCCGTTGTGTGGGATGACAAGACTGCCTCTGTTGAGCGCAAGGGCGACTACGAATTGGTGATTGCTCAATAACTCATGTTCAGATCTAGAAAAACTAAGATCGTCTCTACTCCGGTAGAGGAGGTCCTTGAGGTTGTAGATCCCGTTGTCGAAGAGTTCATTCCAGAACCGCAGACGGTATCTAACATAGAATTTTTAGCAGTTGACAAAACTGACGGTGAAATTGGACGAGGAACTTTGACTGATTACGACGGTAACGTTTATAACTACCAGTGGGATACAAAGTCAAAGCGAATTATGCGACTCACTGGAGATACTGTCAACAAGTTAACGTGGGATCTTTGTAACGAAGTTTTGCGCAAGTATTATGTGAAGCCTGAGCCACAAAAGGTTGAAGAGCCAATTGGGCCACAGGTCGAGCGTGCAATAAGTAGCGCACTTAACCAAGTTACATCGTCTTTTAAAACTCTTGAAGGAAAAGTAGACAAGGCACTGACTGTAAGGGTTGCTCCGGCACCTACTCCTGTACAAACTCAGCCAGCGCCAAGGCCACAGACAGTCCAATCAGTACCAACAACAGACTTACCGGCAATGGGCGGAGTAGCTGATGGTGATATCAGCGCAAACGCTATGAGATTCTTACAAGAATCTAATACGCCGGATCTAGGCATAGATTATATGAGCCTCTAGGAGAGAGCATGAACATCGCAGAAGGTAAAGGCCCAAAGCAGACAAAGAAAACATGGCCATTGGGTCAATTCGTTACCAATTATGGTAATGATGGGACACCTGGTGCGGTATACCCTCCTGCTGTGGCTTATGGCCAGCAAATTAATACTACTAGTGGTGTTGGCTACATGACCACAAGTGGTAATATTGGCTATGCACAGCCCGGCTCAATGAACCCTGGTCTTAACCTGAACGTCAATGGTAACGGTGCCGTTGACGTTAGCTTTATCTGTGCTCCTGACAACAATGTTACTTTGCAAGATGTTCAATCTCTTACTGCTGTGCTTAACGCAGAGACTGGTTGGACCGGTACAGCCGCAGTGGCTATTCAGGGAACATTTGACCGTTTTACTCCAAATGCCTACTACACTTCAAACGCTACCTTATACAATTCCACAAACTGGACTACAATTGTAACTGGTTCTGTTACCGCTGCTAGCGTACCGGTGCTCCTTAAGGTCCCTGTGGCAAGTGGTATTTCTTACAACGCTTACAGAATTGTTGCTTCGGGCGGTACAGGTATCATTGACTGGACATTGCCTGGAATGTTCCTTGATCTTAGTGCCATGCAAATTGGTCAAGAATCTACTTGGGTTAATGGCGGTATTGGCCAGCCAAACGTTAATGATGTTGACATTATTACAATTTCTGGTGGATCAGTTACCGCTTACAGTGAAGGAAACATTCCTTACTCAAGTGTAGACAATAACCACAACTACTTCGGCTAAGGAGAAACCATGGAAAGACAACAAAACATTAGACAAGCAGCTATTAGACGTGTTGGCGCTAATTTTGATTTCAATGGCAATCCTATTGCACAAAATACATCTGGTGGTATTATTAGAGCTACAAGAAGTGCAAACTATCCTTGCGGCCACCAAGCAATCCCAGGCGTTGAATCCTGCAGCTGCATGGCATTCTAGAAAGATAACCAATGGCTACAAACGACTGGAGTGCTTCTGCGGAGTTTAGCCGCATGAGAACAGCCGGTATTACTCTTCCTAAAAACCCTATTGCTGGACGTGTTGCTGCACGTGACATGCTTAATAGAGCTAAGACCAGTGGATCAATGCTTAATGACATTGGCCCTATGGCTATGGCTATGGGCGGGCCACCTGAGGGTAGACAACGTCTAAACGGACTCGGCAAAGACTTTATGGCTGAGAATGGCATGGCACGCACTGCCAATCGTAAAACTGGTGCTGCTACTGGTTCAGATGCTCAATGGGCTTGGCCTAAGCTCCACGACCCATTTGAATACTGGCGTGAGCGCACCTGGTGGTTCAACATGGAGGACCCAGATGAGCAAACACGTAAAATTCGTGACTGGGCTCGTCTTCTTTATACTACTCACCACCTTGTGCCTTCTCTTATTGACATCTACACTCGTTTCCCTCTCCTTGACGTAGAGCTAGTCCACCCAGACAAGCGCATCTCGGATTTCTATAACGAGTTGTTCTTTGATGGTCTTAACTACAACGAATTCCTGTTTGACCTTGGCCGTGAACACTGGACCGTTGGTGAAGTGTTCGCCATGGGTTCTTGGCACGATGGTATTGGTGCATGGGAAGAAGACGAGATCATCAACCCTAACGACGTTATTGTCGCTAAGAACCGTGCTCTAAGAACATACCAGTTCCACGTAAAGGTCCCTGAAGAGATCAAGCGTCTTATAGAACGGCGTGATCCTCCACAGGAATACGCAATGCTTATGCAGATGTACCCAGACGTTGTTGCCTGGGCACGCCAAGACAAAGAGATCCCCGTCTCCGATGTCATCATGAAGCAGATTAAGTTTAAGACCAACCCTTGGAGCGAACATGGAACTCCTATTCTTCTTCGTGCTTTCCGCATGCTTATGCTTGAAGAATCTCTCAATGCCGCTCAGGACGCTATTGCTGACCGTCTATATTCTCCCCTTATTCTGGCTACTTTGGGTCTGCCTGACGTAGACCAGGATGGCCCATGGGTTCCTGACGCTATGGAGCTGCAGTCATTGCGTGACGACTTGTCTATGGCTATTAACTCAGACTTCCGTCTGATGACATACCACCACGGTTTGCAGATCCAAAACGCATTTGGTCGTGAATCAATGCCACGTCTTGACCAAGACTTCATGCGTGTACAGACAAACGTTATGGGTGTATTCGGTATTGGTGCTGACCTTATCCAGGGTGGTGCCAATGGTACGTATGCTTCCGGTGCTCTTAACCGTGAGCTCATTACACAGATGCTTAGCACTTATCAGCACAAGATCGAGAAGTTTATCCGTTCTCGCATGGAACCAGTAGCAGAAAGACAGGGTCACTATGAGATGCGTAACGTGGGTGGCAAAATGGTTCCTGTTATGGAAACTGTTCTCATGGTTGATGAAGAGACTGGTGCTGAATATGTTGAAGAACGACCCAAGCTGGCCATTCCAGAAGTAAGGTTCCGTTCTATGAACCTGAGAGACGAGACGGTTGAACGTGGGTTCCTCCAACAGCTCAGTGCCTCAGGTTTCCCAATTTCTCTCAGCACGCTTGCTGTGAACATCCCAATTGACTTTGACGATGAGATCGAAAGCCGTAAAGAAGAGAAAATTAAGACAGTTGTTGCTGAACAGCAATTCAAGAAAGAACTGTTCAACCGTTTGTTTACTCTACAACTGCCTATCCCGCCAGAATATGTACAGGAATACCAGGCCTACCTAGCAATGATGGAAAATCCTGCCATCGCTGCACAACTTGCACCAGGAGCTATGGCGGGTCTCGTTACTCCTCCAAGTGCTCCAAACATGACTGGAAACACTGCTGGCAATAGCGATGCCGCTGCTGGTGCACAGGTTTACCCAAGCGTTAACGAAATGGCTGCACAGCAACAACGTCAACGCCCTGAGATTTCTTACGAACAACGCAAGGATCAACCTAAGCCTTCTAAGAAGGGTCCTAAGAATGGCCCTAAGAAGAAGACAGCTTCTGTTTCTGGTTGGGATGAAGACGATTTCGATGACTTTAGCGGTCGCGTTGAATACGGTGATCGAATGAAGTTTGCCGTACCTTTTGAACAAAAGAAGCGTAAGCGCATGAAGCTTGCTTCTGGTATGAAGATCATCGTCGATGATTCATACGAGAAATTCAATGAAGATGATTTTAAAAAGCATCTAGCATCAATCATTGAAGCAAGCGATGAGCCAATGATTCAAGAACCTACATCGCTTGATGAGCACAGCAGTGGTGAGGGCGGCATGGATCAGCCTGCAAGAAAACAAATTGACCCTACAAAAGAAGATTTATAAATAACTATTAAATGCACTAATTAATAGACACACTAATTTCCTTGGAGTTTTTATGAGCACTCTGTTTAATAACGAGACGCCTCGCATGCTGCCAAAAACTGCCTTTAACCGGGTTAGTTTTCTTGACGTAGTTAGCCCGCTTGTCAAGATGGACATTATCAAAGAAGGTGAAGGGCGGATCTGTCGCAATGCTCACAAGTTGAACCTTGCTAACAGCATCTACGAAAAATTGGAGGACTAATGCTTGCCACGTTCTTCAATTCATCTAACACATGGTTTAGTTATATTTCTAACTTCTTTTTTGCTGCTGCTGGTTTTGGTACCGTAGCACGTTTTATTTACAAGCTTATTGTTCGCCACAGCGACCACAAGATGGATGAGCTTGAAGCAAAGATTATCGAGACAAAGATTGATCAAGACGACAAATTCGAGCGTCTTTTTAGTCAGTTTAAGACTAATGGTGGATCAAGCCCCAAAGACCAGTGGAATCGCCTAGAGACAAAGGTTGACCACTTGATGAAACTTGAAAATCATGTGGATAAGCTTACGCAATCTCTTGATCGCCACCTTGGTTATCACGAAGGACTTAGAGCAGCGCACGAAGACGAGGAATAATGGCCAGATCATTTAGACACCCGATTACGGGCGATCCTATTGGTCTTGGCAAGCATGTTTCTTGGAAGATCCAATTCTCTATCCGTAATTGGTACTTTATTGGAACCATTACCGGTATCACAATTTTTTGTGTTATCTGGGGAACAATGAACATCAAGGTCATTGGCTGGTGGAATGTATGGGCTTCCTACATGGCTCTTTTTATTGAGTCTGTTGTCGGTATCAGTATGTTTGAACAGACCCGTGCTGATGCCAAGGTACTTAGACAAAGTCTTGCAGCCATTGAAGAATTGCTTACCAAGATCAATCAATTGCTTGAACTTGAAAAAGAACAAAGCAAAGAAGTACACAATCTTGTAGATGTATTAGAAGATGAAATCAATCTTCACCATTAAATATTTAACATAGTTTTATTATAAAGACGATGTAAAAGTCTTATTAAGACAAAAAAGGTTACAGATGATTAAATTTGGTGCACCATCAATAGCTCTACAGGGTAGAGAGACGCTGGCCGGTATTGGTCAGCCTATTGAGCTACACAATGTAACATTTGATGACTTTAATTTTAAACCAGAACCTGGTTACGTTTACGCTGTTTCTAGAGCCATTTCCTCCAGAGTAAACGCTAACTACGATGGCTGGCCTGTTGACCAAATCAAGAAAAGCTACAAAACTTTTGTTGGTCGTCCAATCTATGTTGAGCACAACAACTCTGATCCAGACCGTGCTCGTGGTGTGATCTTGGATGCTGTATACCGTGAGAGCAAGCTTGCCTCTGGTGCTACAGACGCCAGTGTTTACTGCCTTATGGAAGTAGACGCACAGAATTTCCCAAAGCTAGCCAACTCAATTATGGAAGGTAGCTTGAACGCTGTCAGTATGGGTGCTGACGTAGAGGGTACGCAGTGCTCAGCTTGTGGTAAGTACGCTAGCAAGCCAGCTGAATACTGTACTCACATCCCTCGCCTTAAAGGACGTACAGTTACCGTATACAAGGCTGGTAAGAGAATTGAAAGCCTTGTCTACGAGAGCTGCATTAAGCCAAACTTCTTCGAGCTGAGTTTTGTTTTTGAACCAGCAGACGAATCAGCTTGGCTGCTACAAAAGAAGCGTTACTAATAATGCCTATTCTTAAAGTTTCTGAAGACATTAAGAAGTATGCGTTGGAGGTAATCAAGGTACCAATTTCTGTGCTTGGTGACTGCCCTCAGTGTCAGAGCAACGGTTACAGAGACGGTATCTGCCCAGACTGTGCTTTTATTGACCCTCGTGTTCAAGAAGCAATTGCTGCTTGGCAACAAGCTATGGGTATTGAACAGGTTATGAAGCAGCAACAACAAAGCCTTGCAGAACAAAATGCAATGTCAAAAGCTGCTTACAGAAGCTTGGCATTTAGCGATATGTTCCCATCTTCGGCCACAACAAAGGTTAAATGCCCAGACTGTGGTCAAATGACTTTTGAAAATGATTCCTTAAAAAAGGGTGAAATTTCAGGGACATGTAAAAATCCTGAATGTATGAAAGAAATTGCTGGTGCAACAGGATTTAAAAGACCCAAGTTCCTGGGTATAGATCCTAGGTGGAAAAAAAAGGTTGATAGAGGTTACAACTTCTTGAGCCCTGGGACACTACAGATTGAACAAGCAAAAAACAAATTAAAAAAGAAAAGTGCTAAGGAACAAAACGATCCTGGTGCAATTCTAAATGATGCAGCAGCAGCTTCGATGGATGCTACGACTCGTATGAGAAGTATGCAACTACAAGACGCAGCTCTTCAAACACAACCCCAAGACGCAGAAAATAGCGAGGAGCAACAATGAGCCGTTTCGACAATGAACTGGTCAGACAAGCGAACAACGCTTATCAGAACACCGTGGGCGAGGGTAAGACCACCACACCAAGACAACAAGAGTATGACCAGGTTGGTTTGGCTGGTACTGATCCAGCACCTGGTGTCTTTCAGGCTCCTGCTGCTCCAGTAGATGAAGTCGGCTCATGGGGCGCTTTGCAGCCCACTAGCCCTAACGTTGTTGACGTTAGAAACTTGGACAACCTCGAGGGTGAGATCATTGGTGGTCCTGGCTCGAGCGCAGTTTGGGCTGAGAAGCAGCCTATGTATGCCAGCACACAAGTCATTGATGAAAGCTTGTACCAGGTGTACAAGGCTAGCCGTGACATTCGTAATGCCATTGATGAGCAAGTTGACTTTGATTTCTCTAACTTGATCACTGCTGCTAACGAGGCTTCGACTGTTATGCGCTTCGCTAGCTCAGATGACACCGTTAACCAGGTTATTGGTACGGTTGCAGGCATTGTACTCGACATCGAGAATGACCTCGCTACCTACGGTGACTACCGTCAAGCTTCTGCTGATCTTAAGTCACTCGAGGGCTTGCTTGAAGACATCAAGGTTGCCGCCACTGGCGAAGACGATGACAAGGACGGCAAGGAAGACGACGGAGACTCTGACGACAGCACAAAGACTTCTGCCAAGAAGAAGTGCGTTTGCAAGGGTAAGGGTTGCAAGAACTGCAAGAAGTCTGCCAAAGACAAGGACTCTGACGACGAGGATGAGGACGACGAAGACGACGATGACATGCCTGCCTTCTTGAAGAAAAAGAAGAAGAAGGCTTCCAACGGTAACCAAGAGTCGCTGCAAGTTGTTGACGTTCGTGACCTTGACGACCAGGCTGGTGTCTGGGACCGTCAAAAGGCTATGACTCCTAACCACACCACAAATGTGTTGGTTCCTCAGGAAGTCAATGGTGAGGATGCTGCCTACGTGCCATTCTACAACGATGGTGGAACGACGGGCATCGAGCCTGGCAATGGCCCTCACAAGCAGCAACTTGACTTCCAAGATGGTACCAACCCTGCCATTGCTCCTTACGCAGGTACAGTTGCTGCTGTACAAGCTAGCCGCGAAAAGATCTTCGCTGCTATTGAGGTTGTTGACCGCCTTGAAAAGATGGGTATGGTCAATCACGACGATCGTGCTAAGCACATCGCAAAGTTTGAGCAGATGTCCGAATCTAAGCTAGCAGGTTTTGTAGCTTCGATGGAGCTGTTTGAAGAGTCTGGGGCTCGTCAACCCCGGAGCCAGAAAGTGGCAAAGGGTAACAACTCATTGCCAGAAATGGGTCGGTTGACAACGGCCTCAACAGTTACTCGTCAAGACGTTCAGTCTGACGATTGGCTGATGACACTATAACCAAATCCCCTACTAAGGAGAAAGAAAAATGCTGCAACTCAATAGCGTAGCTAACGTTGGGGTTCACCGTACGTGCACCCCACTGTACGAAAAGTACGAGGCTACACCCTACAACACGTTCCTGGACCCTACGGACACCACGAACATCTACTCGGGTATGGCCATGTACCGTACTGGTCCTGACACCGTTGCCAACGCTGGCTCGGGTGCTACCGTTTCTGGTGCACGTGTCTTTGGTCTGTCGGCTCTCGACCGTAACCCCAACATTGACGACGTGACTCAGGTCGGCGTCAACGCATGGGCTGTGTGGCTCGGTGGTTCTAACGCCTTCTTCACGATCACGGCTCCTGCTTTTGACACGACTCAGCAGTACAACGTTCCTACGAATGGTACTCGTCAGTTCCTGTACACCGCTTCTGGTACCGGTCAGCTTACGTCAAACCAAAACACAAGTGCCACTTCCGGTACTCTGTGCTTCCAGCCTATCGCTGAGTTGATTGACGTGATCAGCCCAACCCAGATCGTTATCCGCCTCGTACCATTCGGTGCTCAGGCTTAATCTGAAAGGAACATGAAAATGTCAATTCTCCCTAATGGCGCTGTCGCTGAGCACCTTGCTCCCCGCACAGCTAAGAAGTCAGACGACTACGTCGCTGGCATTGTAGAGGCTCAAGAGCGTCTCGCTTCGGCTACTGGTCGTAAGACTGCTACCCGCGAAGAGAAGCAACGTCGTCTCGCTGGCATCCTTGCCGACAAGGACAACTACATGGTCCGTCTGGGTCAGGGTATGATTGGTCCTATCCAGCTTAAGCTCCGTTACCAGGGTATGACCCGTAACGTCCTGCTGGAAGACCCGCTCACCCCTGGTGTCCCTGTCATGTACGACGTTCTTGACGAGTACGGTCAGGCTTACATTCTTTCCGGTAACGAAGGTGAAGTCCGCGTGACACCCTTCGAAGGTAAGAAGGTTCCAGTCCGTTTGTTCCGTATCGCTACCTTCCCTCAGATTAAGAAGGAAGACCTGTGGTACCTGCGTGTGAACATCGTTGAGTACGCTCAGGACATGTCGAAGCAGGCAATCATGATGCAGGAAGACGCCCGTTTGATCACGGTGCTCGAGGCTGCCATCAACAACTACGCGGTTGACCCCAACCACGTTGTGTCGCCTAACCACATCGTTAACGAGCTCTCGGGTTACATCACCCCTGACTCGTTGTACGACCTCGTTGCCCTCATCGAAGTCCACCAGTTGGAAGCTTCGAGACTGTTGTTCAACCCAATCGACTACCGTGACCTCTACAAGTGGGACATCAACCAGACCGGTTGGGCCTTCAAGGACCGCGTTGTCGCTGGTGAGCGCATCGTTCAGTTCGGTGGTTTCCAAGTTCAGCGTTCGATCGAAGTGCCTCAGGGTACTGTCTACATGACCCCAAGCCCCGAGTTCCTCGGTGTGTTCCCCGTCATGTACTCGCTCGACGTCGAAGAGAACCACACCCCAGAGAAGTTCCACAAGGGTTGGGTCATGGACGAGCTCGTCTCCGAGATCGTTCTCAACCCACGTGGTCTGGGCAAGATCGTTAAGGCTTAGTCTTAACAAACGTACTAAGGCCGGGGAGGTCGGGTCCTTTGAGATCGCTCCCCGGTCATCGTACAAAATTCGAATTAAAATCTACAGATTTCCTAGATCTGTTAGCAGTTTGCGAAATGCGCAAATTGCCTTGAAACAAGGAGAAACAAAATGGCAAGAACAGTATCAAAATCAAGCGACACGGGTTCAGAGAGTACTCCAGTTCCAGTAGTGGACCTGGGTGGACACTTTGAAGACCACATTCCAGACGCAGCCGACAGAGCAGCAGCACTCCAAAAGCGTGCACCAGTTGCTTTCAAGGAACTGCAGGACATTAAGACTGCAGACTGGATTGAGAACTTGATGGCTGGTTCAACAGTGTTTTCTAGCGACAAGGGCAGCTTCAAGCTGAATGGCGCTGGTTACCACGGTAGCATCCAGCCAGTCGCTGAGGAGATCCGCAAGGATCCATACCTGTTGAGAGCCGTACAACGTGGACGTATTGCCTTCATTACAGCTGAAGAGGCCGAAGGTAAGATCGCTGAACTCAGAGATGAGAACAGCACAAGCGAGAGCCACATGGATCACCTCCGTGAAAGCCTCGCTGCAGGAGCTAGCGAAAATACAGGTCTTTACAAGATTCCTCTCCCTGACGAAGCAGAGCCTAAGGGCCCAGCTCAGACATGGGAACAGATCTGGAAGAACAGCACCAGTACTCCTAAGCCAAAGAACGTATAACAACCGGTGGACTGAAAAGCTCCACCTTCATAAGGAGCTTAAATGAGCGATGAGATCAAGAAGACAGTAGAGCCTGTTGTCGAGGCAACTGCCGAGCCATTGGGTGCTGTTATCCCCAGCGGTACGACGCTTAGCGGTACAACAATCTACAACGAGCCATGGTTCGGTCCTTGGGTCCCACAGACCTTCCCCGGTACCGTTAGCGGTGGCTATGCACAGCCTACCTTGAGTGGTAACGGCTGGGCTGGTCAAAACAACAACGGATTCGTTTTCCAAAACGATCAATACAACACAACCGTGAGAGGATTCTAACATGGCTACACCAAACCTTCCTAACGAGCAAGCTACAAAGGCTACACTCCGCAGCCTGACACGTGGAGGTGTTACACCAGGTGATGTCAACCCACCAGTTGACTATGCCATCATGGTTAATGCCATCTCTACGACCAGTGGAATCCTGGAGCTTTCAGTCCCAACCGGTAACACAAGCTTTGTTATTAGTGGTAGCAATGGTCTGAACTCTGCAGTGATTACTGGTACCTCTACTGGTACCAACGTCAATGGCCTCATTGCTGCTCTTGCCAACACGGCTCTTAGCGGTCAAACGTTCTTTGTGAACGCTGGTGGTGCTAACTACTTGAACAACACAACGACAAGCATTATCATTCCTAGCGGTGCTGTTCTGACTGTTGTCAGTGCTACGGGTACGGCTCCTACTATTACTGCTGCTTCTGGTACTGGCACCGAAGCTAACGCTTACCCAAGCTACGTTGGTACTCCTAACGCTACTCCAAACTGGGTTGATGACGTAACTGGTCACTCATACCAGGTTGGCTACGCTGGTCAGCTGGTTGTCAACAATAATGGTACCCTGAGTGGTGCAAACGTTGTCCAAACACAGATCCGTCAGATCTTCACCGGTAACGGTCCTGACGGTGGTAGCCAGACACAGCAGTACGCTGGTTACCAGGCTACCTACTCGGGTAACTTGTACCAGACTGGTCAGAAGAGAACGTACCGTCAGCAGAGCTAATGGAACACGTACCTTTTAATGTAAAGGTAGAAGCAGTAGTTATTAGAACCAATGGCACTCAGGAACAACTGGGTGTCATTGGTTCTACTACTTTAAAGGATAATAGTGAACACAGTATTGACATCGACAACAAGAAGTAGCCTCGTCAACGTCATCACAGGTTCTGGCTATTCCTTGAGTGAGCCAAAATACCTCTCTTTTGGAACTGGCTTAAGTCCTGCTTTACCTACCGATATTGCTCTTGGTAACCCTATTGGCAGTGTTATCTCTGGTACTGTTAGTACTCTTTCTACCGTTACATCAGGTGATACGTACTTTTGTACGGGTACTTTCACTGCTAGTGGAATTGTTTCGGTTACCGAGGTAGGCCTTTTTACCAGTCAGTCTAGTTCAGCTGTAGGATCAATTGCAAGTCAGGTTAACCCTACAGATACCACCATTACAGTGAGCGGCTACAGCGGCTTTCCAGGTACCTTTCCGTTCAATGTACAGGTGCTTACCGAAGTGATGACAGTGACCTCTGGCGATGGTACAAATGTCTTCAATGTAATTCGTGGTACAAACGGCTCTAGTAGAGTGACGAGTATTATTCCAACGCTTACCCCAGTTGTAGGACCAGCAGGGTATATGTTCTTGAAAAGTACGTTTTCAGGTATCAACCTATATCCAGGGGATAATCTTCAATTTAATATCAGCGTACAATTCTCTTAGGATCTAAATGTCTTACCCCACATATACAACTCCTAGATCTATCGCTGGCGCAGCTGCACCTTCTTACCTTTCTGCAACGCTTGCTAGTGGGTACTCTGCTGGTCAAACAATTACAGTTGGCAATACATCTGGCTGGTATGAGGTAAGCTCGAGTGGCACTGCTACAACAAATCCTTTGGGAACTAGCGGTGTATTTACGTTGGTGGTTGATTACGGCCTCAGCACAGAGGAAAAGATCCTGTGCGCATCCGGTGCTATCTCTATTGGTGTTAATGCAGTAATCCCAGTGTGGACAGACGGTACTTACAACGGCCGTGGCTGGGATGGCACAACATCGGTGGCTCACGCTACGGGCAGTGGCACGAACCCTAACGTATTCCTGGTTAGAACCGCGGTAGATGACCTTCAATTCAACACGTCAGCGGCCACGCTTACTAACAACCTTGCCACACTCTCTGGGCAATATGCTGTCACTTCCGGAATTGTTACAGCACAATCTGGTTACATTTCTACGATCTCAGGTAAGCAAGTTACTGATGAGACAAATATTGCTAGTTTGTCAGGTAGTTTGGCAACCCTCAGTGGTCAATATGTAATAACCAGTGGTATTGTAACCGGTCACACTGGTTCAATTGCAAGCATCAGCGGTAGCCTTAATACCCTGTCGGGGCAATTTGTTGCATTGTCAGGCGCCTATGCTGTAACCTCAGGGAACCTCAACACAACAAATGGTAACCTGTCAACATTAAGTGGCCAGTTCGTAACTCTTAGTGGAGCTTACGCAACCACTTCGGGTAACTTAAACACAACGAACACAAACGTTGCGAACCTTAGCGGTCAATTTGCTTCACTGTCTGGGCAGTATCTGACTACATCAGGGATAGTTACTGGGCACACAAGTTCAATTGCTTCAATCAGTGGCAGCCTAAACACCTTGTCTGGTCAGTACGTTGCTACCAGTGGCAGTTTAACCACGTTGAGCGGTCAATACGTTGTAACTTCTGGTAGTCTTACAACCCTTTCAGGACAATTTGTTGTTCTAAGCGGTGCATACGCTGCTACTTCAGGTAGCCTCAACACCGTAAGCGGAGTCGCTTACTCTGCTCTGCAACGCTCTGGTGGTACTATCAGTGGTGCATTGAATATCACCAGCCCCATCCTTGGTGGTGTAACTGCTACTAGCGGACAATCTCTTGTATGGAACAGCACACAATGGGTGCCAGCTACCATTAGTGGTGGCAGTGGAGGAAGCGGAATTACTTCACTTACAGGTGACGTAACTGCATCCGGTACGGGTGCGGTTGCTGCAACACTGGTAGGTACGACTGCTGTTAGTGGTGTAGTAAACACTATTATCAATGTTAACCCCACTGTTACAGGAACAGTTGCAAGCCTTGCCACCCTAAGCGGCCAATTCGTTGCGCTTAGCGGAGCATATGCAATAACGTCTGGTTCGTTGAACACCGTAAGCGGAGTTGCTTATGCTGCTTTGCCAGGCTCTGGCGGCACAATTAGTGGCAACCTTGTAGTTGCTTCTGGTCTCACTGTTAGTGGAACTATAAGTGGAACTACTGCTGTTTTTAGTGGTGGCGTAACAGCACAGTACTTATCAGTAAGTGGCATCCCAGGTTCTACGTCTGGTTCTAGATTCGTGGGTGCTATTTCAACTGGTATTAGTGGCATACCTTACGGTCCTAATTCTGGTACTTATACCGTAGGCGATTTTGTAACTGACCAAGCAGGTAAAATCTGGGTCTGCTATAGTGGCGGCACTCCTGGTCTTTGGACTACGACACTTTACAGTCTTCCTATCTATAGAACCTATAGAGGTGGTGTAGGCGCAGCAAATAATGCTAATGGTGTAAGTATCCCAACGACAGGATCGGGACTCTTGTTAGCACCCAATGAGCAAACTATTTTGCAAATTGGTAATACACAGGGTAATGGAGTTACCTGGACATTACCTTTTAACCCTCCAAATGGTAGCATTAATACTTTTATTAATACTAGCAATGGTTACTATACATATCTTTTGCCATCTGGTACGGATACAATTAATGTAAATAACACTGTTTATTCTGGTACTAGTAGCCCAGGTTTGTACATTGGTCCTGGTGCTTGGTACCAGTTTAGCTATGATGCTTTTGGACAGGGCAGTGGAAAAGGTGTTTGGTTTGCATTCTCCAGCAACCAGGCTCAATATTTATCTGGTAATTTTTCCAACGTTACAGTTACAGGCACTCTAAACGCTATTGGCCCTACGAATACATTAAGTGGGACAAATAATTTATTTGGTACAACAACTATTAGTGGTAGTTACGCTTTTTACCCTGCGTTATCAGGTACACCTACAGGAGCTGCAGGCGGTGATCTTACAGGTACTTACCCTAACCCAACGTTAGTTGGAACCACAAATGTAAGCGGAATTGTTAACACTATTATCAATGTTAACTCAACGGTGACAGGTACCGCTGCTAGCTTGACTACGCTAAGTGGTCAGTATGTTGCTACTTCAGGTAGCCTCGCTACACTTTCAGGTCAGTTTGCGACCCTTAGCGGCGCCTATGCAACCACATCAGGCAACCTCAATACAACAAATGCCAATGTAGCAAGCTTAAGCGGCCAATTTGCTTCACTTTCAGGACAATACTTAACCACCTCTGGCATCGTAACAACAGCAACAGGTAACATTGCATCATTGTCAGGCAGCCTTGCAACGTTAAGCGGACAGTACGTAAGTACTAGTGGTAGCCTTACAACTTTGTCAGGTCAGTTTGTAACGCTTAGTGGGCAATATAACACAACATCTGGTATTGTTACTGGTCAAACGAGCTCTATCGCGCTAATTTCAGGTAACCTTAACACTGTTAGTGGTGTAGCTTATGCTGCCCTGCCAGGATCCGGTGGAACTATTAGCGGCAACCTTGTTGTTGCTTCTGGTTTTACTGTATCTGGTACATCTACTCACATTGGTAACTCTACGTTTAGTGGTACTCTTACAGTGGCAAGTGCCATTATCAACCCTATCCTTCAGGGTGCTTATGAAGTTGTATCTTACAGTGGATCAACCGTGCTTAGCGGAACGGCTACTCCAGCTACGCTTAATGCAGCAAACAGCTCTTTCTATTTCTATAACACAGCACCATCTGGTTCATATACTGTGGCAATCACTGGTGCTCCAACAGTATCGGGTAGAAGTGCTACATTCGCTCTGCTGGTAAACAATGGTGCAACAGCCTATTTGCCCAATCAAATTACCATCAATGGTGTAGGCGCTTCTTCTACACTTGCACTGCCAGCCCAGGGATCTACAACTAGTGGTATTACTACCTATTACCAGGGTGGTACGTTGTGGTCATCAGCAGATGCAAGTACTCTTGACTCTTACACGTTTACTGTGATCTGCACGTCATTTACCCCAACATGGACATTGTTAGCAGGATTGACAAAGTTCTAATGCCATTGGTAACTACTTTTGCAGACGATGCTATTCAAGCATTAAGTCGTTTAATCACATCAGGGGGATCATTCTCATCCACGGTTCTTATTGTTGGTGGTGGTGGTGGGTCAATCGGTAGCACAAGGTATGGTGGTGGAGCTGGTGGTATGCAAACAATTACACCAACCATCACAATAGGAACTGCCTATACAATTACTGTAGGTTCTGCTGGAACAACTACAAATGGTGGTAACTCGGTATTCAACACTACAACATCATTGGGTGGTGGTACAACAAACAGTAGTGGTGGTTCTGGTGGTGGTAGTACAAGCGCAACCAAATATGCTGGTACAGCTGGTCAAGGTAACTCAGGCGGTGCAGGTACCACTACTGGTGTTGGTGGTGGTGGTGGCGCTGGCGGAGCTGGTATAAATGGTTTAGCAGGTGTCGGTGGTAATGGCGGCGCAGGACTTCAGAGTTCGATTACCGGAACGGCGGTCTACTACGCCGCCGGTGGTGGTGGCTACGCCGTTGCAAACCCTGGTTCAGCTGGTACAGGTTGGTCCTCAACTGGATATGGTATGGGTGCAGATGCTGGTACACCGGCCAATGCTACAGCGGGTGTAGTAATTATTTCTTTGCCAAATACCTACACCGGGACGCCGACCTCGTCGCTCGTCTACACCAAGACCACTTACACCGGCTACGTTGTGTTTACATTCAGAACGGCGGGTACAGGAACGGTAACTTTCTAATGCTAGGCAACCGAGGATATTACAGCTCAAACGCCAAGGTGTATGAAGGCTACCGTGGTATACGTAAGCTGCAATCTTATATATTAAACATCTTGTTGGTTGAATTTGGTAAAGTACAACCATTTATCAATGTTAATAATTATGCATTAGATAACGATCAAAATCTTGATAATGCTGGCAACTTCACTGCGAATAATGACCAGCCAGGTCTTAATTGGATAGAACCAATAATTCCTGCTAGCGAAGGGTACACCGCAGAAGAAGTCCTGCAACCCAATGACTTTACAGAACCTGACTATCCATCTGGCGAAGATGTAGTACCCTCTTAATTTTGCTGTAGATAATAGACCAAAGGAGATAGTATGAACGACACACGCAATGCACAAGTAGCTTGGGCCGAATGGGGCGTAGCTAATCACCAGCACTTTAATTACTCAGAAGGTGCTGACCGCATGAACGCCATTGGTATCTGGCCTCCCAAGTTCCCAATCAACACCGACTGCTCTGGTTCTTGCACTCTGTGGGCATTCCTTGCCAATGGTAATGACCCCAACGGCCTTGGGTTTGACCACGAAGGTTACACTGGCACATTCCTTAGCCACGAAGAGCACCTTGCTCTCTGGGTTAAGAATGCTAAGGGTGTTCTTGTAGAAGACGTTTTGCCAGGTGACTACGTAGTTTATGGACCCGGAACGGGCGAACACGTAGCGATTATCGTGAAGGTAAACGGCAATGATATCTTGACCGTTTCGCACGGCCAACAAGGCGGACCTGGCTACTGCTGGGTTAACACGCCAACAAAGACTCCAAACCCAAACAACTTCCCAGTCGATGGTCGTACCCCACAGACGTTCCTACGCAATGTAACTGACACAACAAAGCCTGTTCGCACACCTGCAGACCTTCCAAAGTAGGATAAATGGCACGCCAACGCGTTAATTTTTACTCAGGTGTAATCAGCTCCTTAGCGAGCTCTACTGCTGGAGCAACCACAACAATTACTGGTAACGGTTTGGGTGTGGGGTTCCCAGTGCCTAGTGCTGGTAATTACATTCCAATTACTCTTAACCCAGGTTATTTTGGTGCTAATAACACCAGTGGCCCTGAAATCGCCTACATTACACCAGGCGGTTCTAGCACGATTGCCAACGTTACAAGAGTAGTTGAAGGATCTGTTTTCGCTAGCGGTACCAATGTACCATGGGTGGCTGGGCCTGTTTTATCTGACTTTGATGCAAGCAACCTAAGTTCAAGTGGCGTTGTTACTTTTAACAATGGCCTTGTTGTATATGGTGGCGATTCAATTTATGGCGGTGATGTAGTTCAGCAGGGTAACTTAACTGTCAGCGGTAATGCTACTGTCAGCGGTAATATTAGCACCAGCGGAACGATCACTGCTAGTGGTGCAACGTTTACTACATCACCGAATGTTACTGGTAAGTGGATGTCAAATACCGCTATCAACCCTACCGGTGTTACCACTGGTTATTCAAACCAGGTTGCAGTTAGCGTTAGCGGTTATACCAATTACCTGATTAACTACACCATCAGAGTGGCAAGCTCAGCTAGTAATACACAAATTATACAAGCCGCCATCCAAAAAGCAGGTTCAACAATTAGCGTAAATGCACAGCAAACTACTTCTGCTGGAGCAACAAGCACGCTGACGATCTCACACCTGGACACTGGAGTCAGTACTGGTGTTATAACTTATGACGGTGTAGTCCTAATTGGTGGATCAGGTTCGACTGCCACAGTTGGTGGAATCGAAATGAATGTTATTGGTCTTAATTAATGAGAGTCCGCCCTATCCCACAATATGCTGCTGAGCCGCTTGGTATAACAACGTATATCAACGGCGGTTTGGCCGATCCTGACAACCAATACGTATGGCTTAACATCACCAATTCTGATAGCGGCACAGTTGTATTGGCATCAGGACAAGCAACCTGGGAAGGTACGGGAACGTATCAATACACTACGAACTCTAGCCAGACTGCAATCCAAGGTAATTACGCAGCTACATGGAACTACACGATTAGTGGTAGCCCAAGAACATACGTAGATAGCTTTGTTATTACTGATCAGATGCCATACTGGAGCAATCTAGACACTACTACTAGAGAACTTGTAACAGGCATTGTTCACCGTCTTGACAAGAGCTTTGACAGCACCGCCGGTGGCCCATATTTGCAAGAACTCAGCCAGAGTGGGTTCTTAATGTACGAAGAAGTTGCCATGGTTATGCAAGACGAAACCATGGACTACATCAACTTTGAGTTCCAGCCAATTTTTAGTCCAGCTTATGAAGTTGGTTTGAATGCGACTGTACCATTTCCGACTACGTATTATGGCGTTCTGGCTACACAAACGTATGCCCACTTTTTAAAGCATATTGCTCGCAATTATATTGAACAACCATCACCAACTGGCATGAATGCTGCTTGGATGGATCGCAGAGACTACTACAACCGTTGGTGGCAGTTGTATCTATTTGATAAAGAAATTGCTGACAAGCAGCTTCGTCAGATGAAGCGTCAGTACATGGTTGGATCTAAGCGAAGCCTTTTGGTCGCTGGTGGTCTTATCCCACGTATGTTCACAAACCCTGCACGCCCTCACTTCCAGTACGCTGCCGTAAACATGGGTGGAGCATAGTGTGTCAGGTATCAACCCACAGCCAGGCCCCGTTGTCTCAGGTAGCGGTGGCTTAAACACTCAGCTCGAGAGTCCTCTTCTTGTTGTTAAATCACGAGAGGCAATCACACAAGTAAACCAACAACGTTTTCACGATGAGACTTTGCAGTGGTTTGGTGAAGAATGCATTGTACGCTTGCTTTGGCGTGCTGAAGATGCTCAAGCGGGCCTCGTTGGGTATTGCCAACAGTGTCAAGATAGTCCTAACCCAAGCAGTCCTGATACTTCTATCCAAAGACGTGTTAGCAATGTTTACAAGCAGACTGGTAATAGCTATTGCGGTACCTGCTACGGAACAACATTCTCTGGCGGTTTTCAACCCATTTGTTACCACATTTATATGATGGCAGCTGACACAGAAGATGATCGTAGGAACCTTAGCACTGGTCAGTTCTGGAAGCAAAACCCACGCGTCCAATTCTCATGGTTCCCACAGATTCGAGTTGGTGACCTTGTGGTGCGTGTAGAGAGCTGGAACAATGGTTCGCCAACGTCAACCAGCGAGAGATTCCAAGTGAGTTCGGTAGCCCCACAAACCATTAGAACTGGCCCTGGTCCATCTGCTCAATACCCTTATCGTGTTGGCACGACACAACCATTCACCAATACTCAAATTATTGTTAGTCAACAAACGGTGCTCGAGAACGTTTGGCCTGGTCATCCCTACTACAACGTGCCAGTTATCTAATGTTTGAAAGCATACCTGCACCAGAACAATTAACAGAACGAATTGCTAGACGTGCAGTGCAAATTGCACAGGTTATTGGTCCACGTAGAACTAGCGCGAGTTTGAACAGCCTTTTCCCTATTTCTGATAATGGCATAATTGGCTTAGAAGTACCACCAGAGACTGCATATATTTTTGATCTTGAAAATGGCGTTAAAGCACACGCTATGATGGATTTAGCTGGTAGAGTAATTCCTATCAGAAAAACGGATGGAACAATAGCATTTAGAACAGCTAGTGCTGACAAAATTGGTACTATACCAATTATTAATAGAAATTTTAAAGACGGTAAAATTCAAACCGTAAAGCGTGAATGGTATTACCCAGAAAAACCAGGACTTCATTTTCTACAAAAATCATTGAAAATGAGCGTTGATGAATGGAAAAGAACAGCAAACACTAACGATATTGTCAATATGCTTATACAAACAGAGTATAAAGATGATATTAGTCAAATAGTATATGGAAGACCTGCTATCTAATGTTTACAACAGCCGTTAAAACAACAATTGTAGAAGCATTAAATGCTGGATTCAACGTGCTCAATTCTGGAACGCCTAGTGATACTGGTTTGGATCTCACCCCTAACAGCATTACTATCGAGTATCCACTCGAGCCAGTGCAATGGCCAGCAATTTTTGTACAGTTTAGACCAAGCAAGATCCAATGGTCCGGTATTAACCCAGATACATATGCGATTTCTACATCAGGCATTACCATCAGCGGAGTAACCTACTCGGGTCTTTCTGCTGATAGAACTGGTTATTTTGAAGGTAGTATTGACTTACAAATCATGGCAATGCACTCTGAAGAGCGTGACCGGCTTTATGACAGCGTTACAAACATGATACTTATGGACAATATTAGCGCAGCTAGCACTGCTTTTGTCCAAAGTATTTACAACAATTCCCTGGTTGGTCTGACACTGCTCTTGGATAGCTTTACCCCACTAGGAGACAGTGTAAGCCCAGGAACTCCATGGAGCCCAGAAGAACTTACTTATGAGGCAAGCGTAAGAATCCGTTGTATTGGCGACTTCTACGAGACCAAGTATGACGTTCTTTACCCCGCAATTACCAGCGTTACCGCTTCGGGGCAGATGGTACCAACATACCTTACTCTCTCTGGTTATATTAACCAGAATCTTTACGGGTTTTAATCCTAATATTTTGTAAAAGAAACATTGTAAAACAGCAATTAATTTGCACAAGGCATTGAAGGAGAATGTATGCCTAGTCCCATTTCAAACTACTCGATCCCGGGTGTTTATGTTACGCAGTCTGGATCACAGCTAACATCTATTGCTCCAACTGGTCTTAACATTGCCATTGTTGCCGACGATGTCGTTCCAGGTTACAACACCGACACGTTCTATAACGTTGTTGCAATCAGTGGTATTACCATTGGTCAGCTCAGCGTGCCAATGGTTAACAACAGCTCGACTGGTACTTACACGTCATATTCTGGTTACACAGTTACCTGGGTCAGTGGTACCACAGTTGTTACAGGTACGTATGGTGTGAACTTTAACATTGTTCCTGGAACAACTACCAACTCATTCAGTTACATTACAACAAGTGGTGTGACAGCATCATCTGCTCAGGCCCTTCCAAGCGGTACCGTGCAGGTTACTTACGGTCACAACTGGGGTGCTTACGGTACGTTCTACAACTACAACTCAGCTGCTAACCAAATTGGTACTTCTATCAGCGGTTCAACCATTACGCACCCTTCGCTGCTCGCTACGCAACTTGCATTCTCCAACGGTGCAGGTAGTGTAACCATTCTTCCAGTCGCAAGACTTGCAACGCTCGGTAGCGGTTCTGCAACCGTTAACGACTGGACAAACACATTCACAACAAGCGGTACTGGTAGCAACCCAGTTTACGCATCAACGCTTCCAAACATTGACGTAATTGTTCCGCTTTATGGCCACGTGTACACCAGCGGTAACACATATGGCCAGGTGATCCCTTACGGTACAAATACGGTTGCCGGTGCAATTGTTTCTTACCTCGCAACCCAATCTGGCGCTGGTGTGTTCCAACGCGCCTTCTTTGGTATTGATGGTACAACCAACCAAGTTAACGCTAGCCAAATGCAGGTTTTTGCTAGTGGTATTGGTTCTAGCACAGCCGGTAACAGAATTAGTGTTCTTTACCCACCACAGGTAAACTACAACCCAGGCTTGAGCACATCAACTGGTCTTACCAATAACAACTTTAACATCCCTGGTTATTACGTTGCTGCTGCTGTTGCCGGTACTTTTGTTGGTCAAACAAATGTAGCAACTCCAATTACCAATAAAATTATTAATGGGTTTAACTACACTCCAAGTCAAATCTCTTTGATTGATGCACAGACAAATTACCTGCCTTATGGTATTACAACTATTTTCCAAAAGAGAGACGGAAACTTCTGGATCCTCCAGGGTTTGACAACAAACACAACCAACTGGTTGACGCAGGAAATTTCGATTCAAGCAATTGGTGACGCTCTTGCCAACCAGATTAGAACTGCGCTGCAGAACACAAACCTTATTGGTGGTCCGTTGACGCAGAACACAGCCGGTGCTGCATTGGGCGAAGTCCAGGCACAACTTACCTTGGCAGTGGCAAATGGTTTGATTCAGAGTTACCAGAACCTGTCTTACACGCTTAACCCAGCCACACCAACGACAGTTAACATCTCGTTCCAGTACGCTCCAACGTATCCATTGAACTACCTCCAGGTGGTTTTGAGCCTCAATACTCAGACTGGTACCGTACTGACCGTTAACCAACAAACCAACCAGGCAACTTACTAGGAGTAACTTATGGCAAGTTCAAAGTTTCGCGTATTAGGTCACTATACGTCATTCATGTACCGAGGCAAAGTTCTCAACTATGCTCAGGTTATCAACGAAGTTGGTCCTCAGCCTGTCGCAAACGTGCAGGTTATCCAGCCCCTCGACTCAGCCTACCCAATTGAAATTGCTCTCCCGGGTGCTTTGCAAGCTGGTCGTCTCGAAATTACATTCTTGGAACAATGGAATGCAGAAGTCTGGTCACAGCTTGGTGGAGAATTCACCACTGCATCTGACTTGCTCGACGTTTTCAAGGCACAGCTGGCTCAGGGCGAAGTCCAGTGTGTAAAGATCATCAATAAGCCTGATGGAACTCAACGCAGAATTGTGTACCAGGGCTGTGTCGTAACTAACGTCACCATTGATGAAACTGTCCAGATTGGCTCAATGACAATCCCTAAGACTATCCAGATTATGTATCGTTCTAGAAAAGAACTCCTGTAGGAAAGGTAATAAAATGTCCGTACGTTCATACGTTATTCAATTGCAAGCAGGAGTTGGCCAGGCCCTTCTTCCTGACCACCGTAAGATGCTTCCTGGCGTTCAGTACGTCGTGGATGCTGACACGTTCTCGAGAATCAGTCTCGGTGCTCGCCAGAACGTTATCAAGGTTGTTTCTGTAAACACAGACAACACGTCTACTAGTGGTACGTTCTACCCAGCACAGACTTCGACTGGTTACAACCTCCAAGCACTTGGTGGTGTTAGCTTCCAGAACATCTTGTCACAGACAAGCTCTACTCTCAGCGGTATTGCTGGTTCGTTCAGCATTGCTGGTTTTGCTGCACAAGGTGCTTCTGCCGGTGGTGGTGCTGGTGCCGGTGCTGGTATCGGTTTGCCAAACGCAGTGCTTAGCGGTTCTGCCAACAACTACACGTTGACTGGTCCTGACGGTGCTCGTTATGCACTCGTTTACAACGAAACAGGTGCCACCATTTCCGGTGGTTGGTCGACTGTTTGGACAGACTACAACAACCGTTTCGTTGGTGTTGCTGCCTCTGGTGCTGCTCTGGTTGTTAAGCAAGATGGTTTGGGCACGTCTTACGTGATCAGCTCGAATGTTTCTTACTCCGGTTCAGCTACCAACAACAATGGTACTGTGACTTCTATCGGTACTAAGGCCGGTGAATTCGCTGGCATTACTCTTGTCAACCTGCCAGCTAACAACTTTGGATTCATCCAGATTGATGGTATCCACCCCAACGCTGCCGTTGCTTCCGGTACTCCAGTTGGTACAGCTGTTGGTCTTGTTAGCACCAACACTAACGGTACTCTGGCTGCTCCTACCAATACTACACCATCGGTTTCCAGCACCCTGGTTGTTTCCGGTACTGCTCTGGCTAACAACATTGCCGGTACAGTCCTTACAACCCCTGCTTCCGGTACTGGTACTGGTCAGTTCTTTGCACAGGTTGAGCTCCGTAGCCGCCGCGTCAAGAAGCCTTACGTTCGCTTCCTGAATAAGAACTAGAAATTTAATAAATGTTCTGGTAGGCTGTTGACAAAATAGCCCTAGACCTGAAGGTAACATGACAAACGTTAATAACGAGTTCGACAGCAGTAAAAATGTTGAGACTTTTCCGGACGAGTGGAAGGACGAATTCGAGGGTCTCTTGTTTGTAGGATATCTACAGCGAGAGATCACTCGAATTCCCTTCCACAAGTTCGTTGTTAGGACTCTAACAATCAATGACAAGTTAGAGATCAGCCTCTTGACTAAGCCTTACCTCGAGAGTGTTGGCTATGGTCGTGCTTATAAGGCGGCAGTGGTTGCTGCGGGTCTTGTAAGCGTTGATGGTAGAGAACTAGTACCTAGTAACAAAAACATTAACGTTATTAAGCAAAAGTATGATTATGTAGTCAACAACTGGTATGACACTACCGTTGAGTTGCTTTACAACGAGATTGAAGCACTTGAAAATAGAGTAATTATTGTACTCCAAGAGTTGGGCATTATTAGCCCAGTAGTTCCAATGAGCATCTTTGAAGATGAAGATGAGGAAATTGATATCCCAAAAGATGGGAATCAGACCCTTACGTAGTTGAAAAAAGTGAGATTGCCTATGTAACTGGTGTTCTTACTAAACCTGATCTAAATGTTGTGCAAGAGAAAATTCTCATAACAGTTATTGCACGTAAAAAGAATCAGGAAGCAGATCTAGAGTTAATGCGTTTTGAAAATGCCATGTTGATCAATAACCCTGGCATGTATCAAGAGTATATTCGTAATAAGGAAAGTGCTCCTGAAAACGAAGGTGCTGAGTGGAAGGCTCCAGAGACTGCCGAGGAAGCTGCAATACTTCAGAAGATGTTTGAAGAAGCCAGCGAATTGGCTAATCAAGCTAATGATGAAAAAGCTGCCAACGAAGATTTTATCAGGCAAGTAGAAGAAATGAATTTGTTTAACGGTATTGACATAGATCAACTTGGAGGTGATGAATAATGGCACAAAATGATGATTCACTCCAAGTAAATTTAGAATTTACTGACAATACCGCACCACTTATTCAAGGTATGAGCGCCGCCGCTAGCGTGGCTGGCGAAATGCGTTCCGATATGGAAGCCATCGAGCAGGCCATGGGTAGCATTGCTGATCGTGCGGACGCAATGCGAGCAGCTTACCAAGAAAACAGCGAGCTTATTAGCAATATGAAGCAGCTCTTGGAAACAATTGCTAGCATCAACGCAACAAACCAAACAAGCCTTAGTCAAAATATCCAGCAGATTAACGAAATGCTTCTTCAGACAAGAGGTCTTGGGGGTAACGTCGGCCATGTTATGACCATGCTTGGTATGGCGGGATCTCCTGGTGTTGGTAGCGTCAATGGTTATTCATACAATAGTAACCAGAGCACCTCTAGTCAGGACTTTAGTGGGTATGTAGGAAGTAGCTACATTAGCACTGGTGATTCAACGAGCCCAACTGCCACTCTTGGCGACTGGTTTAAGGGTATTCGTGCTGTTAAGCGTGCTATAAAAAATCCTACTGGCACTGTTGAAGACAATAGTGCCACAAGAGCAATCCCATTGCCAACAGCCGGTAGTGGTGGAGGCTCAAGGAAACCACCAAGGGTATTAACAACTGGCGGCCCTTCTGGCCCCATGGACGATGAGCCAAGGATTAATGATCCTGACTTTAATGAAAATTGGATCGGTGTAGATTTACCAGAAGGTGATTACATTGAACCAGAAGGTGTTTCTAGTCTATATACAGACCAGTTAAAAAACCGTTGGAATAAACTCAATTTGCCATTGGATGCCTCTGATCCAGCATTGATTGCCTATAAAAAAATGAATAGGACTGTCAAAAATGCTATGGGTCAAGGCCCATTGGGTAAAAAACTTTATAAGAGATGGCAAAAACATCTTGTAAATTCCGGCATCACACCAGAAGCTCTTAGAGAAGCAACAGCTTCAATGGGTGCCCCTGAATATACTCAAATAACAGATGAGTATGGCGATTTCATTGATCAAAAGATCAGAACAACACCAGTCCCTGAAGACGTACAAGCCCAAACTCTGGACACTGCTAACCAAGTTGCCCGTATTTTTAGTAGTGGTTTGTATGAGTCTCTCGCTAAATTTACTGGTCTTGCTACTGCTGTTAAAAACGCTGGCGGTGCGATTGGTGACGTTTACTCTGCTGCACAAGGGCAAATGGGTCAGATCAGACAACTTACCAATGCTACTTATATGCAAAATGGAGCATTTGGTGAAGTTGACTACGGTCGTACTTTGAACCTGGGTGTCCAATCGTGGATGAAGTCGTGGGGTGGTTTAAACCCATTTTATAATCAAGCACAAGTGCAATCAGCACAAATGGGTGCAGCCGCTCTTGGTCTAAGAGGCGGTGCCCTTAATGGTTATGTAGACACATCTTTGGATATTGCTCTCCGTCGTTGGGGTATGACGCAGGACCAGTTTAATCAGTTCTCAGCACAAGCAATGGGTGCTGGTTATATGACTAACAACTATAACCAATACATGCAGCAATACAATGCTGCCAGAGACTATGCCAATGGCAATAACAATACATCTCTAGGCTATGCAAACTACGCGTTTAACCAGGGCGCAAACTCTGCTGCTGCTATGGGTATGGGCAATGGTTACGCTGCTGCTCGTCAAGGCTACCTCGCAATGCAGTTCGGTGCTGGTAACTATGTTGCTCAAGCTGCTGGTATGACGGGGAATGAACTACAAGGATCAATGCTTGGCAATGTTCTTCTTGCACAGAATCTTGGTGTAAGCGTTATGGGCCTTTATGGCAAAGAATTGCAGCTTGGTAAGCAAGGTGGTGCTGGTGCACAAACCCAAGCAATGGCGCAAAATGCCAGCAATGAGCAGATCCTTACTTGGGCTGGCATCGATATTAAATCCCAATACAAAAGTCATAGTGATTTTAGTACAAAGAATGCAAACGCCATTGAACGATTGAATTTTATGTTGAATTCTGGGCAGTTGCCTGCTGCTCTGAGCAAGTACGGTGCAAGCTTCCAGCAAACAGATACCTGGGCATGGAGCGTTGTTCAACAACACCAACGTCTTACTCACCCTGGACAAAGTGGCGGTCTTTTGGGCCACATCTTTGGTACAGACCTTGGCCACGCTTTGAGCAACATTGGTCACGCTGCTGCAGGAGTGCTAGACATACCAAGTGCAGTAATTGGTAAAGTCTACACTGGTGCATCAGATGCAGTAATTGGTATTGGTGGTGCTTTAGCTGGTCAATCTTTGGCTGAAATTAAGAGTGAACAAAACACTTGGCACCATTACACATGGCAAGATGTTGGAAGTAAAGCGCTGGGTGTTGGTCATGACTTAATTAATGCTGAACAAGCTGTCAATAGAGACTGGGGTGGTGACGTTAAGAATTGGACTAGAAACGTTGTATCCCAAGGCATCCCAACACTTGAGACCGGTGGGGCTAATGTTCTCGCTTCATATGCCACTGGTAGAGATGTTTTAGGTGGTGGAACTTTTGCAAGTCACATACCAGGTTATGGCGGATCTGGTGGATCACAACAGTCTATTGAAGTAAATATTCACCCGAATGCTAAACATTTGATTACTGCAGCAGTTAAGTCGGCAACAAATGGGTTTAACAATGGTCAAGTACCATTGAATAGACAACCTGGTATAAATAGTATAATGGGTTAACCATGACACAGTTATTTATCAACAGTCAAGAAGTAGCAACGTTAACAGACAGAGTTGCTCAAAAAACATATAGCTTCCCGTTCAATATTAATACAATGAACTGGAACTATGAGCTAAACACTCAAAGCTTTAGTACAATTGGTGGCCGAGTCACCCAACTTTTGTCAACAAAGATCACAACACTTGTTATCCAAGGAGACGCTGGTAGTAGATACAATCTCCTGCAGCTTTGGGAAAACTACAAGTCGATCCAGGATGGTCAAACCCAGCACAAAATATCAGCAATTTTTTCTGTGCCAAGCCAACCTGGTCTAGGGTTCTATGTTTGGTTGGAAAACTTCCAAATGGGGTTCGGCACCACCACAGTTTCTTATGAATACACATTGTATATGGAAGTACAAATAGACGTTGGCCTTCTTGCCACCAACGCTTCAACAGCAGATGCATTAAGTAGGATTGTTAATAACAATGGTGGAGAGATCGGGTTCAGCAGTCAGTTCACCGGCCTAGACACATCTCTTGTAAACCTTCAATTCAAAGACGTTGAAAGCGCACTCAGCACGGGTGCAATTTATGGTACGACCAGCACAACACCGAGGTAATAATGCAAAACGATATTAACTCAAACAAAATTAGTACTAATTACTCTAACTGCAGAATATCAGGGCCCATTTTGCACCCAGATAAACAAGACATTGTGATGAATGGTTTTGCCTGGAGTAGTTCTCTTGGTATGATCCATCAGGTTTCACCTATTTCTGACGGGAGTTTGCAGCAATGGCTGGGAACGCAACAGTAACGTTGATTAACGATCAGGGTAACCAACAAAATTACGAGATTTGGATTCAGGGTATCCAGACAAGCTCGAGCACAGAGTTCTCTGCTGTACAAGTGCGTGATGCTATGCAATGGCAGCCAATTAGACGTGCAGAGCGATTCATTACTTTTCAAGCGATATGGCCTTTAATTGGTACAAGCAACGATATCCCAGTTGGGTTTGAGGACCTTGATCCACACGATGGTTTTGGCAGAATGAATAAGTTTCAGAATGCCATCCAATTGCATCAAATTTATGGTGGTATTGGATCTACCAACATACCTATGCTGCTTAACTATTATAACAACTCTGATACTACTTCTCCTATTTACAACCCGTTAATTGGTTTGCAAAAAACAAATCTTTATTACAGAGGTTGGATTAAAAACGTAGAAAAACAATACGTTCGTTTTCAAAACTTATTTATTACTAACTATAGTATGAATATAATTATGGATAATTATGCAGATACTCCACCAACTATTATTCAACCGCAAGCAAATGTTACTTATGCTCCAACAGCAGCAGACCAACTCGCATACGGTTCAAGCTGGCTGAATATTAATGCAATGGCATCAGCGGCAGATAAGATTAACATCACGTACGTACCAGCGTCTGGTACACCCGTATACGATTTATCTTCGGCTTCTGCATCTGGGAATGGTACAACAACATCATGAGTTTTAATCAATCAGGTACTTTTATTTACTCGCCGGATATTAGTGTTGCTATCAGCACTGTTAACAATGGTGTTATTGACGTATCAGCGGATATTGTCAATTTTCAAATGAGTCGTAATATTAATTCTGTTAGTACATTTAGTTGTACGCTCAATAACCCTTTGCGCAAATACAACAGAATGATTAACACGATGGACAGAATCACTGTGTTTTTGAAAAGAACCCAGTTTGTTCAATGCTTTACTGGTCTTGTTACGTATGCGCCTATTGAAACTCTGGTGCCAACACCGATCACAATCCAAGCAAGCTGCACACTCTATATCCTTCAGAATACATACTGGGATGACACGCTGCTTGAATTCCAGCAGCTCCTTCTTAACATGTTTGACCAGACTGCTCAGAGCACTGACCAAACACAAAACGACGGTGGTGTTGGCCAGGCATTGGTAAACGTTCTCTATAGAGTGGCTGGATGGGACCCAAATGCTATTCACGTGCAAGGAATCCCACCAAAGTTTTTAAGCAATGCTGTCCAAGCATATAAAAACATTATTATTTCCAGCGAACTTGACCAAGCTTCTGTCGTTGAACTGGCTGCAGTACTAAGCGCCAATAGCATTACAAGTGGTAAAACAGTAGCGAATGGTGCTTATACGTTTAATGGGCTAGAAACTTTAAATAGCAACTCTGCCCCTGATGGCGGTGTTGGTGTTAGCGTTTCTGCTTCTCAAGCAGGTGCATTTATTACACAGCCAATTGTTAATAGCAAACAAAACTTCCCAGGACCAAATACTCTTAACCCTGTAAACATTAATCAGATCACTCAAGATATTTATTACTGCTCAGCACCATGGTCTTACTTGTCCTATCAAAATATGAGTGGTTTGACAGACAAACAAAAACAAAAGAATCAGTCAATCATTGATAACGCCAAAAATTGGCTTAGCACTAACCCAGCTACCGGCAATAATGATGGCAGACTTTTGCTCGTATGTAACCAATCGACAAGCAAAGTTGTTGCTGTGAGAGCAACAAGCATTGCACAGCAACCCAACGAATCATTAAAGGGTTACGCTGTATACGCACCCTATGTAAACTTTCTACAGTTACACCCTGGCATCGTTGCTTACCTAAATGGCAAAGTCGGTGATCCAACTGCATGGAAGTCGACCATTGATCCAGGTGTAGCAGACATTACTTTCCAATGGGCTGATTCAACAAAAGTTTCTAGTGCAGGCAAACTCCCAGACCTTGATTCGCCACAGTCTAAAAACTACCTTACGCCAAACCAAACAAGCCTTGGTGACCCCAGCGTAGTAAACAAAGCTCTTGACGCAATGGTATTCGCACTTGTAGGTCAGCTTGGTGACTCATATAGCGAGTCAAGTAAAGGTAGAATCAACCCAGGTGCATACGGCACTGGCACTGGATCATTTGACTGTTCAGGTCTTGCTTCATGGGCTTATAGCAAGATTGGTATCAACTTGAATGGTTGGCCTTACTGTGATACATGGTCACTTTATGGCCCTCAAACAACCCCAGGTCAGAGCCCATCGGGTACTTACACGCAGGGCGCAGAACCTGGAACATACGGCCAATGGATTCCGAACACGCAGCAACCACAAAAGGGTGACCTTATTTTCTGGGAAGTGCCGCTTGATGCACAAGGTGTGCCACCAGGGAATCCTAACCTAAATGCACCGCAGCACGTATCTATTATGGTGGCAAACTTTGGTGATCCAGGGCCCGCAGGAACAAAGTTTGAAGGAACAAAAGGAAACCCTGACATTGGTTACCTGATTGAATCGTCTGGCGGTTCACTTGGGCCAAACATTCAACAAATTAGTTGGAGTGCAATGGCCAATGGCCAATGGCTATACTCAGGCCAGTCATATACAGCTCGTTCTATTGGCTGCCGTAGACCTATTACGTTGCACCCAGCTTGGGGTCAAGCTGCAATGCAGAACTTTAGCATTATTGCTTCTGCACAATCGAACTCAAACATTGTTGCCCCTGGCACAAGCACAGGTACTAACCCATCGACTGCTGTTGGTGCTACATCACAGACCGCAGACCCAAATAATGCAAACCAAAGAGCAACAATTAGCATCGCTAACTCGTTTAACAACTTGATGCAAATGCCAAGTTTTGACGTAAGAGCTAGTTCTATGGTGGGAACACCTCGAGCATTTTTGCTTGACAACCCTGTGATGCAAGATATTACTCAGATCATCGGTGCTGGTTTGCGTCAGTATATGAGTGCACCGAATGGCGACTTCGTTGCATGGTTCCCAGACTGGTATGGTGTATACGGTACTGACCCAGTGCTTGAAATTAGTCCTGTAGAGATTATTGACTTCCAGATCTACCACGATGATACACAATTGGCAACACACGTTGGTATCGTTGGTGACACTAATGGTATTGGTCAGCAAGTCAGCTTTGGAGACTATATGACAACCAATGGTATTGTTAGCATCCAAGACGTATCAACAATGAGAATTCTTTTTGGTAATGATTTTAGCCAAAATACTGGTGCTGATGTTGCTGCAACGCTTGCTTATACTAAGTTTTTAAATAGATATGGTATTAGACCATTTGTACAAGAACAAAATATGATTCACAGTCATATTATGGAATACATGTACGCTTTGTACACGTTTATGAATCAATGGTCTAACCAATTCTCGAGTAGTATCCAGCTTACATTCATGCCTGAACTTTATCCAGGCATGAGAGTTGTTATGAACCTTGACGATGAACAAGGTGGCACTGTACAATACAAGTTCTACTGTACATCTGTTCAACATTCTGGCGACAGAACAAATGGGTTTACTACACAAGCAACGTTTACTGCCCCGATGAAGGGTAATAACATTATGCACTACGGATTGAATATTGGATCATAATGAGCGTTTCAGGAAGACAATACGATAGAAACAGTGGCGTGAGAAGAGTGGTCTTAACCACTGGACCAATTCTTCACCCGCTCAGTAAAGCACCCAATGCTTCGCAAAATTATTATTGCCTTGCCTTGGACATGAAGGGTTTTCAAGTCCAAATTGACTTGCAAGCTATCCCAGCCGGAGTAACCCTCCAACAAATTCAGCCAAATCAGGTATGGTGGGTAGAGAAGCGAACAACTTTATACAGGCTTTACTTGTATGGTGGAACAATGGATCCACAAACGCGTCAGATTGATAGTACAGGGTTGTTGCCTAATGATACAACTGCTAAGTATTACGCTAATTACTACAGCACTGTAACCCAAACAGCCCCTTTAGCTAATACACCATATGCGACTACCTATAACGTAACATCAGATGCTAATGGTTTCAATGTAGACTCTACGGGTAGTCAAATTACAGCACAGTATGCCGGAACCTATCAGTTTATCTTTACAGCACAAATCATCAACAATAATTCATCAGGAACTGCCACTAACAATATTAGTTTTTGGTGCAGAATAAACGGTGTAGATGCACCTTGGAGTGCTGGTGAATACACAAGTTTTTCAAAGGGTGGCGGCGTTACACCAGGTTTGGTAGGAAGTTGGAATTTTATTGCTGAAATGGAAGCTGGGGATTATCTACAGCTGATGTGGGGCGTAGACAACTCCAGCAATTATTTGCAACTTGTAGCACAGCCAAACCCACCATACGGACCAGCTGTGCCGTCTGTAACCATAACAGCACAGCAAATATAATGTACTACAACCCTTATTTTGCATAAGATATTATGAAGACGATTACAGTTAGCAATGGCGATATCCAGTTAAACAATGGTAAAATACAGTTTGTCACAGGCCAAAATAAATTGATTCAAGACATCCAGCTGTGGCTTATGGAGCCTCTTGGAACTGGTTTTACCACACCAAACTTTGGTAGTCTTCTAGTTGGTATGGTTGGTGGTGCCCAAAATGGTGCCACACAAAGCACCATAACCAATGAAATTAAAAGAGTATTACAGCTTTACCAGGCTCAACAAGTATATAATCTTAAAAACGCTCAGAACACAGCTACATTGGCCAATTGGAACAGATCTGAAATTATACAAAGTATTAATTCTGTAAACGTTTCTGTGCAAAATTCAACTGCAGTAGCAAATGTTAGTTTATTGACATTGGCAAACAGCACAATTAATATTAATGTAATTATCAATAGCAATGGAGTCAGTGTAAATGGCTGATACAACAGGTGTACTTGCCAGACTGCAGGCAGCATTATCTATCTATGACCCAACATGGGACGTTAGCCCAGGTAGCGCCACCTACAAGATTCTGGAGTCTGTAGCGCAAGAGATCGCTATAGCCAATAACAATTCGACGCTACAAACATATAGCTACGATATCAATACAAAGTTCGGTGCCGAGCTTGACGCATTCACCAACCTTTTTGGTGTTTATCGCCAGTTGGGTAAAAGAGCTTCTGGCCTTGTAACATTCTCTACCGGTGGAACCGCTGCGACCTCCATTCTTGACATCCCAGTGGGTACTCAGGTCGCCGTGCCAATTAGCACTGGGTACGTTTCGGCAGTTTACTTCTCAACAACAGCCCCAGCCATTATTGGTATCGGTGACACTTCTACTGACGTTCCCGTAGTTGCTACAATTCCAGGAATTGTTGGCAACGTACCGGCTAATACCATCACCAGCATGACTAGCACCATTGTTGGTGTTACCACGGTAAACAATGCCAATGCTATGACTGGCGGTATTGATCCTGAGTCTGACACAGCTCTTAGAAGCAGATGGCAAAATACTGCTTTCAACAACACTACGGGTACTTACGGTAAATATAACCTTACCGCTTTGCAGAACCCGAATGTAACTTACGCCAACTCCATTGGGCCAGAAACGTTTTACTCTGAGCAGTTGCAGATCAATTCAACGCTCGGTGCAACAGCTAGTGGTGGTACAGCAACATTAAACCTCGTTGCATACAGTGGCATGACTGTCAATAACGTTACCTATAGTGGTGCCACAACAGTGACTGGTATGACCATTAGTGGAACAACCACTCCAGCATTTTTGCAAACAACTTTAAACGCAATGATCTCTGGAGTTTATCCATCCATTGTTCTGAATAGCGGTTTTGCTTATACAGTATCAGGCAACAACAATATTCTTAACCTTGGAGCGACAGGGACATTCACAATTAGCACAACGCTGCCTAGCCCGTACCGATTGCTTATGGCCGGTAGCGGTGGCACTGCAACAAACAGCGGCATTACTAGTAGTGGTAACTATTACTTTTACGACTACGTAACTTCAAACAACCCAGACGTTGGTGTATCTGGTACGCTTTCCTACAATGATGGCAACACCGTCTCAGGTTCGCCTTCATTCTCAGGCCAATATGCTTTCAACGGTTTGTTGTACCCACAAGGGAATGAACTTATTGGTAACAATATTAATGCTTGGAATCAAACAGTTTATTCTAACAATACTGATTATTATTACCCAAGTGGTACGTTAACACCACCTTTAACATTAAACATTATTAATGGGACTAACAATACAAACTTGTTTAATGGTAATACAATCCAAGTAATTTCAGAATACATTCCAGCTGCTAGTAGAACAATTTCCGTTTCTAGTGGTAACTTTGTGGATATTTTTGTTAATGGTACAACAGCTGCCGTTGCTCAATCACAATCTGTTTTTAACACCACTTTTACTTTGTCTTCAGGCAACAATGCAAAGTATTTGAACACAAACTACTATATTCTTGCCAGTGGTGCGATTGCGTCTCAAAACACTGCTACGTCTAACGACATTTATGTGCCACTTGATTTTCAACCAGTTATCAACTTTCCTAGCCAGTTGAGCACAGCAACAAGCGGTGTTGCAGATACTGTATTTCTTTTCAACCCAACGACTGGCAGCGGAGTAACATACCCAATTGCTCTTAATAGATACCCTTACATTTCTTTCAGTGGTACAGTCGCTTCAGGATCTGCTGCTTCTGGAACAAACTTTATAAACGTAACGAATGCTAATACATTCCTTTATCCAGGACTTGCGCTTGCGAACAATAACTTGATTGTTTCCGGATCTCAGTACTACATCAGTAGCGTTTCTAGCAGTGGTATTACATTGAATAAGAACGTAAGCAGCAGTGGAACTAACGTTGTTTTGAGTGGTAAAGCACTGGTCTATCCAGTTTACGATAACAGCATCAACCAGAATAGTGTATTCGATACAACGGGATTGGCATTTGTGCCTGGTGCAGGACCGTCTGGCTGGCCAACGTTGCAATCAACAAACGGTTATATTTCTTACACTTATAACTACAATAGCGATGTTGTATCTGTAGAGAATCTTATCCAGCAGAGTAGGCCAATTGGTGTTAATACATTGGTGCACATTGCTTCTTTTATCCCCTTGGTGATCAACGCAACGATCGTTGCTGTCAACGGATATAGCTTGAGCACAATTGAATCAAATATTTACAATCAGATTAGTTCTTTGTTCGGTAAGTATTCTTACCTAGGAACAATCTCGTTTGCTAACTTAAACACAAACATTTTGAACGTTCCTGGCGTTGCCAACTCAAAAGTGACAAGCGTCTCTGTTGTTGCTTATGATGGCACGATTATCAACACGTTCACAAAAGACTTTAACCTTGCTAGTAACCAATTGCCACAACTCAGCTCGATTAATTTTACGGTTAGAGGGGCAAGCAACTTCTAATGGCTGGCAACCTGTTCCCAATTAATCTTCACTCCACCTTTTTACAGAAGGTGTCTAATTTCCCTGAACAGGTATACAACTTCAATGACGGTGATAATCTCACTACATTAATGAAAATCCTTTTGGGTAACAGTGGGACAGGGCAGTTAAACAACATTCAACTTGTAGCAAGACTTAGTCAGCAACAAATTGAATTTAGTAACTTGGACAACATTCTTGGTATTATTCTTGATATCAGCAGATCTTCTTCTGAAATCTATAAGTTTTCTACCAACCCATTTATTGACCAACTGTTACAAACTCAATGGCAAGAAGTAATTACTAAGGATGCTAGCTACCGAGAACGCCTCCTTGGTGCCGCCGAAGCTTTTCAAATTGGTTGTACGCTTTGGGGGATCCTTACCCTGTGTGAAGCATTAACACAAATGAATTTTTACGTTGTAGAATCCTGGAGAACCCCCGGGTATGGGCGAGCAATCAACAGCCAAAAAGAAATCGTTTTAATCCCACTAGTTGATAACAATAGTTTTTTTACTTGGGATCAATCAAAAGCTTATTTAATTCTACAAACAATACAAAAAATTTTATTTTTTGATATGCAAATTAGCTTTGGTACGCCTATTACAACTTTTACTACGTACTCAGGTGCTAATGTAACTGTTACTACATCAGGCGTCACTGCAGTGCCGAGTGGGTATTGCAATTATTTTTATCTGCAACCAACAGTTAATAGCACACAAATTTCTACGCCAGCAATCATTACTCCTGGTGCAAATACACGATACTGGGTGCAAAACAATGCTAACACGCAAGCCCCATGGTTTGCTCACTTGCAAACACAAGAAACATCTATTGATTTAACTGGTAATATTATTTCTGCTACTTCATCTGACAATGCACCTAGTGTTAACCAAAGCATTGCTAATTCTTTGATGGAAGTAACATCTACTATGTATGGTGCACAATAATGTCTATTATTCCTAACAATACAGATCCATTAAAAGATTATGTAACACCAAATGTTAACCCACCATTAACTATTAATGGTTTAGTTTTTAATAAGATCTACGGTTACACCGGCGTTGTTGATGCATTAAACAATACTACTTCATCATATTATAATGATCCAACAGTTAATACTGTAAGCACAAATAATGGTTTAATTAGTCTAAATAAAAACATTAACACGTATTGGATTTCTAATACTGATTTTGGTGGTAATAATAGTGCACCAGTTGTTTTAACGTATAATCTTGTTAATACAATTTACTACAATAATATTTCTTTTGATATTCTTAACGTGCCATGCTACGTAGAACTCTTGGATAATAATGGCAATAATCTACCAGGAGCTTCTACGTTCACAATTGTTGGTGGCGATGATATTTTTACCAGAGACAACTGGATCAGATTAAACTATGACGCACCTACCAACCCTTATCCGGCAACAGTTTCGGGTACTGGTGGCACAAGCACTTTCTCATACCCCTTGACTGGCTTAACAAGTATTAAAGTCAGAATCACCCGAAACAAGCAGGTGCAGACTAGCAGCGCCGCATTTGGTCTTGCAAATGTAGCATACTCTGTTGGCCTGCAAAACTTTAGAGTAAAACTAAACGTAAAAGGTTTGTCAGATATCCCATCTGCAGTGGTTAGCGGAACTCAAAATATTATCACACAAAACGGTTTTGGGTTTGTAGAAAGCTACGCTTACACAGCCAACAACCAAAGCAATATTTTTGTCAACGACTCAACGTATTGGAAATCTTCACCGCAACCGACTAAAGACTCTGTTGTTTTCTTTTATGCAAAGATCAGCGACCCCACACCAACTGTTGTAAACCGCTTGTACATCGATCCTATTTACAGTGGTTGTAAGTTTAACGTTTACTATACGACGCAAAGTACATCCAGTGGGACTGTAGACCCTGGAACTTTTACATGGACACCAATCCAAAGAGATTTTTCTCTGCGCAAAGGTATTTATAAAATTCCTAAAATTTCATGCACGTATTTGAAGTTTGAATTTACCTCTTTGGTGCCAGAAGCTTATGATTTGCCTTTTGACTCTGTGAATAGAACCATCAATGTTTTCCCATATGATGTTGAGCAGTACTACGACAACCTTGAACAGGATATCGCCAATGCCAACGCGGTGAAGTACTCAACATATGGGAACGCAAACCTTAGAACGCAACCACAGAACAGCAATCAGCTGAGTGCTTCTACCGTTTTTGGTGTTTCTAACAATACAATTGGGTCACAGAGTAATTGGCAAAGCCTTAGTCAACTTAATACGACACAACTTGGTAGCTTTACTACAACTAGTTTATCAACTAGTTCTCAAATTTTTGATCCAAGCATTAGTTACAAATTGTTAGATTCCAATGGCAATTATAACCAAACTTCTTATACGCAATTCTTGCAAAGACGCTTTTACAATACAAGAGTTCATAGCTATGCATCTATCAGTATTAATCAAACATGGCACCAGGCTTACTACGTTGGCATTAGATTTTTAAACTTTTTCTATGAGCAACGGTACGATGACCTACAAGCAATCCCAGGCCAGTTGATAGCAAAGAATGCTACAACCAGTGGATTTGTTTCTCAGGATGTTAATTACGTCGGTTTGAACCCTGACGATACGGCAACAACACCTTGGTTTTCCACAATTGATACTTTTACCAGCTTTAATATCGCTGGACTTACAACTGACTGGAAAAGTTTTATTACACAGGGTGCTCCATTAAGCCAGGATCCAACCATCCTAAATGGTCCAGTCAATGGGAATTTATCTACAGCACAAATTGCCAGCATGGTCGTTGGCTACGGAACGACTCCACAGTACGTCGGGAATCTTGGCTCGAGCTCAATTTATTCTGTTTCTGGCACTACAAGTGGACAAACGTATGGTATTAAATCAATCGGGTATAACACAACAAATAATTTGCTAAACTACTACGATGCAAACTTCTTGTCTACCAATGGTAACTGGTATGGGTTGGCATCAACAAGCGTAACTGGAACGTCGGTCAACTGGACCCAGACAATCAGTGGAGCAACCTACAGTGGCACCGCAAGCGGCATTACGGTGAGCGGAGGATCATACGTTGCTGCTTACAACTTTACTTTGCCCAATGTTTACAGCCCAAGCGGTACAACGCCATGGACTACGCAACTTGGTAGCTCATCGTTGGGTGTTGTTGGATTCGCCAGTTATGTACCAGCAACAGGCATTAATTATTACTTCTTAACTAATGTGCAATCTACTGGAACACAAAGTGTAACAATGTACACGCGTTTTATTAACGCTTCTACAAGCGGTGTTATCGCAAACACTACGGTTACTGGTAGCACAGTATCCCTGTCCGCTGCATCTGGGTCTACTGTTATTACAGCAACTGGTACAAACTATAACTCAAGCATTCCAAGCAATACAATCCAGGTTGTGTTGAGTGGCTCTGCTGCTGTTCCGTATCAGGTATACCAAGCTGGTGTTTTTTCGACGCCAACCACTCAATGGATAAGCCCTTCTGACCGCACAAATATGCGTGTTAGTGGTGTTGCAAGAATGTTCTTGCCAGTAACAAACTATGGAACATACCGAATTAGTTTGTATGCAGTAAACACAACAGGAACAACAGTTGAAATTGCTTACAGAGTGTATCAGGGTAATCAACTGCCTTTGAATACTTGGTTTGATATAGAAGTTTTTAGTTACACGACAATTAACTACACAAGTTTTTATGCTCAAGTTCAGCAAACTAATACAGCTGTCAATGAGCAATTCTATGTTGCAATGTTGGCTCCTTTCTACCACCCTGTTCGTTATGAATACATCACCCAAAGCGGTGCTACTAACTGGCAACCCGTTATCTATGGTGTAAACAACCCGAATGTGTTTATCTCGACTGCCTCAGGATTGCCAGCAAGCGGCATTCAGGTACGCATGACAGCATTGGACCCAAATGTCTACATTTCTGGAGTCAGTGTTGTCCCATACTACAAGCAGAACGCTTATTACGCCGGTCTCGATATCAACTACCTTGGAAATGGTAAGACAAACGAATGGGAATCGCGTGTCAACGTCGCTAATAAACCATACTTCCAGCTAAACAGCAATTATTACCCGACAAAGTTTGCAATCAACAACATTGCCAGTACGGTGACACCCTACATCCTGCATTGATTTTTAACGAGTTTTGTGCTAGACTTAGCACGTGGCTTCGGACAAAAAAATCTACATACAGAAAAGCAAGTTGCTCAACGGGGTGTTGAGGTACAGCTCGCTCAATGACGATTTCAAAAAACTATTCCCTCTAGATGGCTACGGAACGCTTAGAAACCGTGACAACATCGATCAATTCCACCAGGCTGCTCAGGACAACGGCTATTCGTTAATCTTTGAAGACGACGCTGCTGAGCAAGATTACAACGAACTACGTGAATGTAGCACAACCCCATATGAGGTACGTAGCCCGTTCCTGGATGATCACCAGCTTTTCCCATTCCAGCATGTAGGGCTTAATTACGTATGGAAAAGGCTTCACTCAGATAACCCACGCGTTTTGGTGCAGTGGGACACTGGTGCCGGTAAGACTTTGCTGAGCTGCTTGACAAGCCAAAAATTATATGATATGAGCGACGTCGATCTCATTTTGGTGTTCTGCAAAAAGATCAAGCAGTACGACTGGGAGCAAGAGTTCCGTCGGATGACACACCTTGATGTGACCCGTGTGCCAGAGAAGATGACTCGTCGCAACCGTCACATGTTCTACAAACAAACCAAGGCCAATGTGCTCGTCCTCAACTACGAGAAGGTTAGGAATGGTAGCCTGACCAGGGTAAAAGGACAGAGAAAAAAATCTATGTCTTACGACCGCACGGACCTTCTCCAAGTGCTAGAATTAGTTAAAAACAAAAAAGTACTAATCATCATCGATGAAGCACAAAAGATCAACAGCGGAGCAAGTCTCCTCGGTGAAGGATTCTTCGAACTAATAAATAAGTCCGAAGGACAGATGATGGCGTTAGCCCTAACAGCTACTCCTTATACCACAAGTCCTCTTAACATTCGTAACATCTTCTCAGTGGTTGATCCAAACATCCCAGAAGTAAGTGACATGAAACGTGATGTATTCAAACGTTTCTATGGCAAAGAGTTTGGTATGTTCAACAACGGTTTTGTCCAGGAACTGTATGTAAAAGAATGGGATAAAGCAAAGCTACCCCTCCTTGGCAAAAAACATGAGAACTGGACTCATATTGCTATGAAGAGTGACCCGATCATCTCTGCTCAGTTCCCAGAAAGTATCCCAAAGAAGATCGTTTACGAGCTCTCAGAGGTGGACCGTGCAATCTACGATTGGGCTGAAGAACAAGCTCGAGAGCGTTACAACCCAGATAATCCTGTAGCTAACTGGGCATATATTGATACCCTCCGTATGGTATGCAACACCTCAGCTGGTTTAAGAAACAGCAACGGTAAGTTCGCTAAGGAAATCGTAGACATGTTTGGTGCTGACATCAGTATTGAACACAGTGCAAAGTACCAGCTCATTGAGAGCAACCTCGAGGCTTATATCGAAGCCGGTGACAAGGTGGTTCTGTTCACTTTCTGGACCAATGGTACCTTGTTCCCATACCTGGAAGCTCTTCAGAAAAAGTTCCCAGATATCCCAGTGCTACCTATTTGGGGTGTTGGCATGGATAGTGACACCGTTACAAACAACATTAAGACTTTTAACACGGTCAAAGGACCGGCCATTCTGATCACTAGTGACGTTGGCCAAGAAGGACTAAACCTTTATGCCCCGTATCTATGGAATATTGAAGTACCAAGAACTTACTCGGACTACAAGCAAAGGGCTAATAGAATCAACCGAGCAGACTCTAAAAGCAAGGGAATTAGCCACACTTGGATTTATCGAGCGGTGGCTGCTAACACGATTGAAGAGCGAGCAGATGCCAAAATCTTGCGCCGACGAGACGAAGCAGAAGCAATTCGCGGAGTAGTTGACGAGAACGTCGACATGTATGATACAATTGACCTAACCCCACGAGGGTTTCTATTTGGAGACTGATACAACTATGAACAAGTATGAACTAATCAAACATGATGTCGAAAAGTTCCTGATCAGCGGTAATATGCACAGCACGCTTGTTGGTAAACAGATTACTCTTGGCGGATCAGAACAAAGCACTTTGCAGCAGGCAAAAGAATTTGCTGAATATATTGCTGATTTGATTGAAAAAGCAGAAAATTACAAAAAAACTTTCAGAACTTCTAGAAAGGGTAATGTAAAACTTAAGGGAAACTAGCTCTAGACAGAGAAGAGAGCTATTGTAAAGCTCCTTCCTGTAGGGCCTGGTCTTCCTCGGGGGTCGTAGTCGGCGTTCGTCCTTGACTCCCCCCGAGGCCCTACTGGTTTTGTAAAAAAATCATGGCAAATTCCATCGACTTAAGCTGGCAACGAGAAGCAGCTTGTAAAAACACCTCATTAGTCAACTATGAGTCGTATTACCCATCCCGTGGCAGAACCTCCGAAGGCAAAGCAAAAGCTTTGTGCAACACGTGCCCAGTACAAAAAGCTTGCTTAGACCACGCTCTAAAATATGAAGACTATGGCTTCTGGGGTGGTGTAAGTGCTAAGGGCAGAGAGCGTATGCGTAAGGAATTGGGCATTGAATTGATTGATATTAATTACGAATCAATTATCAAATACGCAAAAGAACGCGAAAAAATTCAAGAAGCTATACAAAATAACAAGATGAAGCGTGGCCCCAAAAGGAAGCCAAAAAACGTTGACAACAGCTTGACATTTGATCCAACAGCTGAATATAATGACATTGATTTAACCATTGATGAACTGGAGTATTAATGTCTAATAAGATTCGCGTATTGGCTTGGGGTGACTACGCTTGCGGTACTGGTTTTGGTACTGTGATGAAGAACATCATGGGAGAGATTCACAAGACCGGCAAGTATGACATCGACGTTGTCGGTGTTAACTACGATGGTGGTCCATATGACACAAAGCTGTGGCCTGGCAGACTGTGGCCAGCTATCAGTGCTCTTCGCACCCAAGGCCCATACGGTGACGTGTTTGGTAGACAGGTATTCCTAGACCTGCTTGCACAGGGCGACTATGACCTCGTGTTCGTTGTGCAAGACACCTTTATTGTTTTGCCAATCGTTCCACAGATTCTCGAGCTGCAGCGCAACAAGCCAAACAGCTTTAAGACAATCTACTACTACCCATTTGACTGCACACCGCGTGAAGAATGGGTCACCCAGTGTGTTGCCAACTTCGACTATCCGGTTGCTTACACCGAGTATGCAAAGAACGAGAGCCGTAGCTTTATTGGCGCGTTTGCTGACAATCAACACGTTATTTACCATGGTACGAACACAAAGGACTTCCATCCTTTGACTCCAGAGCAGCGTGAAGAAGCACGTAGAAGTATCTTCCCACAGATGCAGGACCGTTTTATCATTACGAACGTGAACCGCAACCAGGGTCGCAAGGATATTTCACGTAGTTTGATGATTCTTAAAGAGCTTCGCAACCGTGGTTTGGACAAGCCATTCTTGTACATGCATATGCAGGAAACCGACTTCGGTGGCAGTGTCATGCAAATGGCTAGATCAATTGGCCTGGACCCATCAAAGGACTTCGCCCTTCCAGACCCTAAGCAATTTGGTGCTCACAGTGGATTCCCAATCGAGTTCCTCAACGGTATCTATAACGCAAGTGACGCTTACCTCACTACCACCCACGGTGAAGGCTGGGGCCTTAGCATCACAGAGGCAATGGCTGTCAAGCTACCAGTGATTGCACCAGACAACACGTCTGTACCAGAAATCCTTGGAGACGACCGTGGCTGGAGAATTCCAAGTGGTCACACACCTTCTCACTGGATCATCAAGGAAAACGACAATGAGCGTATGCGTCCTTTGATGAGTGTTGAAGATGCTGCTAGTGCAATCGAATACATCATGAACAACCCTGATGATGCTGCTAGACGTGCCGAGAATGCATACCAGTGGATCCAGAAGACTACCTGGGCTGACGTTTGTAAGCAATGGAAGAACTTGTTCGAGGAAGCAAAGGCTAGCCTCGACAAGAAGCGCAGTTTCTTGAATACGCTTAATCAAAGCAAGTAAACATGACAGGGTGTTTTAAGATCTTTCACCTTGATTGGATGAAAGAACGACAGCAGCTTTTTGACAATGCCAGAGAGGTGTTGAGCAAAGAGTATGAAGAGCTGAATAGCCCTAACTTTTATGTAAACTCGCTTGGCGACATCCCAGGTATGCTTGCACAAACACCTGGGCTCAACTTCCACCCAGATGGTTATTGGGATACAGGTAACCCAGCTATTGGTTGGACTAAGGGTGAGATTCCAATCTTTGTTGCTAACTACGTAGCATGGAAAAACTTCCTAGAAACAGATCATGATTTCTTGATCCTGTGTGAAGACGACATTGTATTCCACAGCTACGGTGTGCCGCTGCTAAAGCACTACATGGCCATGCTTCCAGAAGACTGGGACGTATTCTCCTTCTATTGCCCAACTGGTCAGTACTTTAAGTACCGTGATGAAGAGCACAAAATTGGTGACGGGCCAATCAGTCGTGCTTATCAGGATCACCATCTTTTATGCTACGTTGTAAGCCGTAAGGGTGCAGAAAACCTTATTAAAGACGCTGAATCTCACATCATCATGGACCCAATCGACTGGTTTATCTTTTACCAGAACGACATCCTGAACGTCTACACTGTTAAGCCAAGAGAAGAGCATGGTGTTATGAGCGTTGAGCTTGACAGCACCGTAGGCCATAGTGTAAGGTGTCCTCTGCCAGAGCTTGAACCAGACACTAGCCTCCCACTTGTATCACACTGGCAAAGATGGCACGCGAAAAGGGTTAAGTAATGAAGATTGCATACAACGGTTTTTGGCCACTATTTGATCCAAGTCACAACTGGTTTAACCAAATGTTCCGTGAGTACTTTAAGGGAGAAGACATTGTTTTTAGTGGTGACCCTACCGATGCTGATATTCTTGTAAACAGCGTGTTCGGCCCAGCTATCACGGATGGTCCAGCTCGGAAGATACTTTACACGGGAGAGTCATTTAAGCACGGCTATACAGATGATCAAATTCTATTGGGGTTTGATAGAACCGACGTAGCTAAGCAAAAGTACCGTTTGCCGATCTGGATTGTATTCACTAATTGGTGGCCTGAAACATACACTCCACCATATTATGTTGGTGGGCCAAACTATGTTGTTGACGCTAACAAATTGGTTCTACCACGCACCGAAAAAGAAGTTAATGAGATACTAGGCAGAGAAAATTTCTGTTGTATCGTTGCGTCTAACCCTGTTGAGAACAGAATCATTGCATATAACCAGCTTTCCGACATTAAACCTGTGGACGGTTATGGCCACATCTTTAGGAACCATATTCAAAATCGAAAAGAAGACATTCTAAAACACTACAGCTTTAATATTTGTTTTGAAAATACTATTGTTGATGGCTATGTAACTGAAAAGCTTTACGAAGCACTGCTCGCTGGTACAATCCCCATTTATTGGGGTGACAAAATGAGCAAAGAAGACTTTAACGAGAAGGCTTTTATTGACTATACTTCGATGGACTCAATGGATGATCTCGTTGACCACGTAAAAAAGGTTTATGCGTCCAAAGACCTAATGGCAGAATACCTATCACAACCTATTTGCAATGAAGTACCAAGCCTCGATGGTCTTTATGAGTTTTTTGATCAAGTTAAGTTAAAATAATATAAGGTATATAATGGATAGCAAAGTTTTTAAGAAGTATAAATTTGATGCAACCGTTTTTTTTGAAACGGGAACGTATCTGGGTAATGCAATTTTGGAAGCCGCTGTAGCAGGGTTTGATGAATTTTATTCTATTGAATTCCACCCACCATTTTATGAAGAGACCAAAGAACGTTTTAAGAACAATGATAAAGTGCACCTGTATCAAGGCTCATCAGACAAGGTAATCGCTGAGGTGCTTCCCACTATTGAAAAGCGTTGCTTGTTCTGGCTTGATGCTCACGACACATTCCATGTAACAGATGGCAGCTTGCCTACATTTGGTGAGCTTGACATCATCAAAGAACACCCTATTAAGAATCACACGATCATCATTGACGACACGCCAGTGTTCTTTGGCGATGGTGTCGAGCTGAACAAGAAACTTCTAGAGATTAATCCTGATTATACAATTGAACGCATTCCAAATGCGACTGTTGAAGATTATATTACTGTCGCTTATATCAAGGAGTAGTCTTGAAAACCAGTATCGTAGTGACATCAAAAAATGATAACTATGGTGGTTATCTAAATCTTCGCGCTGCTTATGCGTTGAATCAAATGCTTAAGGTCTTTGATGAAGTCGTATACGTTGACTGGTGCTCGGATGATGACAATAGCTTAATCCACGATGTTAATCTTGATAAAACTGGTCGCCTAAAGCACATCCAGGTTACCAAGAAGGATGTTGCTAATATCAATCCTGATCTTCTTGAGATACCAATCGTTGAAGTGCTTGGTAGAAATATTGGCGTTAGAAGGTCTAGTGGAGATTGGATTGTGTCAAGCAACATTGACATTCTCCCTGATAAACCTAACGTTTCTACACTGAACAAAGACATGATGTACGCAGCGCAACGCAGGAACGTACCACTTGATGTCACATTGAACGCACCAGAAAATTTCTTTAATTTCCTTCAAGAGAACCGTAACATGTTTGTGCAGGCTCAACGAATTTACGATACACATGCTGGAAGATACGACCCATGGTCTCTTACGGTGTGCTGTGGAGATTTCCAGCTGGCTCATAAAGATCTATGGCACAAAATGAAGGGCTTTGAAGAGACGCTTCTCTATAGAGATTGCGGTGATAGTAACGTCCTAAAAAAGGCTACTATTTATGGCAGCGGAGCAGATTTAATCTACTTAGATGTTTTTCACCTTGACCACGATGGTCACTTCTTAAACGTCGGTGGCGTGTCAAAAAAGAACGATTGGGATGAATCTGTAGGAAACTTTGAGTCTACAACAAATCCTGACACCTGGGGGCTTTCTGATTATCAATTCCATGAGGAGACATTGTGAAAAAAGTAATTGTAACAACAACTATCAATAGCCCAACGCTAGCTACTAAGAAATTTGCTAAAAAAGAGGGCTGGGAACTTGTAGTCGTTGGTGACACTAAGACTCCTCACGAAGAATACAAGAACATTAATTGCACGTATTTAAGTCCAAGCGTTCAAGAAGAATTGTATCCGGAGCTGAGTGAAGCCATTGGTTGGAAGACTATTCAGCGTAGGAACATTGGGTTCGTATACGCGTATAACATTGGCGCAGATGTAGTAGCCACAGTGGATGACGACAACATTCCTTACGACAGCTGGGGCGAAGACATCCTCGTCGGCAAAACAATTGAATGTGACCTTTACGAGCCAGTAAACGACGTGTTCGATCCCTTATCAGTTACCAAGGATAATTATGTATGGCATAGGGGTTATCCCATTGAATACGTGCCAACAAGACACCGTGTTGAGTACAAGGGTAAAACCCATAGAAAAGTGCTGGTACAGGCAGACCTATGGGACGGTGACCCTGACATCGACGCACTGGCAAGATTGTCGCACAAGCCAATTGTAAAATACGATATCACACAGCCATATTGTTCTAACAGAATCTCACCCTTCAATAGCCAGAATACATTCATCGCCAGGGAAGCACTACCGTACTACTCTGTGTTGCCATTTATTGGTCGAATGGACGATATCTGGGGAGGTTACATCCTACAGCACCACTTCCCAGGTTCTGTGGTATACAACAGGGCTTCTGTGTACCAGGATAGAAACGTGCAAGATTTAGTTACCAACCTAGAGAATGAAATCGTTGGCTACCGAAACACGCTAAGCCTATTAAACGATCTTGAAAACTATAGGAATTACTTGCCAGAAAAATCACTTAATTTCTTGCGCGAGTACGAAAAGCTATTCTAATGAACCTGTTGATTCATCAACCATTGGGCCTTGGAGACATCCTGTGGCTGCAACCAATGGTAAATGTATATATTAGCCTTGGTTATGAAGTTTACTTCCCCGTATCAGACGTATACTATGACATGGTATCTGATTACATTGAGAAGGATCATCTCAACTGGGTAAGGGAATCAGATGAATTCCCAATGAAAAAGTATTATGGTTCACCATCGCCGGAATTCATTGGGAATGATGTTTACCTGCCAATATCATTCTCAGATAAAATTTTACCCAACTCAGGCATCATGGCGTCTAAGTATTTTTGGTTAAACATGCCCATTGTAAACTGGCATGATAGCTTTAATATCAATAGAAACTATGAACGAGAAGAGTTGTTGTTAAGAAAATACAATTTGTACGATGAGTATATTCTTGTCAATAAATCGTTTGCTACAAACCCTATTCATAGAGAAATAAAATTTGTAGAAAAAGCTCCTGTTCATGCGATGAATGTTCAACAGGATAAAGATAACGGTTTTCACTTGTTTGACTGGATCGGTGCATTGCAAAGTGCCCAGGAAATTCACACGGTAGAGACCTCTATCTGCTATCTTATTGATAAGTATTGTACTGAACCAAGCCTTCACATGTATGAGCGTAGGCATGAGGATGGGCAAAGAACTTATTTTAATTCTGTTAACCTAGTTTATAGAAACCCAGGGTGGATATATGAAAATTGAAGTGTCTAATGGCGAAGTCTTTGACAAGATCGGCATCCTCAAGATCAAGCAAAGAAAAAACGCAGGCAAAGATAAGATGATGGATTATAATATCGAGCAGGAACTAAAAGAACTTCAACAAATTGAACCGCCCATCAACGTATGGGCACTTAAGTACATTGAAGAGCTCGAACAAGTCAACGAAAAGCTTTGGGACGTTGAAGACGAGTTGAGGATTTGTGAGGCAAACCAAGACTTCTCAGAAAAATTTATTAATCTTGCTAGGTCTGTATACATTCTCAACGACAAACGTGCTAAGTTAAAGTATGACATCAACATGCTTACAAAAAGTAAGTTTGTGGAGCACAAAATCCTACCTAATTACGAAGGAACATCCTATGACGTTTGAAGAATGGCTAGAGTTCGGCATCAAGAACGGGTATTGCTCAGAACAGTTTTGCGATACTCACGATGGCCCGCCAATGCATGAGAGCGAAGAAAAAGCCTGGGAATATGGCGGAGATCCTTGCATGCATATGCTAAGATTGGGTACAATTGAAGACTGGAATATATCTACGGAGGAAGAATGAAAAAGGCATTAGTTCTTGGAGCAGGTGGTTTTATTGGTAGCCACATGGTTACTCGTCTAAAGAATGAAGGGTATTGGGTGCGAGGCGTAGACCTCAAGCGTCCGGAGTTCAGCGAAACAACAGCAGACGAATTCGTAATTGGTGATCTTACAGATCAGAGCACTGTTAGCCGTGTGACGTTGGTTAGCGCGATGGAACCATTCGATGAGATTTATCAGTTTGCTGCCGACATGGGCGGTGCTGGTTACATCTTTACCGGTGAGCACGACTCTGCCGTTATGTACAACTCAGGTATCATCAACCTTAACGTTGCAGAACGCGTACGCAAGATCAATAGCTTTACTGACCAGAACAAGACCAAGATATTTTACAGCAGCAGTGCTTGCATGTATCCAGAGCACAACCAGCTCGATCCAAACAACCCTAACTGCACAGAAGACAGCGCATATCCTGCATCCCCTGACAGTGAGTATGGTTGGGAAAAGCTTTTCAGTGAGCGTCTTTACTTGGCGTACAACCGTAATTGCAACATCCCTGTTCGCATTGCACGCTTCCACAACATCTACGGCGTAGAGGGCACATGGAAGGGTGGTAAGGAGAAGGCTCCTGCTGCTATGTGCCGTAAGGTTGCCGAGGCTGTTGACGGTGGTACCATTGAGATCTGGGGTGACGGTGAGCAAACCCGCAGCTTCCTCTATATTGACGAGTGCATTGAGGCTGTGCGCCGTTTGATGAAGAGCGAATTCATGGGCCCTGTCAACATTGGTAGCGAAGAGATGGTTACTATTAATCAACTTGTCGAAACCGTTGCAAAGGTGGCCGGTAAGAATATCAATGTTAAGCACATTGACGGCCCCCTTGGTGTGCGTGGGCGTAACAGTGACAACACTCTCATCAGAGAAAAGTTAAACTGGGACTACTCGATGTCACTTGAAGAAGGCATTACTAAGACTTACGAATGGATTGAGAGCCAAATCAAACGCAATGCATAAGGAATGGCTCCTATAGCATAGCGGTAGTGTACGGGACTTTTAATCCTTGAGGCCCTGGTTCGAATCCAGGTGGGAGCACCCGAACGAAGCAAACCAAGAACACCTGAGCAAGTGTAAAAACTGCTCAACGGGATGTGGCTCAGCTTGGTAGAGCGCCTGGTTTGGGACCAGGATGTCGTCGGTTCAAATCCGGCCATCCCGACACAGTAGCCCTTGTAGCTCAGTGGCAGAGCATCTGTTTTGTAATCAGAGGGTCGGGGGTTCAAATCCCTCCGGGGGCACGTAGTATAGTATGTACGTACATACACAGAATGAGAGTGCACTATGAACTTAAAACAAGCAGCAACAATTATGCTAGAGTTGTGCAAGATTCCAGCTGAACCAAAACTGGTAGCGGCGTTTAGTAATTACTCAGCTAATAGTATGTGGATTAAGAGTGTGCTAAAGGGTGCAGCCCCTTCGGCAAACACTTTGAATAACCCCGCTTACGAGCAAGCACTCACCGTGTTGCGCGAAAACGGAATTGATGTTAATATCTTTGATACCAACTAAGTAAGGAAAAGAAATGAAGAGTAGGAATAAGTTCTTACTGGCAGTGCCAGTAATCGTAATTATTATTGTGTTGGCCATCATCGGCTTCGTGCACATCATTTACCCACAGTGGATCGGTGAGCAAGCAGGTGAATCTGGTTACTTCCAGAAGGCTGTTGGTCTGATCACAGACGCACCACACGCAACCGCAGAATTGTTTTACTCAACGGTTGAAGACCTGGTAATCTTGGCCGTAGGTCTTGCCTGGGGTAAGCGACTCTGGCGTAAGGAACACAAGAAGTTCGATGAGGAACACGACATCAAGCATTAGTGCCAAGCCCTAGTAGCTCAATGGATAGAGCATCGGAGTTCTAACCCGCAGGTTGCAAGTTCGAGTCTTGCCTGGGGCACGCAGTTGACAAGTAAGGAGAAAGTATGGCAGGATTAGGAACGAAATTAGCTAAGCGTGGCGTAGGCTTTGCTGCTGGATATGAGCTTTATCAATTCAGCAAACGAATGAAAAAAGAAAGAGAACGCATGAACGAAGAAGAAAAAAATCCAGTTATCGATGGGGAAACAGTAATTGATTATCAGTTTATTTTCTATGAGAAGGCTGTTCTAGAAATTCTAGACACAGTATCAAAGCTCATTGAAAAAGTAATTGAGAATGAAGTCGTAATCGAGGATGAACTTTACGCCAAGGCAAGCAAGATCATCAACGTTATGAAGCATGTATTAAAAACAAAAGAGGAAGGGTTAAAGGTTCAAAATGGAACTGAAGCTTAGTGTAAACATTGGTGCAACACTTCAAGTGAAGAATGCACGCGGTGAATGGGATTGGATCAAGCCCGAGGTTGGTTGTGAGATCAAACTCGTTGACGGTGAAATCAAGGTGGAATCATTGCCTACGCAGTTCGCTGTCATGTGGGATGAAGTCGTAGGACCTCAGTTCGCAGCTGTAGTGCAGGAGCTTATCAACGAACAGACTCCAAAGAAGGAAGAAGTCGAAGAGACTACGACTGAAGAGGTTACGACTGAAGAGACTCTCGTAGAAGAAGAGAAGCCAAACGTAGACGAGGATGACTACTACTAATGTTTGATGACTTCGATGCATTCGTCGAGAAGCATGGCATCAAAGATGATGAGATTGGTGCAGCATTCGCTGCCTGGATGTCAGGTGCAACTGGATGGGATGGAGACTTTGAAAAGGTGGAAGAATGACAGTAATTGCTGCAGCACTAACAACTGATAATGGCATTGTTATTGTCGGTGACTCGGAGCTATCCACACAATTCACTCGTGACAATGATGGATACAGCAAGGTGTGGGTGGATGAGGTAAACGAAGGTTACATTTTTGGTGGAGCCGGTAACCTCAGAGAGCTACAGATTATTAAGTACCATGTCGCTTGGCCCTACTACCGTGACATCTACCCTGTAGAAGAGTTCATTGTCAAAGAGGTAGTGCCAAAGATGCGAGATGCATTGGTTGACAATGGCGTTAAAATGGAAGACTATGAGAGTTCCTTTATAATGGCGTGGGGCGATAACCTCGTGGTCATCGACGAGGACTTCGGTGTCACTATTCCTCTTAGCGCAAGGTATGCTATTGGCTCAGGCCAGAGCGAAGCTTTCGGTGCCCTTGGCAACGAAGGTGGTTGGACAAAGAATGACGTTATCGAGGCAGCTCACCGCGCCACGGTTACAGCAATTGGAGTCGGCGGTCCTTTGTACGCTGTAGATACCATCGATTTGACAGTGAGACAAGTATGAACTACTATTTGACAATCCCGTCCCGGGATGCTAGCTTTTACATAACAACAAGTAAGGAGACTGCCAATGAAGCAGAACTACATTATGCCCCAGCGGAAGCAACCCGCTACTACCCCACTCCGGGAAGTAACGGAACCTACGTTTGGGGAACCTACTAAGCCAGCTACTCGTGCCGAGACTCGTCGCAACAGTGCGAATGAGGCTGGCATTATCGAAGCTGCCGAGACGTTCAGCCTGCTCAACGAGGTCATGTACACCACCGAGATTGGTGAGGTGCGCCCTCTTGAGCCTGTTGAGGTCGACACACTTGCCTCTGAGCTCGTAGCTGTCCGTAAGGCTAAGGACATCGTTGAGGGACGTGAGTCTGCTCTCAAGACATTTGCCACCGAGGTGATCAACCTTAAGATCGCCATGGATGGTGAGAGCGCAGCCTCTACCAGCGGATACCTGGTTAGCCCAGAGAACGGCATCAAGTTGTCCAAGGAAGTCTCTGGTGGCAAGCTCACCGTCGACATCGATTTGCTCGAGCAGGTGCTTGATGAGGATCAGTTCCGTTCAGTTGTAAACTTTGTTGAGACCCAGATCACTACTACTCGTCCTGATGGCAGCAAGATGGTAGAAGCAACCAAGGCATACGAGCTGAACGAAGAAGCTCTTGAGAAGGAACTCAAGCTTGGTAACATTGGCATGGAGCAGGTAGTCAAGGCAACCACTCCAGGCAAGGTACGGTCAGCCTTCTATGTCCGAAGCCTCTAGAGGACCAAGGAAAAAGCTTCCTCTACGTGACGACGAACTATTGTTCACGACAGCAATGGCTGCATCATTCTTTGATCTCACCGCAGACTCGTTAAGGAAAAAAGAAAAATACCTTTACGATGTCTCCGGTGGGGTCATGGAATTTGCCAGGACTGAAGGCGGTAGACGTAGATATAGTCTAAATGACATACTTAAAATAGCTCATTCGTTGCGTAGAGCTAATAAGATGACAGACAGACAGCTTCGTCTAATCGTATTGCGAGTAGATGCTTTCAAAGAACCTGTGCTTAAGCATAGGAGAAAGTTCCGAAAAGGTAATAATCCATCATGAAAAAATGTTTATTAGTATTTGATGGACACAACATATTCATTCGTAGCTTCAGCGGTTTGATGAGACAAGGTCTTACAGCTCCTGATGGATCAGGCACGTGGGGTATCTTTGGTGCGTTTAACGTGGTGGCTAGTCTTATTAGAAAGTACGAACCTTCTCATGTTCTTATCGCGTTTGACAAAGGACGTAGCGCAAAAAGATTAGCTATTGATCCAGAGTACAAAGCAAACCGCAAGCGCAACGAGAACAAGCCAACAAGTCCTGTTAATGATGCATTCTCACAAGACTTCAAACCACAGCTGGCCATGTTCCAGCACCTATGTTCGAAGAATGGTTTACCATATATGCAGATTCAAGACGTTGAGGCTGACGACATCATTGCTACGGCTGCATTGAGTTTCCAAAACATCTTTGATGACATTGTTATCGTAAGCGCAGACCACGACTTGCACCAGTTGATTAGAGAAAACATAACGGTTGTCAAGCCAAGCATTAGCTACCGTGACATTGAAGAAGAAGTTTATAACGTAGAAACGGTAATGGCTGAATGGGGTGTAGAACCCTGGAGGCTGCCTGAGATCTGGGCGTTAATGGGTGACAAGGGTGACAATGTTAAGGGGATCCCAGGCATTGGACCTAAGAAAGCTACCAAGTTAATAAGCGAACATGGTGATTTAAGCACAGTGCTTAATTTGGATGATCCTAAAATTTCTGAACATGTAGACACAGTGCTTAAGGCAAAGCGTTTGATCGAGCTTGGTGTAGACGATGAATTGCCATTCCCACCATTGGGTAACTTACAATTCAATCCAATTTCTCAAGGCGATAAAGAATCAAAAGACCTAGAGAGGCTGTTAGATTTGCTCGGGTTTGTTCAGGTGAAAGATCGTTGGAAGCAGAATGCACTGTGGCATGATTCACCAAAGTTTGGCAGGAAGTTAAAATGACAAACTGGGTAATCAACCCTGAGGTTGACATGGTAACCATCCTGGCAGAGTACGGTAGGTTCTTGGAGAACGATTACCGTATGATGATAGAGCACCTGGAAGTGCCAAAAGTTTTCCAAGAGTACCCAGAGTCAACAGAGCGTAAGTTTGTAATCGTTGGTGGCAAAGAGACACCGTGGATGTTATCCAAGAGTGTATTCTTATGCCTAAAGCTAGCTGGTGCTGAAAGCGTTGTTGTAACTACGCCTTTTATCGACGAAAGCTTTATGGTACAGAACGTACTAGACAACCACTCCAATGGCATTAGAACCAAGTTATTTACTGCTAACAGTGAAGAATTGATTACAAATATGGAGTGGCGTGATGAAATTGAAAACGCTACTGACATCGTTGTATTCGGTGACAAGAAGACCATGGAATTCTTCCGTGAATATGAAACCGTTGATAGGCATGTATGGGAACATGGAGAAAACTTTAGCTTCGGTATCGTAAGGGAAGAGCACTTAACTCCAACGGTTATCAACCAAATATGTTTTGATTTCTTCTCGTTCTACGGACAAGGTAGTCTTGCACCAAAGTTTTACTTCGTGCTGGGTCGACTTAAGAAAAGTATTATCAAACAGTTCAGTGCAAACATGCAAAGCCTTTACGCTCCACTTGTCAATGAGTACCGTGAGAAGCTAGAGCTCACAAGGAAAAGCGACCTCGTCAGCAACATGCTCAACGCCAACTATGCTGCCAAGTATGTCAAGGTTGGTGATTTGCACTCGGACGTTTTGCGTGATAACCTCTACGGTGAAGTCTGCCTAATCCCCGTAAATGACCTGGACCAAATCCAAGACTTTATAGATAAATGGCACGACAACATTAGCACAGTAGCTATTAACAACAGCGACGATCCCGATGTCTTGGATTTCCTGGAGGATAATCTTATCCTTAGGATCTGTGATGTTGGTGATATGCAGTTCCCAGATTTCTTTGAGCAATATCATTCAGTAGACGATTACATTGTTTACGTGAAGATGAGCGAAGAAGAAGAATATGAAGACGATCCATTTTATTGGTAGTAAGAAAAGGAAAAATGAATAATAAAATTAGACAAAAAATAACAAAGCATGCTGACTCTTTAACGTTCAGAGTCGTTTTAACAATCGGCGTGTTCGTAGGTCTTATCGTATCAATCCCATTTGTTGTCGTCGGTTACCCATTTGTGTTATCATGGAACATCGCGACAACGCTGCTGGATTACAAAAGCGATGAAGAAACAGTCAAGACGACCTTTGACTTCTTTAATAAGTGGGGCCGTTTCGATGAAAATTTTAACAGTTGGAAGAAGGAAGCAAATTAATGAGTGATACACTTTTGTCACAGTCGGGTGATTCAATGTTCGAGAGAAACATTGCTATCATTGCGAGTAGAAAGCACGAAGTGCAAGTGTTCAGTGATGGGTTCGTCTACGAGGGTTTCCTCTGTGGCATGGACACTAACTGGGTACAGATCTATGGCCACGAAGAGAACGACAAAAACAACATTGACACACAATGGAGATTCTTGTTGCTAGCCAAGACCAACGTGTCAGCTATCGGCCCAACTGGCCGTACCTTGCACGACATCGACGAGGTTACTCGTGAATGGATTAGTAAGAAGATCCAGGTTTTCTCAGACGTTTGTGAAAAGTTCTTGTCAACGAGAGGAATCAAGAATGACAGTAGAAGAGAAAAGCTTTGATGGACCTCTAGAGAACTACGACGACGACGATTACGATGTCGTTGTTGAAGTGCAAGAGATAACCAGCAAAGAAGAGTTAGTAAAAGAGCTAGACTTAACCAGAGCAGATGCCAGGCAACTTCTGTTGTACTTCTGCAGCCGTTTCAAAGAAACACATGGCTACGATTACAACGTAGACTGGGTTAAGGAGACATCAATCCTTAAGTCATTCAGGGAACGTTATGGCATTGATGCTGGTCCAATGATCAGACACTTGTTCGATAAGCACAAGGGCAAGATCAACGATCAGGTTATGACTCTCACAGCCTTTAGCAAAGGTAGCAAGTGGATTCAAGATACCTTGTATATTGAACTGCAGCAAGATAAGATCAAAGAAGAAAAACGACCAAGTTCAGAAGGGTTAATGAGTACAGATGACTTCCTTAAGCGATTCGCTGTTTGATTGGCAAAAAGATTACGTTGATCTCAAGTATGAGTTCTTAGACGATGACGAAATCGAATACCTAGAGCAGAAGTACCCACAGTTTGAATCGTTCAACAAGCGTGGTTGCCCAACGTGTGATGACCACACATGCGGTGACTGCAAGATTCAGCTGCAGTTGTACAAGCACTACCTGCGTGCAGGCATTGGTCTAAACTACCAGAAGCTTGATTGGACAGACTTCAATGGTGACGAGAAGGCATCTGACCTTGCTCGCATTTATCTGGGCCAGCACAAAGATTTTGTCAAGGGTGGTATGGGCTTGCTCTACCACGGTACATGGGGCACAGGTAAGACGCTGCTCACTAGTCTTGTTGCCAAAGAGTTAGTCAAGCTGGGATACAAGGTGTACTTTGCTACATTTACCCAGATGGTTGACGAGTTCACCCGTGGTTGGGGAAGCAACGAAGACAAGGCACGCTTCGAGAGCAAGGTCGTTAAGAGCGACGTGTTCTTCCTGGACGACATTGGTAAGGAGTTCCGCACCAAGAACAACCTCAGTGAAGCAACCTTTGACCACGTGCTGCGTCAGCGTGCGTTGGACAACCGCCCAACCTTCATCACCACGAACATGACGATCGAGGAGTTGAACGAGGGCTACGGTAGTGCTATATTCTCTTTGCTCAAGGAACGTATGATTGTGCATGAGATGACCGGCATTGACTACCGTGAGTATGCACGGAACCGCACTCTTGATGAGATCAAGAACGGTACCACCCGCAAAATTATCTAATAGAAAGTAAGAAAATGGACATTGAAAAGTCATTGGTAGCACACTTCAGCGACCTCGAAAGCTTTAACGAAATTTGGAATAAGGGTATCCGTAGCGAGCACTTCTTCGACCCAGGCGTCCGAGAGCTGTTTGAATACAGCCTGGACTACTACGTGCGCAGTGAGTTCAAACAAACGGTTACGCAGGACTTTCTTGAGTCAAAGTTTGATGATTATTTTGCTCGTAACAACTGGCCAGACGAAAAGTATTTGGTCGGTGTGCTCATTGAAGAGATGGTCACAAAGTATCGGAAGTCCACCACACAGAGTATTCTGCTCAAGGCAGCTAATGCTCTTGAAGAAGATCCAGAGGCTGGTATCTCACTAGCTTTGAGCAGCTTGTCAAAGATTCAGAGCGACACTAGCACTCGTGAGCGCATTGAAATCTATGGTGAAGGCTACGAGCGTCGTGTCAACGATTACATCGATGAAGTGGCTAACCCCATGCGAGACAAGAAGGGAATCTACCTGGGATGGGACCAGCTAAACGATCACATGTACGGCATCCAGAAGGGTGAGCTTGCTGTGGTAGTTGGTATCCCCAACGTAGGTAAGTCATGGATTGGTTCGGTGATTGCGCTGGAAGCAGCACGACGCAAGAACAAAGTGTACTTTGCATCGCTTGAACTTCGTAAAGAGCTGACCCTGATGCGCCTTGACTGCCTTGCCAGCGGTGTGCCTTACAGCCGTTACGAACGTGGACAACTGACCCCCAATGAGCTGAAGCGTCTCAAGGAAGCACGTGAAGAGATCATGGAGTTCGGTGAGTACTTGCTTATTGACTCGCCTAGCAAGAAGTCTGAGCGTACTGTGCTCGAGCTGTACTCCAAGGCTAAGCACTGGGGTGCTGACCTCATGGTGGGTGACCAGTTGTCATGGATTACCAGCGAGAAGAACTTTGGTTCATCGAGCAACTACCAGTCTCTTCAGATGGCTGAAGTCATCAACGACGTTGCCTCTGTCAACCGTGAGATGGGCATGGCATCCGTGTGGCTGGCACAGTTCAACCGTGAAGCTACCAAGAGCAAGAAGGGCCGTGGTGGCCTGGGGAACATTGGTCTGTCATCACAGATTGAACAAGTGGTCGACATCGCCCTTGGTATCGGTTGCACGGCTGAGATGAAGCGCCAGGAGGCACTGGTTATGGACATCATGAAGTCACGTCGTAGCGACCTCAAGTCATGGATGATGGGGTTCGAGTTGCGCGACCGTACCAGCTTGAGTATAGTTAGAGAATACGAAGAAGCAGGAGAGTAAGAATGCAAACATTTGTTCCATACGCAAATTTCAGTCAGACAGCAAAGGTGCTAGATATGAAGCGTTTGGGGAAGCAAAGGGTAGAAACGCTGCAGATCATGAAGGCACTGCTAGACCCATCGTACGGTTGGCAGAACCACCCAGCTGTAAAAATGTGGCGTGGTCACGAGATGTATTTGTTCATCTACCAGGAAGCAATCTGTAACGAGTGGACATCACGTGGTTACAAGGACACTTGCCTTGAGAAGACCCGTGCGCTGATTGAACAGCAGAACGTTGGCATTGGCAAGCCATCGTGGTTGGGTAGAGAAGATATTCACGAAAGTCACCGTAGCAACTTGACTCGTAAGTTCCCTGAATGGTACAGTCAATTTTGGGACGAGTCAGAAGACCTCCCTTACGTATGGCCCGAGGAGGTCTTGGTATGATTGTTTGTTCAGACTGCATGCAGCCAGTAGGTTTGCACAAAGACAATAGAAGTTACTACCACTTGCCACCAATGAAAGATCACTGCGATGTAAACTTTGTCTTTGGTCTCGACCTCGGTAAAACGCCTAAAACTACTATCAAGATCCTAAGGGAAATTGCAGAAGAAAATAGACAGTTGATTGATCGAATTGATCGTGCCATGGTTCACCTTGAGAAAAAAGACATTAGCAGTGCAATGGTTACGCTTGAGGGTAAAGATTCACAGCACTGCATAGATTGCGGTGGAAGTTTCTATTTTGAAGATGAGAAACACTATCCAACTCATTGCCCCAACGGTTGCTGTTGGCATGGTGTTGATGAAGTATACGAGGAGTGTGAACGATGAATATACAGCTAGCCCATGTTTTGTTGGCATTTTCTGCTGGTTATTTTTTACGTGCTTTCATTTCAAGACGATGACAAGAGAACAACTATATGAAAAGCACCAACCTATCTTCCAGAACCAAGGTAGGAAAGGTAACGTTAATTACTGTTTTGGCTGCAAGGGACCAAACAATACGTTGATCCAAACGTGGCCATGTGATGTTATAAGGGCTCTCGATGCGTAAGAATGAAAAAGGTTTCTGGGAATGTAGACTACCCATTAACCCAATGAAACACCCAAGTAAGTTGTATGAACAGGCATTAAACGACCTAAGCCCAAGGGATCGTGAGTTCATGGAAAAAATTAAGGACGATTTGAAATGGCTGAAGGACAGCTAAAAGAGATCTTCGCAGGCCTCGATGCACACGTAGTGCTCCAGGACATGCTTGGCGTGGGAGAAATCAACGAGAACGGCGATGAGCTGATCCACCGTTGTCCTCTACCATTTGGTAACCACCGTAACGGTGATGCCAACCCTTCATCAAGCCTGAACAAAGAGACGCTGTTGTTCAACTGCTTTACCTGCGGTGGCGGTAGCGTCATTTGGCTTGTACAGCACTGCTTAAACATAACCCGTGAAGAAGCCATAGCCAAGCTCATGGGCGAGGTGCGTGGCACAAACATCATCCATGTAGAGGATTTCATCAAGCGTCTAGAAGGCATCTTTGAAGAAGACCACATTGAGCGCAATGATATCCCTGTATACAGTGACACGCTCCTTCGTCGTTGGGAGAGAGTGTGTGGCTACCTCACAGACAGAGGTGTGTCAGAGGCGGTGCAGCGGGAGATGCGCACGGGCGTGGAGGAGAATCGGTCCGAATTTTCTAAATCCAGCACAGGCGAGCACATGGTGACCCTTGACAGGGTCGTACTCCCTCACTTCATGAATGGCAATCTCATTGGTTGGGTAGCTCGCAAGATACAAAACGTCGATGGGGTTCCCAAGTACCGTAATTCCAAAGGGTTCCCTCGTGGAGCATGGCTGTATAATTTGGACAACGCCAGGGCGTACGATGAGGTGTACGTTGTTGAGAGCCCCATGAGTGTGCTCGTGCTGAAGAGTAGGGGCATTGACAATGTGGTGGCCACGTTCGGCGCAAAAGTTGACAAGCAGCAGCTCAACCTGCTCCGCAATTTTTCGAGAGTTAATATCTTTATGGACGGTGACACTCCTGGTCGGATGGCTACGCAGCACCTTATAGAAAGTTTAGGAACTTATACAAAATTGTCTATAATTGAGACACCTGACGACGAAGATCCTGCTACACTTACTTCTATCCCCCAACCAATAAGTTCTTTTGAGTACCAGTTACAGCACTGCTTGACTCGCAGTAGTTAGAGCTGCTACACTCATTAGAAGCAGTACCAAAACCAAAAATACAGCCCTAGGGCTTCTGAACAGAAAGACACTAAAATGGCATTAGCTAAAGGCATGGCTGCCGTAAAAGCCAGCATTGAACGCTCCCAGCAGGGTAGCGGAGGTCCCAAGACGTACGACCAGACCAACTGGTTCTACTGGACCGCAGGAGAGGCCAAGGCCCTCCGATTCCTCACGGACAGCAACGACATCTTCGTTGTGCCAGTTCACGAGAACGTCCCCACCCACGACGGTAAGAAGAAGACATTCGTCTGCCGTTCGGTGTTCGACGCTAAGTGTGAGCTCTGCGCTCGTGAGAAGGGTACCCCTGGTGCCTACCGTCGTGACGTGGGCTACGGCGTTGCCGTGCTCCGCGAAGAAGTCAAGGTTGAAGGTAAAACCACTGGCTACCGTGACGTTACGTCTGAGTACACCGAGGTTGTTGACGGTAAGACTGTCACCAAGAAGAAGCCATACGTGGGTATTGTTGCCCAGGGCATGCGCAACTTCTGGAACCAGATTGCCGTGATCTCCGAGAAGTACGGTTCACTCCGTGACCGTGAGATCGAGATCCTTCGACAGGGTGCCGGTACTGACACCACGTACATGGCGTTTGCTCTTCCCGAGATGGTCATCACGGACAAGAATGGTAACCCCAACATCGATGAGCGTTACGCTAAGTTCATGCCAGATGTTGAGGCATTCCTTAACCGTATCGGTAGCCAGGAGTACTACGATGCTCAGCTGCACGGTATCGTGAAGGAAAAGAGCGACAATAAGTCCTTCACCAACACCAGCTCGTCTGCTAGCTTTGAGTCAGATGACGACGAGTACGGTGAAGACGAGTACGTCTCGATTGATGAAGAGACCACTGCTGACCGCCTCAAGCGCAAGCTTGCAGCTCAGCAATAAGTTTGCTTAATACCCTCCTCAGGTAAGCAAATGACTGGTACACCCAGGGTGTTCTCGATGACACTCTGCACCCTGGGTGTGCTAGTCGACTATAGTAAGGACTCGTTATGACAGACAATCTTGTTCACCTTCACGTTCACACCGAGCACTCATTTTTGGACGGTCTCTCTACCGTCGATCAATTGGTCAACCGAGTGGTGGACCTTGGCCAAAGTGCAGTGGCCATTACCGACCACGGCGAATGCTCTGGTCACCTGCGCCTACAACACGCTGCCGATAAGTCTGGCATTAAACCCCTGTTCGGTATGGAGGGATACTTCACCGAGAACCGTTTCGACAAGAGCGGTAAGAAGGGTGAGAACTACGACCACATGACCATTGTGGCCATGAATAACCAAGGCTTGGAAAACCTCTGGGCGTTGTCAAGCTTGGCGTACATTGAAGGTAGCTACTACGGCAATGCTCGCTTTGACTGGGAGCTCCTTGAGAAGTACAACGAAGGGCTTATCGTTACCGGTGGCTGTATGGGTGGATGCATTGGCAAACACCTTAAGGATGATGGCAACTACTCCAAGGCTGTAGAGCGCATTGGTCGTTATCAGGCCATCTTTGGTGACCGCTTCCACCTTGAACTGCACACCTACCTCGACCCTGAGAGCAACGAATGGAACATGCGAGTGGCAGAGGCTGCCCTCGACTTCAGCGTGCCCATGATTACTGTGAGCGATGCACACTACGCAGCACCCGACCAGTGGTATGCGCACGAGCTGATGACTGCTGTGCAAATGGGTAAAACCATGAACGACCCCACACGGTTTAGTTATGGCCCTAACCAGTTGTGCTTGTTCTCAGAAGAAGAGACACGTAGCCGTTTGAGCTACTTGCCAGAAAGCATCGTTGATCAGGCAATTAAGCGTACGTCAGAGATTGCTGACATGTGCGATGCTCGAGTTCCTGGCGCACGCAAGATGCCAGTGTTTTACAACACCGCCAAGATGGACGAGCGCAAGCTACGTGAGACTGCCGAGGAAGGTTTTAATCGAAAGATCGTTGGCCAAGTGGCCGATGATATTCTACAAAAATACCGTGACCGTCTTGACTACGAGCTAGATGTTGTTATCACCCGTGGATTCCCGGGGTACTTCTTAACCGTACAAGACATTATTAATTGGAGTAAAAATGAAAACTTTTTGGTTGGTCCTAGCCGCGGTTCAGTCGGCGGAAGCCTTCTTGCTTACGTTATGGACATCACTGAAGTCGATCCGATCCCCTCTGGCCTTATTTTTGAGCGGTTTCTTAATCCTGAGCGCGTCTCTATGCCTGATATTGACATTGATATGCCCAAGCTAGAGCGGGGCATGGTACGTGATTATCTTGAACGAAAGTATGGACGCTACAACATTGCCTCGATTGGCACGCTTAACACACTAGGACCAAAGCAATCAATCAAAGATGCTTGTCGTGGCCTGGGCATTAACAAGGATGACACGCAAAAGATGTGTGACATCATTGACGACGACTGGAACATCAAGAACCGTGGTGCAACATGGGATGATGTCATGGATAAGTATGGTCCTGACTACTCACCATGGATTGCACGTTATCCAAAGCTGTTTGAGAACCTGCCAGAGTTTGTTAACCACATTCGCCACGCTAGTGCTCACGCTGCAGGTATCGTTGTCAGCAAAGACTCGCTTATTGGTGCCATGCCACTGCGTTACAACCCAAGCAACGATGATATCCGTACGCAATTCGACATGGGTGACGTTGATGAGCTTGGTTTTGTAAAGATTGACTTGCTTGGTCTTCGTACGCTGAGTACGCTCATGGCCGCATTAGACCTAATCAAGGAGAACAACGGTGGCACCTTACCTTTCCGTCATTTCTATGAATGGAATTACGAATGGTCAAAGTATTACGACGACCCAGCTGTCTGGGACTCAATCGGCACCGGTCACAATATTGGGCTATTTCAAATCGAGACAGGTTCCCTTAGAAGTTTGGTTAAGCGGTTCCAACCACGAAGCATAGAAGACCTGTGCACCATGATTGCCATCTACCGCCCTGGCATCACCAGAGCTGTGGACTCCGAGACGGGGTTGAACCTGCTCGAGATGTACATGCAGAAGCGTGAGGGAAAGCGCCCCGTCAAATTTAAACACAGTAAGCTAAGTGCAATACTTGGTGTATCGTACGGAAGCTTTGTTTACCAGGAACAGATCATGGAAACGTGCGTAGCACTAGCTGGTTACACCATTGTGGAGACTGACCGTGTGCGCAAAGCTGTGGCAAAGTCTAATTATGAAGACATGGTGGAAGAGGCCGAGATCTTCGTAAAGAAGTGCGTGGAGAACGGTGTCGACGAGGACACAGCAAAGTCTATTTTTGATGACATGCGTGCATTCGGTATGTATGGGTTCAACAAGAGCCATGGTTATGGCTACTCCATGCTTGCCTACTGGACTGCTTGGATGAAGCACTACTACCCACGTGAATACATGACTGCGTTGTTCCGCACCAACCCATCTGACAACGTGGTGTACACACGGGAAGCTCGACGTATGGGTATCCAGGTGCTTGGACCAGACATTAACGAAAGTGGTAGCAATTTTACCTTGACAAAGAACGGTAGTATCCGTTATGGTCTGAACAGTGTTAAGTATGTAGCTAACGCTGCAGCCGAGATACAAAAGCTTGGGCCGTTCAAGAGCATGGAAGACTTCATCGCTCGTGTTCCTACCCGTCGAATTAACAAGCGTGTTATTATCTCTATGATTCGTGCTGGTGTATTTGACAGTATTTGTGGTGACCCCAGGACTGCGCTGTATGAATATTGTAAAGACCGTAAAGAGTTCAAAAAGAAAATAAATGAACAATGCCCTGAAGACTGCCCTTATTGTGCTGGACGCGATAACTTTTTTGATTGTTATGCGACCAACGAAGAAAAGATTGACGATAGAGGAGCAAATGAACAAGAGCTCCTTGGCACTATGGTTAGTATCGATCCCCTGGCTGATTATATTGATGTAATCGAAGAGGAACACAACTTCCCTGGCGAGAAGAAGATGTTCAAGGGTGAGAAGGCTATGATTGGTGGCATTCTCACTCAGGTGAAGCAATTGGTCACCAAGAAGGGTAAGAACCCGGGTTCAGAGATGTGCCAGCTTTGGGTAGAGCTTCCTATTACTACCACAGAAGAGGACTTGTTGCTTGATGAAGAAATCGAAGAGGTCTCTACGAAAGATGAAAGCGTTCAAATCGTGGCTTTCCCCGATACGTACAAAAGAGTCCGAGAAAGCCTTGAGATCGGCACGCCGGTCCTGGTGGAAGTAGAGAAGCTCAAGGACGGTCTCAGCCTCCGCAACTTGTTCCGGCTTGACAAGCTCAAAGAGACCTGCTAGTCTGACTTCCAGTAAGAAAGGAGTGCGAATGTCTCGCAAAATAAACTTAAAGAAGTGGCAATGCCCAAAGTGCAAAGACGAAGTACAGGCGCTAGCCAGTGCAGTTGCACACCGTTGTCCAAGTAACAAAACAGCTTTCACCGCATATGTGCTCATCGAGGAGGATGAATAATGCAGTACGCAGACCTAGAGAACAGCAACATCAAGCTGCTGGCCCACGAAGAAAACGAGTGCATGAGCCCCAGTGCCTGCACGATCCACAACCGCACAGACCACCACATGAGAAGCTTTAAACAGTTTTACCGTTTTGATCGTGGTATCATGGAGCGGATCTGCAGCCACGGCATTGGCCACCCAGATCCAGATGATTTTAAGATCATCAACGGCAACGACAAAGGTGAGCACGGATGCGATGGTTGCTGTATTAGATTTGCAACCGAAGAAGAATACCTTGATTCACAAAAGCATGGTGAGTAGTGCAGATTACAATTGACATTGACCCAAGAACGTATGCTAATATGATGCGTGAAGCTGTGTATTATAGAATTAACGACCCAGAAGAATTTATCGAAACAAAATTGGAGGAGCTATATGGCTAAGGATGATAAGTACCAGTACGAAAAGAATCCGTGGAAGGATCCATACAAGGACATCTGGAAGAAGGACTGGCACGAGAAGAAGTGTGACTGCAAGAAGTGCTCGCCCGAATGCGAGAGATGCAAATCAATGTCTGCGCACCCCAGCTCACAGCCAGTTGTAGAGCCAGTGCTCACCGTAGAGGAAGCTCTCGAAGCGTACCGTAAGGCTAAGCTTGCACACATTACCGCTCAGAACAATGCACGTAAGGCTAAGGAAGCGTTGGCTGCTCTTGATAAGGAGACCATCGACACTTACTCCGCAGAGATTTTGGCTAAGGCTGCTCTCGAGCGTGCACTGAGCGAAGAGGCCAAGAACAATGGCTAGAGGTACAGACGCAATCGATAAGCTGATTGCTGACCTGAACAAGTTTACCCCTGAGGGATCAACCAAGCCGTTGGTCCTTCGGGGTAACAACATTGAAAAGGTCAATGCCATCCCCTGCTTTACTCCTGCCCTGGCATACCTGCTTGGTATCGGTGGGTGGCCCGAGGGTAAGCTCATTGAGTTCTTCGGTAAGGAGCACTCGGGTAAGACTTCGTTCGCCATCATGGCACTGAAGGACTGCTACGACTATTACAAGGGCGAGAAAATGGTTGCCATCATCGACCTCGAGCACCGCTTTAACCCTGAGTGGGCAGAGAAGCTTGGTCTGAAGATCGATGAGAACCTCATCGTGGTACAACCACCAGACGCCGAGACCGGTACTGATATGATGGTTGCACTTATTAAGAGCAAGCAGATTGGTGCCATTGTCTGGGACTCCGTTGGTGCAGCAGCTACCAAGCACAGCATGCAGCAGCTCACAGACAAGAACGACAAGATGGGTGGCAACGCTGCAGTGATGAAGCGTAACGTCCAGACGGTTGCTCCGTTGGCCAACCTCTACGGTGTTACCTGCTTCTACTTGAACCAGCTCCGTGCTGACATGGATGGATACAACCGTCCTATGACCCCAGGTGGCCACGCAGTCAAGCATGCTATGAGCGTACGCATCTACCTACGCCCAGGAAGTGAAAAGTACTTTGACAAGATCAATGGCGAGAACACTCAGGTTGGCAATCCTATCGTTGTTAAGACGGTGAAGAACAGCTACGGCCCTCCCTTCCGTGAGGGTTGGACTGACTTCTACAGCCAGCCATGTGTCTACTTGGACCACCCAGGTATTGACACGCGTAGAGACCTTGCACGTATGGGTATCCTCTTGGGGGTAGCTAACCGTGCAGGAGCATGGTTCACCTGGCGTGACATCAAGGCGCAAGGCCGTGACTCGTTCTTCGAGCAGATCTGGAACAGTGGTAAGGCAGACGAGTTCGAGGCAGAGATCATCGATGCCATCAAGAAGGGTTCAGGCATTACAGAGGTTGAAGGCGATGAGTTCTTTGGTCGCCCTTTGACCGCAGACACTGACGACCTACATGATCCTGAGGTCTAAGAACAGTGAAACAAGAAACAGCTAACGTCATGGTCCGCATCGTGATTGAAGCTATGCAAGAAGTTGGCGTTACAGACGAGCAACTCGAAAAGATGAGTGAGATTGTGCCAAGAAAATTTAAAGAAGCAACCCTTATTATGAAAGCAGGTATGTTGTAATGCAAGTTGGAGACACTGTAGTAGACATTAGATCAGTTGGCACCATCGTTGGGGTGTCTAAAGCTGGTAATCCCGTTGTTGAATGGGAGCAAGGCACCATTGATTACAGGGATTTCGAAGAAGTCACACCAGAACTATTGGTTCTTGTGAACATGCCAAAGCCGAATGAGGAGCTTGACCCATCAAAGGACACAGAATGATTGAGCACGAAGAAGAATACGAAGGCGTAACCATTTACGTTGATGCTAACGATAGCTGGCCCAGCAACCTTGCTGGAGTTCGTATCCTAGAGCAGACAGCTATGCGAATGGAAGACGGTCGAGTTAAGATTATTGGTGACCCAGTGTGGAGTCTTGAGGCCAATGACTGATTACGTACCCAAAAAGTCTACGTGTAAAAACTGCTTTAGAAAATTTGCCAACACAAACGAAATTATGCAGGGTGCTGATGGCACATGGGTACACACATTTATTAACGGTCAGCACTACCCTACCAAGTGCAACCTATGGGAAAATTGGGTAGCAGAACCTATGGAGGAATCATGAGCAGTATCGGTAAAGGCAAAGAATCTTTGCTATCAAAATATGAAAAGCCGGTTGAGCCTACAGAGTTTGAAAAGGTGCTGCAAGAGATCCATGATCTCCACACCAAGAAACAGTCTGATTACGGTCGTCCAGAAGAGGGCGACCCCTTTGCTAACGTACGTGCCAGCGAAGACTTTGGCATCCCTGGATGGTTGGGCGCCGTAATCAGAGCAAACGATAAGGTTCGCCGCATCCAGAAGTATGCTCGTGGCGGTACCATGGTAAATGAATCAGTAGAAGATTCATTACTTGACGCAGCTGTTTATTTTATGATAGCCTTATGCCTGTTCAGGGAGCACAATGGAATCAACACGTGAGAGCATAGAAAAGTGGCTCAAAGAATTTAGAGCTAGAGATAAAGAGCGCACGTCTGTCATTGAACTCGATTTGTCTGATGAAGAGCTTGCGCAGCTTACTAGAGCCTCAGAAGCACTTGGTATGAGCATTGATGAATACTGTAACTATGCTCTAGAGAAGGCTGTGTTCTCAAAACTTTGCCCAACCTGTCGTCAGTACCGGCCTGAACGTGATTCTATCTGTAATAAATGTGGTGAGGTTGACTAATGGAATATACGACAGGGTACTTGCTTAACCGGATTGGTGAGCTCAACGATAAGCTAAATAGGATTGAAGAGATCCTTCTGCTTACTGAGATCAACCCATTGCTAAAGCTCTCAATGATTAATGGCGTGATTGATAAGAAATGAAACGCAACCTTTGGAAGAAAGTAAAGCGAGAAGGTGACTGCTGGGTGTGGACCGGTAGCACGGCTAACCGTGGCTATGGTAGCATCCACCACAACGGCAGGAACGGCTACTTGCCTCACCGTTTGTCATGGGAGCTTTTGCGTGGGCCTATCCCTGAAGGACTAGTGCTCGACCACATGTGTCAGAACCGTCGATGTGTGAACCCAAACCACCTCGACCCAGTGACAAACCGTGTTAACATTCTGCGTGGTAAGAGTATTGCAGCGCAGAACTTCATCAAGACTGAGTGCGTCAATGGCCACCCATTTGACAAGAAGAACACAAAAATCAGGAAGGACAATTCTAGATCATGTCGTCAGTGCGAGAGAGATCGTCTAAAGAAATTTCGAGAAAACCAAAAACTAAAAAAGCATCAAAGGTAAAGATGGGCAAAAAGCTAGATAGAGCAATCGATAGCATTTATGCTTTAACTGTTGAAGCATACGGTAAAGTAGAGCACCACGGTAGCGAGCATGACTTCGGGTACGCTCAGGGATTGACCGAAGCAATGAAAATCTTACGTGAAGTTCAAAGAGACAAGACTATAAAGTTCCCAAGGTTCTAATGGAAACTGAAGGTTATTGGCACAACGAATGCAAGAAGCTCCAGGATGAGCTTCGTCAAGTGTATCAACAGGTTAATTATTATGTTGTTGAGAATACAAAGCTACGTGAAGAGAATGTAGAGTTAAGGAAGAGCCTAGATGGATTGCAAGAATTGCAATAAAGAATTGAAGCTGGGTTCTAGATGGTTTATCCATAAGGATAGCAACGACTCATGGTGCTACCCATTGATCAATCAGTTCTCATGGGAATACAAAATGGCTACACCAAATGAATAGTCCGTGCGTAACCTTGGTTATGCTGTTAACGTTATAAGGGATAAGGACTTTTAATGTCACTATTTACGCAGCGGTTTAGTCAACGCCAAGAGCGAGAGCTCGAAGAGCAATGGCCTCTTGCACGTCGCACCGTAGGATCTGGTAACAAGTGGGAGAAGGGTGACCTCTCCACTAAAGAGCAGCACATGATGGAGTTTGTTATCGAAGCAAAGTCCACCCAGGCTGCATCTTTCAGTATCACCAAGAAAATCTGGGATACTATCAAGGGGCAGGCACAGGATCGTAGCTGGTTGGCTAGGCCAGTGTTAGCGGTACGCTTATATGGTGCAACCAACCAGAAGGCTGAGTGGGGTGGAGAGATTGCTCATACCCCTGAGACACTCCCGGTAGAATTAGATCTTATCTGTATGGACAAGGATGACTTTCTTGAGCTATACTATGACTACATACGTTTGAAGGAGCAAGATGCTAGTAACGATGCTAACGAATAAGATCGTTGACCTAGTATTTATGGTGCTCGCAGCTTTTCTTATTGAACGAGTAACTAAAAGGAGAAAGAATGGATGAGCAGCAATTGCAGTTTGATCTAAGATTTGATGACGAGCAAGAAGATGAGTAGTTTTCTTGAGCGTACGCTAGCTGCGTACCAGAACGACGAGCCTATTACCAAGTACATCGAAGAAGCATTGATGCTTGGTGACGTGTTCCCTGAAGAGTACCCTGTTAAGGTATTTAACAAGGAACGAAAATTTGATAACATGTATCACCCTTCTTCAGACGTAACAGCGGGTGAGTTGCGCTTATATTATAGGTTCCATCCCGAAGAAAGGTTAAAATGTCAAGAAGAAAGAATAACACCCACCCTCGCTATGACTTTCCAGGTTGGCTCGGTTTTTCATTCAGTCATTCAGAATTTGCTAATTCACATGGGCTTTACTTCGCTAGACAAGGTAGAAGTGAAGTTCAGAAACGAAGAGCGGATGATTGCTGGAGCAGTGGATGTATTGGAGCTCACAACTCCTGAGGGCACGTTCCTAGTAGACATCAAGAGTACCAACCAGCTTCCCAAGGAAGCGAGCGAGCAATACGCCATGCAGCTCAGAGTGTATCAGGACAACTGCCCTGGTGCGCCTGACCGCATGGCTTTGCTATTTATTCAGAAGGCTTACCCTCACAAGATCAAGACGATCGAGGTCAAGAAGGACCAGGAAGCCCTGGATAAGCTATATGACAAGTGGTCACGTGTGCGCGTAGCCATCAGTAAGAATGATCCTTCTGAACTTAAGCATTGTTGTAATGGCCCTACGGATGAAGTATACTTAGGTTGTCCCGCACGTAAGATCTGTCACTACTGGAATAAGTAATGACCGCCCAAGAACGCCAAGCCCTACGAGAGAAGCACCAGCCTCAACCGCACACGGAATGGTTTCCGGTGTGCGCCACCTGCAACACCCAATCACCCTGCGACGTAATCAAGGTATTGGACGCGCTCGATGAGGCAGACCGGCGAGCAGTGGCAAACTACGAACGTGGATACGATGACGGTTATAAGGGGTCTGTTGCCGACGCCGAATGGGATCACTGGGCTGATGGAGTGGACGATGACCAACCCTAATAAGGCCAAGGGTAGCAAGTGGGAGCTTGACGTTGCTAGATACTTCAATGAGCGTGGTTTCCCAGAAGTAGAACGTCGCTACGGCGCGGGAGCTACCCTAGACAAGGGTGACATCAATGGTGTCAAGGATACTGTTGTAGAGGCTAAGAACTGGAAGAAGATCGAGCTGTCCACTATCATGGATGAGGCACTAGTAGAGCAGAATAATGCTAAGAAGCGGTTCGGCATCAGTGTCATTAAGCGACGCAACCGCAACGTTAAAGACGCTTACGTGGTCATGACTTTAGAACAATGGATCGATTTATATTCTTTTTTCGTGAATAATTAATCATCCAAAGTTATTGATACATTAAATTAATGTAATATATACTAGTATTGATACAAGAGATTGGATGACGAATGAGTTCAAATAGTGGTCTGCGCCGTGGCTTAGACTCGCTTACAGAGCCAGAGATGGATGCACCCCATGACGATAAGTTTGGGGATCTTCACCGATTCGTTGTACGGTCTTTTCGTTGGGAAGGCAAGCCCGAAGAGAAGGAAATGCTCGAGAGTATCGAGCAAGTTGTGGATAATTTCATCGACGAATACATCCAACCGGCTGAAGTAATCATTGCCAGATTTAATACAGATAGTGGCCTTACTGGTGCCGAAGGCGACCGTCTATTCCTCAACCTCCAGAGCGCAATCGTTGCAATCGAGGAAGAGGTTACTAGACGTTATTTAAAGGCACAATTCTCCTACTACATGTTGGATGATAAGTATAACGCAGCTTATGTTAAGCATGCGAAAGGAACAACAAACGATTTGAATGCGAGAGCCCGTATGGAAACTCGTGATGATCGCTTGTTCTACTTTGTTCAGTATAGCGCATGGCGGATTATTAACGACAAGGTTAATAGTCTAAAGGCTACGCAAAGACATATACAAAACCAACTGTATCGTAGGGGTAACGGTGGGCAATACTCCTAGAAAAAGCAGAAAACAAGAAGTCATCCGTGGAAAGATGACCTGGCAGATACTCGAGCGTCTTCTCAATAACTACTGGGAATGGCAAGAGGTATACCGCACAACAGGTAACCCGGAATTACAGCTTCTTAACGGTGTCACCGTAAACATTTATGACATCCTCAAGGGGATTGACAAGCTGCCGCCGAGACAAAAGCAGGCAGTTGTATTATCATGTTTAGAAAACCGTAAAGAAGTTGAAGTAGCTAGAATCATGGGCTTTACCAAGTGGTCATCTCAGGTTGGTATGTACAAGAGAAAAGCCCTACAACAACTATGTAACACGATATGGGCTAATGAGAATGACTGACGATGGCAGACCTAATCCAGAGCAAGACTTTATTGATTTAGAAGAAAAATATAAGGATCGACTCCCACAAAACTGGGAGGAGATGAGTAGACCCTCAAAGCTGGACTGGTTTGCTCACCGTATCCTGCTCGATTTGCGCGAAGAAACTGGTCGAGAAGGCTCAAAAGACTGGGGATTCCTCAGCGATTACCAGCTAGAACGACGCCGACGCCGAGAGGTGCAGAGCAAGCTCAATGGTTGGGACGACATCCCACCAAGGCAGGGTGTCTTCAGACGTGTTTACGTAGACCAAAATAGGCTATTGATTAACAGAGAGGACGGGGATCAAAATGGACAGAAGAACCCGTGAATACAAAGATCTAGTTAAGATGACCCCTACCACCGAGGACCTCCTAAGCGAGGAAATCGATGGTGAATTGTTTCTTTACAAGTCATCCCCGCTGTGTAAGGTATGTAACACAAGCGATGATCTAAAGAACATCATCGACTCATTGCTGCTGTTCCCAAAGTCTTATAAGGAAGTGTTGTTGGCGATCCAACCACTCCAGGACAAGCTTGGGTTGACAGAGAGTGAGCGTATCAACTATGAAAACATTCGTAACCACCAGAAGAACCACTTGCCATTCGAGAAGAAGCTTGTGCGTGACATCGTAGAGAAGCGTGCGAGAGAAAAGAACCGCAGCATTCTGGATGCCGGTGAGCGTTTGCTTACAGCTGAAGCTTTTTATGAAGTGATTGTGGCCAAAGGCTGGGAAGATATTGCCCAGGGCTACGAGAAACCAACGTTAACACAGACAATGCACGCTATGGAGATGCTCCAGAAGCTCGAGAAGGAAGGACAGGACAATTACAGGCCAGAAGACCTTATTAATCAGCTTGACATTATTCTATTGGCTATCCGTGATGTTCTTCCACCAGCTATGAAAGAAGAGCTTTTTCTCAAGATCGAAGAGTATCAGAATGGCAATGTCACTTCAAAAGCAAAGAAAATTAAGCCAGCTGAGATTGAAGCTGAGTATATTGACGAAGATTTCCTGGAAGAATAGCCATAAAATACGTTGGTTTTATGTAAAGAACACTGTAAAACGCAGCAGTTATTGTAACTATAGGGGTATATTATGGCACGCAGACCTTGGATGAGAAGATTTATTCAGGCCAGACCTGATGAATACGAAGACTACATCCCTTACATTGATCAATACCGTGAGCGCAAGTACGGCTTCAACGACCCCAATGCTGCTGACCCTTTTGACGCTAGTAAATATGATCGCAATGCCACGCAAGACCTTATGCAATTGACTGAAAGCCCAAGCCTTTTCTATAAGCAGAAGAAACTGCGTGATACAAACGACCAATCAAACCGTGGTAAGGTCCAAGGTAATATCACTGGTGCTCCTGCTGTCTATTCATCCATCCCTGATGCTGTCATCGCACCATATGGTGGTACTGGTAATGATTTGATTAAGTTTAAAGGTAATACACGAAGCGGTGCTGTCATGTGCAGACGATGCGGTTGTGACGTTTCCCCTTCTAAAACTAAAGCTATTAAAACTGATATCAATGGTCAGACTGTTTACTGGAGAGTATGCAAGGGTGGCTGTGAAAATTACAACATGGAAAATAACCCCAACGGTGCGCAGAGAAGAAACAAGCCTAGGGGTGAATAGTTATGTCTTCTAAAGAATTAATCCTTAAAACTGCTGAGAAGTATGAGGCTTTAAAAGATAAGATCCTTGATTACACCAAAAGTCCGGGTGACTACAGCATCAAGTACCTTTACTCAAACCTGGCTAAAAATGCGCACATGGTTGCAAATTCCAATGATTTCCCAAACATTGGCGTAAACAAAACGTCTTCCACTGACCCAAAGACCAACAAAATTTCTACTTCTTTTAACTTTAGTAATTCACCAGAATTCAGCAAGGCTTTTAATCAGAACCGTGGTGCTTTATCTCAGCTGGCAAACATCCCATTGAACATTAAAGACGAAGCAGCCCGTAAAAATTACACACCGTGCTTAAAACTTATGGCACACCCGAACGAGGGTGAAACTCTTACTGATTATTTGAATAGAAAAAAGGGTAGGACGCCATCGTACAAAGACAGACTGTCAAAAGGCATTGACAGTGAAAACCTTCAGCGTTGTCAGAGTGTTTATTGCAGAAATTGCAAAGAATGTAAGCCTCACCAGGAAGAACTTGTCAAAGCTATCAATGGTATCCTGGATACAAAGCCAGGCAGTGACGACAGACGCCAAATGCACATTAAGAATTTGTTTACAACGCTTGACAGCTGGGCTGCTCACCAAGACTCCCGTGGTAACGACAAGGATACATGCAAATCATCTGGAACATTGGAAGGTGATCCATACTTCAACGATGCAAAGGCCCACAACATGGCCGCATCTGAGATGAGAGTGCTCAAAATCAAGCTACAAAATGCTTATGAAGACGACTATATGAAAAGCGACCAGAAGGGTGGCGGGATCCATCGTGACTTCTTTGGTGAAACATACGGTAAGAACAGGGATGTTTACTAATGAAACTAACTGAAATTTTTCGCAAGAAGCAAGCCTCTGCATTTTCTAGCGAGGTTGACCCGTTTACAACGCTTAATCACTGGGTTAATCCCGGATCGCTTATCGGTAAAGGCTATGAACGTAAGACAAGAAGCACTGAAGATGACCAGGGTGTTTTTAGAACAACAAAAGAAGTTCGTCCATTTGACAGAACTTTGCCACCAATCTCCCTTGCTAGCCCTAGCGAGTGCAACTGTTCACAAATTCTCGGCATCCAGGACAAAACCACTAAGGGATTGCGAGTAAACCCAAACGATACCCCAGAAGATGTTGAAGAACGATTAAAGGGTATTAAGAATCTTCACGAAAAAACATTCAGCCCAGACATTTTGCGAGATGCTGACGCGTACCGTGATGGTTGGACTCCAGATAACATCGAGACAACCAAGCAATTCCACAAGGAAGTGGTAGATAAGTGGCTTGGATTGATGAGAGAACCAGACGATACAAAGCGCCTTAACAACGTTAACATTCTTGCTAAGCTTACAAGAAAGCAGCCTCTCGCTGACTCGGGAGACGAGTTCAATAACCACTTCTTGATGCACCTTTACAACGCTGGTGATGCTAGCGAGCGCATTACCAAACCAGTCGAAGAGGGCGGCCTTGGCGTTGAACACCTCGGTAGGAATTTCCGTGAGAGCCAGGGCGTGGCACAACGTGCAGAAGTTGCAGCACGTAAAATGCCAAACTATAACAAGGATAACTGTGGTGTTTGCGAGCAGTACAAGAACATGTATCAGAGCGACATCCTGAAGTACAAGCAGGAGAACGAGAACTCAAAGGCTAGTGGCGAAGGCGGCAAAGCTTTATTCCCTGACGACGAGAACAAGTCTGCCATGGAAATCTACCGTGATGTGTACCATGAATTTATGACTAGTCAACGTCGTAAGACTGCCGACAACCCCACGATTGCTTCTGCTTACAACACGCTGGAAAAGTTTAACCAGCACCAGAAGGAAGCACACAACGTAACGTTTAGCAACATGTACGACAAGTACACGCCTGTTGCTGATGACAATGACACCAGAACATACGCAAAGAACCTCTTTGAAAACATTAGAGGTCTTGGCAATGGTTGGAAGCTGCGTGACCGCACCCGCACCCCTAGAGAGAAGACAAATCCTTTTTCAGATTCAGACAGCAGAAACCGTCCTGGATTCTGGGGGCCTGAAGTTTCTGATGTTGAAAAAGCTGTTGCTAAGAAGATGAATTACCCAACAACTACAAACCTTACTGGTATAGGTCTCAATGTAAAAATGGAGACAGAGGCTGACGGTAAGATTCTTAGCCTTATCAAGCCTGAGGGTACACCGGCTGGTGAAGGTTCTTATTTCACAAAGTCACCAGCATACGAGCGCACAATTGGTTTGCAGGAATACGATCCATCGGCAGACCCACGCCGTAAGTTGTTTGATAAGCCGCTTGAAGACGTGGAGCACCCAGAGATCACAAGAGAAGACCTACGCAAGCTTGATATCCCACGTTTCCACAAGTATGTATTCCAAAAGGCTGGGTTCTACCCAAGAATGAAGTCGCAGGAAGACTATCAAAGCTCGCTTAGCCGTGCTGGTTTTGACCTTAAAATAAAATTTGAAAAAGAACGCAAAAAGACTAGACCAGATGTAACCCCATATTCATGGGACCAATTTATTAATCTTCTTGGCAACGAGCACGATAAAGCAGCTACCGAAGCGGAGAAAAGAATCAAGAGAAGCAGACTGCCAGGTATGGTAGGCCCAACAGCATCAAAGAAAAGAGACATCGAAATGCCAACTTTTAATTCAAGAAATAGCAAGGAAGCACACGTTCCTTTTGATCCCAATGCAATCGACTTCCATGGTATTGGCGGAGCAATGTGGCATGGTATCAAGGATGTTGGCCACATGTTGAACACACCAATTAACCAAGTCAGAGACTTGCTGCACTATAAGAATGAGTTTGGTAGTGCTAATGGTCGTGCACAGGATGCAGCATACCAACTTCTTGGTGAAGGTATCGCTGCTGACCAATTGTTGAAAAGAAAATTTGATACTAGCCTCAGAGAGCAGGCTGGACGACCTCTTGACTTTGCAAAGCGTAAGCTCTATGACCGCAGAGATCTCAATACAAGAAAGCGTATTTGGGACGCTTGGCCGCAAGAAACAAAAGCGATGATGGTTGATACCCATGGCCGTTCGGCTAACCCCTACCACCCGAACCACGATTTGTCACTTGGATATTCATTGGATGAAGATGGCGGTATTACAAGAACATCTAGCATTATTGCATCGTTATCTGATAAAATTGCTGGTGGCGACACAAGAGGCAAGGCTAAAGACCCAAAAAGCTTTACATACTATGATGCGTTCTCAAGCAACACACCAGTGTATAGAGGCCCTGACATTAACAAAGAATGCGAGCGTTGTGGTATCCCAATCACAGGCAACAAGAGCGTTAAGTTGTGCAGAGACTGCCGTGATGTGTTGTCAGCCAAACCATCAGAAGACTAAGAAAGAAGACAATGACTACTAATGCAAACGATCTGCCCGGTATTAGACCAGAGGATGTAAAGCAGACACCTGAACAACAGGCACAGATTGCTGCGTTCCTTGCTGATCAGAAGCGTGAAGAAGAAGAGCTCGGCAAGGAACAACCGATTGAGCTTATGGAATCAGAGCTTATGGACGTATGGCATCTGCTCCAGGAACTACAGTACAAATATGGCAACCGTCCTGGCACCTTTGCTAACCTCACGTCGCTTCGCAACGAGGCAGATGAAAAGTTTGCTGCGCTTGGATTCCAGGTTGTAGTCGACTGGGTTATGCCTGGCCTGATGCAGATTAATGGGCAGAACCGCCCAGAGCCACCAACTATTACCATTGTTGGCCGACTCGACGGGTCAGAGTACAACCCTGAGCAGAACCGTTACGAGACGGGTGCAGGTGTTGCTGACGCATACTATGATGCTAAGCGTCAGTCTCTTGGCATGAGCAACAAGAAGCTCATTCTTCCTGGGAAATAATCATGTCTATTGTTGATGATGGTGAAGACTTTTACAATTTGTTTTTAGCATCATCACGCATTGACGACCACGTTCTTGACTATGAAGACGAAGATCACCCAAACGTTTTAGCTTTCAAAGATGCTAAAGACAAAGATCATCAGTTAACGTTTGATGCAAGCGATGGTACGCATGAGTTTATCCCACGATCTTTTGGCGGTTATGGCAATAGCAGAAAAAAGATGGTCACATCCTGCAATGGATATTGTTTAACACACGAAACTTATGAAGGCCATTCACCTGCAAAAGTTGACAATATCAGAGATGTTAAACCAAAAACATTAAAAGACGTTCCTCTTTCTCGTTTTGAACAAAGCATGAAAGACTACTACGATAGTAAATATTTTTTTACGCCTAATAGCCAAGTTACGCCAAGCAAACGAGACTATGATGATGCTCGATCTGCTGACATTGATTCGCAAACGTTTGATAACGCTGCTTATAAACGTGTGATGATGCTTGGTGCCTCAAAAGATAACGTTGTTGAAGCTTTGAAGAAACACGTTCCTATTGAAGACTATGAAAAAGCTTTGCTTGGCAATGGCTATGATCATGAAAAAGCTATGAAAGATACTGCTTACCGTGATAAAAAAGAAGACGGTACGCCAGATATTAGCCCCTATCACAGCCATTATGCAAAAATGGTTAAGGTAAATAAAAAGATTACTGAGAGCGCGCCAGTTGTTCTAGATAAAAATAGAATGTTTTCAGACAGCGATTACAACAACGAAGTGCAAAAGCTTTTTAAGCATCACCTTGCTAGGTTAAACAGTGGCAATGACACTATGGACCCACAAGATAGAAAATGGATGCTAAGCGAATGCACAAAACTAAACCCAGATTTAAAAATGGACTACGATGGTCCAATGGCTGATCCTATCTTAGATGCGAACAGCTACAACAGGATTGTTAAAAATCTTATGGCTCATCATTCTTTGAAGAACTTTCACACCACTAGCATTGGTGGGCAAATCATTAACAATAGAAAAATGAATGCTGTCCTAAATCTTGCTAGCCACAGGGACTATGCGTTTGAATTTAGTGGCATCGATGACAAGCATGAAAAAGAAAGAATTGGGTTGAACCCGCCGCAAATGCAGATCAGATATGAAGAGGGCAAATAATGAGTGAGTTCGCATCAGGCTGGGACGACAGCGAGTTCGATAGACCAGAGGGTGAGCGCATTCACCGTGTTGTTCCGCCGCTAATGGTTGGATTCGACCTTGAAACAACTGGCTTGGACGTTAAGCATGACCAGCCAATCTCTTATGGTTTTACAGAGTACCGCGACGGTAAGCAGACGGGCGTCAAGCATCACTTCATTGTCAAGCCAACCGTGCCAATCCATGAGAAAGCATCAGCTGTAAACGGTTGGACAGCGGAAAAGCTAGAGAGAAGCCACAACGGCGAAATCGTTGAGGACTTTAACGGTAACAAGTATGCTCCTGCGCTAGACCCAAGAGTCGGCGTTCAAAAGGCAGCGAGCATCTTGGCAGATTACCAGAAGCAGGGCGCAGTTATTGTCGGTGCTAACCACCACAAGTTTGACTTCCCTATGCTCTCTAATACATATAAAACGCTCAACGCATTCCCTATCGAGACAACTGGCCTGGTGCCACCACGTGTAACCGATGAGAAAAAGCCAAAGGTTATTTACGACCCAACGGCTATTAAAACAATTGACGTTATTGAGCACGATAGAAGACTAGACCCAGAGCAGTACCCTTCTAATCACCCATCGTACCGTAGTCGATCACTAGAAAACCTTACAAAATACTACGGCGTTGAGCCAAGTACCCACATTGCTAGCGATGACGCCCGCGCATCAGTCGACGTGTACCTTAGGCAGGTTGAGAGAAATAAAAAAGGGATTATGAACCTATGAGCGATTGGAACCTCCGTTACGCCACTGTTGGTGAGAGTGGCATCGATTATGCACAGGCTGTCCCATGCACAAAGGATAGTAAATGCGGTTTTTGCAACCATTTAAACAAGGTTGAGGCTGCTAATAAGGATGAAAACGGCAGAGCTGTTGATAAAGATCACGCCAGCATCATTAAAATGATCAAAAAGTTGCATAAAGATGGTGTATACGTAAATAATGAGCCATATTTTACACCAATTTTAACTAAGGCTGCCAGCAAAAGGAGCAAAAATGCGTAAGGTATCTAGAGCAGATGAGTCATACGATGTTAACTTCCGCACAACATTGAAAGATGATGTTGTTGAAACTGTAGTTAAGACAGCTGGCGTGTGGCCTAATCAAAGAGATTACGATGTTCACAAAGAGCACCTCAATGAACTGTTGCAACATAACATCGATGGTGTCAAGTGGCACACAAAACAAGGTGACCACCGTGCTGCGCAAAAGCATGCTGCCGTTGTTGGTGCTATCACTGGCACGCTTGCTGCGATTGATCAGCTTGAGAAACAATAATGTCTTGGTTAGAGCGTTACGCTAGCGATAAGCCATGGGACGAAGAGGATCCCGATCACGGTGAGCACAGCAAGCTAACACCAAAACAAAAAGCAAAAGCAAAGGCTCGTGCAAAAGCGCATGGTCGTCACTACCCAAACTGGGTGGACAATGCTTGGGCCTCTAAACAATAGGAGATAATTATGAATTGGAACCTCCGTTACGCTAAGGACAAGGAAGAAAGCAGCAAGGGATTCAAGCCACCGGCAGGTGTGCAATCAGCTGCTCGCCATGCTCTTAAGCTTATTGAAGATGGTAAAGCTGGTGATGGTTTTACTAGCGTTGGCCGTGGTCGTGCCCACCAACTTGCTAACGGTGAGACGCTTAGCCTAGCTACAGTTAAGCGTATGCACTCATACTTTTCACGTCACCGTGTTGACAAGAAGGGTAAGGACTGGAACAACGACAGTCCCGGTAAGGTTGCATGGCTTGCATGGGGCGGTGACGCTGGTGCATCATGGGCTGCAAGCATTGTAAAGAAGCATGGCGGTGGTGACAACAAGAAGGAAGCTGCCAGGTACAGAGATGAGAAATGCTTAGAATGCCGAGAAAAAAATCGGCAAAAAGACAGCCCCTTTTGTGGCCAAGAATGCCAGAGCGAATATACATTTCACAGAGAGTTTGGACCAGAAGGGTGGCACGAAACTCGTTACCCTGGACCACCAGAACCTCGTAGAGAACCAGAAGAACTCTAATGAACTTCAACGAGCGTTACGCTAAAGAAAAAAATAAAAAGAAGGATCACTACCAGTATATCAAGAAGCGTGGTGACCAATGGGTCATCATCCAAAAGGGTACCGGTAAGGTGCTCTCTCACCACGACACGCGTGAGAAGGCTATTGCTGCATTCCATGCAATGATGGCCTCTAAGCATGGTAACATTAATTTAGACCCAAGTGACTGGCGCAACGATTACATGGATCTCGACGCAGACTGGTGATACATGCCAAAGATTACAAAGAATAGTAATGCTAACATCCTGCGTGGACAGCAAGACTTCTTTGAGATAGCCAAGAAAAGCCTCAAAGAAAAGGCTGACCTACCTGATATTGTCACGTTTGCTGAGCACTCGAGCTTCCTGGGTGGTAGCAAGCTTTTCCCACGTCAGCGAACGCTTCTTAAACTTATCATGCTTGAGACAGAGAATCTCACAGACTATGACTACGAAGTCATTGATAAGTGGACAAAGAATTTTGATTTCAACGGTGATAGAATAGGCGTAAGCCCGGACATCCTTGACCGGATCGAATACTTGAAAGAAAATGGTTACAAGCATTTCCGTGAAGTGGTAAACATCACGGGTCGTCGTGGTGGTAAGGGCCACATCGGCGGAATCCTGGGTGCATATAAGAACTGGGAACTGCTTATGCTTGACGACCCCCAGTATTACTACAACATTGACAAGTCTAAGGACCTTTACCTTTTCTGCGTTGCTACGAACATTGAACAGGCTAAGAAATATCAGTTTGCTGACCTTGCGAACACGATCATCAATGCTCCATGCTTCCAGCCATATATCGCTGACGCTAAGGAACACTTCCTAGCTTTGCGTACGCCTGCTGACATCAGACGCATCGCTGCATTTGAATCGAGAGACATCAGACCTAGCCGTTTGATCGCTAGTATCCGTAACATGGCTGTGACGAGTAACTCTAAAGCCTCGCGTGGTGCTGCTGCCTTCGGCGTTATGTTTGACGAGTTTGCACACATGTTGGTTGGTACGGGTGGTGCAAGAACGTCTGACGAAGTATACAACGCTATTACTCCTGCATTGGACCAGATGGGTAAAGATGGTTTGATTTACGTGCCGACGTCGCCATTTACCAAGGTGGGTAAGGCATACAGTCTATACGAGGCTGCGCTAGAAAAAGATGAAGATGGCACTCCAAAGTATCCAAACATGATGATGGCACAGCTACCATCGTGGGGGCCATATGAAGACTGGGATGACCCAAGATTTGTATCGTTCTACCGCCGTGCACCTCAGAGCTACGACGAACAGATGAAATCCATGGAAAAGCGTGAGCCTGACACGTTTAGGGTTGAGCGTTTGAGCCAATGGGCTGAAGTTACCAACGCCTACCTCAATCCAAAAATGGTTGAGCGTATGTTTGATCCGTTTATTGATGCTAATGGTGAGCTTCGAGAGCTTGAGCTACAGCACGAAGGCAAATTTAGTATTGTTTACACGGGCCACTGCGACCCATCAAAATCTGGTGCTAACACAGCAGCCATGATTGGTCACGTAGAAAAGATCGCTGACCCTGAAGATGGTGAAGAGTGGTACCATGTTATTATTGACTGGATCAAGGTATGGGACCCAGAAAATTACCCTGATAATCAGATCGACTACGAAGAAATTGAAGAAGAATTGGTAGATACGTTGTGCAATTTCCGTACAACTAAAGTATTCTCGTTTGACCAGTACGGTGCGTTTGTTACATTGCCACGTTTGAAAAAGCGTTTGCAACAGGTTAGACCTGCCCACCAAGTTAAAGTGCGTGAGGAAAAATTTACCAAAGAAAGTAACATGCGCCGTGCTGAGCGGTTCAAATCTGCATTGGGTATGAATTGGGTACACTCGTTCCGTGATGTGTATGGCCCTAATGGTAGCAGTTTGCTGGAACAAGAGCTAAAGTTCTTGCAAGAGGTCAATGGTCGAGTTAAGAAGCAAGATATTGGACCTATCCGCACAGAAGACTTAGCAGACTGCCTCATGGTTATTGTTGATTCTCTGCTCGAAGATAACTTCGTTAAGCTAGAGATGCGAGATAAACTTGGTCAGACACAGTTGTTGTCTGGTTCTCAGGGTGGTTATCACACCCGTAATGCAAGCGATATGCAACCTGTCTCTGCTAGAGATAGGCTACGTGTGTTTGGTGCTCAACGTGCACAAAGAGATTACGGGGGTATGTCCCGTGGAAGGTCAGGTAGACGATGAATTGGAACACTCGCTACGCTAAAGATGATGCAAAGAAACGCATCATGAATGAATTAAAACAAAAATATCCAGGTAAAAGAGTAATCGATGACGCGGGTAGCTATTTTGCCTTGTTAGAAGAAGCTAGTGATCACCCTGAATATGATAGAGCTACTCAGGTTGTGACAGCACCTACCCCTCCGCACAAGCACGAACACACTACACACATTTATAAAGCAATTGATACTCCTTTTAATGTTCATGTAGATAAAAAAGTTGTTAGAGTTAATCCTGGTGAAAGTTTTACTGTTAAACCCAATACTGTTCACTGGTTGTCTAACGACCCTGGGACAGAATGCTGGTTGGAAGTAATGTCAAGCCCGGGCATTCCTGATAAGAACCCAGACGTTGTTAAGGTTAAGCAATGAACTGGAACTTACGTTACGCTAGTGAAAAAACAGCCGGAGAAATTTGGGATCTGTTTAAAGATGTAGGCGTTGGTTTTAGAGATGCATTCTCGCCCAACCGCGATGCTTTTGGCAATCTAAGAAAAAACCCTTCACAATGCAAAAAATGTGATAAAGATTTCTTTGATGCAAAAAAGCCTAAGCACAATATGTCAGACAGAGAATACTGGACTCTTTTTCAAACAGGTCAACATCACCTAATACCGATGCAGCAACGCAGTGATAAGCATGACGATCTTTGTGTAGATTGCGATGAAAAAAGCAGTTGGATGGACAAATAAGTTAGTCTAACATAGCATGAACGGTGATGCACCAATATTGATCGCCCGTGATAGCTTCCCACATAGCTATATTCTCATGCTTTTTCCACTCTGCACCTAGCACAGCAGCTTTAGCCTTATCTAAATTTGCATAGAGACCTGAGATTTCCATGCTATTGTAGCTTGTATCGTAGAGTAAAGCGTAGATTAGTTGCACATCACTCCTTTAGCTTGGTTTGTAGTAAGTCTGCTTCGTTACCTGCTTCCCTACCGTGCTCATAACCTGATTCTGAGCTGAGATTACGGCGGTAGCCGGGGTCACGATCAATACCCTGATAAAATTCTTCTATAGCGTGTTCTTTGTCGCGTATCATTAGGCTAACCGAAGAGTCAACCTTAACTTGATCTGCTATGGTTTTGTCTTTGATAGTTTTAAGACGCTCTGAAATTGATAAACAATAACCGCCAAAGAAACTTGTAATCCACGTCCGCTTATGGAACGTAGTATCACTATTCTGCTTAGCTTTAGCTAGCTTGGCGGGCATTTCGCTAATCATATGCACCACAAGCGTATTGTACAATGCTAAACATAGCTGAATATCATCTTCAGTACCATACAGGTAACAGTAACCGTCACCTCGTAGCACTCTACAGAAGTTATTCTTAGCTATAGCATTGAGTAAGACACTTTTATCCACATCGTACGGCGCTGGAGTGTCGACCTTCCTACTACCTATGCCGGAACTGGTATCGCGGTTGTAAAGTCGACTCTGCTCGATCTGATATTTAGTAATCAGTTCTTGAGCCAGTGCCTGAGCTGCTTCTGCTTCGCCAGGGAATGGGGAGCGACCGGCTAAGGTCAACAGCTTTTCAATGCGGGACACAATGTCTGATAAATCACTCATACTAATATCCCTTCTTGTTGTTAATCTACCATCGTCAATTAGAGGACAACAACCTCCCCTAAGACCCCTATGCGGGGGTTTCGGCGTTTAATGCTCTAATGTCTCATCAAGGCAGTTAGCTACAGCATGTAACAGCTTACACTGCTCTTCCATAGCGTTCATAGCCTTGCGATACAACTCGAGAACCTTCTCGTACACGTCGATATCTAAGTTGCCCTTGTACTCGTCATACAACCTGAAGCCATCAAGCAACTCATCAAACCGACCTGCTAGTTCATGCAACTGAACCACTGCAGCGTGTGCTTGGAACAACTTACTATCTTCCATATATTTACTTTCTACTTGTTTATTTACTGCGATTTATAACACTTAGCAGGCACCAACTTTTGTGCAATACTTAGTGTATGTAATGATAGGAGTTAGTTTTTATACTTCTACTGTTGCATCCTCCATGTTGATAAGGTTGAGACGTTTGCCACAAGCGGGGCACCATGCGAACATGAGTTCCTTTTTGCGGGAGGTTGCTTCGACAAGCGTATCACACTCATCGATGTCGTCGCAAACGTAGGTAAACTTGGTCCATTTATCCATTACTCTTCCTCCTTGTTTCCGGTTACACTGTAACCCTTCTCTACTACAAACCAGTCGTCGTTCCATCCGTCGACCCATTCTGGACTTGACTCATCCGGCTCAGGGTGGTTGGCATACAACCAATCCCACCCTTCCTCAAAGCTGTCAAACTCAATACCATCGAACAGGATGTTGTTCATCCAGTCACGGATAAGATACTTACTCATTGTGCTCCTTATCTTGTTTCTACATCATTGTTTAAGATCCACTCACGAACATCATCGTATGTTCCTTCTGGATCTTCTGCCATTGCTTGATAAAGATCTTCAGGTAGATCATGAACATTGAAGATAAGCAAGTTAGTTGCGTCTCCCCAATTGCCATCAGCAGCTAGATAGATCATCTCTTGATCCATTATTCTTCCTCTTCTTTTTCTAACTCAAGGGTAAGCTCAAACCACAGCTCACCAATGTCTACGCCGAGACTGCACTCGTACCATTCTACTGCATCTGACCACTCTGGAAGAGTGAGCCCACGACTCTCGCAGAACTCAGTGAACTGGCCTTGATCCCACCAGTCTACCATGAGCTCTTGCTCGGGTTGGTATCGAGATTGCAACACCTCGATAATCTTACTTACTTGCACTATATCTCCTCTTCTGCTTCTGTGATAGTCCATTCATCCCAATCGATATTGTCCCACCAGAAGTCAGACTCTGTTGACTTGTCAATCAGTTGCTGACGATCCAGCCAATCATTTAATTTCTCATTTGCTTCTTCAGGACTGTTTGCCTTAATAGCAATGTCCATAGAAACTCTTGTGTAATACTCTTTCATTATACCTCCCAGCATTCATCGCACGTACCATCATCACATTCGTCACATGGGTGCTTTAATGGAGTATCTAACTCCATACCACATGTTAAACAAATAGGATATTTCTTACTCATTATGCCTCCTCTACTTGTTCAAAGCGCCAGTCAGCAAACTCCCAATAATATGGTGATGTTAAAGACGCATCAGCCTCAGACAAATGATCCATCATATCTTGAGCTGCTTGTTCTAACTCTTTAGGGTCAGTTGAATCAACGTGGAACTCAATCTCTACCGTTATTCTAGTTACTGTTCCTGGTTTTTCCCATTCTTCAATAACCTCTTCAACATCTTCTACTGTTTGTATTGCTTTCTTCTTAGATGCGTAAGCCACTATTCCTCCTCAGTATGTGTACAACATGAACCACAATCGCCACAGTCGCCACAACGACCATCACGGCTTGCTAGCTCATAAGCATCACCACAGGTGTCACACTCACCTAGTTCTTCAATGTCATCCATCATGCTTCCTTCCCTTCTTCTATTGTGAACTCTTCGTCCGCCAGGAATGCGTAAACGCGTTTGAGATTATGGATAGCGTGTTCAAAACTACCATTTCTCTCCGCATCTTTAATGCACCACCTAGTTAAGACAATTGCTGTTTCTAATGTTTCTGCATCCATTATTCCTCCTTTAGGAAATTAGTTAGTGGTTCGCCTGCAAAGTCCTGCATTGCTTCTTCTGTACCACAAGGTGAACAGATACGTGATTTGTTGTCTAACCTAGACAAGGCGGGAAACCCTGTGTAGATTTGCTTACAACGCGGGCAGTTCTTTGGCTCATTGACCTTGTCATACAATGCTGCTTGCATTTGTATGTGTAGATCACCGAGGAACCCACGGAGCTCCATGTCCGCAGTCATCTCAGCATCTTCCATGTCAGCTTCTATAACCTCTAGAAGATAACGCAATTGTTTCTCACTCAGATTCATTATTATCCTTTACTTGGTACCACATCATCTTGCCTACTTGGCTACCCAACTCACTATAAACTAACTGGCGAGCTGTTTTCTCAGCATCTTCCTGAGTCTCTGCTTCCAACACTACGGTTAACCCGCATGTTACTTCATATACTTTCATAGTTCTTCCTCCATCATATCGATTACTTCATTGAGTTGGTCACAACGATCTAGTAATTTCTCAATCACTAGCATAGCTTCCATCATGTTTGTTGGCAGTGTCATACCATAATCACTTAATTGTATTTTAGACATACTTCATTCCTTTCTCTCGCTTGCGTTTAGATATGCGTCGTTCTTTGGGAGCCTGACCCCCATAGATACCATCCTTAATGCTGTTATCTAATGCATAGTCAAGACATTGTTTCTTAATTATACAAGCATTGCATATTTCCCTAACTGCTTTCATGTTTGCAATAGCAGTAGGACCTTTCTCGATAAAGAACATGTTTACATCTTTACCTCGACAGTTGGCTTGCTCACGCCATTCTTCACTCATACTTGCTCCTTAATTTCCATAGATACTTACAAACTCATCGAATGTAAGTTCAGGGCCGGAATGTCCATTGTCTACAACAGTAATTGTGCTGTCGTTATAATCAACACGTACTAAACGCCATGTGTCACCACGCTCACCAAGGCTAATACCATAGCCAGTTTCTTCCATGACTTCATCTTTGATCATCTGTGAGAAGATAATGCGGTTGAGGTACTCGTCGTCATCCCAACGACTACGACCCCTGTCCAAAGCTTTGGCTACAACCCAAGGCAATCCTTCAGCGCCCCAATGCGTATACAGAAAGATACTACCTTCTGACATAACTAGCTCTACTTGTCCACGGTCACCCATGTTCTTACTACCTTTCTTGTTTGTTTACTGCGTGTTAGCTATTTGCTAACGTTTCTACCACGAACTGCGGTAGTAGACATCAACCCCATGCCTAATAGCATCACGGGCAATTTCAATAACTGCTAAATCTTGTTCCTTGTACTCATCACTAGAGTCATCACCAAAGAAGAACCCTGTTGTTGGTGGCAATTCACCTAATTTAACTGCCATCTCTAGTTGGTCAAGGTCACCCATGTTCAACCTTATATACTGGTTGTTGAACATACGTTTCTTATTAAGAGATGCAGCAGCAGAGATGTACTGTTGTTCAAGGATTAATTGTTGCATTTGATCTTCCATTGTTGCTTTCTCAAGCAGTTCAGGAGTAGCCTTATCCTTATCAACCTCACCAACAACCTTAGCAACTACAGAGTCAGGGAAATCTGTCTGACCTTTATAGCCTTGAGCATCAGCCTTGATATTGAATAGTTTCTCCATCCAACCTTCAAGGTTAGGATGCTTACGCCAAGTGCAGATACCAAGGTAACCAGCTTCTGGTGATACATCAAAATCGGTGTTATCAGGGTGCGCCTGCACACCGTATAGGTACTGGTCAAGTCCCATAATGTTTACTTACTTTCTTCTGGTCGAGGGCAATCCCCAAACCAATCATCCATGTCGTCTACAAAGCTACAAAGACAGTTGTCTGCTATGTCTCGTGATTCGTAGTCGGCATGGCTCGCGGGTATATCCCACTCTCCGACAACATTTAACGTGTTGCCATCGTAATTAAGTTCACCACCCCATCCTTGTTCTTCTTCATAAAACCAATCAAACGTAACTTTTAGTTTAAGTTCTTCGATCTTATTAGCAAGTGCTTCAATGATTTTATCTGGTGGTGACCAAGCAGTATTAAAGTTGTAAGTAATACTGTTTAAATCGTCATCGATATCATCCATATCAAATGTATCTGATTGCTCAACATTATAAGCGTTCCACTTGGTACCCCAGTTGCGGATATTCCAATCGTACCAATGATTAGTAGAATGAAGCAATCTATCTTTAAAGTCTTCATACTTAGGTTCTACACCATAGTATTCATCCCATACAGATTTATCTGGTGCTATTAAACTGTAAAAATTAAAGGATGAAATACTATTATCACCATTAATGTGTTGGCATTCATGAGGCATGTTAAGCAGCAACTTTAATTTTGTAAGGTCTCTAAAGTTGCCAGTTAATGTTACTGTGTTATATACATGATTGGGCATGCATATTCCTTTCTTACTCGGTTACAATCTCAATTACGTCATCACCCGCAATTGCTTTCTTCATAACATCGTTGGCTCGTTTAAGAACCATAGCAGCCTTATCAAACGTAAGACCAAGCGTGTGGCCTTTGTTGTCAACACCACCAGTGATGATAATGTCACCAACAATAAGATCAGTCATACCATATGAGTCAACCCATAGAGCAGAACCAAACGCATTGATTTCTGGTTCATTAACCAACTTACCTTCATCGTCAATCCACATGTCGACATCCAATGATGGCAGGTGAATGCATTGGATTGTACCTCCTCCAATGGCTGCCTTAATTGTCTCATATGATTTAGACTCATCAAAGTCAACAACATCAAGGTTGTTGTCTGAGGTAACGGTAATTGCATACTTCATTTTGTGTCCTAACTGTTTGTGGGTTTAATGGAGCAGTTTCACCACATGCCCCAGGTGGTTACTACATTACTACTGAGGCCAACCGATTTGAATTTCCTTACCATTGATAACAATGGTCTTAGGCTGCTGAACAACTACAGGTTCAACAACCTCAGGTTCCTTAGCTGCCTCATCAGTCATACTAGACGCCTGAGCAATAATGTTAATCATCTCTTGAACATCATCTCTTGTTGGCGTCGTTGGCCAACTAGGTGTTGATACAACTGGAACAGTTGCAACTGCTGGAGTGATAGCAGTTAATGGTGGTGGAGTAGCAGGCGGAGTGTATCCCATCTTGCCTACTCGCACACTGCTAGTGTTGCTAGCGTTAGGCATCCATACCTCTGCACGGCCATCGTCAACACACCTAGCAAGCATGCTTTCCAAGAACCATTTACGCGCTTCAGTCTGTGTGTCAAAGCATTCACGCACCGTATTAACTAGGTGCTCAATGGTTGCCTTAGCGATCTCAGGCGTTTCAAATGTCAGGGCGGCGAATGTATGATTAGCTCGACCCTTTGGATGCCATGATTTTCGTATCTCAACTTTGCATGGTACCTTGTTACTCACCGTGAAAGCGTAGTCAATCACGTCACGGGTGCGGTTGGAGTTCCAACCACGACCGTCCTTTTTCTTAAGCCAAACCATGTCTTTTGACACAGATTACCTTCCTACTTGACCTGTTAATAATAGCAGGCGGTCAATTCTGCCTACGCTACTTGCGTATTAATACTCACCATCTTTAATTGCTTTGAGCAATACATGTGTGTATGACCATGCTTCCTGGTCTTGCATTGCAAGCAAAAGCATCTCAATATGCGTAAGCATATCAATTACTTCTTGACGTGGTATATCACTCATACATTCTCCTTACTTGGGGTGCAGTCACCATTCTCAATGAGCGCCATTGCCATACGACCGTAATGCCCTTGCAAACGCCAGGCCATACCGTTATTAATAAGCTCTTGGAACAGCTCAATGATTTCTAGTCCATTGAGTTCATCCTGCTCATAAGCAATAATTTTACTAGTTAAATCAATCATTCGGTCTCCCAACCATACTCACGTAATACTTTCTTTTGTAAATCTTTATGCATTACTTCATTCATACTTTTAAACTCTTGCTCATTGTTTGGTAGTTGTGATATAAAATCAATATCAAACACACCTGCCAAGTTATTGGTAAACACAACAAGGTTATTAAGGATCTCGTTGCTTGCATTAATAGCAAGAGGAATAGACTGTTTATATGCATCTGATTCAATAAATGATTTAAACTGCTCAGGAATTTCACCTAGTAACTCTTGCCTGTGTACCTCAAGAGTTGTGTTGACAGTAAAGAATACTTTAACAAGGTCAACTAGCTTTAGTAGTTCTTCCTTGATAATAGCAAGCTTTACTTCATCTGACAATTGGATTTCATTATCCATGATATTCTTTCTGACCTTGTTGTTTTACCTGATAAGCGGTCAATTATCAGATTGGGTAACCAGCATGGATTGAACTTGGCAAAGAAGTTCTTTGTTCTGGTAAAGGAGCATCTTTATAGTCATTTAATTGTTTAATAAACCATTCTTCTCCTTCTTTAATAGTATCAAACATAATAGTTGAAGCATATAATAAAGAATCTAAAAAAGATTTTGCAACATAACTGCTTCTAAATTCTTTTCTCATAACAACAACGTTAGCTACTTTCTTACCTTCAGCACATTTTCTGACTATAAGAACAGCGTTCTTATTGATAATGCCACCATGCTGACCAGCTTTTAAAGTAAAAGATAAATCTACTTGGTGTGAATACCAACGGTGATTTGGTTTGGTCCTTGCTGTCCAAATCAAATCATCATACGCATAAGAACGTCTCCATTGTAATTGTCTACCTACCATCATTCTCCTTGGGTACAAACATATTGATTGCTTCTTCAATTGCTCGCTTAGCTATTTGCTTATTAACTTCTCCATTCTCTGAATCAATAGCCATCATCATGCCATCCATGTCATTGGCTAATCCCTGAAGTAACTCTTCAAACTTTTTGTGAAACAACTTTGATTGTTCAGGGTCATCAAACGTAATGTTAATTTGCAAGTTAGGTCCTTGTTGGTTGCATTCAATCTGCATAATACTTCTTTCTTACTAGTGGATTAGGTGGGCCCGTTGGACGTTCGGGTGGAGCCCATACCCTACACACCGTAACCTCGGTGTCTCAGTCCAGCTCAGTGCTGGCAACCCCGTCTATTCAATAGGCTTCAGGTTACCTACATAAGCTTCCCCTTATGTTGAGTCCGTGTCTGCATCACATCGCGCATATGCTGTCCATGCAGACACAAGAAAGGGGGACAGTTTAACCACATGTCCCAGGTGGTTTGAGCGTCTTCACCGGTACTCGCGCTCACTAGCACAATGGTTCCTATCTCTACCTACCAATAAGTATAGATTCTCACGCTCCTCTGCGTGTGTTCTTTAAGGCATCCACTAATCTCCTGCACCGGCTTCCCCCATGTGCTGAGTGTGTTAACTTATAATCTCGTAGGATCATATTCCGGTACATCATAAGCTAACAACAGTTCCCGTACACACAATAAAGCATGTACGGGATCGCCAGTTAAGCTAGCGCAGCTACCACTTTAAAGCCGGTGGCCATGGCATAAGTGGACAGGTTTAAGGAGAGCCTCCGATCCTATGCACACTTCCTTATGCACTAAGCATTCTTTAACGCAGTTTTTGATCTGCGAGTACATAGTTCTCTGACCATAGCACCATCCAAGCAACCATACTCCGTATCAATGGCCTAGCAGCCCCGTCTTTTCAAGAGGTACGGCTGTCTCCGGATAGGGTTTTGACGATAACCCTCCACATCGTCTTACTACTAACTACGCTTGTGAGAAACGCGTGAAGTTAGTCGTTAGAGCTAGTGCCCAATACTGCGCGGGCATTGTTGATCATGTCGTCGTAGCTAGGCATTGAAGACAAGTCAATGCCCATAGGCTTAAGCGCATTAGTAATCTCTTCGATTACATAAAGCAAGTTCAAGCCAAGCTTTCGATAACCTTCTGCTTCAGTCATGTTACTCACCTTCTTTCTCGAGCCAGTGGTCCTGGTGACCACAGCCATCCTTGGTGCCATCACACTCAGGGTGGTGCTCATTGTGGATAGCAAACGGCGCACCAAGAACCTTGATGGCTTCCTTCTGCATCATGTCATACAGAATGTTGACCTGGTTAAGCGCAAGGCGCAGACCCAGAGGGAACACAACGGAGAGCTTCTCCAAGTCTTCCTTGGATACCTCATCCTCGGTAAGGATGTTGGCTACACCAATGAAAGGCTGAAGCACAGTACCCATCTTGGTACCCCAATCCTTGATGGCATTGAGGAACTCTGCGTGAGCAACACGTGCAAGTGTTGCATCGTCAAGTGCAATGTCACCGAAGTTAAAGTCTTCCATGATATCTCCTTGTTGTTTATTGTTGCACCTATTTGGTGCATCTGGGTGTAGCCACACCTCATACGTGTGTGACTACACCCAGGCACTTGGGTATCTAGTTACCCAAAGACTTCGTGCTACAGACGACCAAGAAGCGCCTTGCGGATAGGACCGGCAGGCTTGTTGATAAGCTTACCAGCCTTGAACATCTTGACCGCTTCCTCGACGGAAGGGATCATGATGATCTTGTGCTTCTTGACCAGCTGAGCGCACTGGAGGATAATGTCGTCGTTCTGACCGCCACCGTCAGAGGTGACTTCACCATCTGAGACCCAGACGATTGGCTCGTTGGGGTGACGGTTCTTGATACCCCACACCAGAGCAGGACCGTCGACGCCGTTGCCAGCACCACCGATATTTGGGATCTCACGTACACGCCAGCCACGTTTGGCGAGGAGCCACGCATTGGCAGAGGTGTAGTGAGTCTGACTGTATGCGAGGATGGTCGCAGCAGGCGCTGCCTCGACAATCGCTTCGATGTCTTGCTGTGACAGAGACATAGAACCTGAGATGTCGACGATGACCATGCCACCCTTGACGCGTACCTTATTGGTAAAGATACGACGCTCGGGGTCAGTGTACCAACGGCTAACGTTGCCGAGCTTACGACCGACCAAGGCAGGCTTGCGCTTACGATTCATGAACCCCTCGACCTGGACAGACAGTGGAAGCGTGTCGTCAATGACAAGCTCCGCAAAGTCTCCATCCTCGTCGTGTGGGAACTCGTAGTCGTCAGGCAAGTCGTCCTCGAGTGGAGTCTGGTCAGGGTCAAGACGGTTAGCATCTTGCTCCGCCTGACCATACTCCTCAAGGATCTTGTCTTCCTCCTCCTGGCGCTGTTGGGCAACGCTGCTAGGAGAACGCCTACCGTTGGCATAGTTGGCAATCTCAGAGGCTGCAACAAGAGTGTTGTTGTAACCCCTCGGACCCACTACGTCGCTGCTGTAGTGGTATGGCATGGTAGAGCCAAGGTCACCCGGTGTACCGTCAAAGATACTAGTGAGACGACCAGCAAGCTTACGCAGCATGTCGCTCCAATCTGGGTTCACAGAGCGTACGCCAGCAGCAAACGAATCGAATGCTGACTTGTTGGCGTAGTTACGCACGGTGAATTCAACTGCATCTTCCCAGTCGTTAGGGCTGCCAGCAGTTGCCATACGGATACCTGACTTCTTCTCCGCACCGGTGGAGTCAAGCTCAAGACCCTTGATCTTGGCAAAAGGCTCAGTAACAGCGTTGATACGAGCCTCCTCCGCAAGATTGAGAAGAGCCCTGGTGACACCATTGTGCTTGTAAGACTCAGCCACTACCTTGGCAACCTCCTCAGTCTGAAGACCGACGCGGGCGCGGATGAGCTCACGCAGCTGCGTACGACGGGACCAGTCGTCCCCCCGAAGGGGGACGGCCAGTACCTTCGCAGCCCAGTCGACACCTACACCCATCTGGCCCGTAGTGGGCTCGACAGTCCAGGTAGTCGTCTCGGCTATGTCGTCACGGAACGCAGTGATTGCCCCTACAAGGGGCTTCTGCTCGTCAGCCATTACAGCGACACTTCCGTGCTAAGGGTGCCGATACGGATGGCGTCGATGATGGGCTCAGCCATCTTACCGAACACCAGCTTGGCAGCACGCTCAGTGGTGAACAGAGGGCTGTTACGCAGCGTCTGGAATTCCTTCCAGGCACGGAGCGAAGCACGCTCACCGGGACGACCAGCGACGATGGTGGCAGCCAGCATGCGCAACTCTGGCGGCAATGCAGAGACCAACGCAGCTGGGTGAGCAGCGTCAATCTTGATTGCAACCGGGAAGCGGTCACGCAGCGGACCCTCAATCTCGTTGGGGTCCTCGAAGTTGGTGGTCATGATGGCAGAGAAGCCCTCACGCGGTAAGTGAACCTCACCGGTGTAAGGGTTCTTCCAGACCGCCGACTCCGGGCTGTCAAGGAACTTCATCAGCGTGGTGACAACGTCACCGCTGGCACGGTTGATCTCGTCAACAACGAGACGACCGCCAACAGTACCGTCACCATCCCAGGTGATTGGCCCGATGCCCTTGACGTAGTTGAAACCACCACGCTCGTTGGGAAGCATAGAACCAACGATGTCAGCGTTGGTCATGTCCTCGGAGCAGAGGAGGGTCTCGAACCCAGCTGCATTGATGTGCAGGGTCTGGGCTGAATACGTCTTGCCAGTGCCGGGGGGACCGTAGAGGATGACACGCTTGCAACCTGCAGCGAGCACATCGTTAAGGTCAATGAAGCACTGGGGAATCGGGATTCCCTCGATGAATTCAGTGGTCATAATATGTTTCTCCCTGTGTTTAACGGTGCTTGGGAACACCGGGCACATACCTGGGTTGGTATGTGAACCGTACTGCAGGTGGGAATTGAACCCACAACCTACCTGGTTAACCAGGTTGCTCTACCATTGAGCTACTGCAGTGACCTACTACTTGGCTATAGCCTGGATCAGCATGGCCTTCGACTTGTTGTCGAATGAGATGGTTGCTGTCTTGTAACCACGCTTGATAGCTTCACGGTACATTCGAGTACGCATGTTGTCATGTCCGAACTTCTTGAATGGAATCAACGATTCAAGGTCGGAGTACGGGACAACATGGGTCTGACCGTCAAGGATGGCGTCGAGCCACACCTTGTGCTGCTTCCAACGGATGTGCGTTGCTGCACGCATTGGCTTCTTGTGAGTAGCCTTGACTGCGTTGACTGCCTTGACAATCTCGTCAACAGCAATCGCCCGTGGAGCTGGTGTTGGTGCGGGAGTCTCGTTGTGACTGCTCGTCTTGAATGATTCGATGAGCTCGATCACCTTGATAACTTCACCGCGAGTGGCAGGACGCTCAAGTACCGTGTCAGTTGCAGCCAACACGCTCTTGATTGTCTCACTCATCTTGTTAACGCTCATGGATTTCTCCTTGATGTTTGCCCTTACTGGTTTACTACAGAGTAGCAGGGGTGATGACTACTCCGATGCACACACGAATAGCCATGATACTCGTGTGTACATCGCAGTAGCCGGGCAATACAACACCCGGCCCTGCTTGTTGCTAACTACAAGAACTCGACGGGGTCACGGTCCTCAAAGATTGCTTCGAGGTCAGCGTACGTATAGTCCTCAGGGTTCTCCTGATAACGCTTGAGTGCAGCCTCAATGCGTTCATCCTGGTTACTATCTCCGTCATCTTCCTCGTCATCGGAAATGTTCTCGAAGATAGGAACAGCCCAGTCAGGAACCCATACTTCGTCCTGACCATAAGCAATTGATTCCTTAGTTGCTTCGTGCAAGCACTCTAGAAGCGCCCTCTGGACATTGTTCCAACGTTCAGCAAGTTCCTTACTGATCGGTGGGTTGTCAACTGGTTCACTCATTGCACCCTCCTTAGGTGAGTGGGCCCGTTTCGGTGGAACCCATACCGCCTGTGTTGTTACAGGTTGCAAACGTACTCGTCTGCACTCCACTCGGGAGTAAAGCCGTTGTTACGTTTGTAATACCACATCGCTACCTTTGACTGTTCATCACCGGTAGCCTGTGAAGCTAACGCTGGTAAACCAGGTATGTTCGCCCGTGCGTAGTCCCAAATGTATGGGACGAACTGATACCAACCAGCAGCACCACTGTGTATCTCAACAGAGTGCAGATGGTTACGGCTCTCCTGATAACGAATGCAGTCAAACTTTTCTTGCACTGTCATCGGCAATCGCCGCAACGGGTCAGTTGCATCGGGCCATGTGGCTGTTGGATCGCTGGATTCAGTGTTCCATCGCTGTAAAGGTCGAGCTACCACATGTGGTTGGCTCATCACATACGCTTGAAGATTTAGCGGTGTGACATCCTGCACCTGAAATGCTGGGGCAGGTAACCTTGGTGTCACAAAACTAACAACGCGTTGGGTATGACCCGCAGCGTGTACGTTATTGATGTAGACACCTACAACAATAAAAGCACTGGATAACAGCAAACTTGTCAGTTTACGCATGTACCCTGTACCTTTCATGTTAGTTGGTGGGATTCTGTGCTGGCTCCCACCGGGCCAGTTTACATCACGTGCGTGAGATATGTGTGGAGTTAGGTTCCACACACAGGGGCGGGGCTATGCCCACTCCTGTTTCTCACCCACGTAACGAGCATAGATGGTGTGAGTACCGTCTTCCATACGTCGTGATGTCACCTGGTAGGGCAACAGCTTACGGTTGATACCCTTCAATGCTTTGATGTTGATTCCACAAAGAGTGCAAAGCACAGTGGGGCTGGTAGGTGATTTGAGTTGAGTTGAGTACTCGAACCAGACACCTGGGTTGCTCATGAGCACCTCACGACGCTCTTGAGCATTGTTGCGTGAACCACGCTTGATTGGGCCGGGCGCAGCCTGCTTCATTGTAATGGCCATGATAACTCCTTATCAGTTGGCAATCTGTAGCTTACTTAGCTACGTTCTCAACCCCACCACTCACTATGGAGTGGTGAGGCCTTTGAGAATTGTTATTCGGCGTCACCGTCTTCTAACATCTGTGCCCAGATGCCAAACATCTCGTCGACGTCCTGTCCGATGGGCCGCTTGTACGCCTTGATGCGATCGAGAATCTCTCTCGAACGCCCCATGGCTTGATCCATTATCTCGTCGCTGAATGGAAGTTCGCTATCCATTGATTTGATTGCTTCGTTCATGGCAGACATCGTTGTCTCAAACGTACCCAGGATTGTACGAATATCTTCATCCGTAAATCCTGCGTCAATTAAACGTTGGGTGTTAAGCATGTTGTCTCTCCTGTATTGCTTTGATGTCACCCCAGCCGTAAAGGTCTGGGTGGTACAGTGCTTGTCCTTGATTGAACATCACATGTTTGAATGACATCCCAATCTTGCCCGGTATGTCCTGACAAGTCGGAAGTTGTATGATGTCGAGGTTAAGTTGCTCCTCGCGTACCACACGCTTGAGATTGTGTAAGTAGCCCATAACAATCTCAAGAGGATTACTTACAGCGCAGACATTCAGTGCTGGAATGTCCTGCTTGAGAACTGGTAGGTTGTGCTCCATAACCCAGGTACCACCTGAGTCTGCAGCCTTCAGCATGATTGCTGTGTAGACGTCCCAGCAGTCGATGATTGCTAGATGGAAGTGGTACAGCTTGTCGAACCGGTACTTGAAACAAGTTGGTTCGAGCATGTCTGTGCCCTCTTCCATGGATATGTCATGTATAGTTAATTCATCACTCATGGCGTGACTCTTTCTTACTAAATGTGTAGCTATTTGCTACGGGTACTGCTTTTGTTACTGCACCTTGCGCTTTGAGATACGCACTAAATGCGCTTCTTGACCCATCTTCTCACCGTCGATGATGTCATACTCGATGAATGAAGCGACGTAGTCACCATCTTCATCAAGATCCCACCCCCTGCTAATGGGCAAGACTTCCTTGCCGGGCCGGGGGGTTGAGTACCACTTCTCCACCGCAATTTGGGCATCCTTCAATTCCTTGAATAGACCAAACCAATGGATGGACAAGATATTGATACCCTGTTCGTGAGCGTGGGCGCTAACCGTTGTTTCTACTGCCCATACCTTCATCAGCATTCCTCCTGTTCAATTGTTTCATCATCAGTGCAACAACAAGGCGTTATCGTACCATCTTCAAGCTTGTAGTACTCACAGTCACAATAACTGCAGTAATGTTTTTCTACAGCATCAGGATATGGATGAAATGGTTCTTTCTCATCTGGCATTGACAAACCACCGAACGAATCCGGGGCACTGCTTGGTTTTACTACTTCCACAGGGATCTCCTTGTGTTTGTTTACTGCTACCCTACTTGGGTATTGTTACTTCTTCCATTGTATTTCTCCTTGTTTGTTTGAGGTGGGTTAGTCCTCGTTTGACCCATGAGACCCACGAACAAATGTTCC
>Ga0208872_1000049_pt1 | contig 122637 bp, 102 predicted proteins | sample CryBogCBH12Aug08_FD_185508 | JGI IMG/M metagenome (GOLD analysis project Ga0208872, IMG submission 185508) | Freshwater microbial communities from Crystal Bog, Wisconsin, USA - CBH12Aug08 (SPAdes) | ecosystem: Environmental > Aquatic > Freshwater > Lake | place: Crystal Bog, Wisconsin, USA...
TGATGTCTTTGGCAAGCTCCGCCGCCATTGCCTTGAGTTTGTTACGATCCATTGTCATTTCCATGCTAACTATCTCCTGTTGAGTTTAATTAGCCGGAAGCACTTACACAAACTTATTTACAGGGTCTTATAAATACTGAAATTGCTCCGCCAACGCATGCCGAAAACGCAAAATATTCGCTTTAAGGAGGACGTAAGTGGCATCAAACTCTTCCCAGCTCCATGTTCAGCATATATCACATGAGCGTTTGAATTTAATGCAATGGGTTATGGCAATAGCAGCCTGTGTCGGTGCAAGCACTGGCGCAGGCACTTTGATTTATTATGTAACCTCAGCTTATTATTACCCACCCCTCGAACCACGAAAACCAGTTTCCCCGAGCTCCTCCAATCCATTGCCGACGCAATCGTCATCTCCGGAAATGCAAAATGTTGCACAAGTAGGCAAGCCCCGGGAACGTACTGAAGCGCATAGGTCTCATAGAAGTTCTCTCTACCACCGCTCTGGCGCTCGCTCTTATCAAATTGAAAATAATATTCGTGGCCCAAGCATCATTACTACTCATCAAACTGGCAACAATACTATAAATTATTCAAGCGGAATGAATTACTCGCCGCCCGACAATCCCGACTGAGGAGGTTATGTAATGATATCTTTGCTGCTTGCCGCCACTGTCGCTGGGGAAAACATCTCGGCGGCAGCCAGTTCAGATACCGACAGCTGTCGCGCATCGATAAAAACGACAGAACAAACAGGAAATAATGTTATAAATTGCGGCTATATGCCGCCGCCACCGCCGAGAATCTCAACGGCGCTCATCGGACGATGGGAGGGGGAAAGTGTCTGCAAAACTGGTGTTGAACGAATTTTTTGGGATATTACTCAAGGCGCTGATGGTCAGGCATTGGTGCGCGAAAATTATGTGAGCAATGGAATAATACCAAGACGTGGCTCAGTATCTTACGACTCAAGATGGAGCAACCCTTTATTCATTCTGACCTCAAGTACAATCACTCATTATCGTATTGTAGTGAAATTGATTGACTCCTCTTCTTTGTCTGGTCAGTATTTTGGACACCTAAATTGCACAGGCATAGAACTTCGCAAGCTTTCATAACACTTGATAATAATTTTCATTCAATTGCTAGCCAGAAGCCGACAGCGCTAGTGGGGCGGAGGTTTGGAGGGACGCGGGGTAGAGGAGATGCTTAAGGCTCGGCGCATCTTATGCCCCGACCCCGCTTAGCAGTTCACCTACTCCAGATTAGCACCTGACGGTCATCGTCGATCCCGAGCAGGCGGCAGAAGATGGCGCTGGCAAAGCTGGGGTCATCGAGTTTGACCGACAGGTAGGGGCGCTCATTCTTGCTCTTTGCTTCCCAAGCTGCGCCGATTTCAACGCCTGCGGCGTAGATGCGATAATCGGGCGCGTTGTCGCTGGTTTTGGCGACGGGCTTGATGATGGTCTTAGCTTTGAGCGCCAGTGTCGAGATTGTGCCGGTGAAGGCGTTATCTTCGCGGGTGAAAGTGCCGATAGTTGCCATGTTCGTTCTCCTTGTTTGCCGAAGCCACCCTATGCAGCTTCGCATATGCACCGTCCGGAGTCGGTTGGCGGGGCGGGATCACCGCGAGGGGAACGGGAATTTTGCAGCGCAGCGACCGCGAGGAATGAGCAAGCTCAGGGGAAAATTCTCGTTGAACCCGACCCGCGAGGCTACAGGTCATATCAATGCGACGATGCTTCGGGTGGATGTGGCAAAGGAGAACGAGAGCAATTACGGACTGCACCCGGTACGGATGCCCGGCTTCAGTGGGACGTTGTCTGCCGCCCGGCCTCAGCCTGTGGTAACGAGATCAACCGTTTCATGCCGGTTATAAACCTGAGGCAGAGCATCGTGCCTGATGCGAAACTGGCTGCGCCGCTTGATTTCAGGTGTTGGCGATGAAGCCCGCTCCATCTTCACTGCAGGGTCATAGTAGATTATGCCTGCCGCGAATGCGTTCAGGAAAAGCAGAAAATCGGTCTGCTCGCAAAGCAGGATTTTCGGGCCGTAGGAGTATTCGGGTGGCGGTGTCCGGAACAGGGAGGGCACATAGGCTGCCTGAGCATGCTTGCGATTCCAGTGCGCCATCATGCCTTTGAATGACCAGCTTGCGGCTATATTGGATGCCTGGTCGGTCAGAATGATGCCGCCGTCGAGATCGGTGATTTTGCCCGAATCTGCATCATATCCGTCAAGGATCATTCGCAGCCCCGTGTCGGCGTGGAAATCCTTCTGACAACTATAAACGCCGCCGAAATTGATGCGGTCGGCTTTACCACTTTTGTCGGGGTAGCCGTAGCGACTTAGAAATTCAGCCGGTCCGAGCTGATGATAAATCCCGCCGGTCGGTTCGGGGGTCATCAGCGTGACGGGTGATTTCGGCAGAAATTTCGTGAAATTATTGACGCTGTATTGCTTGACCTCCCACCCCATGAAATCAGGTTCAGAATATCCGTTGGGCGTGATGCCCAGCTCGGCTTCCAGTGTATAACCGCCGCCGTTACGCGCGGTGTAAGGGACCTTCTGGCCATCTTTGCTGAGCTTCTGGGACATGATCCAGTGCAGTTCATAAATGCGCCGGAGTTCTGACAGCAGAATGGTTTTAGGGCTTGCGTCACCGTCGAGGGTGAGCGGAAGTTCCAGAAATACTCCCGTGCTGCTCCATTGGCGTGAACCGAGTTCTGCAACAATGGGGCTGTCAGGGGCTGCGGCGAATCCCAGCACATCTCCGGCGGGTGTCATGCCCAGAAAGAGAACCCGCCCAACGTCGCGAACGGTCATAATCGCAGATGGTGCAGCCCGGCAGCCTTTGAGGAAGCCAGACATCCTGACTTCGGGATATTTTGGATATAGTATCAGATTTGTGTCGGGTGCGGAGTGCTTACCCTGTTCATCAATCCAGAAAAATCTGACCTTTGCCTTTGCGCGGTCGCGCTTGCTTCCGGCTGCCTCGCCGGAATCGGTAAAGATTTCGCCATGCGGGATGACGTTCAGCGCCGAGAAGTCGCCACCCAGATAAACCTGATTTTTTGAGTTATCGTTTGGCGCAAGTCTTTTGGCATAAATACGCGAGGCACCGTGATGCTGCATAAGATCAAGTAACTGTGCCAGTGATGAAATCAATCGTGCCCCCGGATGGTTATCGTCTGCCCGGACGAGCGTAACCAGGTCACGAGATTCTGTATAGCCTCGTCAAAATTGCGCTTCTTTTTGCCTTTCAGGGCACATTCCCAGATGATTGCCACACGCCAGCCCCCGGCGCGTAGCCGCTCCTCAGCCTTCCGGTCGTTTTCGATATTGCGACCGATTTTGGTGTGCCAGAACTCCGCACGGGTTGCGGGCCATCTGAACAGATGGCATTCGTGTCCATGCCAGAAACAGCCATGAACAAAGATTACGGCTCTGAATTTTGTCAGGGTAAGGTCTGGTTTTCCCGGCAGGTCTTTGCGGTGCAACCGGTAGCGCAGTCCGGCAGCATGAAGGGCCTTTCGCACCCTTAATTCCGGCGCGGTATTGGTTCCCCGTATGGCAGCCATATTGCGGCTGCGTGTCTGGCTGTCATGAACGCCAGCCAAACTGTCACGCTGCCTGACGCACGAATCTGTTTCGACAAGTGACGCGATATGCGGCTGCATGATCCGCGCGACCTCACAGAAAACAGGCACGGCGACAGAATTGCCGAACTGCTTGTAAGCCTGTGTGTCGGATACCGGGATGCGGAAGTCATCCGGATATCCCATCAGCCGGGCGCATTCGCGCGGCGTGAGTCGTCTGGGGTTACGCCCCTTGCCCCTCGACACAAGTATTTCAGAACCATCTTTATAATATCGGGCAGAGAGCGTCCGTGCGACATCATCGGGCGTAACGAGTCCATAGCCGAACCCGTTACCCGCCGCTTTATGCTTCGCGGCATAGTCCTTCAGATACTGCCAGAGATGACTGGTAAGCGTGTATTTTTCGTTGACTGTTCCATCCGGCCCTACCGTGTACGGGGCTTCAGGCTTCTCCGCGCCGTTCTCGGGATGAAGAATACCGCGAAGTCTGGCATGCCCTTTGGGCGGCAGTTGCAGGTCATCCCATGAAAAGGGGACAGCATCCCTGAATCCGACGATAACAATGCGCTCCCGATGCTGCGGCAGAAAATGCTGGGCATCGATCACGCGATAGAAAACCTTATAACCAAGTTCCTCGGTCAGGGTGCGGATGATAACGTCAAACGTGCGCCCCTTGTCATGGCTGTGAAGGTTTTTGACATTTTCAAGCATGAAGGCTGCCGGACGTTTATCGCGAAGAATGCGGGCAACGTCGAAAAAGAGAGTCCCCTGAGCTTCGCAGGCGAAGCCGTGCTTTCTGCCGAGCGAATTCTTTTTAGAAACCCCGGCGATTGAAAATGGCTGGCATGGGAAACCGGCCAGCAGAACATCGTGATCCGGGATTTCAGAAGTTTCGATCTCGGTGATGTCGCCGTGAATAGGGTGGTTGTCGCGAAAGTTTGCGGCGTAGGTCTGCTGGGCATATTTATTCCACTCGGATGTGAAAACGCAGTGGCCGCCGATTGCGTCAAACCCTTTCCGCAATCCGCCAATTCCGGCAAAGAGGTCAATGAAGGTGAAGCCGGTCTGCGGCGAAGTACCATCCTCTCCATTCATCATCCGGAGCAGATTAAGGGCGGCCCCCCTCGGTATTCCCTCGCCGCAATCCCAGCGATAGACCTGCCGCCTGCTGTATCCGAGACGGGCGGCAAGCTCGTCAACGGTCAGTCCAGATTTCAGTCGCAGCGCTGAGAATTCGTTCGGTCGCATAGGCCCCCTGGGATTGTTTGTGACATTATGTCTTGATTCTTCCCAGCTTACAAAGGGTCGGTGGCGAATTGCAAGTATAATGTTCATTATTCGTTCTACAATCGAAAATTTTATCTGGCAGGTCCTTTTGCAATCTCTTGTGGTTCTGAGAGAGTATCAAACCGCCCAGATGCGCCAGCGGCGCGGCGGTTCGGAAGGACGCGGGGTCTGGGGGATGCTTGAGGCTCGGCGCATCCGGTTCCCCACCCCCGCTGAGCCGTTCACCGATTTGGCAGCACCGGCGGTGCATCGGTTGAACGGGTGATCCCGCCGGAAAGCCCGGGCCGGGCGCGGGATGGGGGCATCGCAGCCTGACGCTCTGCCCCCTTTAAGTGCGTTTTGGTTTTCTGATGATGCGCCCCCGACTGGCTTTGTCGCGAGTCGCAGCGGCTCTGGCTGCTTTTGCCGCTGCTGCGCTGTCATCGCCGGGGTCGCGCAGAAGTTCCCAGCCTGTCATTCCCATAAGAACGCGGTCAGCATGTTTGATTGTATTCACATGACCATAATGCTGCTCAATCATCTTGACGGAAGTGCCCATCTGTTCGGCGAGGATATAGACATCGACCCCCTCTGAAAGGCGGAACGTCGCATAGGTGTGGCGGAAGCAATAGGTGGAACGGGCAATACCATTCGGCCCCATACGTAAGCCAGCCTCGGTCAGTAAGTCCTGCACCGTATCGCTGTAGAGATATTTAGCGGGCTTGCCGTTGATGATGGTGAACACCGGATCGTCGGGCTTCGTGGCTTTGGACATGGCCTTCACCCGCTCAAGATAGTCGCCCACACTTTTTGGGGCGACCAGCTTACGCGATTTGCCCTTGCCCTGCACGAACAGCACGACAATTTCGCGCCCGTCGCGGTCTTTCGCCATCGCGATGTCACGCCAGCGCAGGTTCTTTGCTTCGGGCGGGCGCATACCGGTGTTGCACATAATCAGCATGAAATTGTAGCAGATGGTGCGATACCAGACCCCCTGTGGGGAGGTCGCCTGTTTAATCCATGAACGTCCGAAGCTGTGCAGCTTGCGATATTCGTCCTGCGTAAATTCATCGCGGCGCATCGTTTTCAGTTTAGGCCGCCCCTCGAAACGATGACTGGCAGGGACATAGCGTTTGCTGATAGCAAAGTTCATCACGGCATTGAATGCGCCCATTTCCGCGCCAATGGTCGCGTCGCTGACGAGTTCGCGGAGACGCCCCTTGCCGGTCTCTCTCCGCCATGTGGGGTAACCACTCCAGCGGTCTTGGCCTATCAGGTGAATCTGTGTGCTGCCAACATATTCGTCCAGCACCTTCCGGCAACGGTTCGCCACGTTTTTGAGGCTATCGGCTGACACCTCGCCAATCTGAACGCGACGCTCCAGCATGGCGATATATTCCTCCGCCACCTGCCGGAAGGGGCGGTTGAACACTGGCACGTCATGCTTGATCCGGAAGCGGATGTCTGCGTCATAATCAAACGCCCTGTCCCGCGCCGCCTCCCTGTCGGGAGTGCGCAGGGAGACAGTTTTGTAGCGATCCTCTTTGGGGAGTTTGATGCGGCAATAGAAATTGCGATGCGTCACATCTCCCCTGCGGAAGATGATGAGTCCGGGTTTCAGCTCTTCTTTGTCGGTCACGAATGCCATATCGCAAGCTCCGCTGTGCAGAATCCGTGCAGATTGGGGGCGTAAGTTATTGATTTGTCGTATCTGTGCAGGATCTGTGTGGGAGATTGTATCAAAAAATACTGATATTTTCCAGTATTTTATGCGTATCCTGTCGTCCCGACCAACTAATCGACTTCCACGAGAGCAGGAGGCCGCAGCGCGCGGCGCCGAGCGGTCTGCTTCACGTGGTCCGATTCTCCCCACGTTGATGACCGCCCCCGCGATCCGATCGTGCGAGTGCCTCGCTCAGGGTCAGTCATATGGCCGTGACCCGTTGTCGGGTATAGTGGAATCCGTTAAACCACAGTGAGGCTACATTATGTTGGTTCAGCGACTCAAATACGTTGGGATGTCCGTAATGCTCTGCTGCGCATCCGCCTGGGCAGATCCGACCGCGACGACGGCACCCAAATTGATTGTTGCAATATCCGTCGATCAGTTTTCAGCGGATTTGTTCAATCAACACCGCGCGCAGATGGCCTACGGTCTCAAGCGCTTAATGCAAGGCGCGGTGTTTGCACAAGCCTACCAAAGTCACGCCGCCACCGAGACCTGTCCGGGGCATTCCACGTTGCTCACGGGATCGCATCCGGCGCGCACGGGCATCGTGGCGAACGAGTGGATCGACCAATCCGTTGAGCGATCCGATAAGCAAGTGTACTGTTCGGAAGATCCCACGCGTCCCGGCACCACGCACACCGACTATCAAGTCTCCACCCAATTTTTAAAGGTGCCGACGCTCGGCGATCGGCTCAAAGCCCAGTCGCCGCAATCGCGCGTGGTTAGCGTGGCGGGCAAAGATCGCGCGGCGGTCATGATGGGGGGACACCACACCGACGCGATGTGGTTTTTCAATGGGACGCAATTCGTGACCTTGAGCGATCGCGTGGGCACGCCACCCAACGCGGTGCAGGCCGTTAATCGCGAGTTGCAACGCGTGCTGGAATTCCCCACGCAGGCGCCGTTGGAAGAGTCGTGTCGCAACCAGTCGATCCCCATCACCATCGGCAAACAAACCGTTGGCGTGATGCCGACGATCGCCGCCAATTCGGCGAAAGCCTTTCGCACCTCGGTCGACTTTGATCGCTTGACCACGACGTTGGCCATTGGCTTGTTGAATGAGATGAAATTGGGACAAGGGCCTGCGGTCGACGTGCTCACCGTGGGGTTGTCGGCCACCGATTATGTGGGCCACACCTTTGGCACACAAGGCGCCGAGATGTGCAACCAAATCGCGCAAGTGGATCGCAACGTCGGTCGATTGTTGGACGCCTTGGACGCCACGCACGTGCCGTACGTGGTGGTGTTGAGCGCCGATCACGGTGGTCACGACGCCGCCGAGCGCCAACAAAACCGCGCCATGCCCAACGAAGGACGCGTTGCGTATACCCTGCGCTTATCGTACATCAACGCCCTGTTGGCGCGTCAGTTTAAGAGGGAACCACCGCTGTTGTTGGGGGTCGCCGATGTGGGCGATTTGTACGTTGCCAACAGCGTGCCGCCCGCGTTGCGGCCCAACGTCTTGAACGCCGCAATCAAGCTCTATCAGTCCAACGACCAAGTGCAAGCGGTGTTCACCGCGGCCCAATTGGCGAAGGTGCGTCGCAGTGCGATGCCGGTGGATGAGTGGACTCTTGAAGAACGCTTGGCGGCGAGTTTCGATCCCAAACGCTCGGGCGATCTGCTGGTGGTGATGAAGCCGCAGTTGGTGGACTTGGGGTTGGGCGAGGGCTATTTGGCCACGCACGGCAGTCCTTGGAATTACGATCGACGGGTGCCGCTGCTTTTTTATCGACCTGGTCTCGCCGGGTTCGAGCAGCCACTGCCCGTGGAAACCGTCGACATCTTGCCGACCTTAGCGGCGTTGATTGGGTTGACCGTTCCCGCCTCGGAGATTGATGGTCGCTGCTTGGACTTGGACCTCAGCGAACACTCCACGTGCCCGTGAGCCTGGCGTGTCCTTGGCCGCTGAAACGGTGGGCGCGAGCGGCCCACCGTGCTGTCTGCGGCGGGCGTTAAGCGCGTGTCTCATCCGTCGCCGTCCTCGACCCCGCGCGCGTGTTCCGACGCACCACCCCCCGTGGTTGTGTACGATGGCGACTGTCCGGTGTGTCGTCTGGCGCTCTTGGCGGTAGTTAAACCCCAGTGGCAAGAGGGCACCATTTGGGTGGACGCCCGCGTGGACTCGGACACCGTCAGACGCTTGTGGCGCGACGGCGTTGATCTCAATCGCGGCTTTGTGCTGACCACCGCGGACGGATCGTTTTTCGGCTGGCAAGCGCTGCATCAGTTGAGCGTGCGCGCGGCGTTGCCCTCGCGCTGGGGGCCACGCCTCGTCATGCGGGCGTGCCGCCGCCGTTGGGTGGCCCGTGTGATGTACCCGGTGTTTGTGGCGATGCGCGGGGTGCTGTTGCGCGTGCTGGGGATCCCGCCGTTGCGCCCACGCGCCTCCACCGACGCCTGATCGCACTCAGTGAAACGCCGCACTCAACTCGCGGGACAAGTAGAGCAGGGCGGGATAGCTTGACAGCCAGGCCCAGACGAATCGATTGAGGCCCAAGGTCCAAAACACTCCCACGTGAAACAGCACCCCAATGCCGCAAAACCACACCGCATAGGCCGGAACGGCGAGGGCGATCACCACCGACAGTTCCCACGCAATGAACGCAACGCTCACCGTGGCCGCCACCCACGGGGTCCGAAAGGGATGGTTGGGGCTCAACGGCCCATACACGCCTTCGTCCAAAAAAATCGCGAGCGCGCGCCCTTGGCGCCACTCGGGGTGCAGGCATTTAATCGCCCCGGAAATAAAATAACTGCTCGCGCTGTGCAGCGCGATGTAATAAAGCCCCAACGATGGTCCAGAGTGCACCCCCACGTCGTTCAGCACCGAGCCCGCGGTGAGCCCCGTTAACACGCACACCGTCATAAAATCGCTGCCGCCGTTAAACGCCCCTCGCCAACGCCAGAGGATTAGCAGTTGACCGAACCACAAAAACAACAGCCACCCACTTGCGCCGGGGGCGTTGCTGACCAGCAGCCCCAGCGCCGCGAGTCGTAAGAGCAAGTGGGCTTGCCACACCCGAGAACGCGAGAGCACGGACAGCATCGCGGCCACCGGCGACGGCAGGTGTCGCCAATCGGTCGCTTGCAGCGACGGCGGATTCACACCGGTGGCGGTGAGGGCGCTGGTGAGCCTCAGGTATTCGACGGTTTGCACAAGCAGGCTGAACGCCAACGCCGCACGCGTCAGAGTCCACGCGAGTGTGGTGAGCTCAGTCATGGGCCGGCTCGAGCCGCGGCAGAGGCTGCGACAACAGCACCATGTCGTTTGCAAAGCACACAGCGCTGCCGTTGGGGTGCTGCGTGATGCAAAACTGCAAGTGGCTTGGTTGCGGCTCGGACGGCGGTATCCCTTGCCAAGCGACGGCGGCGTAGCGCTGCACCAGTTGATAACTGGTGAGGCCGACGATGGCCTGCGGCTCGCTGACCTGTTGCAGATCGGCGATCAAGTGATCTAATAGATTTTGTTGATAGAGCGCGAGGTTGATGCTGGGATTAACGAACAGCTGATGCCAGGCCCGCGGGGCGTGGGGGTAGACGAGTTGCCAGTGTTGATCGCGCGCTGCGCTGGGATCGGCGGCGCGCACCCACAGCCGTGGACTGACGCCCAGGTGCGCGTAAAATTGCCAGTTGGGGAAAAAGCAGCGCCATAAAAACCAACCGCGGCCGGTCAGAGGCTGTCCGCGGTGGCGCAGCGCCCACCCCAAGACTGCGAAATAGCCGGCAATGAGCAGTGCCGTCAGCGCCATCGTCATGGCGGGCTAGTGCGCGTGGTTGCCGCCCAAATACGCGGCGACGACGGCGGGGTTTTGACTCAAACGTTCCGCGGAGCCCTCGACGGTAATGCGGCCGTGCTCTAAGACGTAGCCGTAGTCGGAGACTTTCAAAGCGGCACTCGCGAATTGTTCCACCAACAGCATCGTGACGCCCTCGTCGCGTAAGCGCCGGATGATCGCAAAAATCTCCGCCACCAAAATGGGCGCGAGTCCCATGGAGGGCTCGTCCAACAAAATGAGGTCGGGGTTCATCATCAAGGCGCGCGCCATGGCCAACATTTGTTGCTCGCCGCCGGACAACGTTCCGGCCAATTGGGTTTTGCGTTCCGCGAGCCGCGGAAACAGCGCAAATTGGCGCTCCAAATCGGCTTTGATTTGCCGCGACGCTTCGCCGCGGCGCAGCCGCGTGTAGGCGCCGAGGGTGAGGTTATCCAGCACCGACATGGTGGTGAACACCCGACGCCCTTCGGGGCTGTGCGCGAGGCCCAGGTTCGCCATTTGGTCAGAGCGCTTGCCGGTGACGTCGCTGCCTTTAAAGCGCACGCGACCCGCTTGGGTGGACAACAAGCCACTCAAGGCGCGCATGGTGGTGGTTTTGCCCGCGCCGTTTGAGCCGATGAGCGACACCACTTTGCCTTTGGGCACGGTAAAGCTGATGCCTTTTAACACCGTGACTTTGCCGTAGCCTGCTTCCAAATTCTCGACGTCTAACATGCCGTGTCCTTATGCGCCTAAATACGCTTCGATGACTTTGGGATTGGCCTGCACCGCGGCGGGCACGCCGGCGGCGATGATTTCGCCAAAATCAAAAACAATCACGTGGTCGCAGGCCGCTTGGATGACGTCCATGTGATGCTCAATCAACACCACGCTGACGCCCGCGGCGCGGATGGCCTCGATGAGGGCCAACAACTCGGTGATGTCGGCGGCGGTCAACCCCGCCGCGGGTTCGTCGAGCAACAACAACTCCGGATCCAGCGCCAACGCGCGCGCGATCTCCAGCAAGCGCTGCTTGCCGTAGGGGAGGTTGCGCGCCAGTTCGTCGGCGTGGGCGTGCAGGCCCACCATCTGCAGCAACTGCTGGCCACGCGTACGAAGCGCGTCCTCGTCGCGTTTGAAGGCGGGCAACCGCAGGCAGATGCCCACCAGGCCGCTGTTGAAGCGGTGGTGCAAGCCGACGAGCACGTTGTCGAGCACCGTCATCTCGCCGAACAATTGCACATTTTGAAAGGTGCGCGCGATGCCAGAACGCGCGATGGCGCTGGGTTCTTTGCCGGTGATGCTAAGCCCTTTGAACGCGATGTGCCCGGCCGTGGGTTTGTACAACCCGGTCAGCACGTTCATCATGGTGCTTTTGCCCGACCCGTTGGGGCCAATGAGGCCCAACACGCTGCCACGCGACATGGTGTAGGAGACGGCGTTGAGGGCTTTTAATCCGCCGAAGGCCATGACGACGTCGGCGACTTCTAAGAGCGATTCCGGACCGCGGCTGGCGTGAGCGGTGATGGGCGCTTGACCAACGTCGACGCTGTGAAACGCCGCGTGCCCGACGTGGTCGTGGTCGCGGCGCAGTTTGGCGACCCAGTGCAGGCTAAATCCGACGATTCCGTCCTGCAGGTAATACACCACCAATAAAATCATGACGCCAAAAATGCTCAAGCGCCAATCGGTCATGGCGTCCAATTTGAACGACACCAACGCAATCGCGGCCGTGCCCACCACGGGCACCAACACGCGCCGCACGGTGGTCAGGCCGCGGTGAACGGAGAGCGCACTGCCCAACAGCACCATCAGCGCCAAGATCACCGCGGTGAGGCGAAAGGATTGGATGTCGTCGAGCAGTTTGGGCAACAAAACGATGATCGTTGAACCCAGTAAGGCGCCCAAACGCGACTTGCGTCCGCCCATGATGATCGCCAGCAAAAACAAAATGGTGAGTTCGAAGTTGTAGGTGTTGGGCGAGATGTATTGCTCGCTGTAGGCGTAGAGGCAACCCGACACGCCAGCAAAGCCGGCGCTCAACACAAACGCCAAGACTTTGTAGCGGTAGACCGACACGCCCATGCAGTCGGTGGCAATCGGGCTGTCGCGCAACGCTTCAAACGCACGCCCCCAATGACTGCGCACCAAGCGATTCATGAGCACGGTGGCGAGCGCAAAGATCGCCACCACCGTGGCGTAATACTCGCTCACCGTCAACGGATGGTGCCCCAACCAGGGTTTGGCGAGTTTGATGCCCAAGGGGCCGTCGGTTAAAAAATCCATTTCGTTGATGAGGATTTGCAAGATCGTGCCGAAGGCGAGGGTCACCATCGCCAAATACGGCCCCACCACCCGCAACGCCGGCAACGCCAACAACCCTCCAAATAGGGCGGTGATCAGCAGGGCGGCCGGAATGGCCAGCCAAAAGCCCAGCCCCAATTTGATCGACAGCACGCCGGCCACATAGGCGCCGACGCCAAACAACCCCGCGTGCCCCAACGACACTTGGCCGGTGTAGCCGACGACGATGTCTAAGCCGTACAACAGGACGGTGTAGATGAGGATTGTTTCCGCCAAGTGGAGGTAATAGTCGTTGGGCAACAGCCACGGCAGCCCACACAGGAGCAGCAACAGTCCGAGGGAGCCCCACCAGGGTTGTGTACGCATCGTGCTTAAACCTTCTTAATCGTCGATTTTCCCAGAAGGCCGGCGGGGCGGAGGATGAGCACCAACAGCAACAGCACCAATCCGGGAACGTCTTTGTAGCCAGAGGAAATATAAAACCCGGTCATCGTTTCGGCGATGCCCAAAATCAGGCCACCCACCACGGCACCAAAGCCGCTGGAGAGCCCACCGATGATGGCCACCGCAAAGGCTTTGAGGCCCAACGACGCGCCCATGCGTGCGCCCGTTAACGTGAGGGGGGCGATGAGCACGCCGGCGAATGCGGCGGTCAGGGAGGAGAGCGCGTAGGAAAAGGCAATCACCCAACGGGTATTGATGCCCATCAGCCCCGCGGCGTCGCGGTCGTTCGCGGTGGCGACAACCGCTTTGCCCAGAATCGTGAAACGGTTAAAGGCCTCCACCGCCAGCATGATCAACAGCGCACCACCGATCACGGCGAGCCCCATAGGTTCGATGTAGGCGTCGCCGAAGGTGATGGGCGTGTCGGACAGCGGCGAGGGGAAACTCAAGTCGTCGCGACCCCAAATGTTTTCGGCGACGTTTTTAAAAATAATGGCCAACGCGATGGTGGACATGATCCAACCGAATTCGGATTTGATCTTCATCGCTGGGCGCACGCCAACCCACTCGACGAAAAACCCTTGGATGGCCCCAAACACACAAGCGATCGGCAACACCCACCAGTAGGAGATGCCCGCGTTGAAGACCGACAACCCCACCAGCGCGCCCAACATGAGCGCTTCGCCTTGGCCGAAGTTCAGCGTACCGGAGGTTGCAAAGGTCAATTGATAGCCAAACGCGATGACGGCATAGATCATGCCCACAATCGCTCCACTGATGACCAGTTGTAACAAAATATCCATGGCATTCCTAGTTGACAGCGATGCCGAGTGCGCACAGCGTCGATGGCGCGATGGCCATCGACGTGCCCTCGCGGGTTACTTTTTCTTCTTGACGCGAATGTCGCTGCCGTTTTCTTCGTCGGCCGCGTACGCGTACACCACTCGACCACCCTTGACTTCGCCCATCACCGGAATGTTATCGGTGATCGCGTCGTGGTCGGTGTGGCTGAATGGGTGATCGTAATTGGTGACCACGCCATCCACTTTGGCGTTGAGGTTTTCAAGCGCTTCGCGGATTTTATCGCCGTCCGTGCTCTTGGCCTGCGTGATGGCGGCGGCCAATAAGAAGATGGAGTCGTAGCCTTGGGCCGCCGACACCGGTGACGGCATGATGCCGTTTTTGGGGTGATATTCCTTCACGTAGGCGTCGATGAACGCTTTGCGGCGCTTGGTGTTGGGCTCTTGAATGAATGTTTGCGGCATGCGCGCGCCTTCGGCGTTCTTTTGCGCGGTGTCAACGAAACTGGCCATCGACAAGGTCCAACTGCCAATCATCGGGCGCTTCCAATTGATCTTGGCCATGCCGTTGGCGATTTGTGCCAACTCTGGACCAATGCCGTAGGTCAGGATGGCTTCTGCCCCGGCGGATTTGGCGCGCAACAATTGCGCCGTCATGTCCACATCGCCGATGTTGAACTGTTCAATGGCGACGGGCGTGATGCCCTTGCCCGCCAACGCTTTCACCAAATCGTCTTTGCCGAGTTTGCCGTAGTTGGTGGTGTCGGCCAAAATGGCCACTTTCTTAAAGCCGCGTTTGTCGATTGCTTCCGCCGCGATCATGGGCGCTTGAATGGCGTCTCGCGCCGAATTTCGGAAGACAAATTTATTGGCTTGGTCAGCGAATTGTTGGGTGATGGCCGTGCCCGTGGCCACGTTGTTGATGACGGGGATCTTCGCGTCTTGGAAAAAGCGTTGTGAGGCCAAGGCCACGCCGGTGTTGATGTAGCCCACGGTGGCGACGACTTTTTCTTTCTCAATGAGTTCTTGTGCGATTTGCACTCCGCGTTCATTTTTCGCTTCGTCGTCGCGCAACACCGCTTCCAAGGGGCGTCCCAACACGCCGCCTTTGGCGTTGATTTCTTTGATGGCCAGTAAGACGCCATCGCGCATGCTCACGCCCATTGAGGACGAGCCACCGGTGAACGGACCGTCCACCCCAATTTTGATCGATTCCGCCGCTTGACTGGCGGCAACACTGAGCGCTGCAAAAACTGCGGCAGCGGCCAAACGCGTGTGGATCTTCATAGAACGGTCTCCGTGTCAAAAGGCATAACGATTGCGGGTGCGGCGCTCGCGTTCGACAAGCGCAGCGCCGCCGATGCCTTAATCCTACCTGATGATTGGCCCGTGAACAGCCACGGCGTGATTAAATCGCACTGCAGCAAGAGCCGCACTCGATGGCGTGTGGGGAGCGATGGGAATGAACCTGAGAAGTGAGCTTGGTGCGCGGGGCGGGAATTGAACCCGCACGCCTTGCGGCGCGGGATTTTAAGTCCCGTGCGTCTACCGATTCCGCCACCCGCGCGTGGTCTCGCATGATACCCGAATTGGCGAGCAATTTGGACACGCCGAGCGCAAGTTTTTGCCGCGGCAATGGGCGCGCGGGCGTGGTCCGCACTTCGGTAAATAACCATCAAATGTCCGCCCAAGCTACGGTAAAATGTGCTTCCCGGCGTCACGGCGGTGATCCCGCGACTGAAAAGGTGGCTTTTATCTTAATTGAAGCGACGGCATTAGAATTTTGGCGGCAAGACCGGTGTGTATTGGATCGCTTCAGCATTCACTGTGGCGCAGCCGAAGCCGTTCATGTGGTCGGCGACAACGGTGCCGGCAAGACCACGCTGCTGCGTCTGTTGGCCGGACTGGTGTGGCCTGAGGCGGGCGACCTGCGGTTTCGGGGCGAAGCGTATGCGACGGCGCGACCCAAACTGCATCGCGAGTTGTGTTTCATTGGTCATGGCCACGGCATGAGTGGCGATTTAACCGCCTTTGATAACCTGCGGCATTGGGCGGTGCTGTACACAAGCGCGAATGCCGCGGCGGTGGAGTCCGCACTGGACGCGGCCGGCGTGGGCGATTGCCGTCACCGCGTGGTGCGGTCGTTGAGCGCGGGTCAAAAACGTCGCGTGGCCTTGGCGCGGTTGTGCTTGGCGCAATCGCTCCCGCTGTGGATGCTGGATGAGCCGTGGACGCACCTCGACCGCGACGGGAGCGCCTGGGCGCTTAACCTCATCGATGAGCACGTCCGTCGCGGCGGCACCGTGCTGTTCAGCGCGCACGCGGATCTGGGCAGACACCCCCATGGGTATCGGGTGGTCCCCGTATGACGCGCCATCCCTTACGAACGGTGTTGAAACACGTGTTTTGGCGCGAGTTGGCCTTCGCGGCGCAGAAGCCTTCGCAGTGGCTGCAGCCGTTGGTGTTTTTTTTGTTGGTGATCACCTTGTTTCCCTTAGCGCTGTCGCCCGACCCAGGCGTGTTGCGCACGTTGGCGCCCGGCATGGTGTGGGTGGCGGCGTTGCTGAGCGCAACCTTGTCGTTGGAGGGGCTGTTTCGCGCCGATTACGACGAGGGCGTATTGGAGCAATGGGCGTTGTCCGATCACCCGCTGTGGGCCTTACTCGCCGTTAAAATCCTGGTGCACTGGCTGTTCACCGGTCTGACGCTCGTGGTGTTGTCGCCGTTGGCCGCGTTGAGTTTGGCGGTGCCGGCGTCGGCCTGGCCCGTGCTCATGGTCAGTTTGGCGCTGGGTTCGTTGAGCTTGTCGATGCTGGGCGCGGTGGGCGCGGCGTTGACCCTCAGTGCGCGTCGATCCGCCACGTTGCTGAGTGTGTTGATGATGCCGTTGGCGCTGCCGATGCTCATTTTTGGAGCCCGCGCTATGGATTTGGCGATCCTAAACGAGGATCCTTCGGGGGCGCTCTGGTTGCTGAGTTCGTTTTGCGTGCTGTCCGTGACGTTGTCGCTGCCGACGGTGGCGGCGTCCATTCGTATTGCGCTGGAGTGATTATGGGAATGTGGACGTGGTTTCACCGATTGGCCTCTCCGCCCAGTTGTTATCGAACGGCGGGGCAATTAAAGCCGTGGTTTTGGATCCCCGCGGTGTTGCTGTTGGGTTATGGGCTTGGCACGGGCCTGTGGTTTGCACCACCGGATTACCAACAAGGGGATGCCTATCGAATCATTTACATCCACGCGCCCAGCGCGTGGTTGTCGTTGTTGGCGTACACCACGATGGCGGTGGCGTCGGCGGTTGCACTCGTCTGGCGCATCAAATTGGCCCACGCGCTCACCGCGGCGTTGGCGCCGTTGGGGGCATCGTTCACGCTGTTGTGTTTGGTGACGGGGTCCTTATGGGGTCGTCCCATGTGGGGCGCGTATTGGGCGTGGGACGCGCGTTTGACCAGCGAGCTGATCCTGTTGTTTCTGTATTTGGGGTATATGGCGTTGCGCGCCGCGTATGATGAGCGCGAGCGCGCCGATCGGGCCAGCGCGGTCCTGGCGGTGGTGGGGTTGGTGAATGTGCCGGTCATCCACTTTTCGGTGGTCTGGTGGAATTCCTTGCATCAGGGGTCGACGGTGATTCGGTCGGGTGGGCCGGCCATGCCGACGTCCATGCTCATCCCGTTGTTGGCGTGTTTTTTTGGATTCACCTTGCTGTTGGCGTACTTGGCGTGCATTCGCTTGCGGGCCGAGATTGTGTTGCGCGAGCGCAAGCCCACGTGGTTAGTCAACCAAGGACGGGATCATGACTGAAATCGGTGCGATGGGGTCCTACGGGGTATACGTGTATGGGTCCTACCTTTTGATGGCGGTGGTGGTGGGCCTCAATTGGTGGCTCAGTGCGCGCCGCGAGCGTCTGGCGATTGAGCAGGCGATGCGACGCCTTGCGGCTCACGACACCAAAGGAGAGACGCCATGACGCCGCGCCAGAAGCGCCTGTGGGGCCTCGTGGCCATCGCCGTGGGAGTGGCGTTGGCAGCGACGCTGGCCTTGCAAGCGTTCAATAAAAACATCACGTATTTTTTTGACCCGTCGCAAGTGGTGGCTGGCCAAGCGCCCAGCGACCGGCCCTTTCGCTTGGGCGGCATGGTGACGAAAGGATCCGTGCAGCGCACCGCGGGCAGTTTGGACGTGAGCTTTGTGTTGACGGATTTTGCCCACAGCGTCACGGTGCATTACACCGGGATGTTGCCCGATTTGTTCAGGGAAGGCCAAGGGGTCATCGCCCACGGGTCGCTGCGCGCGGGGGATTTCTACGCCGATGAAGTGCTGGCCAAGCACGATGAAAAATACATGCCACCGGAAGTGGCCAAATCCTTGAAAGACCACCCACCCGCAGCGGAGAAACCATCACCATGATGCCTGAATGGGGAACACTGGCCTTAGCCTTGGCCATCGTCTTGTCGCTGTCGGGCGCGGTGTTGGGGTTGGGTCCGATGCCATTGCCGGTGGAACTCAATCTCAAACTGCTCCGCAACTGCACGCTCGGCGTGTGGTGGGCGTTGGCGGTGGCGTTTGCGCTGCTCGTCACCGCGCTCGTGACCCACGACTTTAGCGTGGCGTACGTTGCCAAAAACAGCAACACCGAATTGCCGCGGCTGTACTGTGTGGCGGCCGCGTGGGGGGCGCACGAAGGCTCGCTGTTGTTGTGGGCGCTGTTGTTGTCGCTGTGGTCGGTGTTGGTGGCGCGCCATTCGCGGTCGTTGCCGCCCACGTTTCGGCTGAAGGTCTTGGGCGTGTTGGCCTTGGTGCAGCTGGGCTTTTTACTGTTCACCTTGCTCACCTCAAGCCCCTTCGAACGCAACCTCGTGGTGCCCGACGAGGGAGCGGATCTGAACCCCATCTTGCAAGACCCCGCGTTGGCGTTGCACCCACCGCTGTTGTACATGGGCTATGTGGGCACCGCGGTGGCCTTTGCGTTTGCGGTTGCGGCGATGCTCACGGGTCATTTGGATCAAGCGTTTGCGCGATGGGTTCGACCGTGGACGTTGGCCTCGTGGTTGGCGTTAACGCTCGGCATCACGTTGGGCAGTTTCTGGGCGTACTACGAATTGGGGTGGGGCGGCTGGTGGTTTTGGGATCCGGTTGAAAACGCCTCGTTCATGCCGTGGTTGGCGGCAACGGCGTTGATTCATTCCTTGGCCGTGACGGCGCAGCGCGGCTTGTTTCGACAGTGGACGCTGTTATTGTCGATCCTGACGTTCAGCTTGAGCCTACTCGGCACCTTCTTAGTGCGGTCGGGCGTGTTGGTGAGTGTGCATTCGTTCGCCGCGGATCCCACGCGCGGCTTGTTCATCTTGGGGTTGTTGGTGTTTTACATCGTGGGCGCGTTGCTGCTCTACGCGCTCAAAGGTCAGTCCTTGACGCAGCGGGGCGGATTCGACGCGACCTCGCGCGAGAGCTTTTTGTTGTTCAACAACGCTTTGCTCGTGACCACCGCGCTGCTGATTTTGTTGGGCACGCTCTGGCCGTTGTTCCTCGAAGTGTTTCAGTGGGGACAGATTTCCGTTGGTCCGCCGTATTTCAACGTGGCGTTTATGATCCCGATGTTGCCGTTGGTGGCCTTGGCGAGCGTGGGCGCGCACGCGGCCTGGAAGCACGGCGCGCTGTGGCGACGCGCGCGCGGCTTGGCCGCCACCGCGGCGATCGCGATGGTTTTGGCCGTGCTGTTGCGAAGCGTCTATCCCAGCGGCGGCTCGTGGCTCACGCTGTGTGGTTTTTTTGCAGGGTGTTTAATCCTCTGTTCGTCGCTGGCGCTGTGGTGGTGGGATCTGCGCGCCTCCTTCGGGCTGCGCCACGCGGCGGTGGGCATGGTGGTGGCGCACCTGGGCATTGGGGTGTTCACCATTGGCGTGACGGGCGTGAGTTCCTTTGCGATTGAGAAAGACGTGTCGTTAGCGCCACAGGAGTCGGCCGTGGTGGCGGACTATCGCGTCACGTTCATCGCGCTCCAGCCGGTCAAAGGGCCGAACTACGATGGCTTGGGCGGCACCTTTGAACTGCGCCACGCCAACCAGTGGTTGGCGACGGTGGAGTCGCAAAAACGCGTGTTTCACGCCGGTGGCGCCCCGATGACGCACGCGGCGATTTTCAGTCGCGGCGGCTACGACCTGTTCGTGGCCTTGGGCGAGGACCTCGGCGCTGGCAAATGGAGCCTGCGCTTGCAATACAAGCCCCTGGTGCGCCTCATTTGGTGGGGTGGGGTTCTGATGGCCTTGGGGGGACTGTGGGCGCTGGTCTTTCGCGCCAAAGAGGTGAAGGCATGACGCGGGTGTTGCGACAATTTTGGCCCTTCTGGGTGTTTTTGGGATTGGCGGCCGTTTTTGCCAAGGCGTTGATCGGGATTGATCGCGGCGCGATTGACCCACACGCCATCCAATCGCCATTGCTCGGTAAGCGCGCGCCAGAGTTTGATTTGCCCAGTGTACTCGACCCCACGCAGCGGGTACGCCTGCAGGATTCGGCGGGACGCTATCGCGTGATCAACGTGTGGGGCAGCTGGTGTGTGGCGTGTAAGGCCGAGCACGAAGCGCTTTTGAAGTTACATTTGCAGCAGTCCATTCAATTCATTGGAATTGACTGGAAAGACGATCCGTCGACGGCGCTGGAGTACGTGCGCAAACTCGGCAACCCCTACGACGCCATCGCCGACGATCAAGCGGGTCAGGTGGCCATTGATTACGGGGTGTACGGCGCGCCAGAAAGCTTTTTGATTTCGCCGCAGGGGATCGTGCTTGCCAAGCACACCGGACCGTTGACCGAAGCGGCATTTGCGGCGGAATTTGCGCCGCTCATGAAACCGGGGGCCACCTCGTGAGCGCCCGGCGGGGGATCGCTGCGCTCGTGTGTGGGCTGTGGATCGTCGCCGCGTTGGCGATCGACGCGGGCGAGGCGTTCCCCGACGCGCCTCGTCAAGAGCGGTATTTAGCACTGGTGCACGAGTTGCGCTGCGTGGTGTGTCAGAACCAAACCATTGCCGACTCGAATGCGGATTTGGCGGCGGATTTACGTCATCAAGTTCGCGACCGGATTGCTCGTGGCGAGTCGGATGAGGACATCAAGCGCTATTTGACCGATCGCTATGGCGATTTTATTTTGTATGACCCGCCGTGGAGCGCACGCTCAGCGGTGTTGTGGGTCGCGCCGGCGCTGTTATTGGTGGTCGCGCTGGTGGTGATCGGTCGCGTGATTCGCGCGCGCTCGAGCGAATTGAATCAGGAAGAATCGTCATGAATGCCTTTTTAGCGTTGGCCAGCGGCGTGTTGGTGTTGGTGGGGGTGGCGTTGGTGTGGCCGCTGTGGACCGCCGCCCTTGGGTTTAAAACCAAGCTGTGGGCGACGGGCTGTGTGGTCACGCTCGTCGTCGGACTGAGCCTCGGCCTTTATCTCAAAACCAGCCATTATGCGTGGGAGCAAACGGATCGCGCCGCGGTGTCGCCGGAGATCAAGGCCATGGTCGAGCGCTTGGAGCAAAAGCTGCAGTCCCATCCGGACGACGTGACGGGCTGGTTGCTGTTGGGGCGTTCGCGAATGGCGTTGGCGCAATACGCCAAAGCGCAACGGGCGTTTGAGCGGGCGGATGCCGCGGCCCAACACCACAACGCGGACGCGTTGGTGGGGCTGAGCGTGGCGCTCTTGCTGCAGGCGGGCGATGGCGCGGCGTTCCCGGAGCCGGCCGCGGAGGCGTTGGAGTCCGCTCTGGCCTTAAACCCCACTCAACCCGACGCGCTGTACTACGGCGGGGTATCGGATCGCGAACACGGGCGCTTGGAGCGGGCGCGGCAACGGTGGTTGACCTTGCTGGCGCAACAGCCGAGCGATGACATTAAAAACCTGGTGGTCGACAACATTCGCTCGGTGGATTTGGCGCGGTCGCAGACCGCCGATCCGCAACTCGATCACCTGCTGGCCAAACTCAATTCCGCCGCCCCAGCCACCGCAGCAACCCCTGCGGGGCAACCCTGGACGCTGACGGTGACGGTGCACGTGGATCCGGCCTTGCATTGGCCGGAGCACCAAGGGTATGTGCTCGTGAGTGCCAAACCCACCGACGCGCCCGGCCCCCCTTGGTGGGCGCGGAAGGTGGCGGTGACTGGCGCCGTCATTCGGGTGGAATTGAGCGACGCGGACGCCATCATGGGGTCGCATGATCTGCGATCGATCGATCATTTGGTGGTCACTGCTCGGCTGAGCCGCAGTGGCGACGCCTTAGCGCAACGGGGCGACGCCAAAGGCCAAGTCACCGTGCCCGTACCCGTCGCGCCCGTGGATCTGGTGATCCACGAGACGGTGCCGTAACGCCCGCGGGAGGCCTTAGGGGATCACCTCAAAACAGCCCGCTGCGCCTTGGCCTCCGCCGATGCACATGGTGGCCACCACGTACTTCACGCCGCGGCGACGTCCCTCCAGAAGGGCGTGACCCACCAAGCGCGTGCCGGACACCCCATACGGGTGGCCGATGGCGATGGCGCCGCCGTTGACGTTGAGTCGTTCGCTCGGTATCCCCAAGTGGTCCTGGCAATACAACACTTGCACCGCGAAGGCTTCGTTCAATTCCCACAAGCCAATGTCGTCCACCGTGAGGTTTAATTTCTTCAACAGTTTGGGCACCGCAAACACCGGCCCCAATCCCATTTCGTCGGGGTCACACCCCGCAACCGCATAGCCGCGAAAGATGCCCAGGGGTTTGACGTTGGCGGTGGCGGCGCGGCGATCGCTCATGAGCACGCAGGCCGCGGAGCCGTCGGAAAACTGACTGGCGTTGCCGGCCGCGATGACGCCGTTGTCGACCGCGGGTTTGATCCGCGCGAGTGCGTCCAACGTGGTGTCGGCGCGGACCCCTTCATCGCGGTCTAAAGTGACCGTTTGAGTGGCGAGGCGGCCGGTTTTGGCGTCCGCAACGCCCATGGTGACCGTCATCGGCACGATCTCGTCGGTGTACAACTGGGCGGCCACCGCGGCGGCGGCGCGGCGTTGGCTCAAATAGCCATATTCGTCCATGCGTTCGCGCGAAATGCGATAACGCTTCGCCACCACTTCGGCGGTGTTCAGCATCGGCCAATAGATGGCGGGGATGCGTTTTTGGAGCGCCGGATCCATGAGCATGTGGGTGTTCATTTCTTGTTGGGTGCACGAGATGCTCTCCACGCCACCAGCCACAAACAACTCGCCTTCGCCCACCACGATGCGCTGCGCCGCGAGGGCGATCGACTGCAGGCCAGAGGCGCAAAATCGATTGACCGTCATGCCGGGCACGGAAGTGGGGCAATCGGCGGCCAAGGCGATTTGGCGGCCGATGTTGAGTCCGGTGGTGCCCTCGGGATTGGCGCAACCGATGATGACGTCGTCGACCTCCGCCGACTCGACGGCCGCCCGTTGCAGCGCGGCTTTCACGCTGTGCGCGCCGAGCGTGGCGCCGGGGGTGAGGTTTAAGGCGCCTCGCCAGGACTTGGCTAAACCCGTCCGGGCGTAGGAAACAATGAGTGCGTCCGTCATAGGGACCTCTTAACTGAGCGGTTGTGGGTGAGTGAGTTGGTTTTGCCACACGGGGGCTGGGCGGTACAGCGGATCCACGTGTTTGGCCAGTTGGGTTAAGGTGCCGACCACCTCAACGGCGCCCAAGGACTGGGCGTAATACATGGGGCCACCGCGGAAGGGCGGGAACCCGTAGCCGTAAATGTAGACCAGGTCGATGTCGGACGCGCGTTCCGCGATGCCTTCGCCCAGCAGTCGGCCCCCTTCGTTGATGAGCGCGTAGACGCAGCGCGCCACAATTTCATCCGCGCGGAAGGTTTTGGCGGTGATGCCGCGATCAACCCGCCACTGATGCAACTGCGCCAACACCTCGGCATCCACCACGGGCTTGCGCTGCTCGTATCGATACCAGCCTTTCGCGGTTTTTTGCCCCAGTCGGCCCGACTCGACCAATTGATCGGCGAAGGCGCGCGGAAGCGTGGGATGAGCCTGACGCAATCGCTGACGAATGGCGTAGCCGATGTCCAGTCCCGCCAAATCGGAGACTTTGAAAGGGCCCATCACCATGCCAAACTGCTCCAATGCCCGATCGACTTCGGCTGGGGTGGCGCCTTCTTCCACCAATTGCTCTGCCATTCGGATGTACGGCAACACCATGCGGTTGCCAATGAAGCCATCGCACACGCGCGCGATCACCGCGATTTTATGAATGCGTTTGGCGAGCGCCAAGGCGGCTTTCAATACGGGCACAGCGGTTTGGTCGCCGCGGACTATTTCCAACAACTTCATCACGTTCGCGGGGGAGAAAAAATGCAGACCCAGCACGCGATCCGCGCGCGCGGTGTGCGCGGCGAGGACGTTGATGTCCAAGGTGCTGGTGTTGCTGGCCAAGATGGCCGATGGCTTTAGAATCTGGTCGAGTTTTTCAAACACGCTTTGCTTGACGGCCAGGTCTTCGAACACCGCCTCAATGGCGCAATCGACGTCGCTCAATTGAGTCCAATCGGTGCTCAGCGTTAACAGACCTCGAATCTGCTGACCCGCGGCTTCGCTGAATTTCTGTTTGGCCACCTGGTCCTGAATCCAGCGCTCGATGGCCTGTTGTCCGCGCGCCAACGCCGCCTCCGATTGATCGACCAACACGACGGGCAGGCGGGCTTGCAGCATCGCGATGGCAATGCCGCTGCCCATGGTGCCGGCGCCCACGATGCCGACGGAGTCAATGGGCGGGGGTGGCGTTGGGTCGGCCGCCAACTTCCCAGCGTCGCGTTCGGCGAAAAACACGTGGCGCAAGGCGCGCGACTCGGGGGAGAACAGGAGTTGCTCGAACAGCAACGCTTCGTGCTGCAGCCCCTCGCGCAGCGGCACCTGAGTGGAGCGCTTTAAGCACTCAATGATTTTGAGGGGTGCGGGGTAATGCGGGGCAATGGCTTTGACGGAGTTTTCTGCGAATTTCAAAAACGCGTCCACATGAGGGTGGCGCACGGCGGCTTCGGCCATGGGTTGTGGCGGTTGGGTTTGCGCTTTAATCAATGCTCTGGCTTTGGCGACTGGATCGTCGTCCACCGCGTCAAACAGCGGCGATTGAGCAAAGTCACGGGCTTTGAACGTGGTGCCTTGAATCATGAAATTGAGCGCCGCTTCAAGACCAATCAGTCGCGGCAAGCGTTGGGTTCCCCCCGCACCGGGCAGGAGTCCCAATTTGACTTCGGGCAGGGCAATCTTGGTGTCGCCGTGCGCCACGCGCAAATGGGCCCCGAGCGCCATTTCAAAGGCACCGCCCATGCACAGGCCGGTCAAAGCCACGCAGGTCCATTTGGGATAGTGGTTAAGACGCGTGATGAGCGAGCGCAGATTGGGTTCGCGTTGCGCGCTCAAGTCCGCGAACTCTTTTATGTCCGCGCCAGCCGAAAACAAATTCTGCCCAGTGAGGATGACGCCGATGATCTCGGGATCGCTTTCAATGTCGTTGAGCGTTTGCCACAGCTGTTGTCGCAGTGGCAACGAAAAGCTATTGACGGGTGGGTGCGTGAAGGTGATCACAGCGATGCGCTCGTGATCCTGCCGGCTTAGGGTATTCATGGCGGTGACCTTGGTTTGAGACACGTCAGTGGAGAGCAAGCTGGGATTGTACCCCCTCCGGATGACCGCTCCTAGCGCGACCGAAGGTTGTAAGGCGGACGAGGTGGGGTAAAAAAAAGTGGCCGAGAAACTCGGCCACTGAGAAAGGCAGATCACCGGGGAAGGTGTCTGCAGGGGAAACTATGGACGTAGTATACCTAGATGTATAGTATTTGTATAGTAATGCGCTATAAAAACTAGACTAAACCAGTTCATTTTTAAAAATATTAATAAAAACAACTGGTTGAGCAGACTCTAGGCGTGTTCAAGCACTCGATCCGGCAAATCGTGTAGGCTCGAGATCAATGGATTGGGGTTGTTGCTGTCAGGAGGTTGTTCATGCGTCGTTGTCTGCAGTGGTTGGGACTCTGTGCGTTGCTCGTCGGATCGATGTCGGCGTGGTCCGCGGAAAGCGTGGTCACGGTGTACAAAGCGGCGCGGTTGTTCAACGCGCAAACCGGCGCGCTCAGTGAGCCGGGCTGGGTGGCGGTTGAGGGGGAACGGATCAAAGCCGTGGGTTCCAAAGAGCCCTTGCCGACGCACGCGAAGGTCGTTGACTTGGGGGACGCCACGTTACTCCCGGGCTTCATCGACGCACACGTGCATATGAGTGGCGAATCCAGCGACAACTGGTACCTTGATTTTTACCACGAGCTGATGCGTCCCGCGTCCGAACAAGCCTTGTTTGGCGCGCGAAATGCGTTGGTGACTCTGCGGGCGGGATTCACCACCGTGCGCGATGTGGGCTCCAGCGAATACGTTTCGCGAAGCATTCGCAACGCGATTAACGCCGGGGTCATCGAGGGGCCGCGGATGCTCGTCTCCAACTACGCGATCGGCTCGAGTGGCGGCCACGCGGATGACGCGCCGTTTCCGCCTGAGCGATTGCACGTGAACGGAACCTTGCAAGGGATTTGCAATGGCGCCGATCAATGTCGCGAGGCCGTTCGCTTGCAGATCAAATTTGGTGCCGACGTGATTAAGATGATTCCCTCGGGTGGGGTATTGTCGCTGTCGGATCCGGTGGACAACGTGCAGATGACCCAAGAGGAAATGAACGCGGCGGTGTCCGAAGCGCACGCCTGGGGTCGCAAAGTCGCGGCGCATTGTCACGGCGATCGCGCGGCCAAAATGGCCATAGCGGCGGGTGTGGATTCGATCGAGCATGGGTCGTTTCTGAACGACGACACCTTAGCGCTCATGAAAGAAAAGCACGTGGTGTTGGTGCCGACGATTTTTGCAGGCTACTACGTCGGCGTTCACAATGAGAAATTTCCACCCGCCATTCAAGTGAAGGCCCAAGCGGCCGCGGCGGCCATTCAGCAAATGTTCCAACGCGCGGCGCGCATTGGGGTGCCAGTGGCCTTGGGAACGGATGCGGCGGTGGAGCCGCACGGCCTCAATGCGACCGAGTTCACGCTCATGGTGAAAAATGGCTTCACGCCGGCGCAAGCGTTGCAGGCGGGAACCAAGAACGGCGCTGAGTTGTTGGGCTTAGCGGATAAAGTCGGCAGTTTAGAGGTGGGCAAATACGCCGACCTCGTGGCGGTGGCGGGCAATCCCCTCAAAGACATCAGTGTGACCCAACACCCCATGTTGGTGGTCAAAGGCGGCCAGCGGGTGCTGCTCCCCAACTGAGGGTCCCCGCGCGCGAGGCAAGCCGGTTGTCCTGCACCCGGCTTCGCTGTCGAGCGCGCGCACACCGGTTTCTACGCTTGATTTTTTTCAGCGCGCAGCGCAAGCTTTTTGGCAGACGATGGCGTCTGGTTCGACTTGATTTCGGACGAAGCGACGAGGTGCGATATGCCGGATTTTCATGCCCCGTTAAACGAAATGCGCTTTGCGTTATTCGATGTGCTCAACATCGAATCGCACCTTGCGGCGGTGGGACGCGCCGATCTGAGCGCGGATGTGGTCACGGAGATCTTGACTCAAGCGGGGCATTTTGCCGAGCAGGTGTTGGCGCCCATCAACGCCGTAGGCGACGTCAATCCCCCGCAACTCACCGAGCGGGGCGTGACCGTTCCGCCCACGTTTAAAGAAGCGTTTGATCAATTTCGCGCGCAGGGCTGGGTGAGCATGGCCGCGGCCGAGCAGTGGGGTGGTCAAGCCATGCCCTTTGCGGTGCACATTCCGGTCAGCGAATTGTGGTGTGCGGCGGCGATGGCTTGGCGATCGGCAACCGGATTAACCGAAGGCGCGCTGCTCGCGTTAGAGCGACACGCCAGCGTTGAATTGCAGCAACGTTTCGCAGCGCCGTTGGCCTCCGGTCAATGGACCGGAACCATGTGTTTGACCGAGCCGCAGGCGGGCTCCGATTTGGCCTTACTGCGCACCAAAGCCGTCCCTCAAGCCGATGGCAGTGTGCGGGTGTCGGGCACGAAAATCTACATCAGCTTTGGTGAACACGATTTGACGGAGAACATCGTGCATTTGGTCTTGGTGCGGTTGCCCGACGCGCCGCCGGGCGTCAAAGGCATCAGCTTGTGTGTGGTGCCGCGCAAGAACGACGACGGCTCGGCCAATGGCGTCAAAGCGATTGGTCTGGAACACAAAATGGGCATCCATGGTTCACCCACGTGCGTGATGGAATTCACCGAGGCGCGCGGCTATTTGGTGGGCAAGCCCGGGGACGGCCTCAGCATCATGTTCACGATGATGAACCAGGCGCGTTTGGGCGTGGGCTTGCAGGGATTGGGGTTAATGGAGCGGGCGCTCCAACAATCGCGGCGTTATGCCTTTGATCGGGTGCAAGGCCGCGCGTTGACGGCCAAAGAGGGGCATGAGCGAATTGTGCATCACCCAGATGTCCGGCGCCAGTTGTATCTGCAAAAAGCCCTCACCGAGGGCTCGCGCGTGTTGATTTACGACACCTATCGATTGTTGGATCAGGCGGAGCGCAACGCCGATCCCAAAGAGCGCGAACGCTGCGAGCGCATGGTGGCGGTGTTGGTGCCGATTGTGAAAGCGATGCTGACGGAATGGGGCTTAGAGTGCACCTCCAGCGCCATTCAAGTGCACGGCGGCGCCGGCTACATTCGGGCGACGGGAGTGGAGCAATGGTTTCGCGACGCGCGGATAACTCTCATTTACGAGGGGACCAATGGCATTCAGGCGCTCGACTTGCTCGGGCGGAAAGTGTTGGCGGATCGCGGACACGCGTTAAAGGAATTGTCGGACTACGTTCAAGAACAGTATTTAAACAACACACCGAAAGCATTGAAAGCGTTGTCCACCGCGCTGAAGGAACACCTAGAGTTGTGGTCCGATCTGACCAAGAAGATCGGATTAAGGGCATTCTTAAACGCCGACGAAATCGGCGCGGCGGCCACCGATTACCTGCATTTGTCGGGATACGTTTTGTTGGCCGCGGTCTGGCTGCGCATGGCGTCGGTCGCCACCCAACGGTTGCAGTCCGACCCCGAGTCGGGTTTTCTCAAAGCCAAGCTGGCGACGGCTCAGTCGTATTATCAGCGCGTGCTGCCGCGCGCCAAAGCGCACGCCGCCGCGGCGTTGAGCGGCATTGAAACGCTGCCGTTGTTGGCGGCGGAGGACTGGTCCAGTTAGTGGAATAATCGAACAACAACACGGGAGGGGGTCTATGAAACGATGGTGGTTGGCCTGTGGGCTGCTCGTCATGGCGTTCAGTCAGTGGACGGGGCCGGTGGTGGCGGAGGACAGTTGCAGCGCTCAATGTGACGCTCAGGCCGAAAAGTGCTCGGTTCAGGCGGGTCGAGATAAGGACAAGGCGCGCGCGTGCGACGACGCCTACGATCAGTGTTTGGCCAAGTGCACCGCGCACTGAGCGCCGCCTGATCTTTACGGGACGATTGGTTGGCCGTGTGGCGTTAATCCCACGGATGGTGCATGGGCGATCCCGCGCGCTCCGATCGTCCGTTCACTAATCTGATTAATATTAGGTAGTTGAGAGTAAAAGCACAGGTCCTTTGTCATTCTCATAGGCCAGTCGGGAGACGAGCAGCGAGGCCGGAAACCCGCGGGGTCGAGGGGTTTGGGGCGGTTGCACGGGATGCCAACCGGCGTTGGCGGTGGTTGGCCGGCGCGTCCGACGTCGGTGGTGAGGCGACCTGGACGCCCAGCCGCGTGCTCCTCTGGGGAGTTGGTTTTTAAAGTGGTTGCGATTTGCCACACATTCGGTAATATGCTCGGTCGTCTGGCAGATGGGCTGCTGGCGCTTAAAATCATTTGAGTACGATGGAACGAGACGAACATTTTGAGTTGGACGAGGAATTCCTATCGGACGCCGATAGCGATGAACAGGATTACGATCGTCTGATCGATCGAGTCGATCGTAAAAAAGTACAACCCGGCAAAAAAGGCAAAGCGGCTTGGAGCAAGCTCGAAGACGTGCTCGCGGAACGACGGCTCAAACGGGAATTAGAAGATTTTGACGATCGTTAGGCGGCGCTTGACGATCGGCTAGCCGTTTCAGATCGATGCATCGGCCATGGGTGGCCACCGGGTAAAGTTAATCACATGTCAATCACCAATCTTCCGTTCGTCGTGCTCAAGTTCGGAGGGACCAGTGTCTCTTCACGGTCAAATTGGCAAAACATTGTCGGGGTTATTAACGCGCGTTTGCACGCCGGATGCGTCCCGGTTGTGGTGCATTCCGCCCTCAGTGGGGTCACGGATTTATTGGAGCGGTTGGTGGACGCGGCGATGCGCGATGAGGCCGAACCGATTCTCGCGGAGATACGGGAGCGGCACCAGCGATTGGCGGACGCCTGCTCCATGCCCTTGCCAGCACCCGTTCAAGAATTACTCGAACAGTTAACGCGTCTGAGTTCCGGCATTGCGTTGTTAAACGAAGTGGGCCCGCGCGTGCGCGCTCGTCTGCTGTCGTTTGGAGAACTGATGGCCACCCGCATGGGCGAGTCGTGGTTGCGTTCGCAAGGGCTGCACGTGGAATGGCTGGACGCACGCACGTTGTTGCGATCTCAATCGCGCGCGGGCAATAACGCGGAAGCCGAAATCTTGTCGGCCACCTGCGATTACGCGCCGAACCCTGAGTTGCAGTCGCGGTTGCGCCAAGCCAACACGGTGTTCATCACACAAGGCTTCATTGCCGCGGACGACACAGGTCAGTCGGTGGTGTTGGGTCGAGGCGGCTCGGATACCTCGGGCAGTTATTTGGCAGCGATTCTGCAAGCGGAGCGCTTGGAGATTTGGACCGACGTGCCCGGCATGTTCAGCGCCAACCCGCGTGGCGAGCCTGAAGCGCGCTTGTTGTGGCAATTGCATTACGACGAAGCGCAGGAGATCGCGTCGTCGGGCGCGAAGGTGTTGCACCCGCGGTGCATTGCGCCGGTTCGACAAGCGGGCATTCCGCTGTATTTGTACGCCACGCAGAGCCCCGACATCAGTGGCACCAAAGTGTGTGAGCAACCCGAGGGTTATGATCGAGCACAGGTCAAGGCCATTGCGGTGAAGAAGGGCATTACGCTCATTTCCATGGAAAGCCCAGGCATGTGGCATCAAGTGGGTTGGCTCGCCGATGTGTTTCAGGTGTTTAAGGCGCAAGGGTTGTCGGTGGATTTGATTTCCACCAGCGAGACCAGCGTCACCGTCACGTTGGATCCCAGTGCCAACGCCTTGAGTGACCACAGCTTGCACGCCTTAACGGTCGCTTTGGCGCCCTTGGCGCGCACGGACATCATCGGGCCCTGCGCCGCGCTGTCGTTGGTGGGGCGACACCTGCGTTCGCTCATGACCGAACTGGGTGAGGCGCTGCAAGCGCTCTCCGACGCGCAAGTGTATCTCATCAGTCAAGCCGCGAATGACTTGAATTTCACCGTGGTGGTGGAGGAGAGTCAAGCCGATGAGTTGGTGCATGTGTTGCATGAAAAACTCATCAAGCCGCAAGCGCACGACGCCATTTGGGGGCCACGTTTCACCGATTTGTTCGCGCCGAAGCGCGCCGCGGTCACGCCCTGGTGGCAAACGCGTCGGGACGACATTTTGAACTTGGCCGCTAAGCATTCGAGCGTGTTTGTTTACGATCAAGCGACGGTGATCGAGCGCGCCAAACAACTGAAGTCGCTGAGCGCCGTGGCGCAAATTCATTACGCCATGAAAGCCAACTTTAATCCGGATCTGTTGAAGGTGTTGGCGGCCGAGGGAATCGGTTTTGAATGCGTCTCCTTGGGGGAGATTGATGCGGTGCTGAGTCTGTTTCCCGCCCTCCCGCCGCGTGAGATTCTCTACACCCCCAACTTTGCCACGCGCGCCGAACTGGCTGCCGCGCTACAGCGCGGGGTGCAAGTCACCTTGGACAGTCTCTATCCGTTGGAACACTGGCCGGAGTTGTTTGCCCATCAGAACCTATTCATCCGCGTCGACACCGGAACCGGACATGGCCACCACAGCAAGGTGAAAACCGCTGGGGCCCACACCAAATTTGGGGTGCCGCTCGCCGAGATCCCGCTGCTGCGCGAGTTGGCGGTCAAGGCCAAGGCCACCATCGTGGGATTACACGCCCACACGGGCAGTGGGCATTTTGACGTACACGCGTGGCAGCAAGTCGCGGATTGTTTGGTGCCGCTCACGCAGCAGTTAACGGACGTCACCGTCATCGATTTGGGTGGCGGCTTAGGCGTGCCCACGCACTGGACGGATCCCCCGATGGACCTCGCGGCGTTGGGCCAGATGATTGCAACCGTCAAAGCACGTGCGCCGCATCTGGAATTCTGGCTAGAACCCGGACGATTTTTAGTGGCCGAAGCCGGTGTGCTCGCCACCACGGTGACCCAAGTGAAGGGGAAAGGCAAGCACCAGTATTTGGGTCTGTCGACGGGAATGAACTCGTTGATTCGGCCAGCGCTGTACGACGCGCATCACGAAATCGTGAACCTGACTCGACTCTCCGAGCCCGCCCGGGTGCGCTATGATGTGGTCGGTCCCATTTGCGAATCGGCCGATGTGCTCGGCAAAGATCGCTTGTTGCCGCCGAGTGTGGAAGGGGACGTGGTGCTGATCTTGACGGCCGGCGCGTATGGGCGCGCGATGTCCTCACGCTACAATTTGCGTGAGCCCGCCTTGGAATGCGTGATCTAGAGGTCCTATGAAAGTTGGTATCGTCGGTTATCGCGGAATGGTGGGCTCGGTGCTCATGGAGCGTTTTCACGCTGAAAACGATTTTGCTGATTTTGAGCCGGTGTTTTTCTCAACGTCGCAAGCCGGCGCCGATGGCCCGCTGGTTCATAGCCGCAGCACGCCGCTGTTGGACGCGGCGGACCTCTCCCTGCTGCAAGCCTTGCCCATCATCGTCTCCACGCAAGGCGGCGACTACACGCAGCAGGTGTATCCAAAATTACGGCAGATGGGGTGGAATGGCTATTGGATTGACGCGGCGTCCACGCTGCGCATGAACGACGACGCGGTCATCGTGTTGGATCCGCTCAATCGCGCGGCCATCGACGAGGCGATCAAAAACGGCGGACGCACCTTTGTGGGGGGCAACTGCACCGTCTCGTTGATGTTGCTGGCGATTCAAGGGTTGTTGGCCTTGGACGCGGTGGAATGGATTAGCTCCATGACCTACCAAGCGGCGTCGGGGGCTGGCGCGCAACACATGCGCGAATTGATCAGCCAAATGGGCGTTATTCACGGCGCGGCGGATGCGTTGTTGTCGGATCCGTCGAGTTCGATTTTGGAAATCGATCGCGCGGTCAGCCACGCCTTAGCGTCCAAAGACTGTCCCATCGAGCACTTCGGTTTGCCCTTAGCGGGCAACGTCATACCGTGGATCGATCAAGATTTGGGCACTGGTCAAAGCAAAGAAGAATGGAAAGGCATGGCGGAAGCCAACAAAATGTTGAAGCGCGCGACGCCGTTGCCCATCGATGGTTTATGCGTGCGCGTCGGCGCCATGCGCTGCCACAGTCAGGCGCTGACGATGAAGCTCAAAAAGCGAATGTCGATCGACGAGGTGGAGCGGGCCTTGGCGGGCGCCAATCCATGGGTTCGTTTGATCGCCAACACCAAAGAAGAGACGCTGCGCGCGTTAACGCCAGTGGCGGTTTCAGGGCAGCTTGAGATCCCGATTGGTCGCGTGCGGGCATTGCCGATGGGGCCGGAGTACATCGCGGCCTTCACCTTGGGGGATCAGTTGTTGTGGGGTGCCGCGGAGCCGGTGCGTCGTATGCTCAAAATTGTGTTGGGAAAGCTCTAACGCGTCCGAGCATCAAGGGGCGTTTCGGTACACGCGCCTGATGCGTTGATCCGCGCGGATCGAGGCAAAGCCCTAATGCGCAAAAAGCTCGGCAAACTTAACGTTTGTTGAGTTAACTTAACAATTACTTGATATTTCCCGCATCGACGTTCCGGTTTTACTTTATAATTAGCCGATCAACGACGCAGCGTTGACTCGCCCGTACATGGATTGTTTGGGGTATCCCCCATGGATTCATTACGATAGGCAGACCGCAACTTGCGCGGTAAAATTTTATTGCGAACAACCATTTTGGCGGTGTTGAGCGGCGGCGCATCCGTGTTTCCAGCGGTGGTTGCGGCATTGCCGGTTGTGCCCGCCGGAGTCCCCGAAGACTCGACCACCGTGCAATACATCGATACGCTGACCGCCACCAGCGTGTTTGCCAACGTCGTGAACAATACGCAAACGGACATTACCGGCACCGTCAACACTACGCAACAGTCGCAGTTGGCATCCCTTCTGGCGACGCAAACCAACAGTAAGGTGCATGGGAATCCGATTCAAGGCGGTTCGGTTGTCCTGAGTGCGAATGCGCTCTTAGCTCAAGGCGTGGGCAATGCCGCTTCAAACGGCATCGACTTGTCGTTGTTGGCCGCACTGGCCACCGCCACTCAAGGCATCGCCTCGTCGCAACTATTCTTGGGCACCTTACCGTCGGGGGTAGCCGTCAACTTAGCGGCCACCAACCAGGGTACGCTCATTGAGTCGTCCCTCAACGGTCAAGGGAATAGCCAAACGTCGGTGTCCAACAACGTAATCGGCGCCGCAGGGATGGCCAATAAAGCCAACAACTCGCTTGCCGGTTCACTCGTCAATAACGTCCTGAGTGAGCCGAATGCCATCGATGCCCATTTTGGCATTGCTCAGAGCTACAGCCTCGTCAATAACGCCGTGTCCACGCTGTCCAACACGATTGTGGGCGCCACCATCAGTTCCGCCAACACGCAGCTCAGTTTGGATCTCGGCAGCAGCGGGTCGTCGGCGACTGCGGCGGTGTCGGGCGCGACCATCGACATTACGAACGCCGCGGCCGGTCCCATCACGGCGGCACAAAATCTCAACAACAACGTGGTCAACGCGGGCTTCACCACGAACAGTGAAACCAGCACACTCAATCCCAACGTCACGGGCACTGCCTTGAGCTCCACGCTGGGGTTGTCCTCGTTGCAAGCCAATCTGGCGCAGTCCGCTGCGGGAATCGCCACGCAATCGGCCGCCGTGACGGACGCCTCGTTGGTGGTGGATTTGCGCCACGAGACCAATCTGGTCACTGCGCCGGTCAGCGTCGCGTCAAACGTCGTCGCCGCAGCCATCACGGGGAACAACGCAGTGGGGCAGGACGCCAACCACAACCCGATGCCAGGCAATTTAATTGACCTTGAGGGCAACCTCACTTCCATTTACACCGATCTCGGCGCCGTGACGTTAAACGGCCTGGGCGATAATCCAAATACGGTGTCGGCCGCCGTTGCGCTCGCCAACGAACAGGTGAGTCAAGGCGTTCAATTGAGCAGCCAAACGACGCACGCGACAATCCGCTTGGACGTGGACGCGGCGACGAACACCAGTCTAATCAGCCAAAGCAACGCGTTGTCATCCACCACGCAGGCGAATGCCGCCAACAACGCCATTCGCGTCGGTTCCGCTACCTTGATCGATGGGTCGATTGCCCTAGGCAATACCCAAGTGACCGACTTGGCCACTGGCAACGCGGCGGGCTTGACGGCGACGACCTCGGGGGAGATTCGCATTCAAGCGGGATCGGTGGCCTTAAACACCGCCGGCACCAACGCGGTGGTGGCGTTGAACGGCAACGGCGCCAGTGCGGCGGCCGTGGCGAACGTGGCCACGAACGCGGTGGATGTGAACGCCACCACCTTGGCCCTTGGTTATCTCAGTTCGATCAATTCCACCACCAATAACTTAGGCATGGATGACGTTCTGAATAACCTCGCGAACACCGCGATGGCCAGTGATCAACACCTGATCAACGGCGGCGCGGCCACACGCACGCTGGTGGAAGCCAACACGGCGGCAACCACGTCCATCGATCTGCGCAGCACCACGCCCGTCTTCAGCACCAACGCCGGCGACTCGATCGAACGCAGCAGCACCGCGGAAGTGGCACAGTCCGCAACGATTGGGGCGCAAAACAATCAAAGCAGCGCAGCCGCCAATGGCAACCGCGTCGGCAATGCCGTGGCCTACACCGGCGTCACGGGCGCGTCGGTGGCGGTGGCGGCCAACCAATCGATCGATGCTGGGCAATTGTCCGCCACCAACACCAGCGCGGGGGTATTGATTGATGCGCTCGGTTCCACGAGCAGCACCCTCAGCAATGAGAATAACTCGCGCGACGCCACCGTCGGCGGCAACCAGGCTTCGAACCTCGTCACCCAACTGGCCGATCATTTTACGTATCCGCCTGGCGGTTACGCGCTGATCTTGGCGGGAATAACGACTCAAGTTGGCGCGCCTACGGGCGACACCATCGCCGGCAATCCGGCTCTGAATTCAATCGTCAATCACCAGACCTCCGACGCCAGTCAAACGCTCACGTTAAGCGGTCCCAGCGCCTTAATCGCCTTCGCGCCCGTCGGCGCCGTGGACGTGTCCACCGGTGCCTTGGTGAATGACCAAAACGGGTCGCAAGCGGCAGGGCAAGTCGTCGCGACGCACGCGACGGTGAACACCAATGTCGATTTGGCCGACAACACGGTTAACGCGGCGACCAACGCCATCGCACTGGGGTCGGTCAGTATGCCGATCGTCAATTTAAATGGCGTGATTCAAAACACGTCCACGCTGGTCAACGTGCAACACAGCACGGGTGCCACAGACTCCCTCGTCTATGGGCTTTCGGCCGGTGGCGCGACGGCGTTGGGGATATCGCTGGTCGGGCAAGACGTGAGGAATGGGGCAGACACCACCGATGCGCTTTCTGGCAGCGCATTCACGGTCAGCGACAACCGCGTGGCCGTGAATAACTCGGGCAACAGTGCCACCAACACCACCACGGTCTACGCCAACACCACCACTGGGATCGCCAATCAAGCCGCCACCGCCAGCATCAGTGACGTCAACGGCACCACGGTCAACGCCGCCTCCGCCTTGAACGTCGTCAACAGTCAGTTGGACGCGGCGAGCGACCGGACCACGACCATTAACCCCACCATCGTCGGGATCACCGTCGAGGGCAATGCGCTCGCGGCGACCACTCCGACGCTGACCGTGGCGCACAATGCGTTGACGTTGGATTCCAACACGATCCTCGCGACGACCGCCAATAATAATGCGACCAACGCTTTGACCGTTTCTGCGGTGGTTGCCCAATCGGATGGGGTGGTGGTCAATAACCAAGTCACCAAGGCCGCATCGACCGAATCCGTTAATGGCGGGGTGGAATTATTGGTGGATTCCACCAACGCTGGCCAATCGTCTGCGCTGATCGACAACACCATTGCGATTACCAACAACAGCGTCGTAGGCCACCAATTCGCCAACGTGGCGACCAATAGCGTCACCGTGAACGCCACCACGTCAACGACCACCGCCACCACCAGTCAGGGCATATCGACGCCGTTCGGTGTGCCAGGCACGGTGTCCGTCAATGCCGATTGGGCCATCCTCAATCAGCAGCAGGCGACTGGCAACACCGAAAGCACTGTGTCATCGCCGTTAATCGGCGTGGATCTGTCGGGCGTTGGCGAGCACGCGTTCGCCACCGTCACGGGAGCGATTTCGGTCACCAACAACACCGACTCAGCCGTGACGCGCAGCAACTTGGCCAACAACGCCGTGACCCTCACCGCGGTGTCCTCCGAAACCTCCATTCTGGAGTTGGCGTCGAGTCAAACGACCAACGTTGCAGGGGGCACGCCGCAAGCGGTGTCCTCCACCCTAAACGCCACCATTGGGGTCGTAGGGGCGGGTGCAAATGCTGCGGCGTCCCCCGCATTCCGTGCGCCCATCACGGTGACCAACAACACCGCCGGCGCCGATTCTGGCGTCAACGACGCCACCAACGTGCTCGGTTACACCAACGCCGTTTCCACCGATAACGGTCTTTTTAACGCACAAACCGGTGACCATCTGTCGTTGACGTCTGCAGCGACCGTTAACGTCTTGGGGGCGGATCGGTCGCTGGCGGGCGCGGTGGCTTTACAATCGTCTGCGGTGGCGGTGTCTGACAATGCCGTCTACGCGCAAGCGCTGGTGAACCAAGCCAGCAACACGTTGAACGGCACCACCATTGGCGTCGATAATTCCATGGTGGCCAACACTCAGGAGACGTCCTCGGCGCTCGTTCGGTCGACGGTCGGCGACGCCCATACCCCGACCACTGTAGGCTTAAATGAATTAACGGCCGTCAACAGTCTGGTGACGGTGTCGGGAAACGCGCTCGCGGCACTGGTGGGTGGCAACAGCGCGACTAACGCCTCCACCACGCAAGCGTTGGCGCCCGTCAATGGCAGCATTCGCATCAATAACAATCAAAGCCAAGGGGACGCCACGTCGACGCTGGCGGCGACGGCGCAAAACCTCAATATTGGTGTGGTGACGACGGTGGGTGCCGGATCGTCGGTGCGTTCCTATGTGGACAACGCCAGCACCATCGGTGTCGCCAACAATGCGATTAAGGTCAATGCGTTTGGCAACGCCGCCAACAACAACGCGACGCTCTCACAGGCGAGCACCTCCGCGGCCGGCAACACGGCGTCGGTGGTCAATACGCAAACCTCCGCGGGCAGCTTGCAAGCGGCGGCAGCGGTGTTGAACCTGGGCGTCGTATTGCCCTCCGGCAACGCCACGCCAACGCAGGACAGTTTTGCGGGAGCGACGGTGAACGCGAACCGCGTCGCGGTCAACGGCGTCGGCAACGTGGCCACCAACACGTTGACGGTAACCGCCAGCAATGCCCTAGGCAGTAACTTAACCAATACCCCCATCCAAGTGACGTCAAACCAAATCAGTGGCTCAACGGTCACGGCCTCAATCACCGCGGCGCGATTGGGCATTCACGTGCTGAGCACGTCGTCGGACGATCCGTCGGACAACAACAGCGTCGTGAACGACACGGTGAACGGCAACGCCGTTGCCGCCGTGGCGCAGGCGAACGTGGTCACCAACACCATCGCGACGTCGAGCGTGAATAAGCTGGTTAGCCAAGTGGCGGTGACCTTGGTCAGTACGCAAAGCAGCGCGGATTCGATCACAAGCACCGCCACTGGCGTGTCGCTGGGCGTGATCGCCTCGGCGGTTAATAAAGACCTCACAGCGGTGAATTCGGTGGGCGCCACCGTGACGAACAACAGCAGCCTGGTCCAAGCCTCGGGGAACACCGCGGTGAACACCCTGAGCGCCACGTTTCCCGACACCGGCACTGCAAGCTCGTTGACGCTGACGAACCAACAAGGCACGGCTGGTGACATCAGCGCCACGACCAGCAACACCGTGTTGGGCTTTTCGTCTGCCAACAACGCCTCCTCGCCGTCACGCAGCCTCTTGTCCACCCTGCCGGTGACGATCTCCAACAACGCGATCACCACCCAAGCGCTCGGCAACTCGGCGACCAACGCTGTGATTAAGCGGTAAACGGCTTCAGGGGTGGCGCGAGTGTCTGCCTCAGGACGGCCTGGCGCGCCCCGACGATGCCCGCTGGGATGGAATGGACGCGTGCCGTGACAAAGGCCCCTCATCGCCGTGAGGGATTGACCGCGGGAATCCCGTTGGATTAAGATACTCGGACTTATCTAGACCGGCTGAGGGACTGGCCCTTTGAAGCCGGGGCAACCCCCCACTTTGGGGAAGGTGCCAACTCCTGCAGGCCACATGGTACTGATAGATAAGACGCTACCGGGCAGTCGTCCGCGCTCTCAGGAGTTTCGAACCAGTCGGTTTTGAAATGGAGCGTGTGCCGTGAGTTTGCCTCAACCCTCAATGGTTCCTGTGAACAGCGTCGAAGGCCGCGTGGCTTTAGGCGATCTGTCGTTGCATCACGGTCAAGTCCTCAAGGACGCCGTCATGAGTTACCGCCTCGTGGGTCCGGATGAGGCGCCGGTGGTGTTGGCCATTGGGGGCATCTCGGGAACCAAGCGGGTGTGTGCCGAAGATCAGGGCTGGTGGTTCAACGTGGTCGGGCAGGGGCTTGCGCTCGACACCGAGCGATTTCGAGTGTTGGGCATCGACTATTTGGGGGGCAGTGGGGACTCCACCACGACCATCGACGGTCAACGGTTCCCCACCATCAGTGCCTACGACCAAGCCGCGGCCATTGCGCACGTCATTCACCATTTGGGCGTGGGGCCAATCCACGGGTGCATTGGGGCGTCCTACGGCGGCGCGGTGGTGTTGGCCTTGGCGCAACGCCACGCCCAGGTTGCCCAACGCTATGTGGTGGTGTCGGTCGGTGAGCGTCCCCATCCGCATTCCAGTGCGGTCCGAGTGGTGGAACGTGAAATCGTTCGGATGGCCCTAAACAACCATTGCGGTCGCGAAGGGCTGCGCTTGGCGCGCGCATTGGCCATGTGCACCTACCGAACCAAGCAGGAATTCGCGGAGCGCTTTGGCGGCTCCGCGCAGTGGGTGGACGGTCAATGGCGCTTGCCCGTCGAGGGGTACATCCTCGGCCGCGGCGAGGCGTACATTAAAACGTATCGACCGGAAGGGTTTTTGGCGTTGTCGGAGTCCATCGATTTGTTCGAGATTGAGGCCAGCTCGATTAACGTGCCAGTGGATGTGATTGCGGTGCCCGAGGACGAATTGGTCCCGTTTGAGGACTGCCAAGCGTTGGCGCATCGATTGGTGCACGGACGCTTGTTGACCTTGACCTCAACCTACGGTCACGACGCCTTTCTCAAAGAAGGGCAGAAGCTCAAATCCCTGTTCCAAACCTGTTTACAATAACCGCTCGCTGATTCAACGATTGAAAGGCCACCGCCATGCGCAAGGACTCTCCCCACACCCAAGCGGTACGCGCCGGCTTGGAATCGGATTTACACCACGGTGCCGTAGTGCCGCCGTTGCATTTGAGCACCAATTACACCTTCACCGGGTTGGGCCAAAAGCGAACCTTTGATTATTCGCGTTCGGGCAACCCCACTCGACAAATTTTAGCCGACGCGGTGGCGCAACTCGAAGGCGGGGCGTGTGGCGTGATCACCGCCACGGGCATGGCCGCCATCACGGTGGTGTGCCACACCTTAAAACGCGGCGATCGCGTGATCGCCAGCCACGACTGTTACGGCGGCACGCAGCGGCTGTTGAATGCGTTGAGTGCACAGGGCTTCTTAGAAGTGGAGTTTGTCGACACCAGTGACCTCGCCGCCGTCGAACGAGCCTTGGTCACCCCGTGTGCGTTACTGTGGTTGGAGACGCCTTCCAATCCCTTGTTGAACATCACCGACATCGACGCCTGCGTGGCGCTCGCGCGGCCGCGGCGCGTCACCGTGGCGGTCGACAACACATTCTTATCGCCGCTGTGGCAACAACCGTTGCGCCTTGGGGCCGATGTGGTGGTGCATTCCACCACCAAATATTTAAACGGTCACTCGGACGTGGTCGGCGGTGCGATTGTGGCGGCGTATCCCACGCTGGGTCAGCAATTGGCTTGGTGGGCGAATTGCTTGGGCGTGACGGGCGGGGCCTTTGATGCCTACCAAACCTTGCGCGGGCTGCGCACGTTGCAACCGCGTCTCAAAGCGCACGAGCAGAATGCGGCGGCAGTCGTTCAGACCTTAGCCGCACACGCCGCGGTGAAGCACGTGTATTACCCTGGGCTGCCTCAGCATCCGGGCCACGCCATCGCCAAGCGACAGCAAGCGAGTTTTGGCGCCATGGTGAGTTTTACGTTGCGAGGTGGCCGAGCCGCGTGCGAGCAGCTGTGTCAGCGCCTGCGACTGTTTTCATTGGCGGAGTCGTTGGGTGGGGTGGAGAGTTTGGTGGCGCACCCCTCATCGATGACGCACGCGGCGATGACGCCCGAACAGCAACACGCCGCTGGTTTTGGGGAAGACTTGTTAAGGCTGTCGGTGGGAATTGAAGAGTCGGCGGATTTGGTCGCCGATCTTCAACAGGCCTTAGCCACCCTATAAAGACGGCCGCATTAAAGGTGCGCCAACACCGCGCGCCCGACGTCCTGCGTGGATGCCGGCGTGCCAGTGGGCTTCAAATCCGCGGTTCGCACTCCTTGAGCCAAGGCGCGCTGTACGGCGCGCTCGAGGTGCGTGGCCTCGTCGTGGCACTGCAGCGATTCGCGTAGCAGCCACGCGGCCGACAATATGGCGGCGTAAGGATTGGCGATGTTTTTGCCCGCAATGTCGGGGGCCGACCCATGAATGGGCTCGTATAACCCCGCGCGGTGGGCACCAAGGGAAGCCGACGGGCATAATCCTAAGGATCCCGGCAGCATTGACGCTTCGTCGGTCAAGATGTCGCCAAACATATTCTCGGTGATGACGACGTCAAAGTCGCTGGGGCGTCGCAACAGATGCATGCTCGCCGCATCCACATACATGTGATCCAGCGCCACGGTGGGGTAGTGGGAGGCCACGACCTGGCTCACCACTTCGCGCCACAGCCGAGAGGTTTCCAGCACATTCGCTTTGTCCACCGAGGTTAATTTGCCCCGACGCTTCAGCGCCAGTTTGGCGCCCGAATGGGCAATGCGTTCCACCTCGTGACGTTCGTAGACGCACAGATCCGAGGCGGAATCGGCCGAGCGGTGTTTTTCACCGAAATAAATGCCACCGGTGAGTTCGCGCACCATCAAGATGTCCACGCCTTTGAGCAACTCGGGTTTGAGCGGCGAGGCATCGATCACCGAATCAAAGCACACCACGGGGCGCAAATTGGCGTACAAGCCCAAGGCGCGGCGCAGCCCCAATATCGCCAATTCGGGTCGGACGGTTAAGCGGGGATCTGCGTATTTGGGCGCGCCGATCGCGCCAAATAAAATCGCGTCCGATTGTTCACACAGCGCCAGCGTGGCCGCGGGTAGGGGATCGAGACCTTGATCCATGGCGGCAGCCCCGACGGGGGCTTCGACGAATTCAAAGTCGTGGTGGAATCGTTGGCCGATCGCGGTGAGGCAGTTGACCGCCTCCGCAGTGACCTCCGGTCCAATGCCATCGCCAGGCAACACGGCTATTTTGGCTTTCATAGACCCATCCGCTGTTCGTAGGCCCGAATGGCATCCGCCTTCGAGAGTAGGTAACCGGCCTCATCGATGCCGTTCAATAAACAATATTGCGCAAACGGTTCTAAGGCAAACGTGGTGGAGGGGCCACCCACGATGCTCAGGGTGCGGTGAGCCACATCAATGACGACTTCAGCACCCGGTGAGTGCAGTAGGGTCTGATGCGTGGCCTCGTCCACCACCACGGGCAAGAGGCCGTTTTTGAGGCAGTTGTTTTTAAAAATATCCGCGATCTGAGAGCTGACCACCGCCTCAAACCCATAGTCCAACAAGCCCCAAGGCGCGTGTTCGCGCGATGAGCCACAACCGATGTTGGGCCCCGCCACTAAAATTTTGGCGCCTTTGGAGGCGGGATCGTTGAGCGCAAACGACGCGATGGGTTGACCATTGGCGTCGTAACGCCAGTCGGCAAACAGATGCTGGCCGAGCCCATGACGCGTCGTGGTGGTTAAAAATCGCGCCGGCATCAATTGATCGGTGTCAATGTTGCTCGCCGCAATCACCACGGTCTTGGATTGAATGCGTGATTTTTGTTGCATTAGAGGACTCCTCGGGGATCCATCAACTGCCCGTGTACGGCCGCGAGCGCCGCCATCGTGGGGCTCGCCAGTAACGTGCGTGCGCCTTTGCCTTGGCGACCCTCAAAATTACGATTGCTGGTGGACACACACCACTGTTGCGCGGGCACCGTGTCGCCGTTCATGCCCAAACACATCGAGCAACCCGCTTCGCGCCATTGGGCACCGGCGGCTTTAAACACCGCGTCCAACCCCAACGCTTCCGCTGCCCGTTTGACTTGCGCCGATCCGGGGACCACCAGCACCGTGACCCCTTTGGCGACGGACTTGGTTTTAAACACCGCCGCCGCCGCTTCCAGGTCGCTGAGCCGACCGTTGGTGCACGAGCCGATAAACACGTGTTGGATGGGTTGACCGATGAGCGATTGACCGGGCTTGAATCCCATGTACGCTAAGCTTTGCTCAAAGATGGCATCGCCGGTTTTGGTGGGGATGCGCTCGTTGATGGCCACCGACATTTCGGGGTTGGTGCCGTAGGTGATCATCGGTTCAATGGCCGAGGCGTCAATGGTCACGGTTCGGTCAAAAACCGCATCCTCATCTGAATACAATCGTTGCCAGCGCGCCACGGCCGCGTCCCAAGCCGCTCCTCGCGGCGCGTGTTCACGGTCTTTGAGGTATGCAAAGGTGCAGTCGTCCGGTGCGATCAACCCGGCACGGGCGCCCGCTTCAATGGACATATTACAGACGGTCATGCGCTCGTCCATCGTCAACCGACGAATGGCCTCACCGCGGTATTCAATGACCGAGCCGGTGCCGCCGCCAATCCCAATCTGGCGAATGATTGCCAAAATGAGATCCTTGGCCGTGACGTGTGGCTGCAAGTGACCATCCACCTGAATGAGCATGGTTTTGGGCTTGCGTTGCAGCAGGCACTGTGTGGCCAGCACATGACCAACTTCGGTGGTCCCGATGCCAAACGCCAAAGCGCCAAAGGCGCCGTGCGTGCTGGTGTGGCTGTCGCCGCAGACGATGGTTTTGCCCGGTTGGGTTAATCCCAACTCTGGTCCAATGACGTGTACGATCCCCCGATTGGGGTGTTGCACATCCAGCAGTGGCACGTTAAATTCGGCGCAGTTTTTCACAAACTGTTCAACTTGACGCTGCGCCTGGGGGTGTTTCATGGGGACGCGGCCGTACAACTCGTCCGCCAGCGTGGGCGTGGAATGGTCTAAGGTGCCGAACGTCAACTGGGGTTGACGCATCGGCAGGCCGCGTTCGCGTAAGAACGTAAAGGCTTGCGGGGTGGTGACCTCGTGGGTCAAGTGCAAATCAATGTAGAGCACCGCGGGCGTGGACGGCGTTTCGGCCACCACCTCGTGGGAGGCCCAAATTTTCTCGAATAACGTGAGTCCACTCATATTAAGTCCCTTGGGCGTGCGGTTCGCCTTTTTGCGGATGCACCGGAGCGGCGATGATGCGGGTGGTTTGAATTTGATTGATCGCGTCCAAATAGGCTAGCGCGGCCGATTCGATGATGTTGGTGGCGATGCGCGAGCCTCTAAATTGTCGCCCGCGATACTGCACGCTGACCATCGCCTCGCCCTGGGCGTCCTCGCCGGCCGTGACGCTGTGGACATCAAACACTTCTAATTTGGCGCCCGTTTGCGTGATCTGGTCAATCGCCTGAAAGACCGCATCGACGGGACCATCGCCCACCATGTCTTTGGCAATCACGCGCCCATCCTGATGCGACAGCGTCACGCTGGCTCGCGCCTGTTCACCAAAATGGGTGTGGCTGACGAGCGAGGTGAGTGACCAGGGGCCCTCACTGGCCTCGCCGCCGTGGAGGACGATCGCCTCGATATCCCCGTCAAAGAGTTCTTTCTTTTTATCGGCCAGCACTTTGAAGTGGGTGAAGGCCTGATTGAGTTCGTCCTCACTCAAGTCGTAGCCCAGATCCTTGACGCGCTCACGAAACGCGTGTCGACCCGAGTGTTTGCCCAACACCAAATGCGTGCGACTTAATCCCACGTCCGCTGGGCGCATGATTTCGTAGGTGGAATGATGTTTGAGCATCCCATGTTGATGGATGCCGGATTCGTGGGCAAACGCATTCTCACCCACAATCGCTTTATTGCGGGGAATGGGCATGCCGGTGATGGTCGACAGCAGCCGTGCGGTGGGGAACAGCCGCGGGGTCTGAATTCCCGTGGTGAGTCCATAAAAAGACTCGCGGGTTTTTAAGGCCATCACCACCTCTTCCAAGGAGGCGTTTCCGGCGCGTTCGCCGATGCCGTTGATGGTGCATTCCACTTGACGTGCTCCCGCCGCACAGGCGGTGAGGCTGTTGGCCACGGCCATGCCCAAATCATTGTGACAATGCACCGACAATACGGCCTGATCTATGTTGCGAACGTGCTTTTTGAGGTAGTGAAAGACTTCCGCAAATTCTTGTGGCGTGGTGTAACCCACGGTGTCGGGGATGTTGACCGTGGAGGCGCCGGCGTCGATGACGGCGGTCACCACTTCAGCCAAAAACTCCAACTCGGTGCGCGAGGCGTCTTCCGGGGAAAACTCAACGTCGTCGGTGAGCGAGCGCGCGTAGCGCACGCCGTCGACCGCCGCCTTGATGATCTCTTCTTTCGCCATATTGAGCTTGTGTTGGCGGTGAATGGCGCTGGTGGCCAAAAACACATGAATGCGGTGTTTGGGCGCACCCTTAATCGCGCTGTAGGCCTTGTCAATATCGTCGCGATGACAACGCGCCAATCCACAAATGATCGGCCCTTTCACCTCACGAGCGATGGTGGCGACGGATTCCCAGTCGCCCGGAGAGGCTGCTGGGAATCCGGCTTCGATGACGTCGACCCCAAGCTCCGCAAGCGCTTTGGCCATTTTAAGTTTTTCCGATGGGGTCATCGAGCAACCCGGAGATTGCTCACCATCTCTCAAAGTGGTGTCAAAGATGCGTACGCGATTGGGGTCCATCATATATACCTCAGTGTCGATTATCGGTTTTGTTCCAACCAGGGCATGCGAGCCCGCAGTTTGGCGCCCACTTTTTCAATGGAGTGGCTGGTGTCTTGCTTCATCAGCTTGGTGTATTTCTTTTTGCCCGTACGGGTTTCTTGAATCCACTGCTTGGCAAACTTGCCGTTTTGAATTTCCTTCAAAATCTTTTTCATCTCTTTTTTGGTCGTGCTGTTACACACACGTGGGCCACTGACCAACGCACCCCACTTGGCCGTTTCCGAGATGAAGTGATACATCTTGGTGATGCCGCCTTCGTGTAACAGATCCACGATCAGTTTGAGTTCATGCAAGCACTCGTAATAGGCCGCTTCCTTTTGATAGCCAGCTTCCACTAAGGTTTCATAGCCTTTCAGAACCAACTGCACTGCGCCACCACACAACACCGCTTGTTCGCCAAACAGGTCGGTTACGGTTTCTTCTTCGAAAGTGGTTTCCAAAATGCCGCCGCGTGAACCGCCGATGCCGTGGGCATAGGCCAGTGCTTTCGCTTTGGCTTTCTTGCTCGGATTGCGCTCCACGGCAACCAAGCAGGGCACGCCGCGGCCTTGTTGGTACTGACGGCGCACGAGATCGCCAGGGCCTTTCGGTGCGATCAGCACCACGTCCAAATCTTTGCGTGGCGTGATTTCTTTGAAGTGAATATTAAAACCGTGCGCGAACAACAACGCCGCATGGTGATCCAAATTGGCCTCAATCTCTTTGTAAAGGGCCGCTTGCGTCAGATCGGGTGTTAAGATCGCAACAATCGCCGCACCTTTCACCGCTTCCGCGGGTTCTTTGGTTTCAAGACCATCCATTTGCGCTTTTTTCCAGCTCGGGCCATTCTTGCGAACGCCGACAACGACGTGATGCCCGGAGTCTTTGAGATTCAATGCGTGCGCACGGCCTTGGCTGCCGTATCCCAAAACCGCGATGGTTTTGCCGGCTAATAATGACTCGTCAACATCTTTTGCTGTGTAGATTTTCATCTGCGTTCCCCTGTGGTAATGATTAAAAAAATTCCAAAAAAAACCCCGCCTCGGATGCCGGTGCGGGGTTTCGATGTTTAGCCTTTATGGTTAAGTCGGTTCCCGCACCTACAGTTGGATGCTAAGAAGGAGGGCAACTAAAGCAAGCACGCCTAATCGGCGACCGATCAGGACATTCGACGTCAGGTGATGGGCTGCCCTCGACACTGCTTTAAAACCTTGAGAATGAAACAGACTTCACCACACACTAACCAAGTCTGGTCACGCTGTCAAGCCGTCGTGCGGCTTTTTTCTAAGGGGCGCTTTCGTGGCGTTTATATTGGTAAACGCAGGGTTATCGAGGTACGAGCGGTGGAGTCCACGACGCGTTGGGTACGGTCCAAAATGGTGCACGCCAGGACTCCTGGGGTGTTTGAGTTGACGATTCAGAGCATCGCGAACGGCGACGGCTTCAAAGTAATCTCAATTTCATACGATCTGCCAAACGCGCGTCAGGATGATCGGAGGAGAGGATCGACGGCTCATACCGGGTTGACTGTGCGGACTGTCTACGCGTGAGTTCGGCTCACGTCGCACCCGGGGAACCGATCCTCCGAAGCGATCGTGCATGCGTGGGCGCGAGTAACCTTCCGATCCCGGTAGAGTGAGGAAGGGCACCGCGAGCGCGCCTCCTTGGACCACGCGTGTTTTATGAGCAACCCTACACGAGTGGTATCATCGACTCCGGCAACGCTACCAAGCCGATACCTGTGAATGGATGGCCGATGGGGTGCAGGGATGTGGGGGGGAGTGCGGGGTCTTGCAGGTGAGGAACATGTTCAACTTGGCAGTGCACAACAACACGCACGATCAAAGCGATCTGGTTATGTCCGGTCCGGATAACGTGAGTTGGGTTCAGGGTCCTCGTGAGTCTCGTCGCCACTTCAACGTCAATCGGGGCAGGAGCTGCAGGATGCGCCAACCCACGCGGACGCGACAATCAAACGACGTAACGAGACAAGAGGCAAACCATGGTTAGCACCACCGACAATCCCCGCCCGCCAGCGGGGGCAGACGTCCAGAGCCGATCCAGAATCCCATGTGTGGCCGTCGGCTCGGGGTTGCGTGCGGTGTTTCCGGCGACGTTCACCGACGCCCAACGGCATTGGGCGCACGCCCATCAATTCAAGGGCGAGCGTCACCAAGTGTTGGCGCACGCGAATCCCTTGACGGGCGCGATCAGTGAAGTGTGGGTGGGCGTTGGCGAGGCCGATGGTTTTGAGTCGTGTGAGGCGGAGTTTTTTCGTGCGTTGTCGGATAAGTTACCACCGGGCCAGTATTGCTTAAGTCCCGATGCCTTGTCGGCGGAGCAAGCCACCCAAGCGTTAATCGCCTTTGAAATGGGTCGTTATCGATACGCCCGTTATAAGTCCGAGGGGCCGAAAGACGTGTCGTTGGCGCTGAATCGCGCCGATCTCGCGGCGGTGAGCACGATGGTGTCCGCCACCACGGTGGCGCGAGACTTGATCAATACGCCCGCGGAGGATTGTGGCCCGGAACAGTTGTGCGAGGCGGTGAAGCGATTGTTGTTAGACCACCCCGGTGTGGTGCGAGAATGGGTGGGCGAGGACCTGATTCACGATGGATTTCGGTTGATTCACGCCGTCGGACGGGCGGCCAGTCAGCCGCCGCGATTGATCGAGGTGCAATTCGAGCGGGATCCCCGCGCACCGTGGATCAGCGTGGTGGGCAAAGGGGTGTGCTTCGACACCGGTGGGTTGGACATGAAAACCTCCGCCGGCATGGCGCTGATGAAAAAAGATATGGGGGGCGCGGCCGTGAGCATTGGCTTGGCGCACTGGATCTTGCGCACCGCCTTGCCGGTGAACTTGCAACTGATCATCCCGGCGGTGATCAATGCGGTGGGCGCGGACAGCGTGCGGCCATCGGATGTGATTCGTTCCAAACAAGGAACCCACGTCGAGATCACCAACACGGATGCGGAAGGACGGTTGGTGTTGGCGGAAGGTTTGGCCTTGGTGCGACCAGACGCCCAGTTGATTCTGGATATGGCCACACTCACGGGCGCGGCCCGTGTGGCCTTAGGTCCTGAGGTGCCAGCGGTGTTTTGCCATCCGCAAACGCTCTGGCCTGAACTGCAGACGTGCGCCCATGCGGTGGGCGAATCCCTCTGGCAGTTGCCGTTGGTGGAGAGCTATCGGGACGATTTAAAGTCCAAAATAGCGGATCTCGTGAACAGCGCCTCCCACAGTTTCGCGGGCGCGATTATGGGCGCGTTGTTTCTGCAGCATTTTATTCCCAAGGGCAAAGATTGGGTCCACATTGACTTATACGGATGGAATCCCAAAGACCGTCCAGGGTATCCCGTGGGGGCTGAAGCGCACGCGTTAAAAAGTGTGGCTGCGTGGCTGAAGCATCGATTTGGGAAGCATTAGTTTTACCAGCGCAATGAGAGAAGCGGAATGAGCACAAGCAAAGAGCGACGATATTCGAGTGTGATTGTGGACGGGTTAAAACAAACCCCATCGCGTGCGATGCTGCGTGCGGTCGGCTATTCGGATGACGACTTTAAAAAATCAAGCGTGGGTGTTGCAACCACTTGGTCTAATATCACGCCGTGCAACGTGCACTTGGATGGGTTGGCGCAACGGGCGGCGGCGGCGGTCGACGAGGCGGGCGGCAAGTCGCGCATATTCAATACCATTACCGTCTCCGACGGCATTTCGATGGGCACGTCGGGAATGCGCTATTCGCTCGTTTCGCGCGAGGTCATCGCCGATTCGATTGAGACGGTGGCGGGCGCGCAAGGCTTTGACGGGCTCGTGGCGATTGGCGGTTGCGATAAAAACATGCCGGGCTGTTTGATGGCCTTGGCGCGTCTCAATCGTCCAGCGGTGTTCGTGTATGGGGGAACCATCCAACCCGGTGGTCAGCGTCGCGACATCGTGTCGGTGTTTGAAGCCGTCGGTGGCGTTGCAGGCGGCAGTGTGACGGCCGCGCAATTGGCCGAGGTGGAAGCGACCGCGATCCCAGGCCCTGGCAGTTGTGGTGGCATGTACACGGCCAACACGATGGCCTCGGCCATCGAAGCGTTGGGCATGAGTTTACCCAACAGTTCCGCGCAAGAAGCCGTCTCGCCCACCAAAGGATTGGATTGTGAGCGGGCAGGGCGCGCCGTGTTGGCGCTGATCAAACAGGACATCACGCCGCGCAAAATCATGACCCGTCGAGCGTTTGAAAACGCCATCACGGTGGTGATTGCATTAGGCGGCTCCACCAACGCGGTGTTGCATTTGCTGGCGATTGCCCACGCCGCTCAAGTGAAATTATCCATTGACGATTTCACCCGCATTGGTAAGCGAGTGCCGGTGTTGGCGGATTTGCGACCCAGTGGGCGTTACTCGATGTCGGAGTTGGTGGCCATTGGCGGCATTCAACCGCTCATGAAACGCCTTTTGGACCGTGGCTTGCTCCACGGCGAGTGCTTAACGGTGTCGGGGCAAACGCTCGCCGAAAGTTTGGCCTCGGTCGCGGACTATCCGGCCGATCAGGCGATCATCAAGCCCTTTGCCGAACCAGTAAAAGCCAACAGCCATTTGGTTATTTTACGTGGCGATTTGGCCCCCGAAGGGGCGGTGGCCAAAATAACCGGGAAAGAGGGCTTGCGCTTTGAAGGACGAGCGCGCGTGTTTGATTCGGAAGAGGCGAGCCTGCAAGCGATTTTGGATGGCACGGTGGTGAAGGGCGACGTCGTGGTGATTCGCTATGAAGGACCGAAAGGCGGTCCGGGCATGCGAGAAATGCTGTCGCCAACGGGCGCCATCATGGGCAAAGGATTGGGATCGGACGTGGCGCTCATTACCGACGGTCGCTTCTCGGGCGGCAGTCACGGATTCGTGGTGGGACACGTGTCGCCGGAAGCCGCGCAAGGCGGGCCGCTGGCCATTGTCCGCGACGGAGATCGCATTGTAATTGATGCAGTGCGGCGAGAACTTAATTTATTAGTTTCTAATGCCGAACGCGCTAAACGAATCAACGCGTTAAAAGCGTTTCGTCCAAAAGTGACTGCGGGTGTATTGCTGAAATACGCCCGACAAGTCAGCAGCGCATCGTTGGGCGCAGTCACCGATTTGGTGACGGATGAGGACCTCGTTAAGAATTCAAAAGTGCGCGCAAAATCCGCATCAAAAGCGCAAAAAGTGCGCGCCGGCGTGCGCGGAAAGGTGCGCAAATCCGGCCCGTCTCGTGCCGATTCAACGGCAAAAGCGCGGATTAAAAAATCTGTCAAAAAAACAACGGCGGTGACGAAAACGCGCGTTTTAAAACAAAAAAAGCGGAAAAAATAACCACCGCGGGTGGCGAGGGGATGAATTTTGTATTTAAATTGAACAATTAGTTTGGTTTAAGTCTTGCACAGTGTTTCGCGAGAGGTTACATTCGACCGCACATGGTGTGAATTCTTGAATTGTCAGTGCGAACATTTGCTGATACATTCTGGGTTGACGGATGTTGATTGGGGATCGATGACGACAGGCGGACTCTGTATAGCCGTTGAGTTGAACGTCGAAGGATTAGGGTTGTTGAATCAGAGGGGCTGCCGGTTACATGGCCAGTACGAGTAAATATTCCCGTAAAGCGATTGTTGGATTCTGCGTGCTCGGTGCCCACGTGTTGCTAGCGTTCGGTCTCGTCGTCGCGACCGTGGTCAAAGAGATTCCGCAAATCAAAGAAGCGTTAGAAGCAAAGTTACTGAAGCAAGAAGAGCAGGAGAAGCCGAAAGAGCCACCTCCGCCGCCACCTGACTTCAAGCCACCTCCGGTGCAAACTCCGGTGTTGGATGTGCCCATCGTGACTGGCCCACCGCCGCCGACGGCGATCGTGGCCAAACACGAAGAAGCGAAGCCTGCGCCGAAAGCGCCGCCTGCGCCGCCGCCCATTGCGCCGGCACGTTTGGCGAAGGGGCTCAACTTGGGCGATGTGTGTGAATCGTATTATCCGCCTGCCTCTCGTCGTTTGAACGAAGAGGGGTCAGTGGTGATCGTGTTTAAAGTGTTAGTCAATGGACACGTCGGCGAGACGAAAATCGAATCGTCGAGCGGCTCCCAACGGCTAGACGACGCGACGGCCAAGTGCCTGACCGCTCAGGGTCGATTTGAACCTGAGCGCCAAGGGACTGAAGTGCACGAAACTTGGCAGCGCTTAAAGTACACGTGGCGGTTGAAGAGTTAATCTTCACCCCAGTGGTTGAATCGAAAGGGTTGTTTTTCTTTTTGTAATGGTTCGTTTTTAGAGGAATCGCTCATGGCTGACGCAGTAGGAATTAATCGCCAATTTGGCATCCAAGACTTATGGGATTCGGGTCCGGTCAGTAAGACACTGCTGATTGTGCTCGCCATCATGTCTCTGTACTCTTGGTACGTGATCATCACCAAGCTGTTGGATCAGAACGCGCTGATGAAGCACGCCGCTCAGGCGGAGAAAGACTTTTGGTCATCGAGCAGCTTGAAAGACGGCGTCGCTCGTCTGAAGAACGAGCCGGACAACGCGTTCCGCGCCATCGTGCAAGATGGTTTGGAGTCGTTAGATCACCACAATAAGCACAAAGGCCAAGTGGCCGACACCATCGACTTGCACGACTGGGTATCCAGCCACATGCAACGTCGCGTGGACAAAGTCAATTCCGAGTTGTCGGAAGGAATGGCGGTGCTGGCTTCGGTCGGTGCGACCGCGCCGTTCGTCGGCTTGTTGGGTACCGTGTTGGGTATTTTGAACGCGCTGACCTCAATCGCTCGTTCGGGTAACGCCTCCATTGAAATGGTGGCCGGTCCCGTCGGTGAGGCGTTGTGGATGACCGCCATCGGTCTCGGCGTCGCGATTCCCGCGGTAATCTGCTTCAACTGGTTGACCCGTCGTAACAAGGGCATCATGGAGAGCGTGAACTACTTTGCGCACGATCTTCATCAGTCGATCCTGTCGGGTAGCCGTGTGGCGACTGCGCAAGCGAATCACGCTGCTGGCGCGGTGAAGAAGTAAGATAACTCAGGGTTTAGTTGTTAGGCATTAGACGAGGAGCACGAGTATGGCCGGCGGTAGCGGTCCTGTAAAAGATGGCGATTTTAACAATGAAATTAACATTGTTCCGCTGGTGGATATCATGCTCGTTCTCCTCATCATCTTCATCATCACGGTGCCCGTGGCGACGAAGGCGGTGAAGGTGAACTTGCCGACGAACTTTAACGAGCCAACGGAAACGACCCCGCAAGACATTAGTCTGTCGGTGGATTTGAACGGCCAGGCCTATTGGAACGATCAACCGATTTCGTTGGATGATTTGAGCACGCGAGCTTTGCAAGAAGCGCAAAAGCAGCCTCAGCCCGAAGTGCACATCCGCGGTGATAAGCGAGTGCGATACTCGTACATTGCGGATGTCCTTTCGACTTTGCAACGAAGCTTTCTGTTGAAAGTGTCCTTCATTGCTGAACCGCCTCGCGCAGAATGACCTTGGAGCAATAATCGATGGGAATGAGTACGAGCGACGATGACGATTTCAACACAACCATTAACGTGGTTCCTCTCGTCGATATTATGTTGGTGTTGTTGATCATTTTTATCATCACCTTGCCAGTGATGACGCATGCGGTGAAGATCGATTTGCCGCGCGCCACGAATGATCCTCCGCCTGATCACCCGCCACCGGTGTTGAGCGTCGATGTTCAATACGACGGTTCGATTCACATGAATGGCCAAGCCGTATCAATGATTGAGTTGAGCTCGTTTGTGAAAGGGGCAGCCGCGAACGATCCTCAGCCAGACGTTCACTTGTCCATTGACCGTCGCACGAAATACGAATACGCGGCCGATGTGTTGTTCACCATCCAGCGTGGTGGTCTGAAGAAAATCGGTTTCGTAGCAGATTCGAGTGGCTCGCTGTAAGGACCACCGACTGAGATTGGTAGAGTGTTAATAAGGGGCTGACTTGTCGGCCCCTTTATTTTGGGTGATTCAATACGCTTAAGGGAAGGAACGATCGCCGTTCCGCTACATTCAACTTGAGGATCAATGATGAATAAGCAGACGACTAAGTGGGTTCGCGTGGGTTCGCTGATGCTGTTGGCGTGCGGGTTCTTTGGGGTTGCCCAAGCACAGCAGGCCACATCGGCTGAATTTTCGGAGAAGTACAACGCGGGCGCCACAGCTTATAAGGCCCATAGTTTTGCCGATGCGTTGCGGGACGCCAAAGCCGCTCACCAGATCGCCAAGACCGGGTTCGAAAAGCAAGCGTCGTTAAAGTTGATGTTGGCCATTGAATCGAATACCCACAGCTACGATGAAATGGCGGACACCTTGAATGCGTTGCTGACCACCGAAGGCACCACGCCTGCTGAAAAGACCTCCTATCACAAGACGTTGGGCCAGGTGTATGGTCAATTGCGCAAAGTGGACAAAGCCATTGCGGAAACGCGTGAATACCTCAAAGAAGGCGGCGGCACGCCTGCCGATTGGGATGCCTTAGCGGGTCTGTACGCCACGCAGAAGGACTGTCCGAACGCGTTGGATGCGTTGAGCAAAGCCACCGGTGGAAGCAAAACGCTCAGCGAACCTCAACTGAAGATTCAACAAGGGTGCTACTACAAAAAAGACAATGGCAAGTACCTGGCGGTGTCCGAAGAACTCATGCATCGCTTTCCGTCCAAAGACTCCTACGGTCGCGTGTTGGCGGCCTATCAGGAAGCCAAGACCTTGGACGACCTGGCTCAGTTGGCCATGCTCCGCTATGGTTTTGAGCACGATTGGTTAGCCGACGAAGCCGACTATCGCAAGCTTGCCGACTTGGCCTTGGACGTCTCGGCTACCGCCGAAGCGCAACGCGTCTTGGAGCGTGGCTTGTCGCGTAAAGTATTGAAGCCGGGCGATAAGACCGATGCGTTGATGAAGCAAGCGAAGGGTCGCGCAGCGGATGACGCGAAAACCATTGGTCAAGCGGATGCAGAAGCGCGCGCCGGTAAGAACGGTGAGAACGATGTGCGCGTGGGCATTCGGTTCTACAGCATGGGCCAATTCGACAAAGCCATCGAGGCGCTGAATCGTGGTTTGTCTGCGGATCACGTGGCACGCGTCAAGCGCGTGGATGACGCGAAAATGGTCTTAGGGATCTGCTTAACTCACCAGAAAAAAGCGGCCGAAGCCACCAAAGCATTTAATGAAGCAAAAGCCGATCCTCGTATGGAGAAAGCGGCCAGAATGTGGTTGGGCAATTAATCGTCGCCACCGAGGGGGAATGGGATTATGGAAAACAGAAACAGTAGGTCCATTATGAAAGCCATTAAGGCGATGTTGGTCGGGTTAATGATGGTGAGCGTTGCAACCAGCGCGCTCGCGGCTAAAGAAGAGAAGCCTTCGCTCAGCAGTGAAGTGGCGGCCAAGCTGAAACCCGCACAAGACGCGATTCAGAAAGGCGATTTTGAGAAAGGCATTCAGTTGGCCTCCGAAGCCTTGGCCATTGCCACGAAGCCTTACGACAAGGACCAATCCCTGCAATTCATGCGCTTTGGTTACGGCAAGAAAATCGCCGCGACCGGCAACGGCGTGGATCCCGAGGGCTACACCGCGGCGTTGAACGGCTTGGGCGGTGTTTTGGAACAAATGGAAGAGTTGGGTTTACAGTCGGTCGATGATCGCTTGAAAAACCTCAAAATCATTGCGCAGATTCATGCGCAAAATAAAGATTTTGAAGGGGCAATCAAATACGCCGACCGTTGGGCGCAAGCGACCGAAGCGACCAAGGACAACGAGAAGATTCACGAAAGCTACAGCTTTTTGGCGTCACTGCACTTGATGCAAAAGGATTACGCGAATGGGGCGATGGCGCTTGAAAAAGCCGTTGCCGCCGTGCCCGCCACAGAGACTGAATTGCGTCAATTGTATTTGTCGTATTACAACCTCAAAGACAACGCCAAACGCGAGGCGGTGTTGACCCAGTTGGCGTTGCAGTTTGGCAAGCCGGACTATTACGCCGACTTGATTTCCTTGTATCAAGAAGCGTCGACGCCAGACAACGTGATGCTCGAAATGTACCGCTATTGCTTCGAATTTGGCGTGATGACGCGAGAGTCGCAATACGTGGAATACGCCGACATGGCCAACTCCGTGGGCTCACCCACGGAAGCGGCGCGCGTGATTCACAAAGGCGTGGATTCCGGCGCGGTGAAACTCATCAGTCCAACCGATCGTAATTCGCGATTGGTTAAACTGGTGGATCAAGGCGCGGCCGACGACAAGCGCGACTTCGCCAAGCTTGAGAAAGAGTTTGTGGCGCGCAAAAATGGCGACATCGACGTCAAGCTGGGCATGAGCTACCTCATGCAAGGGGACACCGATAAGGCCATCGACGCCATCAGCCGCGGCCTGTCGGCTGAGCGGGTGGCTCAGGTTAAGAAGCCGGAGAGCGCCTACATGTTGTTGGGCTTGGCGCAGTATCGCAAAGGGGATAAAGCGGCGGCAGTCGCGGCCTTCAGCAAAGCGCAACAGACGCCCAGCATGAGCAAAGTGGCCGCGCTGTGGCTTGCCCAGTTGCAAAAGTAATCGGAAATTCCATCAACGGAGGGTGTGGATATGAGCATTGAAGTCGGTCAATCGATTCCTCACGTCAACTGTCGTCATATGACGGCCGACGGTCCACAAACCATCAGCACCGCCGAGGTGTTTGACAATCAGACGGTGGTGCTGTTCTCGGTGCCGGGTGCCTTCACCCCCACCTGCAGTGCCCGTCATCTTCCGGGTTTCGTCGATCACGCCGCGCAGTTCAAAGCCAAAGGCGTTGATCGACTGGTGTGTTTGGCAGTGAACGACCCGTTCGTCATGGGCGCGTGGGGCAAACACGCCAACGTCACGGATCAAATCCTCATGTTGGCGGATGGCAACGGCGAGTTTACCGCGGCCTTGGGATTGGAATTAGACGGCCGTGGTTTTGGTTTGGGCATGCGCGGTCAACGCTTTGCGTTGGTGGCCAAGAACGGCGTCGTCACCCACTTGTTTGTTGAAAAAGCCGGCGAGTTTAAAGTCAGTTCGGCGGAGCATGTGTTAGCCGCTCTGTGAGGCGCGCGCGCTTGAGTTTAGTGACGCGAGGCCCATAGCCTCGCGTTTTTTTTTGTGCAGTCAACGGGTTTCAGAGCAGCGGGCTGACGCCAAACAGATAACGGTGCAATCCCAAAATCAATAAGGCCGCGGTCCACAGGCCTGCACCCACCGCAATGAGATCATGCAGCAACAACGCGTCGAAGGGCTTGGGCTGCGAGCCGGAGCGTTTGTGGTGAATGCGCATCCCCACCGCCCACGCCAGTATAGTGGAGAACAACAGAATCGCCGCCAAGTGCCCGTTCACCAACAAATGCGCGGTGGCCCACGCCTTAATCGCCGTCAGTTGCGGATGCTTCGTCCACAAGCGCAGATGCGAGCGTGTAAACGAGGCTGCCATCAACACACAGGCCATGAGCATCAGGAGGACGGTGAGGAATCGAAGGTCCGCCGGTGGAACCCACACCAACGCGTCGAGGCGGCATTGGCGGTATCCAACGACGATGGCCGCTAGACTGAGCAACGACACCACGCTGAATACGCCCCGATACAATGGGGTTCCGAGGCCGGCTAAGCGGCGTTCGCGCCATGCGGGCGCGAACGCTTTCAGCGAGTGGGTGAGAACAAAAGCAGCTAAGCCCAACAGCAACAGCGACATGTTTCACCCCAGCGGCATTAACCGCCCAACTCGGCTTGTAATTTCGGCACAACCTCAAACAAATCGCCGACCAAGCCGATGTCCGCCACCTCAAAGATCGGGGCTTCCGGATCCTTGTTGATGGCCACAATGGTCTTGGCGTCTTTGATGCCGGTCAAATGCTGAATGGCGCCGGAAATGCCGATCGCCAAATAGACGTCGGGGGCAATGATCTTTCCGGTTTGGCCCACTTGCAATTCGTTGGGCGCATATCCGGCGTCAACCGCCGCACGGGAGGCGCCGACCGCAGCATTCATGGTCTTGGCCAAGCCATAGATCAAGTCAAAATTTTCACGGCTGGCCAACGCACGACCGCCCGACACCACGCGTTTGGCGGAGGTTAAATCCGGGCGATCCGATTGTGCGGTCGTCAACTGCCCATACCGGGTGTGACCTGGGTTGGTGACCGTCACCGCGGCGGCGTGAATCGCCGCGCTGCCGCCGGATCCCGCCGCCTCAAAGCTCGCCAGGCGCACGGTGGCGACCACGAGTTGATTGGCTGGGCAGTCCAGGGTCACCAAGGCGTTGGCAGCGTAGGTGGGACGCTTGAATCGATGCGCGCCCAACACTTCCATACAATCCGAAATCTGCGCCACTCCCAAGCGGGCCGCAACGCGTGGCAATAACTCTTTGCCGAGCGCCGTCGAGCCCATCAATAAATGGGTGTATCCCGACGCCAATTCCCTCACAGGGCCGGCCCAAATCGCCGCAATGGGGTGGGCCAGATCCGCGTGCGCCACCGTGAGGACCTCGTGGACGCCAGCCAACGCGGCCGTTTGCGCCGCCACGGCGGCTGGGTCGTGACCCAACACCGCAACGGTGACGTGAGCGCCAGGAATCTTCTGGGCGCAGGTAACCGAGCGCGCGGTGGCGTCGGCGAGCTTTTGACCGTCGTGTTCTGCAATAACCAATACTTTCATTTAGGCCACCAATCCTTTTTGACGCAACGCGTGTACGAGTTCCTTCACATCCGCAACCACCACCCCTTTGGCGCGTGGCTTCGGCGGTTCGGTGCTCACGACGGTGTGTTGCGAGTGGGTGTCCACGCCGAACGTTTGCAGTTCAATCACGTCGAGCGGTTTCTTTTTGGCTTTCATAATGTCGGGCAGCTTGACGAAGCGGGGCTCATTAAGCCGCAAGTCCGCCGACACCACCGCCGGCAAATCAATGGATAAGGTTTCCAAACCCGCGTCCACTTCACGCGTGACCGACGCGGTCTTTAAATCCGCTGCGATTTCGAGTTTCGAGCAAAAGGTGGCTTGCGGACGATCCCACAACGCCGCCACCATGGGCGCGGTTTGCGCCGCGTCGTCGTCGATGGCTTGTTTGCCCAACAGCACCAAAAACGGCGTCTCGTTCTGAATCACTTTTTCAAACACGCGCGCCACGGCCAAGGGTTCAAGGGTTTGATCGGTTTTGATCAAGATGGCGCGATCGGCGCCCATGGCCAACGCGGTGCGACACTGCGCTTGGGCGTCGTCGGGGCCAATGGAGACGACCACCACTTCATCGGCTTGGCCTCGCTCTTTGATGCGTAAGGCTTCTTCCAATGCAATGTCATCGAAGGGATTGACGCTCATCTTGACGCCTTCCGTGACCACGCCACTGCCATCGGGTTTTACGCGCACGCGCACGTTGTAATCGATGACCCGCTTCACTCCGACCAGTATTCTTCGCATTCGTGACTCCAAGCTGACCCCAAAGGGTTCGCAAACCGCGCGAACCAAGGGCGATATTGTCGCGGATTTCAGGCATTTAGGGTAGGGTATAAACCGAATTAGCCGCCGGTAGACAGGTGCAATTGGGTAATGCTCGGTCGACTTTAGAATAGTTTCCGCAACCAATCCCCAAGCGCAAATGCGGACGCGTGAATGGAGGGCTCTCGCGCCTCGGATGGGGGTGGTTAAACGCCGACGGTCGTGATGAGTAAGGCGCCCGGCGCGCGCGGGCGACTGTTAAATCCAGATCAAGTTGCGTACACTGCGCGTACCACACAACAAGGGTGTTCATGGAGCTTCAGCGTTTTTGGCAGGTCTTAGAACACGGGGGAGAACTCTTCACCCAGACCAGCGCCCAAGCGCGATTTCTCATCAACGCGTGGCTGTCGAGTCAGGCGCAACCGGTCCAACAACGACCCGCCATACGCCCACTGCAATCGGTGCTGCAATCGTGGTTTCTGCAAACCGAACACCGCCGCCGATTGATGAGCACCGCCGCCGCACGCCGATTGTGGCAACAGATCATCAGTGAGGATGAACTCCAGGTTTCGAACCCACGCGCGTTGGCGCGAATGGCGATGGATGCCGACCGCCTCATGTTCGACTACGACATTAAGCCACCGCCGGTGCAGGATCACCTCAGTTTGGACGAAGCGAGTTTCTTAAACTGGCAGCGGCGCTACGATCAACGGCTCAGGGAGACCGGCTGGATCGATCCGAATCGGCTGTGGGATTTTCTGCAGACGCAAGCCTTGCCGTCCGCCGGACTCATCGGTTGGTTTGGCTTCGGGGTTCTGACGCCGCGAATTCAAGCGCTGCGCAGTCGATTATCCGCGGGCGGGGTGGTTCATCGCGATTTGCCGCCCATCGCCCATTCCGGACAGGCCTATCGATGCATCACCTCAACGGACGATCAGGAATGGGAGGCGATCATTGATTGGTTAAAACAACAGCTCGCCAACAACCCCCGCGGCCGTTACGTGGTTCAAGATGAGTCCTTGGCGGATCATTGGCTGGCGCGTCAGCGACAAGTGGGGCAGGGGTTGTTGGGAACGGTGCCCTCGGCAGACGACTGGATGCGAGCCCCAGTGCGGTTCGTGGATGGCGTGCCATTATCGCAATCCAAAGTAGTGGCCGATGCGCTCGCGGTGTTGGATTGTTTAAAACCCCGTGTAAGCCGCGAAGCCTTGTCGCGCGTGTTCAAGTCGCGGTATTTCGTTCACGAGGACGGCACGCGCGAAGCCCTGCTGAGGGCGGAGTTGGCGTTATGGACCGTTCCCGCGTCGGACCTGAGCGCGGATCACTGGTTAAGCTGGTTTAAAAGCGCCATGACCGTGAACGAACCGGTGGTGCGCTGGCTCCAAAACCTGCGCCGTGGCGCACTTCATCGTCAAAGCGGCGATGCGAGTTTTTGGGCCGAGCAGTTTCTCAAAAGTTGGCGCAGTGTGGGTTGGCCCAAGGGGGCGGCGCTTGCCCAAACGGAGCACGATGCGGCGCAGTCTTTGCAACATCTTTTAGAAGAATTTGCCCAAAGCGCGCCCTGGATGGGCTCGTTGAGCATTGATGGCGCGGTGACGGAATTGCGCCAGTTGATTGCCGAGCAGCGTTTGGACATCGGCTCCGTGGACGCCCCCATTCAAATCATGAGTCGATGGGAAGACCTGGGCGTTCCCGTCGATGGCTTGTGGGTGGCGGGCTTACGGGCCGAGAGTTTTCCGAAGTCGCCGCGAGCCCTGCCGTTCATTCGCGCCCAATGGGAAAACGCCGCCCTGTGTCCCACCGCCAACGCCGCTCAGGCCAAGGCGGAAGCGCAACAACTGCGCGACGCGTGGGATAACCACGCGCCCTGCGTTGTCTATTCCGCCAGTTTGTCCGATGGGCGTTCGAGCTATACGCCCGCCTTAACGATCGCTGACTTACCGGAGTGGGTCCCGTCCGTCGGCCCACGCCACGCGATTGCGGCGATTGCGCTGGAACGCCATGCGGAAAGCGCGCTATCGCCCTTGCCGCCGGATACGGAAATTCGCGGCGGAACCCGCGTGATTGAAAATCAGGCGGAATGCCCGTTTAAAGCGGCGCTCGACTATCGTCTACGCCCATCGCAGTGGGCCGCTCCTGAGTATGGCATCAGTTCTAAAATTCGTGGCAATTGGCTGCACGCCGTCCTCAAAGAGGTCTGGGATTGGCTGACCAACCACGCCACCCTGTGCGCCACGCCGAGCGCGGAGGTGCAGCGGTTTGTGGCCGAACGGATTGAGCGCCATCGCCCCACTTCCGTTCAATACTTTGAGTTGGAGGCGCTGTTGGACGTGGAAGCGGAGCGCTTGGCGACTCTGGTGTTGGCGCTTTTGGAGTTTGAAAAGACACGCGAGCCGTTTCGGGTCGAGGCGCGTGAAAGCGTGTTGTCGAACGTGGTGCTCGCGGGGCATCGCTTCACGTTTCGACTGGATCGCGTCGATGCGCTGGTGGCGAACCCAAGCGCGCCGGTATTGATTGACTATAAGTCGGGGGAGTACACCGCGCCACAGTGGGATAAGAACCCGCCGACCCCGGTTCAACTGCCGGTGTACGCCGCCGTACACGAGGCTGCTGTGGGCGGCATGGCCTTGGTCTTTCCGGCCAATACCGACAAGCCTTTCGCGGCGCGAGGGGAGGTCGGCTTGGCGAAATCAAAGCCGCTGGCCGACTTGTTGCCGACCTTCAAACCTCAGATCGAGGCCTTGGTTCGATCGTTCGCGGCGGGAGAAGCCATCGCCACGCCGTCGCCGACCGCGTGCGCGCACTGTGCGTATGAGTTGGTTTGCCGGGTGAAGTATCAACCCCTGGCCGAGCCCGATGACGGCGATCTGGAGATCACCCATGAGTGACGTGATCCAAGAGGCCGATGCGCTGGCGCGCCGTCGGGCGGTTGATCCAACGGTCAGTTGCGTTGTGGAGGCTCCCGCGGGGTCGGGCAAGACCTCGTTGTTGATTCAACGACTGTTGAATTTGCTGACGACGGTGGAGCAACCCGAGGAAATCCTGGCCATCACCTTTACCACCAAAGCGGCGCAGGAGATGCGCCATCGACTGCTGAAGTGTTTGGTGGAGGCCGCGAACAACACGCCGGTTCAAAACGACCACGACCAGCAGATGCGCGCCTGCGCGCTGCGGGTTTTGGAACACGACCAGCGGCGGGGCTGGGATTTGATTCGGCACCCGTCACGGCTCATGATCAAAACCATTGACGGGTTTTGTCGGCAGTTGGTGGCGCAAATTCCACTGGCCTCCAAGAGCGCGGCGCTCAGCATTGTGCCGGATCCCACGAAGGCTTACGACCAGGCCGCTCTGGCGGTGCTCGACCAACTGCGCGCCTCGTCACCAACCGACGCACCCGCTCTGGAACTGATGCGCCTCATCCGCAATCGCGCCCATACCTTTCGCGACTTATCGCAGGTCATGCTGGCCAAACGCAGCCAGTGGTTGACCCAAACGAACCCCGATGACCCAGTTGCGCTGTATTCGACCCTCAATGAGTGCTTGCTGAGCTTACAGTCGTACGCGCTGCGGCGTTTGCAGCAGGTGCTGCCCCAATCGTTGGTCGACCCCATTGTGCGCCTACAGGCGGCGCGCGCGCCCTCAATGGCGCCGTTGGCCTGGCCAGCCACGCTGGAGTTTAAAACGGCCCAGCTGCCGATCTGGCGTCAGTTTTGCGATGTGGTGTTGACGCAAGGTGGCCTGTTCAAAAAGAGTTTCACCAAAAAGCAGGGCTACGAGGACGAAAAGGAGACCGCGGCACTTATGAAAGAGGCCGTCGGCCATTTGATTGACGCCGATGAGCGCTGCGGGGGGGCGATGTTGAAAGCGCTTCACGCCCTCCAAGTGATTCCCGTCGGTCTGTATCCGCAAGAATCGTTTCAGACGCTGGTGCCCATCTTAAAAACGCTGCACGCCGCGGCAGCCGAGCTCGATCGCCTCTTCATCGAGTTGGGCCAAGTGGACTTCGAACACATCAGTATGGCGGCGTTGGTGGCGTTGGGTGCTGAAGAGCATCCGGAGGAACTGTTGTTGCGCTTAGATTTGCGTCTGAGGCACGTTCTCGTCGATGAATTTCAGGACACCAGTCAATCGCAGTGGTCGCTGCTCAATCGCTTGGTGAGTGGGTTCGAGCCCGGTGATGGACGAACGCTGTTTTTAGTCGGCGATCCCATGCAGTCGATCTACGGGTTCCGCGAAGCGCAGGTGGGGCTGTTTTTATCGGTGGCCCATCGTCCGATTGGTCAAATTCGCTTAGAGTCGCTGCAACTGAAGAAGAACTTTCGCTCCCAAGGGCAGTTGGTGACGTGGTTCAATCGCACGTTCAGCACCATCCTGTCGCACGCCGATGATGAGGTGATCGGTCGCGTCCGCTATCGGGTCGCAGAAGCGACTGAGCCCGCGTTAGCCGGCAACGCGATCGATGCCGCGTGGTTTCAGGCGCCGACTCGGCAATTGGAATGGGAATACGCCACGGCGCGGATTATCGAGGCCTTGGAGGCCGACGAGCGTTCCACGGTGGCGGTGTTGGCGCCCACCCGCGATTCCTTGCGGGGATTGGCGTTGGCGCTCACGCGGTTGGGGATTGAGTACGAAGGCGTCAACTTGGTGCCCCTAGCGGAACGCGGCCTGATTGGGGATTTGTTGGCGTTGACGCGCGCGATCGTCGCGCCCTTGGATGAGGTGGCGCTGTTGGCGGTGTTGCGGGCGCCGTGGTGCGGCCTCAACCTCGCGGAATTGGAGCAGTTGGCTGCCCACGGGCAATCCGTGGCGTCGCTGTTTGCCGACGGCCGCGCGGAATTGGCCTTGTCAAACCACCCCAGTGTGGCGGCGCGCATTCGCCCCATCGTGCAGATCGTCGCACAAGCGCGGTTGGAGCACGGCGCGTTGGAGTTGGCCGTGGCGGTCGAACGCGCGTTCACCGCGTTGCGTGGGCCGCAGCTATTGGCTGACCCGCGCGAACTGGACGATGCTTACGCCTATTTTGCGGCCTTACACCAATGGCAGAGTGCGGGACATTTGACGCTCGAGGACTTTGCCAGAGGGTTGAACAATTTGTATTCTCAAGTGAAACCCGACCAGCCGCGCGTCACCTTGTTGACCATACACGCGGCCAAGGGATTGGAGTGGGACACCGTGTTGGTGTTGGGTTTGGGGAAGCGCCCCGCCGGGGAAACGCAACAATGGTTGGTGTGGCAGTCGTTGGTGAACGACGCGGGCCAACGACAGAGCCTTCTTGCGCCGTATGTGGGGCGCGGTGTGCAATCCGATCTTCTGCAGTGCATTCGCGACCTCAATTCGGAACGGCTGATCGCGGAACGCGAGCGGCTGTGGTACGTCGCGTGTACGCGTGCGCGACAACGGTTAATCTTATTGGGCACCACTGACCCTCGCGATAAAGCCGCTGAGGAAGTTGAACCCATCGCCAACACTGGCCTTGATTTACTGTGGCCGGCGTTGCAGGAGGACTTTCGGGCGCGGATTAACCCCACGCCTGCTCGCACGGTGAGTCGTCATGCCTTCGAGTCGCCCCTGTCGGCGCGGTCCATCGAGCGCGTCAAAGACCCGCTAACGCCGGACCCGTTAGCCGCGCAGAGCGCGGTGGTGATGAACGTGGTGCACGATGTGAACCCCGATGTGTTTGACTTTGAGTGGGTGAGTCCCGCCGCGCGGTCGGTGGGGATTGTCGTTCATGAAATCTTTGAACACCTCAGTCGGGGCCGGTATGCGTTGTCGTCGTTGTCCTCGTTGGATCCCCAGTGGATTCAAGTCCGATTGAGTGAACTGGGGGTGTTTGATCAACAACTCCACGAAGCGTGCGCGCGCGTGCGTGCCAGCGTCGGGGCCATTGAGACCGACCCCAACGCCCAATGGGTATTCGACGCCACCCATCAGGACGTCCGGGCGGAATGGGAATTGGTTCGTGCAACGGCCTTTGGTCTTGAAACGATCCGCATCGACCGGGCGTTTATTGACCGCAACGGCGTGCGCTGGATCATCGATTTTAAGACCAGCAGCCACGAGGGCGAGGGCATCGCCGCATTTTTAGAGGCGGAGCGAGCACGCTATCAGGCGCAACTGGATCGTTACGCCGACTGGGTGAAAGCCTTAGAGCCGACCCGACCGGTGGCCACCGCGTTGTACTTTCCGCTGCTGCGACGATTGCTGACGGTACACGCCCCCAGCGACGCGGCGCATCGTCAATAACGACCCGACAGCTCCAGACGCCAACGGCCGGGCCCATCGGGACGAACCAACGCTTGTGCCATGGCGGGCAACGTGACGCCGGGCGGCAAGGTGAATAGGCCGGTCAGTTGGTAGTCGTGGCTCGGCAACAGGGACAGTTCCAGTTGTGCCGGATGGCTGCTCTGATCGCTGCTCAATACCAAACGAGTCGATTGCGCGGTGGATTCCATTTGCAGGGTGTAATCGCCAAGACCTACGGGCGGGTCACCCGCCGTGAGTTGTCGAAGGTGCGCCTCGCCCGACACCCGCGCGAGGGCGCCATCCAGCCACTCCAGCGAACTGATGTTGACGTCCACCTGCGCGTGTACCGGCACGGGCACACTGGTGGGGCTCAGCGTCAGGGAAGCCGTGAGTTGGTTGACGTCGATGCGCTGATCGTTAACGCGAACGATTTCGGCGCGAACTACCCCGTCGGGGCGAGTCAAAACCACCCGAAACGCCGGCTCGGCCACCAACAGTGACAGCGGCTCCAGCGACCAGCTCAGTTGACCGACGTCGATCCCGCTCACGTTGCACTGCGCGGCTTCTCCGGACCACACGGAGCCCGTGGGCTGACTCAGCGTGATCGTTGGCGGGAGGGCGTTTATGAGCGTGCTCAGCGGGATGGCTTCAATAATCCCCCACACCCCGATCAACACCACCGCGAGCCCCACTGCGGCTTTGGCCCATCCTCTCGACCACATACGTCACTCTCACAGTCTAATCAAACGATTCAATAAAAACCGGGTGAGTCGCAACCCACTCAGCGCAATCCCTCAGGGCGAAATCCGCACCGACACCGACGCGTTTACCCAGCCTAATTTTTCTGGATCGGCCTCCAGCCGGACGCGCGTGATCTCCACGCCTTGCGCCAACAGTGCTTGCATCCAACGCAACACCCGACTGGCCTCCACCGAGTCCACCTGAACCTCAAAACGCCGCGCATCATCCGCTGAGGCCTCCATCGAAGCCGCTGTCAGTCCAGCCGCTTGCAAGGACCGTTCAAGGGTGGCGCGCGTCAAGGGCACACGGTTCAAGTCGTCTACGGAGGACAACGAGGCCAGGTCGGCCGCAACCTCGGCCACGGCGCCACGCGTGGCGTTCAGTCGATTGGTGCTGATGAGCGCGAGGGTTTGGGCCACCCCCACCAACACCAACCACACGACGACGACCGTGACGACGCGGGGGGATTTCAAGACATCGAAACGACTCATGGCGTGTGCACCAGAAAATGGTGAAGGGTGGGGTCTTGGTGCGGTTGCGGGTCGAGCGATGCACCCACCGCGGTGAAGGCCGGATCCAGCTTGGCCCAATCGCTGGCCTCAGCGGCGCTCACCGTCAGCTCAAGGGTGGCGTCGGCGTACTGGAGTGCCACCAATCGACACTCGGGGTGCGCGAGCATCACCGGCGCCAACCGATTTAACGCCGCCACCACGCCGCGCTGGTCGGCAGTGCGGCGGCTCGCGAGGGCCGCATCAATGCGCACCTTTAACGCGCGAACGTCGGCGGTGCTTTGGATCGGTTGACCCAAGGCCGCCGCGATCGTCTCCAAGCGGCTTCGTTCGGCTTGGGCGAGCGCTTGGTTGTGGCGAATCGTCAACAGCGCCGGGACCAGCGACAACACCATGAATAACCCCGCCGCCACCATCAATGGCATCAACCGACGAGGCGTCACGGGCTTTGTGACGTGGCGCGCAAACTCACCGGACGCGACGTTTAAGACGTCCGACTGATAGACCCGCGGAAGCAACCACGGCTCAAGCCCCACTTGGGCTTCACGGACGGTCAACGTTTGAAACGCTCGGTCTAGCGCGCGCACCAAATCGCTGGGATCGCTTGACGGTTGGTCCAAATACAGAACCGCATCGCCCTGGGTTTGATTCGCCAACTGGATCAACGTCTCTGCCAGTGGCGCCACGTCGAGCACCAAAGGCAACTGACCGGCCGCACACCACAGGATCTGATCGCGACGCAGGATAATTTGGGTTTGCGTGTCGCTGCGGGGCAGTAGGTCGCTCTCCAGCACCACTTGCTCGATCTTCAAATCGTGACGACCGAGTTCCTCGAAGAGTTCTTGCAGCAGCGCGCGGGCGATCACAATGACTCGCACACGCTGATCGTTCACGCGTGCGTAGACAAGGTGTTGGCTTTCGAGGTCGGTGGCCAATTGATCTTCCACCGCGTAGGCCACCAACGCGCCGAGCTTGGCGTCGCTCACCGCCGGCACGGTCACCTCGGTGATCAAGCCCCATTCGGCGGGCAACACGACGCGGATCGGGTGATCGCCAACGCGCTCACGCAGCGCCGACAATGACCCACGGAGCGTGTCGCCGGTTGGCAAACCCGCGGAGGTGGCCAACGCCAGCTTGCTCTCCCACCACAACACCCATTGCGTCATTAATCCCACCCCACACTGCGTCTTAATACGACGACCGCGCCGTCTGCGCCAACATTGAGCACGCTGTAGGTCCTCAAAGTGAACGTTCCCCGGGTAATTGTACTTTGAATGCGGAAATAATTTGAACTTTCGGCAAGATTATTCTGAATTTGAGCGCTCAAGGCGGCATTGCCCACCGCGCTCGCCAACTGAGGGGCTAGGTCCTTGAGTTGGGGAAAGCAGCCGGTGCGCCGTTGAACGTTGAGCGCCTGTTCATCCTGACTGAAGGTCGTGAATCCGTCCGCGAGGCTTGCCAGCACCGCGGCGCGCGCGGTGCACACGTTGAGTTTGGTGCCCGGCGGGAGCGCGCTCACAAACGGCTTGATGCGCTCGAACTGTTGGGCGTCCATCCCGGGCAAATAGCGCAAGGCGCTCACGGACGTGATGGGGTGATTGGCGGGGCGTAGGGGCGAGTCGAGTCGCAAATAAACATCGTCTTCGGCGCCGTCGCTGCCGTAGGGGAGGTTATCGCTGTCGATCCAATCGACGAGCTTATCGACCACGCGGGGATCAACTTGATTGATCACAAACAACCGCTTTAATTGCGCGATGACCACCTCATTGGGACTTCCGTTGGAATTGACCACGTTGTTGAGGTTGATTCGTCCTTGCAGATCTTCGATGCGCACCGCAATGACGCCATCGGTGTAGGGCAGGGTTTGAGGGATGGCCCAGCCTTGCGAAAAGTTGATTTGATTGGGGCTATTCAGAACGATTTGCTTTAAGGTTTCGGCGGCCAGACCTTCGGCGCCCAAACTGATTTGGGCGGCGGCATCGGCGGAGAGCAGGGTGGCCACGCGCGACTCGTCGAGTAAGGTGAAGGTGCTGACTTGCGTCGCCAGAGCCGCGATGATCGCCACGGCAACCACCGCAATGATGAGCGCCACGCCCCGCGTACGCATCAGTGTGCCACCTCAATGAGTCGATGAATGCTGCCCAAATCGGCCAGCACCACCGTCACCTCCACCAACGCGGGGCGGGCCCGGCCGGTGATCCAGGGATTGGGTTGGTTGGCGGCAGGCCACTCTTTCACCCACACCCCATTGCCCGCATCCAGTTTGAGCTCGACGCTTTGCACGTTGTCCAGCATCAGTCGTCGCTCCGGTGTCGCGTTTTGTGCGGCGTTGAGCAACCAGGCTTCACGGAACAGCTGGTGGCCCTCTAAGCGATAGCTGACGCGCTCTTGGCTGCCGCGGTTGAGTCCCAAACTTTGGCCCACGCCACCGTGGGTCAGTGAAAACCACGCCGCATCACGCGCGTCCACGGCCACTGCGGGCAAGGATCGCTCTCCCAACGCGTCGCGCACCGATTCGGGATCGGCGTTAAACCAATCGTTTTGCAGCGTGTGCATGGCCAGTTCGACGGCTTTGATGCGCTGCTCCTCCGCGCGCGAGGCCTCAAAAGCGCGTCGCAAGCTGCCTATCGCCCCATAAGCCAAGGCCGATAGGATCGCCAAAATCACCAGCGCCACCAAAATTTCAATCAACGTAAACCCGCGATGGCGTCTCATGGGTTGCTCTGCGGCGAGGGCGTCGGGGTGTTCGGGGGCGTGTCGGTTGTGGGGTTATTCCCATTGGTTGCATTGGCGGGGTTGTCGACCGGTTGCGCGTCGGTGGGGCTGTGCGCTTCGCCCACCCCAGAGACGGCTAAGGGCGATATGGCGTTGGTGGACAAGGTCGCTTGATAATCCCAAGTCACGTTGACCGTTTGGGGCGCCAACTGACTTTGGCTGATAAACCCATCGACGTGATCGACCACGGCGCTGCTGTCCCCTTTGGTCACCGTCACGCTCATCATCCACAAATTCTTAAATCCCGTCTCGGTCAGCGTCAGACGATAGTGAAAATTCTGATTGGCCATGACCGCATCCCCGTTCACGGAGGCGGGCGGCAACGAGTGCTTGTGGCGCCATTCGGTGATGACGTTGAGCGCGACCCAGTGTGCAAACACTTTTTCACGTAACGATATTTTGGTGGCGGTGCTTTGAATGATCACGCTCGTCGCGGCGAATAGACCCAGGCTTAAAATCACCAACGCCACCAACACCTCAATGAGCGTAAACCCCCGGGTCCTCACGACACACCCGCGCGTTCAGTGGTTTTGAGCGTCCCCGACAGTTGCCCCTGGACGTCGATGGCGGCGGGCGGGCGTTTCAATTGCCAGTGAAAGGGCGTTAATTCCCCACTGGCCAAAATCCAGATTTGCGGCGGGTGATTCGCCCAGGAGTGGTCCGTTCGGTCGAAGGCTTTATTGAACCGCTCGTCACGACCTTCGGAATCGTCCAACACCCTGGCGTTCGACGCGATCGCTTCCGTGGGCTTGCTGCTGTCGCCCACGCGAGGCATGCGCTTTAATTCGTCGGCGGACAAACTCACCAACGGGATGGGGTGACCATTGAGTGCGAGGCTCGCTTCGGTACCCGCGCCATACCGATGCGCTTTGATGCGCCAGTCGTTGTCCACCAGTTCCCATAAACCCGAATCGGGGTTTAGGCGCATGACCCAAAAGCCATCCGGTGCGATAAGCAGTCCGTAATCACACCCCTCCAAGCCCGCGCGTTCGCTGAGCAGCGTGATGGTTTGGGTGAGTTGCTCGGCTTCCGCTTGCAGCCCTGCGTCTTTTCCCAAAACGCCCAACGACAACAGCGCGATGCCCGACACCACCGCAATGATGAACATCACCACCAAAATTTCAATTAAGGTAAAGCCGCGAACCCGGTGCACGGGATGGCGGCGAGCGGCGCGCGGTGGGCTAATGGTCCACATCTTTGAGGGCAATATCCGCATCCACGCCGGTACCACCCACTTGTCCATCCGCTCCTAACGAAACCAGATCAAAGGGCGTCCCACTGCTGCCCGGGGAAGCGTACAGGTAGGGATTGCCCCACGGGTCCTTTGGTAATTGTTTCAAATACCCTTCGGCGCGCCAATTGGGCACGGTGGGATCGTTGGGATTGCTCACCAACGCTTTCAAGCCCTGGTCGGTGGTGGGATAACGATAGTTGTCCAATCGATACAACTCGAGTGCCGCCTCGATGCTCTTCAAGTCGGCCTTGGCTTTGGTCACCCGAGCTTCATCGATTCGACTCAAGACACTGGGGGCAATGAGGGCGGCCAAAATGCCTATAATGACCACCACGACCATGATTTCAATTAACGTGAACCCGCGAATTTTGGATACCGTCATGAACCGACTCCAGCGTCATTCGAATGCACGTAGTGTAGCAGAGGCCTGAACTCAATATGCAGAACACCGTGGCCACGCGCTCGCCGGCGCACGACTTTACACTCGGCGGACTGCGCACCGCGCAGCTGGGGATGCTGGTGCTGTGGTCGTTGGGCTGCCTTGGACTAACGCACTGGGGCGATGGCCGTTGGCAATACGACCGATCGGCCGTGCTGGTGGGCGAGTGGTGGCGATTGCTCAGTGCGCATTGGATGCACTTGAACCTCCTGCACGCCTTGGGCAACGTGGTGGGTGGCTGGGTGCTGCTGTTGATTTTTGCGCCAGTGTTGTCCGTGCAGCGCGTGGCGTTGGTGTGGTTGTGGTCCACCATTGGCGTGTCCTTGGGGTTGTGGTTTCTGTACCCCGACATTCAATGGTATGTGGGCGCGTCGGGCGCGTTGCATGGGCTCTGGGCAGCGGGTGCATTATTGATGTGGTCGCGGGATAAAGTCTTTGCGATGCTGGCCTTGTTGGCGGTCACCGTGAAGTGTTGGTGGGAGTGGCAAAGCGGCCACAGCGTGGGCCACTGGTATTTGGAGGGCGCCACCGTGGTGACGGAGGCGCATCGCTGCGGTCTCGTCGCGGGCATCGCCATTGCGCTTCCGCTGATGTGGCTGGATCGCAAGCTCCGGCAAGACGCCTAAGCGCCAATAGACTCGGTATACTGCCGCGGTTTCATTGGGGTCTATGTGAAGGAACGATTTATGACGACGGCGTGTGTATTTCCGGGCCAGGGTTCGCAAGCGGTGGGCATGTTAAAAGCCATGAGCGAACAGTTTCCGCTGGTGCGGCAGACGTTTGCGGAAGCCTCGGACGCGTTGGGCTACGATTTGTGGGCGTTGGTCAGCGAGGGGCCCAGCGAGGATTTGAATTTAACCGAACGCACTCAGCCGGCGATGTTGGCCGCCGGCATCGCGGTCTTTCGCTGCTACCGTGCGCAGGGTGGACCAGTCGACTACGCCGCCGGTCACAGCCTGGGGGAAATCACCGCGCTGGTGGCCGCGGAGGCCATCGAATTTCCAGCGGCCATTCGGTTGGTTCAACAACGCGGTCGACTGATGCAATCGGCGGTGCCCGCGCCTCAGGGGGGCATGGCGGCGATCCTGATGTTGGCGGACGAGTTGGTCGTGCAGGCCTGTCGCGAATCGGCTGAGGACCAAGTGGTCGAAGCCGTCAACTTCAACTGCCCGGGGCAAGTGGTGATCGCTGGGCACGCGCCGGCGCTGGAACGCGCCATGGCGGCGTGCAAAGCACTGGGCGCCAAACGCGTATTGCGCTTGCCGGTGAGCGTGCCTGCGCACAGTTCGCTGCTCGTGGAAGCCGGTGAGCAATTCCGCGCCGAGTTGGCGTCGGTGGCGATCAAAACGCCAGTGTTTAAGGTGTGCGCGTTGGAGGGCCGCTGGCATACGGATGCGGACGCCATTCGCGATCAGTTGGTTCAACAACTCTCCAAACCCGTGCAGTGGACTCAGGCCATGACGCGGTTGGCCTCTTTGGGGGTCACGCGATTCATCGAGTGTGGTCCGGGCAAAGTGCTGACCGGTTTGAATAAGAAGATCGAGGCCTGCCAATCGGGGCCTTGTTTGTGCATCGACGATCCCGACAGTTTACAGGCGGCTTTGGCCACACTGTCCTCACCCTAATCACGACTCAGGAGGTTGTATGACGGCGAACCATTCGTTTGGGGATTTAACAGGACAAGTGGCGCTGGTCACAGGCGCCACTCGCGGGATCGGCGCGGAAATCGCGCGCACGCTGGCTAAGGCCGGCGCCAAAGTCGTTGGCACCGCGACCAGTGCCGATGGCGCTGCCAAGATCAGTGCGGCGTTGTCGGATTATCAGGGCAGAGGGCTGGTGCTGGACGTTGCCGATGGCGCGGCGATGGACGCGTGCTTGGCCCAGATCGAGTCGCAGGAAGGCCCGGTGACCATTTTGGTCAACAACGCGGGCATCACCCGCGACACGCTGCTGTTGCGGATGAAGCCGGAGGATTGGGATGCGGTGATTCACACCAATCTCACCTCCGTGTTCCGACTCTCCAAAGGGGTCTTAAAAGGCATGATGAAGCAGCGGCATGGGCGCATTATTAATATCGCCTCCGTGGTCGGATTGACGGGCAACGCCGGTCAAGCCAATTACGCGGCGGCGAAGGCTGGCATCATGGGGTTCACGCGAACCTTGGCTAAGGAAGTGGCCTCGCGCAACATCACCGCCAACGTGATTGCCCCGGGGTTCATCGACACCGACATGACCCGCGCAATGCCCGACGCCGCCAAAGAGGCGTTGATGGGGCAAATTCCGCTCGGTCGACTCGGCACCGCGACCGACATTGCCAATGCGGTGTGGTTCTTAGCGTCCGATATGGGGAGTTACATTACCGGCGAAACGCTTTCGGTCAACGGCGGAATGGTCACCATTTAGTTTATAATTGATTGATTTCGTTGTATAATCTGAGGTACTGGCGGGAAGTCGGGGATTGCCCTAAAATGCCGGTGTCTGAAAGCCCAGTTTGGGCATCACATTATCGCGCCATTGGCGTAACAGAGGATACTTTGCGATGAGTACAGTTGAAGAACGAGTGAAGAAGATTGTTGCCGAACAACTCGGCGTAAAAGCCGAAGAAGTCACCGCTGACGCTTCGTTCGTCGATGATCTGGGTGCGGATTCTCTGGACACTGTTGAACTCGTGATGGCGTTGGAAGAAGAGTTCGAGACTGAAATCCCGGACGAAGATGCGGAAAAGATTACGACGGTTCAGCAAGCAATTGATTACGTCAAGGCGCATCAAGCCAAAGCTTGATTGCTGACCTTTCCGCCGAGTCGAATAACCAGATAATACGGTGAACCATGACTAAACGTCGCGTGGTGGTCACGGGGATGGGCATTGTTGCCCCCGTCGGAAGTACATTGGCGCATGCGTGGGACAATGTGGTGGCCGGTCGCTCGGCCATCGGTCCCATCACAAGCTTCGATGTCAGTGCGTATCCGACTCGATTTGGTGGCCTAGTCAATGGTTTTGACGTCGGGGAGTATTTGGAACCCAAAGAAGCCCGGCGTATGGATGGGTTCATCCAGTACGGTTATGCGGCCAGCGTCCAGGCGATCAAGGATTCTGGCCTCACGGTGACGGAGGACAACGCGCACCGGATCGGTGTGGCGATGGGCGCCGGCATCGGGGGGTTGGACACCATTCAATCCAACCACCACAAACTGCTCGAGGCGCAAGGCCCTCGTAAAGTGTCGCCATTTTTCGTCCCAGCGAGCATCATTAATATGATTTCTGGGCACGTGTCCATTCAGTTCGGCCTCAAAGGACCGAACCTCGCGTTGGTCACGGCCTGCACGACGTCGACCCACAGCATCGCCATCGCGGCGCGTCTGATTCAGTACGGAGACGCGGATGTAATGGTGGCGGGCGGTGCAGAGCACGCAATCAACCCGTTGGGCGTGGCCGGCTTCTGCCAAGCCAAGGCGCTGTCCGAGCGTAACGACGAGCCTCAAAAAGCCAGTCGGCCTTGGGACAAAGGGCGCGATGGGTTTGTCATGGCCGATGGCGCCGGCGCGTTGGTGCTGGAAGAGTACGAACACGCCAAACGCCGCGGAGCAACCATTTACGCAGAAATTGCCGGCGTTGGCATGAGCGGCGATGCGCATCACATCACGGCACCACCAGACGATGGTTCGGGTGCGGCGTTGGCGATGACGCAGGCGCTGAACGACGCGGGCGTCAACCCCACGGAGTTGGATTACATCAACGCCCACGCCACTTCCACTCCCTTAGGCGACATTGCCGAAACCACCGCCATTAAGCGCACGCTGGGTGACCACGCGCACAAGGTGGCCATCAGTTCCACCAAATCCGTCACTGGCCATTTATTGGGGGCCGCTGGCGCCGTTGAAGCGATTTTCAGCATTTTGGCGATTCGCGATCAAGTTGCGCCACCGACGATCAATTTGGATGAGCCCGACCCGCTGTGCGATTTGGATTATGTGCCCAACGTCGCTCGATCCATGAAGATCGACGTCGCCTTGTCAAATTCATTCGGGTTTGGTGGTACCAACGGGTCTGTGGTCTTTAAGCGCTTGCGATAACCCCGAATGCGGGTTCAACGCCTCAACGATAGCGCCGTCGATCTGCTTCCGCTGTACAACGCTGATCCGTCGGCCTTTGCAGCGCTGTTGCAAAGTGCCAGCACCGGCAACGCTCACGCGCGTTTCGATTTATTATTGATCAAAGACCCGAGCGTTCGGCCCGTGGTCAAATTCGCATCGGACCACACCGAGTCGTTTTTCAATCAACTCGATGCCGCTTACCGCCACGAACGCATTCCCTTTGCGGACTCGCCTTGGCCATTTGTGGGCGGCTGGTTTTTGTACATCGGCTACGAAGCCGCGGCGGAAACGGAGCCATCGTTGCGTCTGCCCGCGAGCCAAGCGCCCACCGCGTGGATGGTGCGTTGTCACGCCGCGATCATCGTCGACCACGAACGCGGATGTTGCGATCTCATCAGCGAAGACAGCGTGACCGTGGACGCGACGCGCCTCGCCGAGTGGCAAACGATTTTGGCATACGGCCGCGCAGCAGCGGCAGAGCTGCCCATCGGCCCACTGGCCATTGAGGAAGATCCACCAGAAGCGTACCTACAGGCCGTGAATGAGGCGCTTGAGCACATCCGCGCGGGCAACGTGTATCAAGCCAATCTGGCCCGACAATGGAGTGCGCCGCTGCCCTCATCCGTCACTGGGGCGGATTTGTATCGCGCCTTACGTCGCGCCAACCCCGGTCCGTTTTCGGCGCTCGCGCGTTTGGGGGATTTTGAAGTCCTCTCCACCTCACCGGAACGCTTGCTCAAAATTCGCGATCGTCGAATCGACACTCGGCCGATTGCCGGCACTCGGCCACGTACAGGCAACGATCAGCAGATGATCGACGAGTTGCGTCACAACAGCAAAGAGATCGCCGAACACGTCATGCTCATTGATTTGGAGCGCAATGATTTGGGCAGAATCTGTCGCGCAGGCACTGTGGTGGTGGATGAGTGGATGGCGATTGAAAGCTATGCGCACGTGCATCATCTGGTGTCGAACGTCTCGGGAGAATTGAATCCGGACGTCACGCCCGGACAAGCCATTCGCGCGTTGTTTCCCGGTGGCACCATCACCGGCGTGCCGAAAGTGCGTTGCATGCAAATCATTGCCGACCTAGAACAAAAGCCGCGCGAAGCGTACACCGGCAGTTTGGGGTATCTGTCGCGCGACGGTCAGATGGATCTCAACATATTAATCCGAACCGCCTGGATCAATGGCCAAGGGCAGCACCGACGCTTAAACCTGCGCGCCGGGGCCGGCATCGTTGCCGATTCCGATCCGCAACGCGAACTGCTGGAAACGCGCGCCAAAGCGCGTGGGTTGTTGCGGGGATTAGGGTTGAGCGATGCCTAATATGAACACCACGGCGCAATTTTATTGTGACGGTGAACCGCTCCCGTGGTCGCAGTTGGATCGCGGACTGGAATTTGGCGACGGCTTGTTCGAGACGCTGAAAATCGTCGACGGCGAACCACAGGATTGGGACGCGCATTGCGATCGACTGGAGATCGGTTGTCGGCGCTTAGCGCTCGACGCTTGGACGGCCGACGCCCTTCGTGCGCAACTGCCAAACGCCATTAAGACCATGAACGAGGGCGTACTCAAACTCATCATCAGTCGCGGGCAAGGAGGGGTGGGCTACAGCCGCACGCCGGACGCGCCCAGTCGAGTGTACGTGGTTCTCAGCCCACCGCGGCGTGCGCCGTCGAACGTACCTTGGCGGCTGGGGCTGCTCTCGACGCCGCTGATGCGTCACCCCGTTCTGGGAGGCTTGAAGACGCTGCAGCGATTGGATTCGGTCTTGGCGCGCATCGAGTTGGAACAGCACCCGCAGTGGCACGACGGCCTGATGAGCGACGGTCGCGGCGCCGTGATTTCCACCACGTTGGGCAATATTTTTTTGAAAATGAACAATCGTTGGACCACACCGCAGATCGACGACGCGGGCATCGCCGGGTGCGTGCGCCGACGCGTATTGGAGTTGTGGCCATTTGCAACGCTGACGCCGCAGGTCATCGCGGTGGATCAATTGTCGGCGGTTCAAGAGGCCTTTGTGACCAATTCGCTCGTCGGCGTGCTTCCCGTCAGTCAATTGGGTGATCAGACTTTAACCATCGGGACCGACGTCGCGGTGGTGCACGAGACGCTCACGCGTTTCTGGGCGAGCGCATGAAGCGGCGTGTGCTGCTGGTTGGCTTGGTGGTTGTGGTCACCATCGCGGTGGCGGTGGGGTTCGGCGCCGTGCGCTGTCGTGACTCCGTTGCGCTCAACGACCGAGTGGGGGAGGTGTTCGAAATTGAGCCCACGGAGTCGTATTGGCGCATCAGTTGGCGGCTCGCGGAGCGCGGCTTCATCGACCATCCGGCGTATCTTTGGGCGTACACCGTGCTGCACCCAAAACTGTTCAAGCTGCGAGCCGGCGAATATCGCGTGGAGCCCAATGAGCGTTTGATCGATTTTGTTCGCGCGGTGCACGAGGGTCGAGTGTGGTTGCACCCCGTCACCTTGGTGGAAGGGTGGACGGTGAAGGCTATCCGTCGATACCTCAATGGCTGCGCCTTTTTAGACAACGATTTGAGCGAGGTCGACGATCGCGACTTGCTGCGCGTGTTGAATCTTCCGCTGGATCGAGCGGTGCCCAACACCGAAGGGCTGTGGGCGGCCGAAACCTTTAAAGTGGCTAAGCACACTCGACAGTCATCAATATTGAAACAAGCCTTCGCCTTGCAACGCAAACGTTTAGAGGACGTCTGGGCGCAGCGTGACCCCAGCGTATCCCTCGCCAATCCTTATGAGGCGTTAATCCTGGCGTCGTTGATCGAACGCGAAACCGCCGCCGCGGACGAACGGCCGCTCATCGCCTCGGTTTTTTACAATCGGTTGGCGGTGCACATGCGCCTGCAAACCGATCCCACGGTGATATACGCCTTAGACGATCGGTACGATGGGCATCTGCACCACGATGATTTGAGTGTCGACTCGCCGTATAATACCTACCAGCACGAGGGCTTGCCCCCGGGGCCCATTGGCCTGGTGGGTATGGCCAGTTTGCAGGCGGCCCTGCATCCGGCCCACACAGGCTACGTGTATTTTGTGGCCAGCGGCTTGGCGGATGGTCGGCACCAGTTCTCAACGACGCTGAGCGAACACAATCAAGCGGTGAAGCAGTTCAAAGCACGCAAGGAATCTTTATGATCGGTCGCTTCATCACCTTCGAAGGCATTGAAGGCGTCGGCAAAAGCACGCAGATTCAGCGAGCCCAGGCGCATTTGGCGACGCGGGTGAAGGTTTGTGTCACGCGTGAACCCGGTGGCACGCCCTTGGCCGAATCGATTCGCGCGCTGATTTTGACGCCGACCGATGAGGCCATTCCCGCCACCGCGGAATTGTTGCTCATGATGAGTGCGCGGGCGATTCATACGGAGAACCTCATCAAACCCGCGTTGTCCCGCGGCGAGTGGGTGCTGTGCGATCGCTACGCGGACGCCACCCGCGCTTATCAAGGCGCTGGGCGGGGCATGGACGTGGACTACATCGACCGTTTAGCCAAACCCATTGCCGCCCAACCGGATTTGACGTTTTTATTGGATGCGCCGGTTGACCTGGCGTTGCAGCGGGTGGCGAGCCGACGCGGTCCACGCGATCGCTTTGAAGAAGAGCGTGTTGAGTTTTTTGAACGCGTGCGAGCGGGCTACTTGCACTTGGCCCAACGCGAATCGAATCGCTTTCGAATCATTGACGCGTCGGGCAATGAGGATTCGGTCGCTCAACAAATCGCCGATCATCTGGATCAACTGTCATGAGTCTTGCGGTCACGGATTTGCATCACATGCCTTGGCTGCGGTCGGTGATTGAGCAATGGGAAGGCGCCATTCAGGAAAATCGATTGGGTCAGGCCTTGCTGGTGTTGGGATCGGTCGGCGTGGGCAAACGTTTGGCCAGCGAATGGTTGGCGCAACGCCTGCTCTGCAGCGCACCCACCTTGGCCCACGACGTGCATTGGCCCTGCGGGGCTTGTCCCGGTTGCCATTTGGTGAGTGTGGACACCCACCCGGATCTGATGCGCGTCTTAATCCAAGAGGATAAGAAGCAGATTGCCATCGATGACATCCGTAAGCTCATGAGTCAGATGGCCCTGAAATCCAATTTGGGTGGCTATAAGATCGCGATCATTGATCCAGCAGATGGGCTGAACGTGAACGGCGCCAACGCGTTGTTGAAGACGCTGGAGGAACCGCCGCCCAACACCTTATTGGTGATGTGCTTGTCGCGATTGGAACGATTGCCGGCAACGATCGCCAGTCGTTGCCAACGCTTTATGGTCACGACGCCGGCCAAAGAAACGGCGTTGCGTTGGCTCAACAGTCAAAGCACGCGTCCGGACTGGGCGGACTATCTGAATCTGTCCGGCGGCGCGCCTTTATTGGCATTCGACTATATGCAAAAAGGAGCCGGGGCGTTGTTGACTGAGATGAACCAATTGTTCAACGACCTCAGTTCGCCCAAAGTGGACCTCGTCGCCTTGGCCGAGCGCGCGCAAACGCATTTCCCCATGGAGCGGTTGCGTTGGTTAGAGCAATGCGTGGACCATAAAATTAAGACGACGCTGACGCGCGCGTTGCCCGTAGACCTACGCGGTTGGTACGAACTCTCCGACGACATCAAGCGCTCCGTCCTGCAGATTCAAGGAACCATGAACGTGCAAGTGGTCTTTGAACGCGTCTATCTCAAATTGGGACAAGAACTGGCACGCGAACGGCGCGGCCACTAAGCGGCGTTAGAGTTCGCCGAACAACGGGATGATGTTGTCGTCCTCGCGCGAGGCGAGGGGAGCGGGCTTCGTCGTGCTCAGGCCTTCGATGGGCAACGGCACCGATTCTAATAAAGAGAAGGTCAGATCCACCAACCGCTTGCAGATGGTCTCGCACTCGTGAATCGACAACTTGCGAACGGTCGCCACCACCGCGCTTTCACCACGTAACGCTCGTTCCGATTGGAGGGTGCGACGCAGATCACGCATTTCGGTGTGCAACTTTTCAGGCCAATCGTGCGCATCGATTTGGATCAAGAATCTAGCCGCGTTCTTAATGCGATCTTTTAATGCGGCTTGCCCCACCAATTCGTTCATCGCTAACCGCAACAATTCGTGCGATGTGGCTTCTTCTAATTCGGGTGGGTTCACGCGACTTCCTAACACTTAAAATAATATTCAGGTCGATAACTCAATCTATTGAGTTAACTATAATTAATGTTGAAAAAATTGCAACTCATTTTTGTAGCTATTTAATAAATCAATATCTTAATAAAGATATCGTAAGTGTTAACTTATTAAAATCAATTAAATTATTGATAATTAAAGACTTAATAACCAATATAATCGCGACGCGAGCGACCATGTGGACCCTTGGACGCCGACGCGTTGTGTTCGAGGACTCAGCCAGCGCGCAGGTGTTGGGTCGCTTCCCACCAGCGTTGCTGCTCCGCTTTGACGTGCCGTGGCGCCCGCTGGTAATCGTCGCCCAAGTCTCGAGCCAGGTGCTCGGCCCGTTCCCGCTGGGCGAGCCGTTCCAACAACAACGCCAAACGCGCCTTGGGTTCCATCCCGCTGTACCGGCCCAAGAGAGACTCGTAGGTTTTAATGGCGCGGTCCGACTGACCGAGCGCCTCCAGACCGCGAGCTTTGATCAGCAGCGTGTGCTCGTTGGGCTTGTCCCGTTGCTCAAGCCGGTCGATGGTGGCGAGCGCCTGGGCGGGGTTCGATAATTCCAATTGCGCCCAAGCCAACAGGCCCAGCAAAACGGGGTCGTCGGCGTAGATGCCATTCGCCGCCGATTCCAGCAGCGTCAGCGCGGCCTGGAACTGCCCCTGCTCACAATACAATTGAGACAGCTTGAGCCGACTGTCGACCGAGCCGGTCATGGCCAACTGTTGCTGGTAATACGCGACGTCGCGACGGCCATTGAAAACTCGCGCCAGAGACCGTGGGATCAAGCGCTGACCGGGCCAAACCTCTTTCACCACATACGAGACCAGCACCACACTGACGGCGGCGAAGGAGAGGAGGGGATCGACGTAACCAATTAACCGACAGGCCATTAAGGCCATAATCCAGCCATAGGCGTGCGAACGCGCCACCACGTGGATCACGAGGGCTAACTGCAAGAGACCAAAAATCATGGCGTTGACCACAACTCCTGTAAGCCACTGTAGAAGGCATCCGATAATGCCAACGCCTGTGCGGCCTGCACGTCGGGCGCCATATATCGGTCTTGCGTCAAGGGTTTGATGTGACAGCGAACGAGATCAATGGCGGCCTCCAGAGACGGCGAGGATTTCATCGGACGGTGAAACTCGATGCCTTGCACCGCCGCCATCAATTCAATGCCAATGACCGCCGCCGCGTTGGCGCTCATCTCCCACAGCCGTCTGGCGCCATAAGTGGCCATGGAGACGTGGTCTTCCTGATTGGCGGAAGTGGGGATGGAGTCCACGCTGGTGGGCGTAGCCCGTTGCCGATTTTCAGCCACCAACGCCGCCGCCGTCACTTGCGCCAACATAAAGCCGGAATTCAAGCCACTGTTGTTGACCAAAAAGGGCGGTAGTCCACTCATTTTGGGATCGACCAATATGGCGATGCGGCGTTCCGAAATCGAGCCGGTCTCGGCCAGCGCGAGGGCCAGTTGATCGGCCGCGAAGGCCACTGGTTCCGCATGAAAATTGCCACCCGAAATGATTGCACCATCGTTCCAAAACACCAATGGGTTGTCCGTAACGGCATTGGCTTCGCGGGTCAAGGTGTTGGCGACCGTGGCCATAAGGTCGTAGCAAGCGCCCATCACTTGGGGCTGACAACGCAAACTGTAGGGGTCTTGGACGCGATCGCAATGCACGTGGCTTTGACGAATTTCACTGTCCGCCAACAACCGACGCATCACCGCGGCGACGCGTTGCTGACCCAACTGCCGCCGAATCACATGAATGCGCGGATCGAATGGACCATCGGATCCTTTGAGCGCATCCACCGACAAGGCCCCGGCCACCAACGCCGATGAAAACACATTTTGCGCACGGATTAATCCCGCTAAGGCGAGGGCGGTGCTGACTTGGGTGCCATTCAATAACGCCAAGCCTTCTTTGGGACCCAACTCAATCGGTTGTAGCTCCGCCAACGCCAAAGCCTTCGCGGCCGACACGACTTTGCTCTGATGACGCGCGGTGCCAACCCCCAACAGAACGACGCACAGATGCGCCAACGGTGCCAAATCGCCCGACGCTCCAACCGATCCTTGCGACGGAATGACCGGCAGCACGTCGGCGTTTAATAACGCGATCAAGGCATTTAAGGTTGTTAACGTGATCCCCGAATACCCTTGCGCTAAACTTTTTATTTTCAACAACAAAATTAACCGCACGACGCCGTCGTCAATGGGTTCGCCGACGCCGGTGGCGTGCGACAACACAATGTTGCGTTGCAGTTGTGCCAACTGCTCATCGGCAATGCGCGTCTGTGCGAGTAACCCAAAGCCAGTATTGATGCCGTACGCCGTGATGTGTTGATCGATGGTATTTTGCACCACCGCTTGAGAGCGCTTAACCTCGGCGATTACCTCGGAACTCAATTTAACTTTAATCGGCTGAGTCAACGCCAGCCGAAAGTGTTCGGCCGCGAGGTCGTTGTGGTCGATGGTGATGACGACGGGCTTGCTCATGGATTGCTCTCTAACTTATGGTCTGGCTATTATCGCACAGAGCCCATTTTGACCGATCTGACCAACGTCGGACTTTGGTTTCTGCCGCCAACCGAGCGTTCATTGGCGTGGGTTACTTTGGAGAGCTCAGTCGTGCGTCACGCCGACTGCGGTCTATCCACCGACTAATGGCGTACCCCAACAAAGCGACCGCAAGCGCGATGAGGGCTAATTTGATGAACGCATCGGTGGCGGAATGGGTTTGGTGATGGAGCTTGAAAACGACCACCAGCGCGAGGCAGGCGATGAAGCCATTGGTGAGCCGCCGAAGTCGGCGTCGTTGGCGCGCCCATTGAAGCGCGGTTTCAGTCGGGGGTGTCGAATCCATCTCGAACTCAGTGTACACCCAACTCGTCGGCGAATTAATGAGCACGCCGGCGCCGGGACGCATCAAGCCCATCATAAGCCGCAACCGACCAGATGAAAAACCACGTTAAGCTATTAAGCCTTGGGACCTACAGACCGGTGGCCCGTGCTTTTATTGGCAATCGGCGCCATAAGACGATCAGAATGGAACGGCTGGACTCAACCGGAACCAATCCATAATGTCGCATAATGAATATTATGTAAAGTGAACTAGAGATCAAGGCCAGACTGATCCGACACCGACAAAACCCGCGATGCCCTCGTCGTAGACCAACCCTCTAGGCAAATCGGATTAACTTAAGTCCCCCGCATGCCGCCACGCTGAGCCAGGTCAGCAAACCCAATACTTCACGCCAATAGATCCACACGCTGTGGGCATCCACCCACAACTGCGTGATCAGCACCTCCAACAAATGCGCCGGCATTCCTCCGGCAAAGGCCTCGACGTCGCTGTTCCATAAATTGTGCACGCCCAAATGCGCCAAACTCAGGGCCGCAAACACCCAGACCGAGGCCACCAAGACCGCGGACAAGGTCGTTCGAATACGCGTCGCGATGCCGATGGCCAGAACGCTTAACGCCAACACCGACAGGCTCACCACAATCAAGACGCCCAGACAACCAAGCCAGCTGGGCACCGCCAATGATTGACTGAGCGCACCAATCGTCCACAGAACACCGCAGCCCAGACACACCGTACCCGCGCGGGCGAGCAACGCGCCTACGAAGGAATCAAAATCCATAGCCCCCGAATGCCCCTCGATTTTGTCGGACACCCAAACCGGCAAGGTCGCCATGATGCCGGCCATCGCCACGGCCACCACGATCCCCGCGACACTCAGTTTGAGTGCAACGATGCGCAATGGGTCCGCCATTGCGCTTGAGGCCGCGACCAGTTCGGTATAGGCCACGGGAACCACTAGGACCCAAAACAGCGTCCACGTCGAATTCAGAAACCGCCACCCTTGATTCATTGTCTGGCGAAGCATACCGCTGCTCCTAACTCGGTTCGCACATCATCCCACTCAGATCAGTCACACGCGATTTTGGTGCGATCATCGGGTTTAGAGAAAACCGCACAGCGCTTTAAGTTGGTAGAACCAACGCCCTTCCATCTCGCGAATTACAAATTCTGCTTTAAAAAAATTATGCGCCTGCGGAATGAAATCCTCGGGACTGAACTCGCGTTGCGCATCTAACTTAAAATCAACCGGGTAAGGAACGACGGTGAAGCCTGCGTGCTCAAACAGAAGTTTGGCACGCGGCATGTGATAGGCTGAGGTCACCAGAATGATGGACGGCGCACCACCACTGGGTCTAAAAAGTCGCCTGACCGCAGCGGCTTCTTCTTCGGTCGTGTACGCGCGATCACTCACCAAAATATCGTTGGCTCGCACGCCGGCGCGTTGCGCGTAGAGCTTAAGTACCTGACCTTCCAACGGCGCATTCGGCAAATCGGGTGCCGTACCACCCGTGAAAACCAGCAATGGCGCCCGGCCACTCCCGTAAAGATCAACGCCCCCCCAAAATCGATCACCATCGATCCATTCGCTGTAGTGCGCCTCCCCCGGCGCGACCTCTCGGCCTTCACCCAACACGACAATGGCTTGCGCTTTGGGCATCGTGCTCGGGTCGCTGTGTACCGTATGACCATTGGCAAATTCAATTAAGCGGTCCACAACATACCGGTTTGATAATCCGAGCATCAGCAACGCTGCCGCCGCCACATAACGTCGACGACGAGTCGCCAAACTCAAAAATAATAGGATCAACACCACGCCTGTGGGCAACCAGAACACGGGTAGGATCTTATGTAACCAATACACCATCGCCATTGTCCTCAATCGTGGAAAGCGTTCAGCTTAACCTTAATGGTTGGGATTCAACCGCACCACTCGCCCCTCTTTCATCACAAAATCGACGTGCTCCAACACACGGATGTCGGTCAAAGGATTGCCCGACACGGCGACCACGTCGGCCCATTTACCCGGTTGCAAGCTGCCGGTCTGCTCGTTGAGCCCCAAAAGCTCGGCGGCGTTAACGGTAATGGATTGCAAGGCCGCTTGGTTGGCCATTCCCAATCGAACCATGATGGCCAATTCGCAGGCGGGGTTGGTGTGCCAATCAAAGCCCCCAATGTCGGTGCCGAACGCAATCTTAATTCCTTTTTGAAGAGCCCGCTTAAACGTGTCTTCGTGGACCTGCGTCATTTTGAGCCACACCGGAGCGCCCGCTTTCGCGCGACCTTGAGCCACATACTCTCCCACATACAAGGTTGGGACGTAAAAAATGCCCTTGGCTTTCATGGCGTCCAAATCCTCGTCCGCAATATAGTCTCCGTGTTCAATCGAATCGACGCCGGACTCGACGGAATTGTGGACGCCATACAACGCCATGGCGTGGGAGGCTATTTTATGGCGTTGTCGATGCGCCTCATCGACGGCCGCTTTGAGTTCCTCGAGCGTGAACGTCGGAATGTCATCCAACACCCCATCGGGCCGCAGACGATAGCTGCGATCGGAATACACTTTAATCCAGTCCGCGCCATGTGAAATCTGTTCGCGAACCGCTTTGCGGACGGCGTCTGCCCCGTCCACTTCCTGGACTCCTTTCGGAACCGTGATATACGGCGAATATCCGAGCAGCGGATAGGCGCCCGTCACATCGAGGGATCGGGTCGCCACTTGCATGTGCGGTCCTTCGATATACCCTTGATTGATGGCCGTTTTAATATCGACATCCGCGTAACCCGCGCCTTCCGTCTCCAAGTCACGGATGGTGGTGAATCCCCAATGCAGCATGCGACTCGCGTTGACGGTGCCCAAAATGGTTCGGTATTCGGGACTCTGCTTGAGCAATTGCGCATCGTAATCCTCTGCCGTGATGTCACCTTGCAACAGCACATGCGTGTGCGTATCAATTAAGCCTGGCAAACAGGTTTTATCTAATAAATTGATGACCAACGTTTTCGGTAAGGGATTCTTCAAGGGCGTAATTTGGCTGATTTGATGGTTCATCACAACAATGGTGGTGTTTTGATCGAGCAACTGCGTGCCGTCCCACACCTTTCCGCATTGCAACCACACCGGACCTTCGGAGGCGGCCGTGCGCTCCGCCGCACTCGCGTCGTGGTGCGCTGCCGTAAGAATGCCGCACGTCACCACAATGACGCCAAGGACACGTGAAACGACCGTCATAGCTTTCCCCCAAAACCAACGCGACTGATCTGATACGATGCGCGGATACGTCTATTATGACCCAAAGCAACCAGTGGTTGCATTAGGGTGTTGTTCGCCCTGCGTGGGCGTTGGCTGAACAGAGTCCAATTATTACGGAGAGGTCTGAAGATGAAGTGGTCATGGAACGTGAGACTCGCCTCAGCGCTGAGCGTCCTTTGGATTTCCTCAAGCCTTGCGGCCGCACCCCCAAAAGATCAAAAACTGTGGCAAGCCGCACAGTCCTGTCAGCCGGAAGCACTGCGTTTACTCAATCAATGGGTGGCCATGGACTCCGGCAGTGGCAACCGAGATGGCGTACAAGCCTTAGGTCAATCCATTGCCGCTCAGTTGCAATCGATCGGTGCCCAGGTTGACCTCGTCCCATCGACCGAGCCTGCCTATGCCGACATGGTGTTGGCGCGCTTCAAAGGAATCGGTCGGGGGAAAGTATTACTAATACCGCATATGGATACTGTTTTCTTAAAAGGCGTCGCCAAACCTCTAACGATGGACGGCGACAAAGCCATTGGGCCAGGCTCTGGCGATGACAAAAACGGTGTTGTTGCGGCGTATTGCGCCATGGCCTCATTAAAGCAGATTGGCTTTAAGGACTTTGATACGGTCACGGTGTTAGTTAATTCTCAAGAGGAAGTAGGTTCGCATGGCTCAAAAGAATTAATTCAAACCCAAGCCAAACTCGCCGACGTGGTGTACGTGCTTGAAGGTGGCTTAGAGGGCGATAAGGTCAAAATCATGCGCAAGGGGTCGGCAACGATCCACATTGAGTTCGTCGGCAAAGCCGCCCACGCCGGTGTCGAACCCGACAAGGGTCGAAACGCCCTTTTAGAAGCGTCGCAGTGGGCGATGGCCTTGCCGAGTTTAGCCAATCCAGCATTAAAAACCACAGTCACCCCTACCCTCTTGCATGCGGGTTCGGTATCGAATGTGATTCCCGATCACGCCACGCTCACCGCCGACGTTCGTGTCCAAGATCCCGCTGAGATCGAACGCATTAAAGCGGACTTAGCCAAACTTCCAATCCACATTGATGGAGTGCAAGTTCACGCCGCCATGGACGTGAGTTTCCCGCCATTTCCAGACCTCGAATCAACGCACCGGCTCGCCGCTAAAGCGCAATCAATATACGCGGAACTCGGACTCACGTTGGGAGCCGGAGCGACCGGCGGCGCTGGCGACGCTGGATACGCCAGTGAAGCCGGTACGCCCGTCTTGGACGGTTTAGGATTCATTGGCGGTGCCGCACACTCCGAGAACGACTACGTGGAAATACATTCCATCCCCGCGCGCATCTATCTGTTGAGTCGAATGATTGAAGAGGCGGGCAAACGCCGATTGTAGTAGTAGCGATGAGCTGGACTACGGATTCGTCGTTAAGAAGTTATAGCCTATTCAACCGTATTCTCGAACTGAACTCAGGATTGCTCATGTTGATCAAGAAGCCAAGCGATTGTCCGTCTCGACATTCAAACACGTTACGATCTCTAGTCCAAGGCTTAGCGCTTTTGTCGATCGCACTGCCGACACTGAGCGGTGCAGCGATTGGTGATCACCCCGCCCATCGGAGCTACATGGGTCAATTGGCCCTCGATGTGGACGCCACCGACGTAGCCCATCGCGTGGTCCACGTGCATGAGACAATTACCCATCCTGAACTCGAGAATGGCGTACTGACACTGGCGTATCCCAAATGGCTGCCCGGCAATCATTCACCCACCGGTCCCATCGAACGCCTCGCCGGAATACGTTTTAGAAGCAACGGACGCCTTCTCAATTGGACGCGTAACCCGGTGGACATCAACGTCTTTCACGTCACGGTGGGCACTGCCACCGCCGTCGACGTTGACTTTGACTATTTGTCACCCACCAGCACCAAGATCGGAAAGGTTGAAATTTCAGACGACATAACCACGTTAAAATGGCAAGAGTGCGTGTTGTATCCGCTGCAAGTAACGACCCGCGACATACCCGTGTCCGTGCAAGTTACGCTGCCAGGCGACTATGCATTCGCTACGGCGCTAGAAGCCGCTGAGCCGCCAAAAGGGGGCGTCGTACGCTTTAAGACAACCGACCTAGAAACACTGATTGATAGCCCGCTCTATTCGGGACGATACAGCAAATCCTTCGATCTGAGTGAAAATACAAACGCATCATCGCCCCCGGTTACGCTGCACGTCTTCGCCGACAAGCCCGCTGGATTGAACCTCACCGATGCACAACTGAAGGCTCATCGACAGCTGGTTTCGCAAGCCAGTAAGTTGTTTGGCGCGCACCACTACAAACATTATGACTTTCTTCTCACTCTAAGTGATGAAGTGCAACACATTGGTCTTGAGCATCATCAATCCAGTGAAGACGGTACAAGCTTTGACACCTTTACCAATTGGGACAAATCCATCACCGAGCGTGATTTGTTGGGTCACGAATACACCCATTCGTGGAATGGCAAATTTCGCCGCCCAGCCGATTTGTGGACGCCCAACTATCAACAACCAATGCAGGACAGCTTGTTGTGGGTGTATGAGGGGCAAACCCAATACTGGGGTCATGTGTTGACGGCACGAAGTGGCTTATCGACCCAGAGTCAAGCGATTGAAGCGCTCGCATTGACGGCAGCATACTACGATCAACAGCAAGGTCGGCAATGGCGTCCCTTGGAAGACACCACCAATGACCCCGTCATCGGCTATCGTAAGCCCCGTTCGTGGAGTGACTGGCAACGAGCGGAAGACTACTATTCTGAAGGGCAACTGATTTGGTTGGAAGTCGACACCATTATTCGTAGTGAATCTCACCAGCGAGCCTCGCTGGATGACTTTGCTCGGAAATTTTTTGGCATTGAAGACGGAAAGATTACAGCAACGACCTATTACCTCCAAGACGTGGTGCGCACACTAAACGAAGTGGTGCCATTTACTTGGGATCAGTTCTTTCAAGACCGCGTTTATACCGCCAACGCACCCGCTCCCTTGCGCGGGATTGAACAAGCCGGCTATCGATTGGTGTACAACAACGAACCCAATGCCATGATCCGAAGCGAAGATCGTGACAGTGCGCACATCAGTTTTCGTTACTCGCTCGGGGTTAACATCGATAAGCACGGCAAAATCAAAGACGTTGCCTGGAATGGCCTTGCCTATAAGCTTGGATTTATTGAAGGCATGGATATAGTTGCTGTCAATGGTGAGACGTATTCAACTGAAAAATTGGAGACGGTGATCAAGGCCTCTCTCCATGAACCGAAATCGGTAGAATTGATCGTTAAAAACAACGACCACTACCGTGTAGTGCGCTTTGACTATGAGGGTGGATTAAAAATACCGCATTTGGAGCGGATCAAGGATCGCCCCGACGTATTGGCAGATATTTTCAAAGCGAAATAGTGAGGCGCACCCCGTTACACGAAAGGCCGATGTGAATGATCACACCGGCCTTCATTTCAACAGGCTGGCGCTGAAGCGGATGAGACTGAACTTAGCAATGGGGACTAAGCGTTGACCAGCTCCACGAGCCCTTCATCCACGAACCGCTGCGCTAACGACAGGCGAACGTCATCGCCGATGTCGCCAGGGATATCGCTGACTTTGAAGCGCGGCGTATTCACCATATAGACCACGGCGGGTTCGGCTCCCCGGTGTATGTACAGATGCCCACCCGGATACGCAAGGTCGATGGTGGCGGCGTTGGCGCATAAATGCCAGACGCTGTCCACGCGGTGCGACAACGTGGAATGCAGTTGCACTTGTACTCGCTCGCCTGGCGGGACCTTGGCCAACTGGGAGATGGCTCTTGACGACCGCCGCTGCATAGCGGCACCAATAAAACCCGGTGAGCGCAGCGTTTCACCCAATGCGCTGTGCGCTTTTAAAAGCGTCTCCGGAAGATTATCCCACTGACCCGTAATCAAGTGATGAGCCAAAAATGGCGCCATCGTTAACCGCCACCCTCGGTCGACGTCGGAAAGATGGTCGATGACCGCAATCATCGCCTCACGAACCGTTAACGGGGTAAACCCAATGGAAACGTGAATGGACTCCTCCTCCCCTTCCACCGCGTGATCTGTGCCACGAGGCAAATAGACGACGTCCCCGACCGTGAGTTCAAACTGCGTTGGATTATGCAATTGAGGCGTTCCTTCCGGAATTCGCTCCCACGTATTTGCCAAACTCGCTTCCTGTTCACTCACTTGCCAAGTCTTACAGCCCAGCAATTGAATTACCAAAAGATCGTGGTCATCGCTGTGAACGGGGGCTTTCATGCCGCCCACACTCCAAAACGCAGAGGCGGTCACGGGCTTATGCATGATCGATTCCAATGCCCGACACAAATCGTCGAGCGGCTTGGAAAAGAGGCGCAAACCGGGAAATCGAACGGAATAGTGGCGGTCATGAAATGACGAGATCATGGCCTGAAACGATTCGGCGGAGTGATGCGCCGTTAACACAGGCGGTTCATCCAAGGGATTGGCCGAGTGGTACGTGAGCTCTGTGGCTAAGCTGTACGCCTGACAGAGCGTCGCGCGAGGATCCGGGCCTAACAGTTCAGTTCGCCTAGGATTCGCCGAGTGAGTCAAACGCCGCCAGTGGACGCTCCCCAGCGTTGATAACAACTGAGGCGTTGTGTCTGGAGCCAATACCCGATCGATCGCAGCGAGAGCATCCACAATACGCATTCGATTATCCTTTTCGTGCTAAGCATCGGAATCGTAATCGAAATCCGCCGATTTGTCAGTTTTTTTTCATCCCCAATTCAATTTGAACCAGGCATTACAACCAATCGCTGGTAGGGCAACCCAAATTGGTTTGAATCGCATTGCCGTAGAGATTTTCTCCACGGTATTACCAGTCATCGACAGAGGAATGGAATCGCGCTGACGGCTATCGGAGTGGATCCACTGGCCTTTTCAGGATGCGATTGGTTAACCAGACCGGCCTAACCATAGCCGGTCGCTCCTGGTTTAAAAGCATCGGTGCGACGGTCAGGCCAGTCGGCTGCGGGCAGGCCAGTGGACCTTCCGCAACGTAATTGAGTGCGGTCGCCAAGCGAGCCTCGGCGGGATCGCCCAGCGCGTGCGAGAAATCGTCGGCAACCGCACATCCCGGAATGGGGACACCCCCGTTTAAAGCGCTTGCGTTTTCTGGGACGAAGCCATCGGTATAATCGCCAAATCCCTGATTATTCACACCCTTAAATTCAATGGAAAAATAGGTCGTGCCACAATTATCCTGCGGGTAAAAGCCGTAAGGTTTACCGCAGCTTTGACTGCCTATGGCAATGACAGCCACATTGATCCCGCGCAAGCTGTTGATAACCGACTCGGACGCGGAACAGGTGTCAGCGCCGATGATCACAAAAACGCGCGCCAAATTCAAACTCGGCAACGTCTGACCAGCGTCCAGGGAAAACCCCTGAGTCGTGGCGTAAAACGGCGTGGGTACAATGGTTTGTCCGGAAATCGGATCCGTCGTCGGGTACTGATCATTAAACAGCGTTGTTTCGAAGATCTTTCCTGTGGTTTGCATCGGTCCCGCAATCATGTAGGCGAGTTCACTCGCGATGGCGAGATAGCCTCCGCCGTTGTATCGCATATCGACAATCACATCGGACACGTGAGCAGTCTGCAACTGTGCAATGGTGCTTTTAAGAACACCTTCCGCCGCAGCCAAGTGATCGTTGAATTGAAAATAGCCTACGGTTTGGGTTCCGACGTAAAATGTTTTTACATTCAACACAGGTTGGCTTACCACAGCGGCAGCGGAGAGAGACACGTCGTGACTCGCTGCTCCAGCACTGTCCACCACCGTAAATACATGAGTTTCGCCAACCGCCGTCGGATTCAACGCCGCGTTTATAGCGTTCACAGAGGACTGATCGGTGGCGTTAACAAAATCGATCCCATCGATCTTGAGCACCGATGCCCCACGCGTCAAGTTGGACAGGACCGCTGGCGTGTTCGGGTCAGTGTAGGCCAGAACCATTTCACGCGGCGCGCTGCTGTGAATGATTTCCCAATGGGCACCAGTGCCAACAGTCGAGTTGCTGGTGCTCAAACTCGCCCACACATTGGTGGGATAGGTAAAATGAAATTTGTCCACGGGCGTCCCAGAAGGCGTTACGGCCGAAGACTTATCAGCATCAAAATACGCCAATGCCGTTGAATAACTGGCGGGTGCCAAGTCAGGCAATTGTGCATACCAAAGGTAATATGCGTGTTCCCACGCCCTGATCCAACTGTTCTCCCACAGCACGGAGCCTGCCTGATCGGGGTAAGCCTGATGAGAAATCGGATCTACGCCAGATCGCGGGTTAGCGCATCGCGCCGCATACGTTCCAGGATCACCGTAAAGACCTACCCGATACGTTGGATCAGCGACCGATACAGGGTTATTGCTGTTCGCTGACGAACCACCACCCCCACCACAGGCGCAGAGACCCGACGCGAGTAAAAGAAAGAGGATCAGTATTCGACCGTTTTTGGCCCAACGCACAAACGCGCCCCCACTTCATTAGGTCAATGCACAATATAAGGGTTAGCCAATCTGCTGTAAAGCAGTTAGGGCACCAGGGGCCTTGTGAGCGTATAGAAACCGTTTAAACTCAATCGACCTTGACTGGGATCCGAGCTTAATAGAGCAGGTTGCTCAATGTGGCCGCTGTGAAATATCGAACCATCATAAATAATAAATCGATTAAATCTAGCGGGCACGTGGGTGATCAATTCAAACCAATCGTTGCTGTGCACCATATAGCCGGCTTGAACGCCATAACGAGTTCTAAACGCATCGGGCGATAATGTTTGACTGTCAACAATCATTGCATCCGTTTGCGAAGGTGGTCGTTTCGGTCGGTAAAAACTGGTTCCACCAAACGTAGGATTGTCGTATAGATACAACACAGATGCGGCGAATAACACGCGTTGCGGATCGAGATTGACTCGATCCTGATGACACTGCCATTGGCTGGGGAGCAACGCCGCTGGCGGCAACGTAACGAGCGAAAACCGAATCGTGGCATCCAGCACACGTCGAAATCCGACGAGGTCTTTAAATTTAAAATTCAAATGCCGTATAAATCCGGCGGTCTGAGCCGGTGGCAGCGTCGACCATAATCCCGGATAGGTGCCCGGCGGCGCTGGGTTGTAGGTACAGCTGAGCGCATGGGCGCAACCATCCTGCGGATTCAGCAAAAAATCGTCCACGATAATCGCCGACTGATGACCATCAATGGCTTGGCGAGTAATGGTCGGCTCAGGGTTAAATTGGACGACCCAGGACTCAAGCGAGGTGGACATTGACATGCCTTGTGCGGCGACAATAATCCCAATTCCAGCCGAGCAGCCAGCGAGAGGAGTTCCTCACGCTGACCGCTTGATGTGCAACTGGGTTAGAGAATTCCAATGGTCTTCAAAGAGGCCGCCGTTGCGGCAAACTGGAAGACCATTTGCGAGATGCTCGCCCACTCCACCATGGGACTCACGGCCGTTAGGTTGGTTGGAACAATCACGCTGTCGCCCGGTTCCAGATTTTGACTATTGATTGAGAACATCGACCCAGACTTATTAATCACCTGTCCGTTGGCGCGAATGACGTACGCTGCGGACTTATCGGCGCGTCGAGTAAAGCCACCCGCATCGCCAATGGCCTCTTTCTTGGTTAAGCCGTTGTGGTAAACAATGGCCGTGGGGTTTTGCACCTCGCCAAGAATCATGATTTCCTCAGTTTTACGCGGAACCACCAACTTGTCTTTATCCCGCAACGTCACGTCTCGATTCGACAGTCGACCCATCTTGGCCAACTCATCTAAATCAATCACCATACGACCTAACGGTTCAACGGCACTCAATTGTTCAATGGCTGTTTGCGCATTAACGATCGCCGCCGCGGCCATCGCATTCGATTTATCCGGTGATTGAGTTTGTGCGGTCACATTCGCGCGCAACTCCATCATTAATTTGTTCTTTTGCTCCTGTTCTCGCATGCGCAGGTCTTCACGGGTAAAGATCGCGCCCCTTAAAAAGGCCCGATCGGTGTAGCCTCCCGCTCGTTTGATGACGGTGGCTAACGTCTCACCCGGCGTAATCACGTACTTACCCGGAAACTTAAACTCGCCCACCAGCTCAACGGTCTCGGTTTTAAACCAACCCGGCGTCACTTGAATGTTAATCAAGTCATAGGGTTGTAACGTTACGTCCGCCTCAGCATTACCATCCAAAATGGATTGAAGATCCACGCGCGATACCGCGACCACTCGCTTCTCGCCATTGACCATCTGATAGCGAGTGAGTTCAGCGGTTTGTCGATACGCTGAATCTTTCAATCCACCGCCGGCACGCAACGCGTCGGAAAAATGCATATTCGAGTCTAAGGGGTAGGTGCCAGAGGCGTTCACTTGACCGTTAATGGTGAACACTCGGGCAGGTTCATTGGGACTGGATTGCCGCTGCAATTCACGAATGTAAGTGTTCACACTCGCGCCCCGACTGTGGAACCGATCAAAGACGACAACGGTGTCTTCTGGTTGGAGTTCTATGTTGAACTTACTCGTTGGCGCTTTAATCGCCATGTCCAGATCAGTGGAGATGGTTGAAATTATTTTGGTCTTTTGATCGATACGGCGGACCAACACATAATGGCTATCGGCGCTCTTCTTCAAGTCACTGAGTGACGGCAATACATCCACCAAGTGAATGTTTTTAGCATAGGCGCGAACGATGGGTCTCAGTACCGCACCGGTGACTTCGATTTGGTTGGCCAAGTACGGAACAATCGGTGGAATGGTAATCAAATCACCCGCGTTGATCGGCTTTTGCAGATCCGCCTCACGGGTCAGATCGATGCTGTCGATGGTTCGATTTTTTCCCGAGACGATCCGATCGATCGTAGCGTGGCTTGGATCCGAACCCGGGCTAAATCCACCACTCAGTTTGATGACGTCCCCAATGGTTCGTTCATTTAGGATTTCATACACTGCTGGACGCAACACTTCTCCCGCCACCCCCACGGTGGCGCCGATTGTGGGTATGAGCACCGCATCGCCCGGGAGCACTTGGAGGTCATTCGACGTATCCCCCATCAGCAATTCTGCGTAAGTGTCTAATTTACGCACCACTTTACCATCGCGACGCAATTCCACCTTACGCAAGGATCCAATGTCCTTTACCCCACCGCTGGCAAACAGTGCGGCCGTAACGTTGGGAACACCCGTCAGCACATAGCTGCCAGGACGTTCCGCGTCACCCAAGACCAACACGCGCGCCGAATGCAGTTCCGTGACCGAAACCTTCGCCGAGGTGCCCAACATGGACGATTTAACTCGATTTTCGAGGATTGATTTGGCGGAGCCCACATCCAAACCTTGCAACGCCACTGGTCCCAAATCAGGAACGTTAACCGATCCATCGTGCTCGATGGGCAGTCGATACGTTCGATTCATTTGACCATAGGTTTCGATCGTGATGGTGTCGCCCGGCGCTAATTTATAGGTATCCGGTGTGGGCAAATCCGTTCCCGGCACCAAGGCCGTGGTGGCCGATTTGAACATGTCATAGCCAAAAGGCTTTAAACCGAATTTCGAGAAATACGCGTTGAGGTCGCTAGACTTCTTCTTTCCTTTCGTCGGAGTCTCGGCAAACGAATTTTTTTTGTCAACGCTATTTACCGTGCCGGTTGTTCCACGTTGTCCATTGACGTTCTGAAACTGATTTAACAATTGACTTTGCTTGTCAGCCGACTGCAGATCAATTGCGGGATTGCCAGCCGGATTTGTACCAAAATTATTATTTTGTTGCGGTTCATTCTCACGACGGTTGTCTAGGTAATTACCGCCTCGATCACGCATACGTACATTGGCGTTTTGATCCTGCTCCTCAGCCTCTTCTTCGTTGTCGTAGTTGTTCAAATTTTGATCGGTTTGATTGGCAATGGCTTGATCAACCGCCGCTTGGTTTGGGCAGTATTTGACCAAAATTGCCTGCTCATTCTTGCTCAACCAAAAAAAGGTTTCGGTATCATGCGCGGTCAAAATAGCGCAGGAAGGCGTATTGCCCAGTTCGTTCGCGTTGACGTTTCCGACCTTAATCGGACCTATTGGAAATTGGTTTTGCGGGTAGTTACTCTGAGGGTAACCCGTCTGCTGAAGGTTGGGCGGGACACTTTGAGCAATTGCGACGAAACTTAGTACCCAAAAAAATACAAGCGTGGCAAGTTTTTTGACCATGGTCACAGCGAAACCTCATACCTGAAAAACGAATTGATGCGTCGGAGGCGATCCTCAAGTGATTCAATCAACCGATTGAATGACTCCCCCTTCGTAATCAATGAATTATACACTCCTTTGACCCACCATAAGCCGCAGACTTACGCAGTTCTCCCGATGATTGGTTAGTCATATTTACGTGCCCCTAATCAATCACTTCCAGCCACGACGGGCCCTTGAAATGAAAACAGTGTATTGCCTCCCGAAACCCCATATTCGGTATGTTACTCTGTGTTTTATTCGTCACGCTTGACGGGTGCTTAGGCTTAAGTGGCGAGAACGTCGTATACAATTTTGAGCAAGTCCGAACCAAACCTATGTTTTGTAGCTAGCACTTTCAATGGTAAGAATTCCACAATGTCTGAGCGTCACCGTTGCTTTTGTGTTGCAATGCAACATTTTAGCTTGGACCGGAAGTGCGATTGCCAATCCCCCCCAGACAACGCCTGGCCTACCGGTTCCGAAGGCACTATTCCGAGGTCCGCCATTAGACCAACAAGCGGTCCCCACCAACCAATGGTATTCCTCCGCTCTATTTAAAAACCCTTCGGCGGTCATTCACGCTCATCCCATGAGTTACCGCATCAATCGCGATGGGTTTGAACTTTCCCTGCCCACAATGGAGACGCTGACTAGCCAAGGGATCGCCAACACCATTCGGTTTAACCATCATCCCGACATCGTCGTTGAGCCCGAGAGTTTCGTAGCCGTTAAAGGAGTTATCAGTCGTGTGTCGCATTGGCTCGTGACTGCCGAATTCAAGGGACCGAACCAGCAATCGATGGAGGTTCGTTTCTTACATGGCTCACCCTACAGTTACTACACTCTGACGACGGGGTCAGCGCGAGTCCAATTCTCGCAACGGATTGACCCTCCGCAGGAAATGAGACAAGGTCAATTCCGAGGTCTTATCGTTAAGGTGGGACAGCGGCATTACTCGATCAACATACCCACCAGCGCCGATTGGGAAATGAATAGTCGCGGTGAGTTGATCATCCATTTTGTTGGGGGACACCGGTATTTTTCAGTGGCCGGCTTGCCAGACTCGACCCCCGAGTCGGAGCAGGAGATCATCCGCCATGGAATGGTTTTCCCTACCGAGGCGCATTTTAGCTACAGCTATGACGCCGAACACGCCTTAATAAAAACGCACTTCAGTATGGACAGTGACCGGATGGAAGGTGACGAACGATCGTTGTTAATTGGCGTATACCCGCATCATGTAAAACACCTAGTTGGATCTGATAATCAAAAAATACAAACATCGACCCTTGTCTACAACAGCATCCGCGGTCCAATCCGGCTATTGTCACAAAACGAATTCGTCACCACCCTAACCTATCATGGCCTAGTGCCTTCGTTTGGAAGCGTCCGTGATCCCTCCACAACCGGCCTAATTAATCGACAACTCAGCTCCGACACCAGTCTCACGGTCAACCGCCTCAAACCGCAAGTATTAGGGCCTTACTGGGCTGGAAAGTCCCTCGGTGCAGCGGCACAATTGTTGGATATCGCGACCGCTCAAAGCCAAGCTCAAGCCAGTGAGCGCTTGACTCAAGCCATGACTCATCAAATGGAAATGTGGAGTGACCATCAGCACCCAGGGCATTTTGTGAAAGACCAAAAATTGGGTGCTGTGTTTGGATTGCCGGAAGAGTTTGGGTCGATTCAATCGATCAATGATCATCATTTCCACTACGGGTACTGGATCGGCGCGGCTGCTCATTTGGCCCTGTATAACAACAATTTCTCAAAAAATGCGCGCATCAAGGCGATGATTGAGCAACTGATTAGTGACATCGCTTCAACATCGGATAGCTCATCAAGCTTTCCCTATGTGAGAAATTATGATGTGTACGAGGGCCACTCTTGGGCATCAGGGACCGCCCTATCGGACGACGGCAATAACCAAGAATCGTCCTCCGAGGCCATTCATACGTGGGCAAATCTGCTGTTGTGGGCAGAAGCCACCCATCAGCCAGAGTTGCGAAATTTAGCCGCGGTTCTGTATACCCAAGAAATCGACGCAGCGCAACAGTATTGGTTCGATCTTGATCACACGAATTTTTCATCCACCTACAGTCGCCCCTTTGCAAGTTTAGTATTTGGCGGAAAATATACTTTTGCGACTTGGTGGACCGACGAACCGAGACAAATTTATGGGATTAATCTCCTACCAATTACGCCCGCAGCAACCTACCTCGCTACCGATCCAGACTACCTGAGAAAATACATCTCAAGCGTCGCTCAGGAGCGCCAACGCTATAACGCTCACAAAAATTCAGACGGAACGAGTGATGACGTTTGGCAAGACATATTTGCAGAAGCGTTCGCGCTGATCGATGCCGAAGCTGCGACTCGGCTTTGGAACTCTGCTGGATCCATTGAGAATGGGGAATCGAAAACGCATACGGTATATTGGCTCAGTGTCTTGAAAGAGATCGGCCAGCCGGATTTTTCAGTCACCGCCAATACTACCCTTTACGCGGTATTCAAAAAAAACCACCTAAAAACATATATATGCTTCAACGCCGGTGACGAACCCATCACCGTCAAATACAGCGATGGGTTTACGCTCATCGCGCCGGCTCATCAATTGGTACGTAAAACCGAGGGATGAGTTCGTTCTGTTTAAAAAAACGTACCTCCATCATCAACCCCAAGCAATCCGGCGGTTTTTTGAGGTCTTATTGAAGTAACAATGGTATTATTAAATTTCAACAGCGTTGGCAATCTGTGGAAAATATGGGGCAAGCACATGAAACTAAATAAAACTCCACAATTCAGATGGATGCTGGCTATGGCTTTTTTGACAGCGGTCTCTTTGGTCACGAACGTAAAAGCAGCTGAAGCAACGATGCCTAGCCCTTCCGATCAAGGTCGTTTCGCTGAATACCATTCGGTGACGTCTCAGTATTTACCGGAGCCAGTTTCTCCGCTACGTGTAACCATCTGGTTACCTCCAGGCTATGATCACACTACCGATCGTTATCCGGTTGTGTACATGCACGACGGGCAAAACTTATTCGACCCGGCGCGGTCAAATTTCAATAAAGTTTGGGCCGCCGATAAATCGGCATTGCGATTAATACAAGCTAAAAAAATTCGGCCTTTTATTATTGTTGGTATTGATCATCCCGGACTCAATCGCGCGCGCACCTACATGCCTGCGAGCGTCTACAATCGCTTGCCAACTCCCGATCAACAGTCTCTTTTCGTCTCCCATATGGATGACATTCTTTCTGACGCGTATTTATTATTTCTCACCAAAGAACTCAAGCCCCAAATCGATCGCTCCTTCCGCACGCGCACCGAGCCCTACAACACGGTGATAGTGGGCTCTAGCATGGGTGGACTGATATCGCTTTATGCGCTTGCTAAATATCCCAACGTATTCGGCCGCGCGGGTTGCTTATCCACGCACTGGCCTTTAGGCGATCCCACCAAGCTCACGAGCAGCTCGAACGAGTCAATTATTCAAGCATGGCAGCGTTTTATTGCCGATGAACTAAAAACTCCAAACCACAGACGGTTGTGGCTAGATCATGGCACTGAGACGTTGGACGCCTACTACGATCCGTACCAACGGGAGATCGATGCCGCATTAGTTAAGCAGGATTGGCGCCAAGATGTCGATTTTTCGAGCAAGGTCTATAACCATGCCGCTCATGAAGAGAATGCGTGGGCAGCGCGATTGGATGAGGTTTTTTTATTTCTAATGCAGTAAACGACGGCACAGCTACCGTACGAACCGCAATACCGGCAATTAGTCCTCAACGCCTGTCGGAACTCCTATTTTGGTGCTGAGGAGCTATTCTGTGCGCAGAACTTTTTGGGCAGACTCGGTCGTCAGCGGACCGAAAAAATAGGATCGGCGACCATTTTTAATGATTAACGTGAATGGTGTCTCGCCTTGCCAGGCCGGATCAACTGAATATTCATCTTTCTCTGTAAGATCATTTGCCACGTAATAATTATTAAAGCGATCGAGGTTTAGGCGGTTTATTCTTTGATTAACTTCCTCAGCCGTAGCCCGCTCCGCCTCAACAAAATTGAACTGAATATTCTTATGACGCTCAGCAAATTTAGCCCACTTCGGCAAATCGGCAACACACGAACTACACGATAAACCCCAAACGTGGAACACGACGGTACGTTCACTATGAGCAGCATTAATCAAGCTCGGCTCAAATGGCTGAACTTCTCTGCCCAATGCAGGCATGGAAAATAGCAAAGTTACCAAAATAAAGTCGACTATTTTTACGTTCATATCAATTCAATTTCACTAATTTATAACCAAACTGCCTTGAAAACCATGACAAAAATACCATTTTTTCTTTGGCGACGAGAATCGGGTGATCCGAATAATCCTCGGTAGCCTCAATAATTTTTCCGATCTCCCAATGATCTCCATTGTCATTAGAAGTCTGAATCACAATATTCGTCTTGCGACCGTCGAATTGTTTAGTAGCCAACCATAATTTATTATCCACCGATAATAGGTAGGGTCGTGAAACTTGCATTCCATCCATACCCACTTTGACGGGATCGCTAAAGCGGCCGTCTTTTACAGCAGCATGTGCGATATAGACCCCTTGTCTATTATCGCCCATCGTGAACCAAGCTACGTGGGTTCGGCCTAGCTGATCCAACGAAATGGTTGGTCCTTGGTGCGGACAAACGTCCGTCTTCCAATGGTCATCCGACACTCGTCTAATCGGAAATTGCCCACTCTTATCGATGACTTGAACCACGTGATCTCGTATGCCGTTATCAAAAATTGTTCGATACGTGAGTTCTATGCCATCGTGCCCATCTCTCGTCATAGCAATATGACAACATTCGCAACTCGAATCGTTAATAATTTGAGGAGTGGCAAAGCTATCGCCTAAATCGTCAGAATAACTATAGGCAACCGATCCGCCCAATGCCTTATCACCCGCCTGCCGCTTCTGGTGTACTAAATATTTGTCAATCCAAACCAAATGAAGTCGACCATGCCCATCCAAGAACATCGCTGGAAACCGCTCACTTACGCGACTTGGCAAAATCGACTTTGGCTGAGTGAATGCGATTCCGCCATTATTTGACTTTACAAGATTAATTTGCGCATTCCAATTACTGTCTTTGAAAAAAGCATACGCAATTAAAATATGGCCTTGATCATTAATCACAATTTGTGGTCTTGCATCGGTACCAGCGTCTAGAGATTTACCATGATCGGCGACATCTTGAATGTGCACGATCGTTTTACCATAGTCACTCGATTGACCGTAGACAACGTGACCATTGGCTACCCAAACGAGGTGAAGCGTTCCGGTGTTGTCAAAAACAACATTCACGCTTGTGGCGCATGCTATATCGATGCCATTACACGCTGGCGGTACCGTACCATTGTGCTGATGGGGAGAAGCGGGCTGGCCGCGCACATCAACGCTGTGCAGGCCAGACCAACTAAAGGCACAGATGAGAACCGTTAGAATTAACCTATTCATATCTGCACCTTCCCACTTCGCGATCTTCCTATTAAAATCTATTGCGCAATCCAATCATTAGACTAAAAGGCATTGACAACGACTGGGTGTATGGCGCTCCAGCCGTGTAGGTACCGTCCTGATAGGCCTTTTTCGCCAAATTGTTGATTTTAATATAATAAACCTGATTCATCAGCCCTTGGTAGGTCAGTTCAGTATCCCAAACCGAGAAACCACCCTGAATTGCGGGTGCCGCCGTCGCACTTCCCTGAGCATACGTCAGCGGACCTGTATAAAAGCAGCCGATACGCGCTGAAAACGCGTGACTAAGCGCATAGTCAAAATCCAGTCTAGCCGTTTCTTTGGCAACACCAGCAAGCTGTTGATTGAGTGGCGTCGTAACACCATTCCAACTGGCCGTGAGGTGCGAGTCGGTGTGCGCGTAGGAACCGGTTACTTTAGCATCTGGTGATATTTGATAAGCCGCGGCCATCTCGATGCCAGACGCTAAGCCATTTTGATCATTTGAATAAAACGTTGTCGAAGCTGAACAGTTACTGCTTGTTCCCCCCAACTTATTATTGGTGCACAACGCCACGACCGCCGCTGGAGCGCCCACTATCGACGAAAGCCGATAGGTGGCGATCATGTTGGAAAGCGTGGTGTGGAAGTAAGTAACGTCCAGCTTTACACCAGCGTTCTTATAATCCAAGCCGGTTTCCCAACCTTTGCTGGTTTCTGGCTGTAAATTCGGATTTGCTACAGACGTAGAGGACGATGCGGCACCAAAGCCATAACTGCGCAACTCATTATTTACTCCTGGCGCTCTAAACGCAGAATATTCAGCCGCGCGCCACACCAATTGATTATTCAATTGATAGTTAAGGCCAAAGCTCGGATTAAATTGCTGCTTAGAGTAGTCGGGCTCAATTCCTCCAAAAACGCTGCCATTGGTCGGCGTTAATATGGATTTCAGCGACGTCGTGGTCCACGAATCGTAACGGCCACTTGCTGTCAACTGCAGTGAGGTAATGGGTGAATATTTAATTTGTACGTAAGCGCCAGCAAACTGTTGCCCACCACTGTTATTGCCCTGCGAGGCCAAGGGAGTTGTCAGGGTAACACTTGGTGCACTGTAGAAATATTCTTGATCATCCACCTCCAGCCGTCGATAGTCTGCACCCACTTGGATTCCATCGCCTTTGCCATCGAATTGGTAGGAATATAAAACTGATCCACCCGTGTCGCTATAGGATTGAATTCCTTTTTGGCTAAAGTAATCAAATACAACATTGTTCGCAATCGATGGAGTAGCCAATATCTTAGCAGCCGAATTCACACAGCTCGACGAACTAACCTCGTAGCACCCTGCTCCGTTGAGCTTTTCAAAATCGATAGTCTGTCGCCATGCCGTAAGATTTATCGTTGAGTCGCTATTCAGAGCATGATTAAATCCAGCCGACACATCTGGGCCATGTTGATAATTTCGACCCACCGCCTGAGGATAATTTATATCTTGATCCTGAAAATGTTGACCAATTTTTAAAAAATATTGGGTATCGTGCGAGGGCGTATAAAAAACACCAATTCGAAAATTATAGGCCTTGTCCGTTGCGGCAATTTTTCCTGGATACAAATATTGATACTCATCTGGTGTTGTATTGTAACCACCTGTTTTCGCGGCATCGATAGAGGCACTCAGAAGCAGCTGTGGATTAATCGCAAAATTCTTACTCACGCTCACCGCAGACGTCTCTTGAGTTCCGGTACTCAACTCGACTGATCCGTCATCATTCGCTTGCTTTTTGGTGATGATGTTAACAACACCACCAACCGCCATGCTGCCCCACAGACTCGAAGCTCCACCGCGCATGATTTCAATATGATCTATCTGGGAAAGTGGCACTTTAAACCACTGGGTTGTTAAGTAAAATGGATCATGCGCTGGAACGCCGTCGATCAGCACTAACACCTTGCTGTTGCCTAAACCGCGAATTTTAGTTTGAGTTCCCGTGGGGTCTGACAAACCAGCTGGAACACCAGAAAAGTTAAAGCCTGGAATATTGCGTAAAAACTGATCCAGCGTTTGTGCTGAACTCGACGAGATTTCTTCGTGTGAAATGATGGTGGTGTTAACCGGCATTCGATCCACGCTGTCGGAGGACTTACTGGCGGTAACAACAATGTGCTCGGAATCCAGTAACTGAGTATCCGCCAGAGCAGTGCCCGTACCTGAAAGGAAGGGCGAGAGACTTAAAAAGCTAATAAACCATCCCGTCGACAATTGATTTGATGAAAAAAATGATGCAATAGATGTTTTTGTAGACATAACCTTGACCTGCTCTACGCAGGCATCCTCTTGAATAATTGAAATACGGCCCCCTATTCGGAGACAATTTAACGACTAGTCAAAGGATTGAGGTGGTCCACGCGCCAAATAGGAACGAACAGTGGCTTGGCGATAAAAATTATTCGATTGATTAACAGGAACCGCGTAGGACTGAACCGCGTAATGGACGCTCGCGGTCGTTAATGTGGCTGAACTCGAATGGGCCGCAAACGTACATACGCCAGCGTTGTGCTTGTTATCTTTTTGTCCAAAGGCAGTTGTTGAAGTGGCTGCGGTTACTTTACCGCTACACATCACAATCGTCGGCACGCCATTCGATGACCCTGGCATGAACCCCGTGGGTATGGTCAACTGAACGCTAACCACCAACGTGAGTACATAAAACAACAGGGTGCGTAACCGCTTCATGGCGGCATTATAAACCATAACTGACGAATCAACTTTGTCGTGCCAATCGGAGCCAAAAATCACCGATCGCTCTACAGCTAACTGATTGAAAAATAAATTAAAATATCGATCCCGTCAAATCGTACTATTTGGACACCAATTGAAATCTCTCGGACAACGCCAGAAACGGACAAGCCTCGCTTCATCCTTTCCTGACGTTGGGGATTCGTCAAATATCAGGGGTTGGACGTCGCCCAACTCAACGACTCGATCATCCATTTGCCACTGGCCGATTTGGTGAAGACCACTGTTTGATAACCGCCTTCGATATTACTTGCGTTTTTCTGAGTGTCTTTATACGAAATAAAGCAGGGGTAGACCGCAAAAGCTTTCGAATTCTCTTGCTGAATGGTCACAGCGTCTTTAACCACCACCACGACATCGACTAACGGCAACTGCACAAAACTTTTAAAATAGCTCTCGCCCGCTCCCGCTCATGTCCAAACAAACGGAGAAAATTCGTCAATGATCGTGGCTTTATCCGCCACGGTTGCGCTGTACGCTTTATAGTCTTTCTTAGCGAGGGCGGCAAAATTAGCGACCACCACTTCTTTCAAATCCGCATTCGCATCCGCAAATGAATGGACGGAAAAACACGATAGCAATAAAACGGCAATTACTCGAACTTTGAACATACATACTCCATTACTATTTAACCCATTCTCGAGTCACAAACACACTATATCAATAATCAGTCATTCATCTTCAGTCATTTAATGTAACTCACCAACACGCTGATCGTTTGAAGCTAATTGATGCAGATGGACTTATACAAATGCTGCAACGCGGTAATACGCGGCCACTGGGTCAACCAATTCACCAGCAGTCCGCAAATGATCGAAGGGCGCTACTGCACCGGCCGGAATGACGACTAACTTAATTTTAATAAGACGCGATCAACTCAATTGCAATAAGATCTACCGTTGAAATGCCGCCTATTTTTGATAAATTCCACGCGTCTTAAATTTCGAATACGTATGCATTATTAAAACAGACGAATAATAATGTAGTGTTGTTCGTGGCCAATTCAGCTCATTGGTGCCAAGCCAGTTCAAGAATGCACTGATTCCTCACCAGCGGATTGCCATTGCTCAAAGGGGTTCATCCATGATCAATCAAATATACGAACTGAATGCAACCCAAATATCGTTGTATGAACAAGAGGGGTTTTTGCGCGTCAATAAGCTTATAAATCCAGGTACCCTTTCGGAGTATGGATCGGTTATTACCGATTTAACGCTTGCCATGAATGAACAAAATAAGCCACTGGCTGAACGCGATACCTACAATAAAGCATTTCTGCAGGTCATGAATTTGTGGCAACACTCTGAGACGGTTAAGCGCTTCGTACTGGGGACACGACTTGCGCACACCGCAGCGCAATTACTACAAGTAAAAAATGTGAGGATTTACCACGATCAATCACTCTATAAAGAACCGTCTGGGGGGATTACGCCAGCACACGCCGATCAATACTACTGGCCCCTAAGCTCCGATAAGACCATAACAGCCTGGATTCCATTGCAAGATGTTCCACTGGAAATGGGGCCCTTATCGTTCTACAAAGGCAGTCATAAATTAACGATTGGTCGAGACTTAGAAATATCTGACTACAGCGAAGAATTTATAACGAAAGCGATGGCAGAAAAACAATTAGTTTTAGATACACAACCTTACTTAATGGGCGACGTTAGCTTCCACTCAGGCTGGACATTTCACAAAGCCGGAGCGAACCTGACCAATCGACCTCGCTCCGTGATGACCATCATCTACATGGATGCCGATATCCAGGTAGCGACTCCCAAAAATCAAATGCAACACAATGATCTTCGGCGTTGGTTACCGGGTCTAGTACCAGGTGATAACGCGGCCTCTGACCTAAATCCATTGGTTTAATCAATATGAAACTCGCTAATAAAACTTTACTGTCACTGGCCTTACTGATTCCTGTGGTTGGCGTTGCCACGACTACCATCTACTCCGAAGGGCAACCAACAGGAATACAACCTGTTGAATTGGTCAATAATTTCATAGGAACCGACGGAACAGGGCACACCTTTCCAGGGCCCAGTAGACCCTTTGGTATGGTGCAACCTGGGCCCGACAACGCGGACAACGGCTGGGAATACACGTCCGGTTATCAGTACAAATACCCAAAGATCATGGGTTTCTCTCAGAATCGGGCGAGCGGCACCGGCATACCTGAGTTGGGTGACGTGCTACTCCAGCCAACCGACAATGTTCGGCAAGACCTGTCGAGCAATTATGACAAATCATCCGAAGTGGCCTCACCCGGCTATTATGCCGTTCAATTAACGGATAATCACGTCCACGTTGAAGTCAGCTCCACACTGAGATCGGCCATATATCGGTATCGATTTGACCGACCTGGCAGAGTATGGGTATTCGTTGATCTTCAACACGGCTTGACATTTAATCCCAGTACGCAGCCAGTTGTCAGCGTCGAGAATCAATTTTCTAAAGACGGCTTTTCTGGGCATGCCGTTCGCACCAACTGGACCACGCGTCATATCGCGTGGTCGGCACAGTTCAGTAAGCCCATTCTTGAAGTCATCAAAATAGGCCCAAGGCCTCAGAATAATGACCGACCAGCCGATGTGGCGCCACGCGTGATGTTAGGTTTTGATATTGCCAACAACGAACCACTGCTTGTAAAAATTGGTCTTTCGAACACCGACGAAGCTGGAGCCTTATTAAACAGAGACGAAATCCCGAATTGGGATTTTGACCAAGTAGTACGCGATTCCAAATTGGAATGGAATGAGTTGTTATCCCGAATCAAAATAAACGGATCACTCAACCAGAAAAAAATATTCACAACGGCACTCTATCACGCGTTGCTACACCCGTCAGTCATATCAGATCGAGATGGTCGGTGGCGTGGTGTGGACGAAAAAATTCATCAAACCCACTCCGGCATACGATACTCGACGTTTTCGCTCTGGGACACAATGCGCGCCGCTTGGCAATTAGACACACTCATTGTGCCTGAGCGCATTGATGACTTCGTTAAGTCGTTACTCGACAACTATGATCAAAGTGGACGATTGCCCGTTTGGCCGATTTGGGGATCGGATACCGGAACGATGATTGGTGAACCAGCACTCAGTGTAATTGCAGATGCGACCAGCAAAGGGTTTCAGGGGTTTGATTATCAAAAAGCAAAAAGCGCTTTAGTAAAAACCGCCACCGAAGATCATGCATTATCCGAATGGTCGGTCCTCGACCGCTATGGCTACTTGCCCTTTGACATGGTGAATGGTGAGTCGGTCTCGCGAACGCTGGAACTCGGATTGGCCAGTAACGCAGTTTCTAAATTTGCGGCCGCGACTCAAGACTTTCAACTGCAAAAAACATTTCTTATACGATCTCAATATTGGATGACCTTACTCGACCCAAAAACTCACCTAGCACGCGGAAAAGACAGTCATGGTAACTGGCGCTCGCCCTTTGATCCAATTACCCCAACCTCCCCTTTGAATAATCCTGGCGATTATACGGAAGCGAATGCGTGGCAGTACACCTGGGCGCCAGCTTTGCAAGACCCAGCGAAATTCGCGGCGGTCATGGGCGGCAAACGACAACTGGGAGACATGCTGGACACGTTCTTTTTTAAACTGCCCAGCACCACCGGTGCCGCCTATCTTGGACAAGAAGCGATGATCGGCCAAGATGCGCACGGCAACGAACCAAGCCACCATATACCCTGGTTGTATGCCTTCACCGACCGGCCCGATACCGGTCATTGCCTAATCAAAAAAATAGCGGAGTCATTTTATTTAGACGCACCCAATGGCATTATTGGCAATGATGATGCCGGGCAGATGAGTGCTTGGTATGTGTTTGCAACCTTAGGGTTTTATCCTGTGGCAATAGCAAATGGAACCTATGTCGCTGGCATCCCGTTAGTTAAAAGCGCAATACTGTCTGTACCAGGCCATAAGCAGTTAACCATCCACGTAAACGGAGAGGGTGACCATCTTTCAAACGTCTTGGTTAATTCCATTAAAGCCAACAAAACCGATATTTCTCACCGTCAACTAAGCAGTGGTGGCGATTTGGAGTTTTTAACAACATTAAACAATGTCAAGTTCAAAACGTCCCAAATTGGGGTAAACCATACACCCCAAGTGACGTGCTTTTGAAATTGTACGAAAACGTATTTAGACCGCAATGGTCTAACAATCTCTGCTGTTACAAATGACCTTGCGCGATCGATTTAATTTGCGATTCAAGCCATCAACGGTTGGATATTGGTCAAAGCAATAAGCCACCACTGTCAAAATTTCAAACGGTACTGTCTAAACAAATCGCAGAAATGGATGCCTGTTGAGGAATAGGCGGATTATAGGTTGGATTCATTGGTTGAAGAAATGAGCCGATGTGTTTAACGATACACCCCAACTCGGCATTCGTTCAACGCCGGCATCGCGGATGATCGAACAGAACAGGATGGCGTCGTTTGCATCAGCAGCCGGCGAATAAGCAATGAATTGCCTCCCATGTAAAAAAAGCTTTGGTGCTGTTCGATGGTGAAGTCATCGACATTCGTTGCTGTGATAATTGTAATTTTCTCAATTATATCAATAAGTTATATATTCACACCATTATCACATCGCACTCTTTAATCTAACTCCATACCCTAACTAAAGGTGAAACTAATGCTTATATATGCCCTATTGCTGTTCGCAGTTCTGTACGCCTGTTGCCAACTACTGGGAATCGCTCTCAACAACCTTGGATCAACCAATGACTAAGCTTATTTTTGTGGCCGCATTACTCGCGGCGTTCCTATTTATTTACCTTTTGTACGTACTAATTCGGCCGGAGAAATTTTAATGTCTGCGCAAATTCAGTTCATTTTAAATGCACTACTCCTCTTTGGCTCGGCTCTGGCCCTAACGCCCATTCTTGGCAACTACATTGCCAATATTTTTAGAGGCGAATATGGCTTAATCACCAAGCACGTTAGACCTTTTGAGATCTCTCTCTATCAAATAATCGGGGTCGATCCAAATGGTGAGAGCACATGGTACGAATACACTAAGCAATTATTGTTCTTCAATTTTCTAGGAGCGTTATTTTTATTCGGCCTACAGCTGATACAAAACCACTTGCCATTTAATCCAGATCAAGTGACTGCGATATCGGCTGATAATGCTTTTAACAACGCAATCAGCTTTGTTACCAACTCCAATTGGCAAGCTTATTCTGGCGAGTCGACAATGAGCCACCTGACCCAAATGTTGGGCTTAGGCGTCCAAAATTTTTTATCCGCTGCTACCGGATTGTCGGTGGCTATCGCGCTCTCGCGAAGCTTTATCCGTCACGGTGTAAATGTGATCGGCAATTTTTGGGTCGACCTTACGCGGGGAACTCTGTATTTATTATTGCCGCTTGCAATCATCATTTCAATATTTTTCGTCAGTCATGGCGTGATTCAAAATTTCAATCAAAGCGCCCACGCTCAGTTAGTTGAATTGCAAACGTATACTGTCGCCGCTCCATCAGATAATACAACTTCACCAACAGCGAATTCTACGTCAGAAACTTTGAAAACCAGTGAGCAAGTTATTCCGATGGGTCCTGTGGCAAGCCAAGAAGCCATTAAGATTGTCGGCACCAACGGCGGTGGCTTTTTCAATGCTAATTCCGCACATCCATTTGAAAACCCCGACCCATGGACGAACTTACTCCAAATGCTCTCCATATTGCTGATTCCGTGTGCCTTAACCTACGCTTTCGGGATGATCGTCGGTGATCTACGGCAGTGTTGGGCTTTGCTCGCGGCAATGGCGGTGTTGCTTATCTCGTTAACGGTTGTCGGATACCAAGCGGAATTGAGCGGCAATAAGGCGTTGCATGCGTTAGGCGTAGATGACCTACCATCGTTGGCGCAACCCGGTGGTAATATGGAAGGCAAAGAATCGCGATTTGGAATCGCAGCCACCAGCCTCTACACTGCCGTTACCACGGGCACGTCCACCGGTGCCGTGATTAGCTCCCACGATTCGCTTACTCCAATAGGCGGATTGGTTCCATTAGTCCTAATTCAACTAGGCGAACTTTCCCCGGGAGGCGTTGGATCAGGCCTTTATACGATTTTGATTTACGCCATCCTGGGTGTATTCATCGCTGGGCTAATGATCGGACGCACTCCCGAATACCTCGGCAAAAAAATCGAAGCCCGAGAAATGAAGTTGGCGTCTATTTTTATTCTAACCACACCATTTTTAGTATTGATGGCAACCGCCGTCGCGGTCGTCATTCCAGAGGGAGCAGCAGGTGTTTCAAACCCAGGACCGCATGGATTTTCGGAGATCCTTTACGCCTACTCTTCGGCAGCCAACAACAATGGAAGTGCATTTGCGGGACTAAACGCCAATACGCCTTTCTACAATTTCAGCACAGGCATCGCCATGTGGCTCGGCCGATTTGTTCCACTCATAGCGGCGTTAGCGCTGGCCGGCTCATTGGTGGAAAAAAAGAAAGTTCCCACTTCCTCAGGAACCATGCCCACCCATGGACCGCTGTTTGTGGCCCTTTTGATTGGTTCCATCATTCTGCTTGGGGTTCTCACGTACCTGCCCGCCGTTGCCCTGGGGCCGATAGTTGAGCATCTCTCCACTTCGAGTATTCACTAAAGAGATTTATATGAGCCGTATTTCTACCTCATTATTTGATAAAGATCTTCTGGTTCCTGCCGCCATCGATGCCTTTAAAAAGCTTGATGTTCGCGTCCAGTGGCGTAATCCAGTCATGTTTGTCGTCTATTTGGGAACGTTCTTAACGTTCTTGATTTCAATCGCATCATTGCAAGGCCTTCCGCTCGGCAAACCATGGTTGAATTTTACGATTACAGCCTGGTTAGCGTTTACGGTGCTCTTTGCAAATTTTGCCGAAGCATTGGCCGAGGGACGCTCTAAAGCCCAGGCCGCCTCTTTAAAAGGCATGCGGCAACAGGTTAACGCGAAAAAGGCGCGAGACGTGAAATCCGCTCGAAGCAAATATCAAATCATCCCAGCAAATGACCTCAGACGTGACGATATTATTTTTATCGAGGCGGGAGATTTTATTCCAGTAGACGGCGAAGTTATCGAAGGAGCGGCGTCAGTTGATGAAAGCGCAATAACCGGTGAGTCTGCACCAGTCATTCGAGAATCAGGCGGTGACTTTTCGTCTGTTACTGGAGGCACACGCGCTTTATCTGATTGGATTGTCGTTCGTGTAACGGCGAATCCGGGAGAAACTTTTTTGGACCGTATGATTAACATGGTCGAGTCCGCTTCACGAAAGAAAACACCAAACGAGATTGCACTAACGATTTTGTTGGTTGCACTAACGTTGGTTTTTTTAATGGTAATTGTAACGCTGATGCCATTTTCAATTTTTAGCGTTGACGTAAGCCACCAAGGTCAGCCAATCGGATTGACCGCATTGGTGGCTTTATTGGTCTGTCTAATCCCAACGACAATCGGTGGGCTTCTTTCGGCCATTGGTGTGGCAGGCATGTCACGGATGATGCAAGCCAACGTAATCGCGACTTCTGGTCGCGCTGTGGAGGCTGCCGGCGACGTAGACGTTTTACTTCTGGACAAAACGGGAACCATTACCCTGGGCAATCGCCAGGCCAGTGAGTTTTTTCCAATAGCTGGAGTAAGCCCAGAGGAACTTGCGGATGCGGCGCAAATCTCCTCACTCGCCGACGAGACCCCTGAGGGGCGTAGTATTGTGGTTTTGGCAAAACAACGATTTGGCATCCGTGAACGTGATCTGACCTCGCTGAACGCAACCTTTATCCCGTTTTCCGCGCATACGCGGATGAGCGGAGTTAATATCGGGGAGCGACATATTCGCAAAGGAAGCGCAGATGCCATAAGCCGATATATTGCCGATCTGGGTCAGTCTAGTCCAGCGGAAGTCACACAGTTGGTTGAAAACGTTGCAAGACACGGTGGAACACCACTTGTTGTTGCTGATGGAACGCGCGTGTTGGGAGTAATCGAGCTCAAAGACATTGTCAAAGGTGGCATCAAGGAGCGCTTTAACGATTTACGACAAATGGGAATTAAGACGGTGATGATCACCGGAGATAACCGTCTAACGGCGGCGGCGATCGCCGCCGAAGCTGGGGTCGATGACTTTTTAGCAGAGGCCACCCCAGAGGCAAAACTAAAGCTCATTCGTGACCATCAGGCACAAGGGCGTTTGGTGGCGATGACCGGTGATGGTACCAATGACGCTCCCGCTTTGGCGCAGGCCGACGTTGCCGTGGCTATGAATACAGGCACTCAAGCTGCAAAAGAGGCAGGAAATATGGTGGATTTGGATTCCAATCCAACCAAACTGATCGAAATTGTAGAAACCGGCAAGCAAATGCTGATGACCAGAGGTGCGCTGACGACGTTTAGCATTGCGAATGATGTGGCCAAGTATTTCGCCATCATTCCGGCTGCGTTTGCAAGCACTTTTCCGGCCTTATCCGCGCTTAACGTGATGCGACTAACCTCCCCCAGTTCTGCGATTCTCTCAGCCGTCATATTCAACGCGTTGATTATTGTGGTACTCATACCCCTGGCGCTAAAAGGGGTTCAATATCGGTCAATCGGAGCCGCACAGTTATTGCGACGAAACTTACTCATTTACGGGCTCGGCGGCCTGATCGTGCCGTTCCCGAGCATCAAGCTGATCGATATCGGTCTAACCCTTATGGGTTGGGTTTAAAAGGAATAAGCATATGAAGCTAATCAAACAGTCATTTCTCGCATTATTGCTCATGAGTGGTTTACTGGGCGGCGTGTACCCGGGACTCATTTGGATCGTTGCGCAGACCGCCTTTAACGCACAAGCCAATGGGTCGCTGGTTCGGCAAAACGGCCACATACAAGGCAGTGCGCTCATCGGCCAATCCTTCACCTCGCCCCAGTATTTTTGGGGACGATTATCAGCTACGTCGCCAATGAGCTACAATCCTCAAGCGTCAACTGCCTCAAATTTAGGCCCATCCAATCCAGCCCTAGTCGACCAGGCGACCTCGGCCATACAACAATATCGCAGAGACCCCTACACCAGCGGCCCAATCCCTGTGGATTTGGTAACCGCCTCGGGATCTGGCCTGGACCCCGGAATATCCGTAGCGGGGGCACGATACCAAGTCGCGCGCGTGGCACACGCTCGCCACATGGATGAGCAAGCACTGCTTAAAATCGTCGATAAGCACACACAAGCAGCCCCCCTAGGAATAATTGGGGAACCTACGGTCAATGTGTTAACGTTAAATATTGAACTTGATAAGACCAACCCTGTCCGGTAACGCCAATTGATAATTGATCATCATGCCTACGCGCAAATACGATCGACCCAACCCCGATGACTTGTTAGCCTCTGTCAATTTAGAACAGGCAAAGGCCCGACGCGGTCGACTAAAAATCTTCTTTGGTGCCTCTGCAGGTGTAGGCAAAACCTACGCCATGTTAGAAACCGCGCGCTTAGCACGCCTCAACGGCGTGGACATCGTGGCCGGCTACATCGAACCACACGGAAGGGCTGCGACAGAGAAGTTAGTGGAGGGCTTGGAAGTCATACCCTATCTGATGGTTAGTTATCGCAATATAACCAAACGCGAGTTTGATCTTGATGCGACGTTAAAACGTCATCCCAGCATCGTATTAGTGGATGAACTGGCTCATTCAAATTTAACAGAAGGAAAACCTGAGCCCCGGCATGCGAAGCGCTGGCAGGACGTTGAGGAGTTACTCGAGTCGGGCATATCCGTGTGGACCACACTCAATGTACAACATCTGGAAAGTCTTAGTGACGTAATCGCAGCCATTACCGGCATCCATCAACATGAGCGAATTCCAGACCGAATATTCGATAATGCAGACGAAGTTGAACTGATCGATTTGCCACCCGAGGACTTGATCGCGCGTTTAAAAGCCGGGCACATTTATAACAAAGACCAGGCAGCAACGGCGGTAGAAAAATTCTTCAAAATCCCCAATCTCCTAGCTATGCGTGAGTTGGCTTTACGTAAAACGGCAGACCGCGTGGACGCAGCCGCACGAGCTATATCCAAGTCAGACTTAAAATCCAAGCCATGGTTGTCTCGTGATCGATTCTTGATTGCGGTGGCGCCAGACGATTATGCGGAAGGGATCATTCGTATTGGCAAACGCTTTGCGGACGCCCTAGATGCGGAATGGATTGTGGTAACGGTTGAAACGCCAAGCCTTTTAAAGCTCAGCGACAGCGCCCGCAATAAGCGGGTTGGCATATTACGATTCGCCGAGTCTCTCGGCGCTGAAACCGTGACGCTGGATGGCCCCAATTCTGCAGATGCGTTAATTGAGTATGCCAAAGTCAGAAACGTCTCCCGCATTGTGGTGGGTGAGCCATCTCACCGCGGATACCTACGATTGATTTTGCCGTCCACGGCGACACGGTTGGTCAGAAAAGCAAAAGATATTGACATCAGCGTTTTGGCGCGTCGCGACCCTCAAAAAATTGCGCATGACAAAGATATTCCACTGACTACGCCAATTCCATGGCCCCAATATTGGCTAGCGATTGGCATTTCGTTTCTATGTACGGTGTTAGCGGAGATTTTGTACGGACACGTGGAGCTCACCAACATCGTGATGGTGTACCTATTGGGAGCGAGCATTACAGGATTACGAGTCGGCAGGGGTCCCTCTATCCTCACCGCATTTATTAATGTCTTGTTATTTGACTTTTGTTTCGTTCCCCCACGCTTTTCATTGGCAGTTACCGACTTCGAATACATCATCACTTTTGCCGTAATGCTGGCGGTCGCATTAATTATTTCAGGATTGGCATCGAATGTTCGAGCTCAAACCAAAGTGGCTGGCGCGCGCGAACGACGCACCGCCCTCCTCTACGCGATGAGCCGCGAGCTCGCGGCCGTCACCACAATTCGAGACATATTCGAGGTGGCAACCAGACACTTAAACGAAACATTTAAGTGTAGTGCCCAAATATTGACACCATCGGCAAGCACCAACACGATTTCTGAAAAAAATTTACGCGTCAGTCAAGGGGAGACCGACGGAAATCTGATTGACTATTCGATCGCACAATGGGTATTTGATCACAATAAGCCCGCGGGATTGGGCACCGACACACTACCGGCAGCAGATTCACAGTATTTACCGCTGAATGGCTCGAACACCATATTAGGTGTGGTGGTCGTCACACCAGCGCAGAAGCGTACGGTCTTACTGCCGGAGCAGCAACATTTGTTGGAAACGTTTGTTTCGCAAATTGGCATCGCACTGGAACGCTCGCTCTTAGTGAAAACCGCTGAGGGCGCAAAGATTCAAGCCGAAACTGAAAGCATACGAAGTGCGTTACTTGGCTCAATTTCACATGATATAAGAACACCCTTATCCATAATCATCGGAGCCAGCAGCGCGCTCACTGATCCTAAATTAGATATCGACACGGAAACGCGCGTAAAATTAGCCACGTCTATTGACGTTACGGCACGCAACATGTCGGACTTAATCACCAATGTGCTTGATTTGACGAAATTGGAAACGGGAAGTGTAAATTTGCGAAGGGACTGGATTTCAATCCAAGATTTGATATTCGCCACCCTAACCGAAATTCGGCCGGCAATCAAAAATTACTCAGTTAATTTAAACTTGAATAAAGAGGCGCCGTTAGTTTACTTAGACGCCTCGCTGATTAAGCAACTATTTTCAAATATTCTAATCAACGTCAGCAAGCATACACCTCCTCAAACAAAAATTTGGATTGAGGATATATACACTGACGCAATGATGACGATTCGAATAGAGGACAACGGTCCAGGGTTGTCATCAGACGAATTTGAGTCAATATTTGCAAAGTTTCAACGTGGCCGTGACAAGTCAAACGTGGGTGGGGCTGGTTTAGGCTTAGCCATCTGTCGAGCAATCGCGAATGCACATCAGGGCACGATCATCGCAGAGAAAAGCATTCAGGGCGGTGCCTGCTTTGTCATATCATTACCCTACAAAAAATGACTAAAGTCAAACACACTCTCCTGATCGTAGAGGACGACCCTGTCTTATCGTCCGTCCTGAATGGCTTGCTTGTGAGTGCTGGGTACAAAGTCATCGCGGAAAGCACGATTCAACGTGCGCTGTTGACTGCTAAGCACAGTCGGCCAGATATGATTATCATGGATTTAGGCCTGCCGGATGGCGACGGAACAACCTTAGTTAAGAGCGTACGCGAATTTTCCCAAGTCCCGATATGCATCTTATCTGCGCGTGAGGATGAATCCCAAAAAGTCATCGCATTAGATTTTGGCGCAGACGACTATCTCACTAAGCCATTTAGTTCACCGGAATTATTGGCGCGAGTGCGCGCTGGGTTGAGACGCACAAATCGAGGCGCAGAAAATAACCCCATATTAAAAATTGGTACGCTGCATATTGACTTAAATAGTCGTGTGGCCAGCGATAATGGCACTACCATACACTTTACGAATCTGGAATATCGTGTGCTTGAGTGCCTTGCTCTGAACGTCGGGCTTATTGTCACTCATAAGGCCCTCATTACTCATGCGTGGGGCCCCAATCATACTCGAGACCACAGAAGCCTCAGAAGTTATATTAAATCGTTACGACAAAAAATTGAACCATTCCCAGATCAACCCAAATACTTAAAAACCGAGGTTGGCGTGGGTTATCGCTTAATCCTTTAAGACGTGATCGTGTACTCAAGCCAGTACGCCTAATGTCAGTTATTTATGCAGCCGGATCGCAAAAGAAAAAAGGGTGCGCTCTTTGGAAGCGCACCCTTTGAATGAGTCAATTATAAGCGGTGAATTTAGTGAGTTTTAATATCAAACCGATCCAAATTCATTACTTTGACCCACGCTTTTACAAACTCGTCCATAAAACGCTTTTGCCCATCGTTGGAAGCATAGACTTCGCTAATCGCTCGCAACTCGGAGTTTGATCCAAATAATAAATCAACCGAGGTGGCGGTCCATTTTAACGCACCGCTTTTGCGATCATGACCTTCATAAAGACCGGGCTCTTTATCAGATCGATTCCACTTAACCGACATGTCCAACAAGTTAACGAAATAGTCGTTACTTAACGTACCAGGGTGCGCTGTAAAGACGCCATTGGCAGATTGGTGATAGTTGGCGTTTAACACCCTCAAACCCCCAACCAATGCCGTCATCTCCGGGACCGTGAGATTCAGCATCGCTGCTTTGTCCACCATCAGTTCCGCCGGTGAACGAGTAGCCTTTTCACTGTAATAGTTTCTAAAACCATCCGCCATCGGTTCCAGAACAGCAAACGAATGCACATCCGTTTGATCTTGGGATGCGTCTTCACGACCTGGAACAAAGGGAACAGAGACTTTCATGGAATGTGCGGCTCGTTCAATGGCCGCAGACCCACCTAAGACGACCAAATCGGCAATCGACACCCGCTTGCCATCTTTTTGAGTTGCGTTAAATGATTTTTGAATTCGCTCAAGGGTTTTTAACACCTTGGCGACTTCAACTGGATCATTCGCTTCCCAATCTTTTTGCGGAGCCAATCGAATTCGACCACCATTTGAACCGCCGCGCTTGTCGGTCTGCCGAAACGACGACGCGGCACTCCACGCCGTTCGAATCAGCTCTGGAGAGCTCAAGCCGGAACTCATTATTTGCCCTTTCAGCAAAGTGATGTCCGCAGCGTTGATCACCGGGTGATTGGTCGCGGGTATCGGATCTTGCCAAATCAGGTTATCTTTCGGAACCAGCGCGCCCAAGTAGCGTGCTTTGGGCCCCATATCGCGGTGCGTTAACTTAAACCACGCCTTGGCAAACGCTTGCTGGAATTCCTCCGGGTGCTCGTGAAAGCGCTGCGCAATCGCGCGATAACTCGGATCGAACTTCAGAGCAAGGTCCGTCGTAAACATGATTGGCGCGTGCCGCTTGGTCGGATCTTGCGCATCCGGGACGAGCTGCGTGGCTTGTTCGTTCGCCGGCACCCATTGAGTCGCGCCGGCTGGACTTTTGGTTTTCACCCACTCGTAGCCAAACAGATTGTCCAAGTATTGCATGGTCCAAGCCACGGGATTTGCCGACCAAGCGCCCTCTAAGCCGCTCGTAATGGTATCCGCGCCGTTGCCCTTGCCACATTTATTTTCCCATCCGAGGCCTTGCTGTTCGATCCCCGCTGCAGCAGGTTCCGGACCCAGACACTGATTGGGGTTATGCGCACCGTGGGCCTTACCAAAGGTGTGTCCACCAGCGATCAACGCGACGGTTTCTTCGTCGTTCATCGCCATTCGACCAAAGGTCTCACGGATATCCTTGGCTGCCGCCAACGGATCTGGATTGCCATTAGGGCCTTCTGGGTTGACGTAAATCAGTCCCATTTGCACCGCGGCTAGGGGTTTCTGTAAGTCGCGCTGACCCGAATACCGCTCGTCCGCTAAAAACTTCTTCTCCGGTCCCCAATACACCAAATCGGGCTCCCAATCGTCCGAGCGCCCACCTGCAAACCCATAGGTTTTAAAACCCATTGATTCCATCGCGACGGTACCCGTAAGGACCATCAAATCCCCCCAGGAGAGGCGTTGCCCGTATTTTTGCTTAATCGGCCACAACAATCGTCTGGCTTTATCCAAATTTGCATTATCGGGCCAGCTGTTCAGCGGCTCAAACCGTTGCTGAGCGCCAGAAGCGCCACCACGGCCGTCGTGAATACGGTACGTTCCGGCACCGTGCCAGGCCATGCGAATAAAGAACGGGCCATAACTGCCATAATCGGCGGGCCACCAATCGACTGGGGTACTGATGACGTGACGAATGTCCGCCTTGACCTCATCAAGGTTCAAGCTTAAAAACGCCTTCGAATAATCAAAATCAGCCCCAAGCGGATTGGACTCGCTGGCGTGTGCACGTAACGGCGATAGATCCAACTGATCAGGCCACCAAAACTGGTTGGGTTTTGGCTCCCCCATCGTATTGGCTGCGGCGGCGGCTAACGACCCCGTCGTTAACATTGCCGCTGCGGCAAGAGCTATTAAACGCTTCATTCGGTTCTCCTGTAAATCAAGGAATGACGCGACCTAGTCTGAACCGAACTCGCAAAGGCCGCCAATTGATTGTTACAATGAGCGCAATAGGCAACGACTATATATGCACTGCAACAAACAATCTGACGTCCTTGCAGTTCTGCGAGCTACTCCAGTTATCGCCAACGTGAACGCGACGGTCGCAACCAGTGCAAACCCCGTCTAATTGATAGGAATGCGTTGCGGCACTTCGCATATTCAAAAAAAAACGGGCACTCCGATCGAAGTGCCCGCCCATTAACCCGAAAACCGCCTTAACGGAGTTCTTATTGCTTCACGGGTAAATCTGAGTTCCACGCATCTCGCGCCACTCGCCACTTACTGTCCGCATCGTGATGGAACACCAACAGCGCTTTACCGGTATCCGTGACGTCCGGCCCACCCGCTAACGGCTTATCCATCTCTTTATAGGAATATTGTTCAAACGCCCAATCACCCGATTGCACAAACTCCGTTTGCGTCTTATCCCAATGCGTCTTGTAAGTCTTAAGGTACTCCGCGTACCACTCGCGGACCGCGGCTTTACCCGATACCGCCTTCTCGTTGGGTCCTAGCATAACTATATCATCGGTGACCATACCCATAAACGCATCCACATCATTCAGATTAATGGCCGTGACATACGCTTCGTGTGCGGCTTTCGCTGCCGGATCCATGGCCGTGGATGACTTACCGCAGCCTGCAATGCCGATTGCCAACAAGCAGCAACCCAAGCCAATACCAATTTTTGAACATTTAGTAAAAGAACCTAACGCCATTTGAAATTCCCTTTATAGTTTAAGAAACATAAAAGCAACGCACATCTCGTACGAATACTCACCGCTCCTCGTTATTATAAGTTAGCCAACTGTAAACGTACTCACCTTCAAATAAATATTCAAGATCACTTATATAAAGTGTTGCAATGCGACATTTTCCAAACCAACGCCTAGGTTGAGCAAAATCCATCTGATTTCCCAAAAAGCCAAACTCATTGACTTTATGACTACTAGGTTACATGCCATTTTTAGCACCAAAAACGTGTCGATCGTGAACTTCACGAGGGCATCCTACTCCGCACACCGAAAAAATAGTTGGCGATACGCGCAATCGAGACATTGCCTAATTATAAGTTTAAAAAAGTTAAAAAAACTAAGATGATTTTATTTCCACTGTTTCGTGAATCAGAGTTTGATCGATTAGAAAACTGCCATCTTCCTGATCGCGACGATACAAATCAACAAACCGATGATTTAACTTAATGTCACTGACGTTGTATATATAGTTCGCATGGATGATTTGCGAGACCGTTTCGTCAAGACCATTGATGGTGACAATTAACGCGAACTCCAATTTTGAAACGTCGTTATTCAATAATTCTTTGAGAGGGCTTTGATCATCAATTGGGTGCACAATCAACCACGTTAGCGCAAGCATCGGAGTGCGTCGGCGCAATAACTGCAAATCGTAGATTCGACGTCCCCCCTGCTTGAGTAGCGGAGGGATCTAAAGTCTTCCGGGCATTGTAACGACCTTTTCGGTCAAAGTTTTTGCATAGGCTGCGGGGGTTAACCCGCCCAGTTGTTTCTTCGGTCTTTCCTCGTTGTACTCCCTCCGCCATCTTTCGATCAAGACCCTTGCGTGCTGCAGACTGGTGAACCAATGCTCGTTCAAGCATTCATCGCGAAGT